>Ga0181594_10000378_pt1 | contig 40072 bp, 36 predicted proteins | sample 071ome_18_FD_145603 | JGI IMG/M metagenome (GOLD analysis project Ga0181594, IMG submission 145603) | Coastal salt marsh microbial communities from the Groves Creek Marsh, Skidaway Island, Georgia - 071413BT metaG (spades assembly) | ecosystem: Environmental > Aquatic > Marine > Intertidal zone...
CGCGTGAACATGGTACGTTGCCGTCGGTGACGACGCTGTCTGAACGCTGAAGGGGGTGCAGAGTGCGGATCGGGGTCGTGTCGGACGTTCATGGCAATGCTGCCGGTCTTGCTGTCGCGCTCGAACGGATGGGTGACGTGGACGAGTTGCTCTGCGTCGGGGACATCGTCGAGGAGTTCCGCTTCGACAACGGGGCGGTGGAGATGCTTCGCAGTCGCGACGCCCGGTGCGTCCTCGGGAACCACGACGTCGGACTCCTCGGGCCGCACGGGATCAGCGCTCGGTCTGCCGCGCACGTGGACCCTGTCCTCGTCGAGTGGCTGGGGACCCAGCCTCTCACGATCGACACGATGGTGGAAGGCCACCGGTTGGTCATGACCCACGCCAGTCCCTGCGCGCCGCACACCCAATACGTCCTGCCGATGTCGGCGGAGATGCGACGGATCCGGCACGTCGACGCCGACGTCGTCGTGATCGGGCACACCCACCGCCAGATGGTCCACCGAGTCGGCCGCCCACTCGTGGTGAACCCCGGTTCGGTCGGTCAGGCACGCGATCCCCGCAACGGTCGTCGGCTCTCCTACGCGGTGATGCAGGTCGACCGCGATGGCATCGAGGTCGAGATCGACGACTACACCGTCCCGATGTCGGACGGCACCATCCCACATGATCTGCCCGCGACCGTGGGCCCAGGAGGAACCAGTTGAACACCATTCGCGACAAGTGCGCCATCGTCGGAGTCGGCACCACCGAGTACTACAAGCGTGGTCAGTCGTACCCGGAGACCGAGCTGTCGATGGCCTGCACGGCGATCCTCGCCGCACTCGACGACGCAGGTCTGACGATCGACGACCTGGACGGTTTCTCGATCTACTCCAGCTCCTGCGATCCAGCGACAGTGGGCGCTGAGCTCGGCGTGCCCGAGATCCGTTGGGCTACGACCACCACCTCGGGCGGTGGCGGGTGTGTCGGTGCTCTCGGCGTCGCCGCAGCGGCGATCGCGACCGGTCAGGCCACCACGATCGTCAGCCTGATGACGCTGCAACAGCTCAACAAACGCCTGGGCGGATCCGCTGTGGGCGGCATGCTGCAGTACGCCATGATGTCCGAGGGCGGTAGCCCCTACGGCGGGAGCGGCATCGCCCCGTCGGCTGCGTTCACCGCGAACAACGGCCTGTTGTCGCCTGGACACAGCTTCGCTCAGATCACCAGTCGGCACATGCACCTGTACGGAACGACCCGAGAGCAGATCGCCGAGGTTGCGTTGTCGAGCCGTCGGAACGCCTCGACGAACCCGCGTGCGCTCAGACCCGAGCCGCTCACAATCGACGACTACTTCAACGCCCGTATGATCAATGACCCGCTGTGCCTCTTCGACTACACGATGGAGTCCGACGGGGCGGTCGCGGTGATCACCACCTCGGTCGAGCGTGCCCGCACCCTCAGACAGCCTCCGGTGCTGATCAGCGCCGCCAGCCACGGTGGAGCCGGACGTTGGGGGCCTGCGCTCTTCAAGTACTTCCAGACGCCTGATGAGCACTTTGCCACCTCTGGGCACCGTCCGGTCGCCCAGCGGATGTACGAGATGGCGGGTGTGGGTCCGTCCGATGTCGACGTCGCCTTGCTCTACGACCACTTCGCTCCGATGGTGCTGATCCAACTCGAGGATTACGGCTTCTGTCCGATTGGCGAAGGCGGTCCGTTTGTCGCCGATGGCAACATCAGGTACGGAACAGGGTCGATCCCCGTCAACACCCACGGGGGCAACCTTTCCGAGGCGTACATCATCGGCATGACGCACGTACGCGAAGCCGTCGAGCAGTTGCGCGGGACAGCCGCCAACCAAGTCGAGGGCGCCGAAGTCGCCCTCGTGACGGGAGGGCCGGCCGGCCTGCCCGTCTCCGGAGCCATCTTGCGGAAGGACGTCTGATCATGGCTGGAGATTTCGGACCCCTTACCAAGGGCGTGTTCCCGACGATTCTGTTCGAGACCCACGCCGACGAGATGGCCCAGCCGTTCTGGGACGCAGCCAAGGACGACCGGCTCGTGTGCCAGCACTGCACGGGGTGCGGGACCTTCCGCATGCCGCCGTCGCCGTTCTGCTTCAAGTGTCAGTCGCGCGACCACGATTTCCGAGAGTTGCCGGGCACCGGCACGATCTACAGCTTCACCGTTGTTCGGCATCCACTCCACCCCGACCTGATCGACTGCTGTCCGTACGTGTCGGGCGTGGTCGAGCTCGACGGAACCCAAGGTGCCGGCGCACGGATGCTCGTCAACATCATCGACGTCGACCCTGACACCGTGAAGATCGGTGACCGTGTCGAGATCGTCTTCGAACACGTGAACGACGAGATGTCGACGCCGCGATTCCGTCCCATCACATCCTGAAGGAGCCACCATGAAAATCTGGGCCAACTCCGGCGACTCTCATCTGGTCGAGCCGGACGACCTGTTTGCCTCGAGCCTGCCGAAGGATCTCGCCGATCGAATGCCGCGGTCCGAGAAGGACCCGGACGGAACGCACGAGACGCTCCACATCGACGGGCAGGCGTTCCGGCGACAGATGCCCAAGGTCACCGGCCTCACCGACGTGAACGGACTGACCGTCGAAGAGCGAGCCCCGGGCGCAAACGACATGAGGCTCCGTTTGCACGATCTCGACCAGGAGGGGATCTGGGCTGAGCTCGTCTACCCGTCGATCGGCATCTGGATGTCGTCGATCCAGGACCCGAAGCTGCTCGCCGCCGGTTGTGCGGCGATCAACGACTGGGCGTTCGAATACCAGCGCTTCGATTCACGCTACGTGTGCACGGCCACGATCCCACTCCTCGATGCCGAGCACGCCGTCGCCGAGATCCACCGTGTCGCGGACATCGGGTTTGCAGCTGCGTACTTTTCGGTCACCCCGGGTCTTGGCGCCCGCGACTGGCACTACACCGACGACTGGGAACCGGTGTGGTCCGCGATCGAAGAGACCGGTCTCGTCGTCGCGTTCCACATCGGCACTGAGGCCCATGATGCCTCGACGATGCACGGTGCCTACTTCCGTGGGCCCGGCGGGGCACTGATCAACTACATGGAGACCACCTACGGCGGGCAACGGGCCATCACCAAGATGATTTCGTCGGGGGTCTTCGACCGGCATCCGGGCATCAAGGCGCTGGTGTCCGAAGGTGGCGCGACCTGGGGCCCGTTCGTGGCCGATCGACTCGACGAGGCGTACCGTCAGCACCAGTCGATGGTGAATCCGCAGCTACGGCGTCTCCCGAGCGAGTACCTGTACGAGAACGTCTACGCCTCGTTCCAGCACGACCGATCGGCGGTCACTGCGATGACGGCGATGGGGTGGCGGAACGTCTGTTGGGGCAGCGACTACCCGCACATCGAGGGTACGTTCGGCCACACTCAAAAGACGTTGCACGAACTATTCGACGACGTCGACGAGGCATCGATGCGTCGGATGACCGTCGGTACGTTCGAGGAGTTATTCCCTCACGTTCCACCAGCGCCCGCCAACGGCACCGACGCACCCGGCGCACGGTGACCGAACTCGTTGAGTGCAGACGCGACGGCCACATCCTGGTCGTCACCCTTCAGCGGGAGGAGAAGCGCAACGCGGTCGATCGTGCTCTGGCCAACGAGCTGAGTGCAGCACTCGACGAGCTCGATGACGACCCGGACCTTTGGATCGGCGTACTCACGGGGGGGCCGACGTTCTTCTGCGCGGGTAGCGACCTGACCGCTGGCGGCGATTACGTGACCGAGCGCGGGGGCGAGTACGGGATCATCAGACGCCGGCGCACCAAACCGCTGATCGCAGCCATCGAAGGTTTCGCGCTGGGGGGCGGAATGGAGATCGTGATGGCCTGCGACCTGGTCGTGGCGTCGACTGACGCTCGTTTCGGTCTGCCTGAGGTGTCGATCGGCGTCGTCCCGACATGTGGTGGACTCTTCCGCGGTCCGCAATCGCTGCCGCTCAACGTGGCGCGTGAACTGATCCTGACCGGTGAACCGATCTCAGCCGAGCGCGCCCACTCGGTGGGTTTCGTGAACGCGTTGGCCGAGCCCGGCTCGGTCCTCGCCACGGCGACGGCGATGGCGCACCGGATCTGCCGGAATGCGCCGCTGTCGGTCCGGGCTTGCCTGGCGGCGGTGAACGACCGGATCGCCGACGACCATGAGCAAGGCTGGGAGCGTACCGACGCGGCAACGAGGGCGATTGCCGGGGCCGCCGACGCCGAAGAGGGCGTGCGCTCGTTCCTCGAGAAGCGCCCGCCCGAATGGCGGGGCCGTTGAGATGAGCGACACCTTGCAAGCCGTGGCTCGCCAAACCGACGTTCGGATCGTCGTGCTGACCGTGGCCGGCGATCGTTTCTTCTGCCCCGGAGCGGATCTCGACGCTTCATGCTGCGATCTGAACGAACTTGCGCCACCGATACCCGACCGCCGCGACCCGGAAGTGGCGGACCTCCTCCACGAGATGCCAGCCGAGACGATCGCCGCGATCAATGGGTCCTGTGCCGGCGCCGGGCTCGCCTGGACCGCTGTCACGAAGCTCCGCAATGCGTCGTCGGATGCGCTCAGGTCGATGAAGTCGAACTTCGTTGGGACCGAGCGACTGTGGTTCGGCGACTTCGTCGCCCTCGAGAGCGAGCGCTTCGCCGCACTCGTGACGGGACCGTCACTCCAGGAAGGTATTGCCCGTTTCCTCGATCGAAGGGAGCACTGATGTCCGCACTCGAATTCCCCCCAGCGCTCGACGACGCCGAGCCCTACGACGAGTTCGCGCTGGTCGCTGAGAACGCGGCCGAGATGAGCGTCGCGTGGCCTGGTCCGCACGTGCCGCGTCGAGCGTCGGTCACGCTCGGATCGGGGCAGATGCTCAGCGTGATCCGTTGGGGCGATTCCGATCCCGAGGTCGTGTTCCTGCACGGCGGCGGACAGAACGCCCACACGTGGGACAGCGTGATCGTCGCCCTCGGTCGACCGGCGCTGGCGATCGACCTCCCCGGCCACGGGCACTCGGATCGACGTAGCGACGGCAACTACGGGCCGTGGGAGAATGCGATAGCGGTCGCCGAGGTGATGGAACGGGTGGCGCCGAGCGCCGCCGGTGTGGTCGGCATGTCGCTCGGTGGTGCGACGACGACCCGCCTGGCGGCCACTCGTGCCGACCTCGTGCGCCGCGCAGTGATCGTCGACGTCACGCCATCGGTCAACGATGAAGGTCGAGTCATGACGCCCGAGCAGCGCGGCACCGTTGCGCTGGTGAGCGGGCCGCCGATCTACGAATCGTTCGAGGCGGTCTTCGATGTCACGATGGCGGCATCACCGTTCCGTACCGAACCCGGGGTTCGGCGCGGCCTCCGGCACAACATGGTTCGACTCCCCGACGGGCGATGGCGCTGGCGCTACGACCTCGGCGGCGCGGATCGGACGGACGTGTCACGTAGGTGGGTCGACTTCACCCCGATGTGGGACGACGTGGACACGATCACGGTCCCGACCATGCTGATGGTCGGCGGAGAGTCGGTGTTCGTCCTCCCCGAGGACGTCGACGAGTTCCGTCGGCGCCTCCCCAATGTCCGGGTCGAGTCGGTCCCTGGTGCCGGTCATGCGATTCAGAGCGATCAGCCGGCGGCAATGGTGGCGCTCCTCGACGATTTCCTCTGAAGCCGAGACCGGCGTGCTCAGTGATTGCTTAGGTATTCAGCGAACACGTCCATGTTGCTGAGTTCCTCGGACGTCCCCGAGAGGGTGATCTCGCCCCGGTTCAGCACGTATGCGGTCTGTGCCATGTCGAGGGCGCGATGGACGAACTGGTCGACGATGAGCAACGAGGTGCCCTTCTCGGCCACGATCCTGTGCAAGAACGCGAAAATCGCGTCCACGATGATCGGAGCCAGGCCCAGCGACGCCTCGTCGACCAGGATCAGACGTTGGTCGCGGGTGTAGGTACGGGCCATCGACAACATCTGCTGCTCGCCGCCCGACAGCGTCCCGGCCAACTGTTGGAGGCGCTTACCGAGTACCGGGAACGCCTCTGTCGCCCGCTCGATCGCTCCCTCCTCATCGCCCGCGTCTGCCTGCATGAGGAGGTTCTCGCGCACGGTCAACCGCTTGTAAATGCCTCGTCCCTCAGGGATGTGGCACAAGCCCTTGCGGGCACGCCGATTGGGTTGCAACTCGGTGACGTCCTCACCGAACAACTGGACGGTTCCCGAAGTCGGCTTGACGAGACCCGAGACAGTCTTGAGCAAGGTGGACTTCCCCGCTCCGTTGGGGCCGATGAGCGCGACGACCGACCCTGCCGGCACCACGAGTTGTACATCGCGCAGGATCGTCGTGTTCTCGTATCCGGCAGTCACGCCTTTCAGTTCCAATGCGGGCACAGAAGTGCTCTCGCTCATGACTGGGCTCCCTTCGATTCGTGCTGTTCGTTCCCGTCAACCGGTTCGGCGTGCTCATGGGATTCATGGGTGCGTTCTAGTTCGGCGGTGTGAGAGGTCTCGGTGCCGAGGTAGGCCGCCTGCACGTCAGGGCTCGTAGCGACCTCGGCCGACGTGCCCTCGAAAATGAGACGCCCGAAGTCGAGCACGTAGATGTACTCACACACGTCCATGACGAGCGACATGTCGTGCTCCACGAGCAGGATGCCGCACCCCCGCTCGCGGACGACAGATTGCAGGATCTCGCCGAACCGTGCCGTCTCGTCGTGGTCGAGGCCCGATGAGGGCTCGTCGAGAAGGAGGATGTCGAAGGGACCAGCGAGACAGCGGGCGAGTTCGACGAGTCGTCGCTGACCGGTGGAAAGCGCCCCTGCCTGTGTCGATGCCAAGTCAGTGATCCCACAGAGCTCGAGCGCTTCGGCGGTCACCAGATCTCGGACCTCGATGTCGGATCGGGGAGCGAACACCTGGCTGAGCACCCTGGCTCCGGCCTGACTCGATTCGCGGCCGAGCGCGACGTTGTCGGCGACGGTGAGCGACTCGCACAACTCCATGATCTGGAACGTTCGGCCGAGCCCTTGACGGGCGCGACCTGGTGCCGAGGTTTTCGACACATCACGACCGTGCAACGTGACCCTGCCGGACGTCGGGCGGTTCAAACCGCTGCACGAATTGAACGTAGTCGTCTTGCCGGCGCCGTTCGGCCCGATCAGGCCGGTGATCCGGCCTACCGGTGCCCGGAGTGTGACCTCGTGGACGGCGACGAGTCCCCCGAAGCGGACCGTCAGTTCGTCGATCGCCAGACCTGGGGCACCCCCAGTAAGGACGTCGGGCACCGGGCGCCGCAGGTCGACCTCGCCCGGAGAGACGGGTCGGCGCGTCCGGAGATGACTCGGGCCGAACTTCGCTTCGAAGAACTGCTGGAGTTTCGGCGGCATCCCGTGAGGTCCGCCCTGGAGTGCGATCACGATCGAGAAGAAGCCGAAAATGATGGTCAGCACGTGCACGGTGTTGTGCCCCTCGATGTAGGCCGGGATGACTTGCGTGACACCGGCAAAAATCGCGTACCACGGCACTCGAAACGGCGCCAGGGCGAGAATCGCGATCAGCACAATCGAGTTGAACGACGAGTAGTAAATGCTCTCCGCCGAGATCTGCTGGGTGGCACCGGCTTGGAGCGCTCCACCGATCGCGGCGATGTAGGCGCCGATGCAGAACACGATCACCCGCGAGGTGTTGACGCTGAGACCGAGCGTGGAGACCGCTCGGGGAGATTCACCGGTCGCTGCGAGGATCCGGCCAAGTCGGCCGCGGTTGATCGCGGCGATCACGATTACCGCGGCGAGGACGAACGCAAGGACCACCCAGTAGTAGGCCCGATTCGAGTCCGCCCAGCTAGGCCGTGGAGCCTTGCGGCCTTCAGCGAGCAAGGTGAACATGAACGAACGACGGTAAAAGACCCGCTCGATGAGTAATCCGAACCCAAGCGTCGCCAGGGCAAGAAAAAGGCCGGAGAGTCGGATCGATGGAATCGCGACGAGCGCACCAACGGGCACTGCGATCAAGCCGGCGAGCAGTACTGCGACGAACCATGGCACCCCCACGTCGACGTGCATTTGCGAGAACGAGACTGCGCCGATCGCCATGAACGCGGCCGTACAGAGCGAGACGATGCCGGCGGTCCGCACCAGCAGGCCCAGTGACAACATGACGAGCGTGACCGACAGGGCGGTGATCCAATACGGGTTGAGCTTCGACTCAGTGAAGAAAGGGACCGCCGCCAGCACGGCGAACACAGCCGTCCCAACGCCCAAGCGGAGCGAGATCGGTCCGCGCCATTCGAGGGCCGGCCGAGCTTCGGCGGCCGACGGTGGTGCGAGCTTGTGCTTCGGTGTCGCCAGCATCACGATGATCAGGATGATGAACGGCAGGCCCTTCGAGAGGCCGGCGATCGTCGGATAGGTGATCTCGTACTTCGTGAGGATGGACTCGCCGACGCCGACCACCAGGCCGCCGACGAACGCAAGAGGAATACTGGCGAAGGCGCCGATGGCCGCTGCGCCGAACGTCTGCACCACCAGGAAGGTCAGGGTGATCGCGTTGAGGCCGAGGAAGGGTAGGATCAGTACACCGGAGAGCGACGCCAGCGTCGCTCCGATGATCCACGAAGTACGCCGGACGCGGGTCGGGCTGATGCCCTGCAGATCAAGCAGATCTGGATCGTCCACTACGGCACGCATGGCGATGCCCAAACGTGTGAAGCGGAAGAGCACGTAGAGCGCGATGACGACGATCAGTGCGATCGCGCTCACTGTGACCTGCGAGTAGCGGATGTTGACGCTTGCGAAGCGGAAGAAATCGTCACCACTCGGGAGGTACGTGGGCCGTGCCGCCCTCGTGTCGGAGCCGTATTTAAGTGTTCCGATGCCCTGGACCAGCAAGATGAGTCCCACTGTCCCAACGACCTTCCACGCCGTGCGCTGGTGCGCGAGCACACGTGCGATGCGTTCCATGACCAGTCCGAGCACAGGGCCAACCACCAGGATGGACACCACGGCAGAAAGCTTCCAGTCCCAGCCATGGTCGTAATGCATCCAGTAGAAGACGTAGGCGGCGGCCGTGGCCAACGCTCCATGTCCGAAGTTGAAGATGCCTGACGTCTTGTACGTCAACACCAGTCCTGTCGCGGCAAGCCCGTAAATGGACCCGAAGGCGATGCCCGCGACGATGAACGGCAGAATCGATGACACTGCGTACCCCCCCCTTTAGTTCCAGTAAGGTTGGCGGATTTCTGACGATGCTGTCAACTCACTCGTGGGCAACGTTCACGTTGGGTCTCTCTCAAATGAGGTCTAGATATTGTCTCGGCGAGGTGATACGATTGTCAGAAATGCGTCGTGGCCCGGTCGCAGGCCGGTTAGACCACGCCGCAACTAGGGGAGGGAATATTTAACGTGATTTCACGCAAGCAATACCGCAACAGAGTGGCAATTGCTGCTGTGGCAGTATTGTCGCTCACCGTTGCATCATGCGGTGGCGACGACAGCGACAGCGACACCGCACCGGCCACCGAAGCCCCGGCTGCGACGGAGGCCCCGGCTGCGACGGAGGCCCCGGCCGCGACGGAGGCCCCGGCCACTGAAGAGCCGATGGTCGCCGATGGGACTCCGATCAAGATCGGTCTCGTGTATTCCGAGACCGGCCGAACCGCCAGCACCTACGGCATGACTGATGGTGTCGCCAAGGCGTGGGCTCGGTGGGTCAACGAGGAGATGGGCGGCGTGAACGGCCACCCCGTCGAGATCGTCGCCGAGGACGGAGAGTCCACCGGCGAAGGCGCTGTCGCCGCCGCTCAGAGGCTGCTCGACGCCGGAGTCGTTGGCATCCTTGTCCAGGACTCGACGGCCGAGAATGCGATCGCTGAGACGATCACGGCCGCTGGCATCCCGATGATCGGTGGTACGGCCAACAACCGTCCGATGGACACTGCCGATGCTCATTGGCCGAACACGTACTTCGTGACCTCACCGTCCAACCCAGCGACGGCCGCCTCGACGATGGTCGCTACCAAGGGAGCGGGTCTGTCGTCCTTCTCCGCAGCGGTGTGTGCCGAGGTCCCGGCGTGCGCTCAGGCCGGCGGGCTGTACGGGATCGTCGGACCGATGATCGACGTGGAGTACAAAGGGCTCGTGACAGTCGGTGCTGCCGACCCGAGCTACACCGCTCCCTGCCTCGAGCTGAGCAACCTCGGTGCCGAAGTGATCAACCTTGGTCTCGCTCCGCAGACTGCGCTCTCTGTGATCGACGAGTGCCTGCTTCAGGGATTCACCGGCGCCTTCTCAGCGGCGAACAACAGTGTCACGGCCCCCGACTTCGAGACGCTCGACATCCGCCTGGTCGGTGCCCTGAACGGCTTCCCGTGGTGGGCGGACGCCGAGCCGGTGCAGCTGTACCGTGACATCAACGAGAAGTACGGCGATGGCGACGACGTTCGCAACTCGTCGGCGACGAGTACCTGGTCGGCGCTCGAGCTCTTCCGCAAGGCGATGGGAGAAAACGGCCCGGCTGGCGACGCCGACGTCACTGCTGCCGACGTGATCAGCGTGTACCAGGCCATCTCGGGTGAGACTCTCGACGGCCTGTTGGCCGCACCGGTCAGCTACGTGGCCGACGGCTTCCAGCCCGGTCTGAGCTGCTTCTGGATTTTCGACATGCAGGGCGGCAAGTTCTCGTCGACCAACGTGGGCGACTCCGGCAACGGAGCCTCCGGCGACCTGCAGACGAGCTGCTTCAGCCTCGGCTGATCGATGTAACAACTACGCGAAAACAACGAGCAGGAGCCGGTGGCCACGGTCACCGGCTCCTGTTGCGTTCGGCGCCAGGACTCCCATGTCGATATGGTTGACGGCCGTGTCAAGTTCGTTCCCGATCTCGACCTCGATGCCGTCGGGGCACGGAGAGGAACGACTGCTGAGCCGGGAGTTCTTGACGCTCGCCGCTGCGACGATGCTCTACTTCGTCGGAATGGGGGCGTCCAACCCGCTGATGCCGAAGTTCGTCGTCGAGGAACTCGGTGGTACCGAGGCGACCGCTGGCCTCGTGATGGGAAGTTTCGCTGTCGCAGCACTCTTCACTCGGGTCGGATTCGGACGGCTCGGAGACCGCCGAGGCGCCAGGCGCTTGCTGGTGATTGGTTGCGTCACGTCGACGCTCGGGTTGTTGCTGCTGCTCGTCGCCGACACGGTGCCGCTTGCGATCGCATCGCGTCTGTTCATGGGGACCGCCCAGGCAGCGTCGATGACGGGTTCCACGGTCCTCGCGATCGACCTCGCGCCCGAATCGCGCCGTGGGGAGGCCGCGAGCTACATCCTGGTGGCATTCCACCTAGGCCTCGGGTTCGGTCCCGTGATTGGCGAGGCCATTTTGAACGCCTCGTCCTACGACACGGTCTGGCTCGTCCTCGCTGCCTTGGCGTTGGTCGGGGCTGCCGTGTCGATGCTCCTTCCACACCGTCCGGGCGATCTGGGTGGACCGCCGTCTCGGTGGATCCATCCCAGCGGGTTGGCTCCCGGGGTCGTGGCCGCGTTCGGCGTCGTCGGGTTCGTCACGTTCAGCACGTTCGTGCCGCTCTACGGCCCTGAGATCGGGCTCCAGCGCATCGGTTTCGTCTTCACCGTCGCATCGCTCAGCATCGCTGCCGTGCGTATCGTGTTCGCTTCGGCACCAGACCGGTTCGGTCCCGTCCGAACCGGCTCCACGGCGCTCGGCTTGTCCGCGTTCGGGTCGGTGATCGTGGCGATGTGGTCGGTGCCCGCAGGAGTGTTCGTCGCGGCTGCAGTACTCGCTGGCGGTATGGCACTGCAGACACCGTCATTGATCCCGGTCGTGGTCGAAGGGATCGCACCGGGCGAGCGGTCCTCTGCGATGGCGACGTTCACGATGCTCATGGACGTGTCGATCGCTCTCACTGCACCACTGATTGGTCTGATCGTGAGCGGCGTGGGCTATCGGACCGCGTTCTTGACGTCTGGGGCGACGTCGCTGATCGCGCTGGCGGTCCTCGGCGGCCGACTAGCGCCCCGATGGCGGATGCTCACCGAGCAACGTTCGGCGAGCAAATGACGGCGTCGAGTTGATCGAGCAGGGTCGGGACCTCGGCCAGAGCCCGGAGTGCATCATTGAGGTGAGTGCACCCGTTGACCTTCGCAAGTCGTTCGAGCACGGTCGTACGCAAGGCCGCGACCGGAGTGCCGATGACGGCGGTTGCCGTCCCGACGGCATCTGGGCAGGTCAGGAACGGCAGGATTCGCGGATCGGGATCGACCGATGTGACGAGCATCGAGCCAGGATCGACGGTGGCCCGCAGGATGTACTCGTGGACCGCGACCCGGCCATGGTCGGGGTCGCCCATCGAGTCCTGGAACCCGGAGTCGATCATGATCGTGCCGTCGACCGGGTCGCGCCACACGTCGATCCTCCGCGCCCGCCGGAATGAGACGTCGGGCAAAGTCGCGAGTTCGTGCCAGCCATGGGGGTCGTCGTCGGTCGTCAGCTGCGGAACGATCTGAACCCGCTGGGACGCGAGCCCACTGCGCTGTTCGACGAGTGCCGAACCTCCAGGAGCGAATCCGATGCACACGCCTTCCATGTCAGGACGTGGGCGATCTGGATCGACTCGGACCCATTCGTCCGTCCACCGCGACCAGGCGATGCCCGCCACGAGTGAGGCGCCCGAGATGTCATCGAGCAAGAGATACAACGGCGTGCCGGCCTCGAGTTCGTGTGGCACGAACTCGGCCAGTGCCGACCGAAGGTAGCCTCCCCCACGGCAACCGACGAGGTCGTTGATGCCCGCTGATTCCGGCGTCGCGGCGATGTTCTCGATCAGCCGGTTTGCGCCGATTCCGACCTGCGTCGTAGCGGCGCTAACGGTCACAGGCGGATCGGCGTAGGATTGGGTGACCGCGTCTCGCGCCCGCCCCGTCAGTTCGAGTTGGGTGCCCCACCCCCCTGGCCAGGTCCCATCGATGGTCGATGTCCGCCGGATCGAACCGGCGCGACGGCGTGGCGCGGGACCGGCTGGACCGTTGACCTCCTGGAGCGGATCACGCTGTGGTGAGCGTCCGCTCACGAGCGCGAGCCCTTCGTCTGGAAGCGGATACCGGCGTCGAGGCGGATCGTCTCGCCATTGAAGTACGGATTCTCGATGATCGCCATGGCCATTCGTGCGTATTCGTTGGGCTGACCCATGCGCTTAGGAAACGGGACCATCGGTCCCCACTCGGCCTCGATTGCGTCGAGTGACTGGCCGTAAGCAGGTGTGGCGAAGACGCCGGGAGCGATCGTGCCAACCCTGATGCCGACGACTGAGAGATCGCGTGCCGCCGGAAGCGTCATTCCGATGATGCCGCCCTTGGCGGCACCGTAGGCGACCTGTCCGATGGTGCCCTCGTAGCCCGCGATCGATGCGGTGTTCACAATCACGCCGCGCTCGCCGGTCTCGGGGTCCGGGTCGTTCCTCGACATCGCCGACGCAGTGAGGCGAAGCACGTTGAACGTGCCGTGCAGGAAGATCTGCACGACTTGCATGAACGTGTCGAAGGCGAGCGGGTTACCTTCGCGGTCGAGTGTCCGTCCGCCGCCCGGCCCACCATGGGTGTCGACAGAGACCCGCAGTGGGGCCATGTCCGTTGCTGCCAGGATTGCCTCGCCGAGGCTGTCCTCGGAGAGAACGTCGGTCTTGACGAAGACGGCGTGATCGCCGAGTTCGGCCGCTAGGGCCGAACCGGCGTCCTCCGCCAAATCGGCGATGACGACCATCGCGCCGGCGGCGACGAGTCGCCGAACGGTCGCGGCGCCGAGCCCGCCGGCACCCCCGACGACGAGAGCACTAGAACCAACGAGTTGCATGCGGACTCCTCAGGGTGACGGCACTGTCAGAACGTTACTGCGAACGGGTCAGGTTGATCGCAGCCGAGACCGGAGATCCACCTTCCGGACCTTTCCGCTCGGGGTGCGGGGGAACTCGTCGACGAACTCGAGGTGTTCGGGCGTCTTCTGCGTGGCGACGCCGATCGACGCAAAGTGGCGACGGATCTCGTCGAGATCGAGTGTGTGGCCGTCCGCCAGCCGCACGAAGACGGCGACGCGCTCGCCGTACTTCTCGTCCGGCCTGCCGACGGCCGCCGCCTCGGTGACGGAGGGGTGCTGCATCAGCAGGTCCTCGACTTCCTTGGACGCGATGTTCTCACCACCTCGGATGATCACGTCCTTCTTGCGGTCGGTGATCGTGAGGAAGCCATCGACATCGAGTCGACCGATGTCGCCGGTGCGGAACCAACCCCCGGGTAGGAACGACTCAGCGTTGAGCGCTGGGTCGGTGTACCCGACGAACAACTCCGGGCCGAGGCTGACGATCTCTCCGTCCGCGCCCACCCCTACCTCCTGGTCGTCTTCGTCGAGGAGGCGGATCACATTTCCCGGGGTGAGCGATCCGTCGGTGCCGCAACGCTTGTGGAGGGGATGAGCCGGCGTCCCGGTACTGATGACCGGGTGCTCGCTCGAACCGTACGCGCGGTACACCGGAAGGCCGATTCGGTCAGCACGCTCGACGAGGTTGGCCGGGACGCTCGCTGCGCCGACCATGTAGTTGTCGATTGTCCTCAGGCTTGTGCCCTGCCGTTCGGCTTCGTCCATCAGCGAGGCGAGGTGAACCGGGGCTCCGGCCGTGGTGGTGATGCGGTGTTCGTCGACGAGTCTCGCCGCGAGCGCAGGATCCCACTGGTCCATGACAACCGTGGAGGTGCCGAGGACGAACATCCGCAGGAGCCCGAGCACCCCGGCGATATGCCCGGCGGGGAACGCAGCTAGGTTCACTCCTCGTCGGTCGCCGAGCGCGGCGGCGGTTGAACGGATCTCGGCGATGAGGGTGTTCGTCGTATGTTGCACGCCCTTGGGATCGGCGGTCGTGCCCGAGGTGTAGATCAGCAGGCAACGATCATCGGGCCGCGTTGTCGGGAGGGAGGCGATCGGGTCGTTGTTCGCGACCCGACGCCAGGGGATCGCTCCACGAGGTCCGTCGTCCCCGATCACCACGACGTGCTCCAATGAGGGCAGGTCGACCAGGGCGTCGAACCGCTCGCGGTAGTCGATGTTGCGCCACCGGTCGGGTAGCACGAGCACCCGGGCGCCGGACTGGCGCAGGATGAAACTCACCTCGTGTGGTCCGTAAATGTGGATGATCGGCACGACGGTCGCGCCGAGCATCAGGGCAGCCTGGTACGCGAGAGCGCCTTCGAGCCAGTTCGGCACCCAGACAGCGACGATGTCGCCGGGTCCCACACCGAGTTCGGCGAGGCCGGCCGCCACGCCGAGCCCGCGACGGTGCAACTCGCCGAGCCTGATCGATGACGGCTCGGGACCCCCGACGAAGTGCATCGCCGTGTGCGGGAACGACTCGGCTCCGACCCGGAGGTGGTCGGCGATGGTTTCGTGACCGTAAAAGCCTTCGCGGTACCACTGCTCGGTCAACGTGGCTCGGTCGTCGGACAGGCTCATCGAGTCCGGCGGCGCTGGGCAGCGAGATCGGTGTGACGGGCGAACATGGTCGCGGCCTGGCGGGCGAGCTCGACCGGAACCCGGGGGAAGAGTGGGAGTCCGTCGGAGCGGGAGGGGAGGGCCACGGTGACCGTCGCGTAGGCGGTCTCGGTGTCACGTTGGTTGACCATGTGGAGGTCAATGTCGACGACCTTCTGGCCGTCGGCCTCGCGCTTCGCGACGATGCTGCCGGACAGGAACTGGGTGTCGCCCATGTAGTTGAACTTGCGGATCGAATCGTTCATGGCGATGATGCAAGCGTCGTCTCCGGCCCAGTCCGAGACGTGGTGGTAGAACCAACACTGGCGTTGCACCCCGTAGTCGTAGGCCATCGGGTTGCCGATTGCCTTCGCCCACTCCGAGTCCCAGTGCAGGCGTTGGGCGACGTCGTACACACCTTGTGCGTTCTTGATGTAGAAGGGCGCGATCCGCTTGCGGTTCTTGTAACCGACGCGGCTCGAACGCAGTCCGTACGGGACGAATCCGTACCCACCGGCATGGAACGCGATCATCTCTGTGATCGTCGTAGGGCCCTTGACCATCGGGTCGAGTTCGTCCCCGATCTCGACGTCCTCCCAGTACCGCTTCTCTGCGCCTCGAGGGCGTTCTTGAGCGTAGATCTCGTCGATGCGCTCGTAATCGGCGTCGGTGTAGTGAGCGGGCTCGATCGCTGCGTACTTCCCCAACGTGCGCGACTCCTTTCGTTCGGTGAGCACCCGGAGGATGCGATACACGCCGAGCACCTCGCCGAACTGGTTGATCGCGACGTCCCGACTCACCTGGATCACCGAGCGCCCGGCGAACTCGGACTGCTTGGTGTCAAGCGAGTCCTCGCCACGGAAGCTGTAGATCCGGTCGCCCGGTCGGAGCGGGCGGTACCACTCCCACGTCCCGCCGGAGACGAACACGTGGACGCCTCGGAACATCCCCTTCGTCTGCGCTTTGATCTCAGCCGGGATCGGGTCGCCGAGCATCGGCGTCTTGATATGACCGATCTGGGTGCCGTGGCCGATCTGCGTCCCCCATCGTGTTTCGAGGCCGTAGTCGGCATCGGTGTACAGCGGATTGTCGTCGCCGACGCCGAGCGACCAGTTCCGGAGTGCGTCTTCGGTGGCGACGGAATTGAGTTCTCGCTGCTTGGACGCCACGTCGATGCCGAGCAACAGCTGGGCCTTGACGATGTCCTCATCGGTCAGTCGGTGCTGCAACGCCTTCTGGAACTCCTGCTCGAGTTCCGCGTCCACTTGCAACGAGTCGTGGGTCGGGCGGGGATCGCCGCTCACGAGGTCGTCTCCATGGCGGCGACGTACTCCTCGCGGATCTTGCGCTTGTACAACTTGCCGGCCTCGGTACGAGGCAGATCGGCGCGGAACTCCCAGCGCCTCGGAACCTTGTAACTGGCGAGACGCTCCTTACAGAAGGAGGTCAGCTCCGTCTGGATCTCGTCGCTCGGGGTCACGTCGGGCGTGAGTTGGACGAGGGCGGTCACCGTCTCGCCCCAGTCCGGGTCGGGGATGCCGATGACCCCGGCGTCGTGCACCGCCGGGTGCTGCAGGAGGGTGGCCTCGATCTCCGCCGGATACACGTTGGTGCCGCCGGTGATGATCATGTCCTTGGCCCGGTCGGAGATGAACAGGTAGCCGTCCTCGTCGAGGTGTCCCATGTCGCCCAGACTGAATCGTTGCCCCCGAAACACCGACTGCGTCTGTTCAGGATCGTCGTGGTACGAGAACCCGACACCGTTGTCGAGGTAGATGTGGCCGACCTCCCCGGGCGGGAGCTCGTTGTCGTCGTCGTCGAGGATGGTGATCCGCATCCCCTTGATGGCCCGACCGACCGTGCCCGGCTTCTCGAGCCAGCGATGCGGCTTGGCGATCGTGGCGGCGCCTTCCATGCCGCCGTAGGTCTCCCAGATCACGGGCCCCCACCACGCCATCATCTGCTCCTTCACCGGCCGTGGACACGGCGCAGCGGAGTGCACGATCGAGTGCAGGCTCGACACGTCGTACCGGTCGCGCACCTCTGCGGGGAGTTGCAGCAGTCGGTGGAACTGGGTGGGCACCATGTAGCCAGTTGTGACGCGGTGTTGTTCGATCAGTTGCAGCGCACGCTCAGGGTCGAACTTGGGCATGATCACGAGCGCATGGCCGACGTTCAGCCCGCCCATGTAGTAGCTGTGCGACCCGCCGTGGAACATTCCCGTCGACACGAGCATGGGGCCGCCGAAGGGTCGGAAGTCGAACGCCCGACCGAAGAGCGCTGCGTCGTTCGCGATCTCACCGACGTCTCCGTCGGGGATCGGTCGGCGGACGCCCTTGGGTTTTCCGGTGGTGCCCGAGGTGTAGACGAAGAGACTGCCCGGCTTGCGGTCGGGCGGCGGGGTGCGCGGGAGGTCGGCCCTCGCATCGGCCAGCGACAGCCGACCGGGGATCGAGCCGACGGAGAGGACGACGAGTTCCGGTGCCACGGCGTCGAGTCCGTCGAGCAGTTCGGCGAACCGTTCGCCGACGACCAGGACTTTGGCGCCCGAGTGCTCCATGATCGCTGCGAGTTCGTTGGCGGTCAGGTGAGTGTTGAGGGGGATGAAATGGAGCCCCGACTCCTGTGCGGCGAGGGAGCACTCGATCAACGTGGTGCCGTTGTCGGCGAGCACGGCGATGGCGTCTCCGTGCTCAGCACCGAGCGATCGGAAGAGGTTGGCGAGTTGGTGTGCGTCGCCAGCCAACTCGCCGTACGTCCTCGACCCGTTCGCGCTGTCGAGAATGGCTGGCGCGTCGGGTGAGTCTTCGGCGATCCACCAGAAGCCCAGTCGTCGGTCCCACGGATGATCCATGAGAAAATATTAACCCATTTACGGCCAGCCGCACGAAGCGGTTGGTCCCCGGGCTCCTCGGGTTGGCGGGAACATAAATCTTGACCTATTTTAAGGGTATGGCTGACGCCCACGTGTCGATCGAAGAGTTCCGAGCCGAGGTCAGGAGGTTCTTCTCGTCGCGGTTCGAACTGCTCGACCCCGAAGCGGATGACGAACGCGAAGACGTGATCGCGCGGGCTCCGGACGGACACCAGGCATTGGTCGACCGAGCCCGTGAACTCCAGAGCGAGCTCGCCCGAGCCGGACTGTCCGGTGTTCACATCCCGGTCGAATTCGGCGGGCGCGGTCTGAGCCATGCGCACGCCAGGGTCGTCGACGAAGAGCACCGCAGGTACGACGCGCCGTCGTTGCGCCCGCTCGGCATCGGGATGCACCTTGCCGTGGCAACCTTGCTGGCCTCGGGAACCGAGGAGCAGAAGCGACGATATCTACCTGCCCTGGTCAGCGCCGATGAACAGTGGTGCCAACTGTTCTCCGAACCGGACGCCGGGTCGGACCTCGTGTCGCTGCGGACCCGAGCGGTTCGTGACGGCGACGAATGGGTGGTCGAGGGGCAGAAGGTGTGGTCGTCGTACGCTGCCAACGCGCATTTCGGACTCCTGCTCGCCCGGACCGACCCCGATGCCCCCAAACCCCACGTGGGCATCACGATGTTCGTCCTGCCGATGAACGCCCCGGGCGTGACGGTTCGCCCACTGGTCGACATCGCCGGGGGATTGCACTTCAACGAGGTCTTTCTCGAAGGCGTTCGTCTTGGCCACGACAAGGTCATCGGTGACGTCAACCAGGGCTGGGCAGTCTCCCAGGGCACTCTCGGTAGCGAACGCTCGGGTTACATGGGTGGATCGGGTGGCGGCCGCCGACTCAGACAGGTCGTGCGGGCGGCTCGCGCCGCTGGTTCGATCGACGAACCGGTCATCCGGGACCGGATGATGCGGGTGATCACAAACGAGCGCCTCCTCGAGTGGGTCCGCGACCGGTTCGTCCACGGAACGTTGGCAGGTGGCCATCCCGCCGCAGGATCGATGATGAAGCTTGCGGGAGGTTCGCTCGAGCAGCAGTGCGCCGAGCTGATTGCCGATATCGCCGGTGCCGCGGGGCAGGCGTGGGATCCGACCGACCGGGATGGCGACGTGGTGAGCCACGACCTCAACGCGACGCGTCAGGCTCGGATCGCCGGTGGCACCCATCAGATCCAGCGCAACCTGCTCGGCGAACGGGTGTTGGGCCTGCCACGCGAACCGAAGTAGTGGCTAGGCGCCAGCGGCGATTGTGACCAGTTCGTTCGGGTCGCGTTCGCCGATCGTGTACTGCATGGTGGCCTGCCAGTGTGCGGTGGCGCCGGCGTCGTCGCCTTGGACGATCAGGCGAAGCAACTTGCGATAGCCACGGACGGCACGACGCATCAACTCCGGATCTATCGAGTCCATCCGACGCGTGTAGTACTCGCGGAGCATGCTCTGCAACAGTCGCGTCAGCGTCGCCAGCGTGCTGTTGCCAGAGGCCTCGACCAGCGCCTCGTGGACCCCGACCGCAGCCAGGCCGAAGGCGATCCCGTCCCCGCGATCCGCGACGTCGGACGCGAGGTCGATGGCCTTGGTCAGATGCGTGAGATCGACCGTGTCGCACTGGCGAGCCAACTGGCCGGCAATCTGCGGTTCGATCATCTGCCGAGCTGCGTCTAGATCACCCACAGTCGTGCCCTGGAGCTGCAACACCGTGGCGAGTGCCATGGAGATCGGCTCGAGATCGGGGTGAGTGACGACGGGTCCACCACCTCGACCACGGCGGATCTCCAGCAGGCCCTGTGATTCGAGGACCCGGAGCGCTTCGCGGAGCGTCGTGCGGGCGATGCCGAATTGGGCGGTGAGGTCGTCCTCGGGCGGCAGTCGTTGTCCTTCGACGAGTTCCCCGGCCACGATCCGCTGACGTATCAGATCGGCAACGCCCTGGTGCACCTTCTTGTTTGCGCCCGGAACCGACATCGAGATGAGTCTACGATTTCGCGGTGGACGCGCCGTCACCCTCCGACCTCCCCGACTTGAGCAACGAAATGGTGAGGTTCGAGGTCGTCGACCGGATCGGCGTGATCACGCTGACCCGCCCGGACAGTCGGAACGCCCTGCACGACGACATGCACGGCCCGATCGCGCGCACCGTCAGCGGGTGGGTCGACGATCCGGACGTCGGCTGCATCGTCTTGACCGGCGAAGGAAACGCGTTCTGCGCCGGAGGTGACGTTCGGGTGGGCAGCGGCCGCCGGACCGACGGGACGACGCCCTCCCTCGACGAGCGGGCGGCGTTTCTGACCTCCTGCGCGCAACTGTCCGTCCTCCTGCACGAGGCGCCGATCGTCACCATCGCCGCCGTCAACGGGCCCGCGGTCGGCGCCGGTATGGCGCTGGCGCTGGCCTGCGATCTCCGCATCGGCGCGGCATCGGCCCGGTTTATCGGAGGGTGGGCGAAGCTCGGGTTTTCGGGCGACTACGGCGGGGCATGGTTGCTGACACGTCGCGTCAGCCCGTCCGCCGCGCTCGACATCTTGGCGTCGAACCGGACGGTCGAGGCCGAGGAGGCGCTGAGGCTCGGGATGCTCGATCGTCTCGTGCCCGACGCCGACTTCGCCAGGGCCTGGCGAGCGTGGGCAGGCACCTTCGCCGAGGGGCCGCAGACGGCGATCGCGCTGATGAAGGCAAACGTGGCCGATGCCGATCGGCTTTCGCTCGCCGACGCAATCGCCATCGAGTCGCGCCGCCAGATCGAGACCGGGCAGACGGCCGACCACCGCGAGGGTGTGCGCGCCTGGGTTGAGAAGCGCCGCCCGACGTTCGGCGGGCGGTGATCAGGACCGCTTTGCGCCCGTGAGGATCGCAACTTTGCCGTCAAGTCGGAAGTCCATCGTTGCCCCCACGGTCGAGTGCGTTCCTCCGAATACACGGTAAACCGAACCCTCTTTGAGCTCGGGCTCGGAAGTGGGGATCGTCGTGGCTTCACACATCGGGGAGATGGCTTGTTGCCAGACGACCCATCGCCGGGCCGACGAGCTGGGTCATCCGCGCGACCTGCCCGGCCGCATAGGGCAGCAACTCGGCCGCGCTGAGCCGGCGAGCGCGAACGAGCTTCAGCAGTGCAGTCGCCCCCTCCCGGACCGATGCCGGGCGGTCACCCAGCAGCCGTTCGAGGTCATCGAGTTCGGCGCGCTCGTGGCGGTCCCCGGCGCGGTCGACCTCGCGGAGGTATTTCGTGACCCGGGCCAGACCCTTGAGCAGCCGATCGGCCCACGGGTCGTCGATCGCCGGGCCGATGCTGTGGCGCATCTGGTGGAGCGCCGCATCGAAGTAGAACGTGTCGTCGGTGTCGGCGAGCTCGGGGAGCGCGACGTCCGGGAGCTCAATGCCCATCGCGGTGGCGAGCGCTTCGACGGTCAGGCGGCGGTGCAGGGCGCCGTAGATCAGGCGATTGCCGTACTCAGCTCCGAGGTCGGGTTCGGTGCCGGCGCGCTCGGCTCCGAGGGTGGCGATCCGGAGCTCGGCGAACAGGGCGTGATATCGGATCCGATCCCGATCGACCGCGACGCCGATCGCTTCGGCGTAGCGTTCGAGGAACCGTTCGAAATCGGGAACGGGCTCTTGTGCGTTGCGGGTGCCGACCCACGCGAGGTCCTCCATGGGATCGCCCAGATGCCCGAGCTCGAAGTCGAGTATGGCGGTCACGCGGTGACCGTCGTGGAGGAAGTTGCCAGGTCCTGTGTCGCCCTGGACGAGCGACGGAGGGGTGTCGCCGGTGTCGGGCACGTGGTCACGAAGCCAGTGGAAGCACGCGGTCAGTACCGGGTCGGGTGTTGCGGAGTCATCGAGTCGGCGTTCCCACAGGTCGAGCTCGTGGTGGACTGCCTCGACGATCGTCGACGCCGGCACCAGGCTCGGCAGGACGAGCGTCGTTGGGTCGGCGGCGTGCAGGCGGGCGAGCCAGGGAGCGAAGTCGTCGATGATCTCGGTCTGCGCGGCGAGGTCGAGTCGAGCGAACGAGGCGTCGCCCGAGGATCGCTCGAGGAGCACCGCTTCGAGTTCGTCGTGCACGCCGAGCACGCGGGGGCTCGGCAGTCCGATCGAGTTCACGGCTGTGTAGATCTCGGCCTCGCGTCGTAGCGAGTAGTGCTTCGAGGGCTCCGGCTCGATTGCGTCGGCCCGGAGGAACCACCGTGCCTCGCCGGCAAGCAGGACGTCCCACGCTTGGTGGCTGCCACCGCCGGGTCGCCGCTTCAGATCGACCGCTGGCACGCCGACCACAGTCGCGACCCAGCGTTCGAGCTCTTCCCGGCGTGGTTCGAGTGACATCGACATACGCCAAAACCGTAACCTGTTTTCCATGGCAGCATCCGACGCGGCGCATCAGTTCGACACGATCGAGTTCGAGGTCGGCGACCACGTTGCGACCATCACACTCGACCGTCCCGATCAGTTCAACTCGTTCACCGAAACGATGTGCCGGGAGATGCAGCAAGCGTGGGGCATCGTGCGCGAAACCGACGAGATCCACGTCGCGGTCCTGCGTGCCAACGGCGATCGGGCCTTCTGCACGGGGATCGACGTCAAGGCCGGGATGTGGTGGGCCGACCAGAACGTCTGGAACCACGCCGACCCCGGCGAGTACCTCGGCCCGCGCACTAACAAGGTCTGGAAGCCGGTGGTCTGTGCGGTGCAGGGGATGTGCGCAGGCGGTGGCCAGTACATGGTGAACGAGTGTGACATCGTGATCGCCTCGGACACCGCCACCTTCTTCGATCCGCATGCGAACGGCGGCATCGTGTCGGCGCTCGAGCCGATTGGGATGCTGCATCGCGGGGTGCCGCTCGGTGAGGTGCTGCGATGGGCGCTCATGGGCACCGAGGAACGGATCACCGCCGAGACGGCGATGCGGATCGGGTTGGTGACCGAGGTCGTGCCGTTCGACGAGCTCCGTGCCCGCGCTGCCGACATCGCTTCGCAGATCTCGGCACGCAACCCGATTGCGATCCAAGGCACGGTGCGGGCGATCTGGGAGTCGATCGAGATGCCTCCCCACATGGCCAAGCAGAACGGCCTGGCATACACCCACATCGGCAACAAGCCGGCCGCCGACCGCCGGGGCGAGCCCCGGGTGAATCGCCCGCCGACCTTCCGTTGAGCGAGCTCCATCCGGGGGCAGAGTTCGCCGGACGACAACACCGACCGTCCCGTCGAAGTGGTGGCGCCCGACCCATGTCAGCGCGTCAGGCCGCCTGGGACCGGGCTCCACGGCTCGACCCGGCGGTCAAGTCGCCGGAGCCGGTCGGCTCACTCGGGCTTCAGTCGATCGATCTCGTATTCGAGCATGCCCTGCAAGTTGTTCACCGGTGGCGCGGGGAGGATGACCTCACCGTGCTCACGGCTCGGGAGCAGGATCGTGGCCTTGCCCGGGCTCGTGACGACGCCGCGCTGGTTGGTGCATCGGATGACGAGGTCGACCTCGCTGCGGATGCCCTTCGACGTTTCGACCTGCCGTTTGTCGGCCACCTCACCCGTCAGCCAGGTGGTGTCCCCGATGAAGTTGAAGCGGCGGTGCTGACACTCGAACTTCCAGAGCCATGCGTCGTCGCCCATCCAGTCGGTCACGAGATGGCACAGCCAGGTCTCCCGCAGGCCGCCGTAGTCGTACGACGTCGGTAGGCCGAGCTCGCGGGCACGTTCTGGCTCCCAGTGCAGACGTTGCACGGTGTCGGGGATGTTGAGCTGGTTCGGCGGATAGAGACCGGGTGCCTTCTTGCGGACCTTGTACTCGATCGCGAAGTTGCCGGGCGGGGTGAGCTGCATGCCCCAGCCGAGGTGCCAGACGACGATGTTGGTGGTCGTGAGTGGCCCCTTCACCTTCGGGTCGACGACGTCGCCGATTTCGACGTCTTCGAAATAGCGCGGGTTGGCGCCCCGCCTGGTCTCGGCCTCGTAGGCGGCATCGATCTCGGCGAGCTGCTCGGGGATGTAGGGCTCGGGGAGGTCGTGCTCCTTCTTGCGTTCGCGCGACGTGTGGCGCTCGGCGTTGATCCAGGTGCCGCGCTGGATGGCGTGCAGGTCTCCGTGCTGGTTGGCGTAGATGAAGTCGTGCGTGATGTGCGCGGTCCGCCCGCCGAACTCGCTCCGCTTGTCGGCCACACCGGCCTGAGCGCGCAGACACTTCAGCCCGTCGCCGAGCTGGAGTGGCCGCCACCACTCGAACTCCATGACGGCTTGGTACGACCCGAGCCCGGCGAACGGGTCGCCGCGCAGGAGTGCCTTGTTCTCGGGCGGTACCGGTCGCGGTGACGCGTCCTCACCCATCGTGTACGGCCCGAAGGTGGGCGGGCTGATCACGCCACCCCACCGGGTGTTCGCGGCGTAGTGCGGGTCGCAGTAGAGCGGGTTGTCGTCCCCGTACCCGTACGCGAAGTGACGCAACCCGTCCCGTGACACCTCGAGGTTGTGTGGAATGTTTGGCAGTGGCTGCGGGATACCAATGCGGGAACGTGATCGCTCGAAGGATTCATCGGTGAGGATGCCGTAGGTGGGGTCGGAGGTGTCGGTCATGAGGTGGACTCCTTCAGTAGATCGACGATGGATTCGTTGTAGGCGGTCATCCGTTTCGGAGAGACCATGAACGACGGTGGGGAGTGGAAGCGGAGCTCGGGGAGGCGTCGACGCGCTGCGATGCGATCGCGTGCCTCCACAGTGGTGCCGTAAATCGCGATCGAGTCGAGCATGTCCTGGGGCACGGCTGCGGCCATACCGTCAATGTCCTGGCGTCGAAACGCGTCGCGCACGGCTGCGACTCCGGAGTCCCAACCGTGCATCGAGGTGAGGGTGTCGTACGTCTTTACCGTGACGTAGAACGCCACCATCAGCCGAGCGTCGCGCTCGGCGCGACCGGGGTCGTCGTCGTTCACAGAGGTGATCACCCAGCCCCATCTGCGGAGGGTGCTCGGGTCGCGGCCAGCCGCGACCGCACCGACCGCGAGGTTCGGGTCGATCGTCTCGTCCCACCAGCGGTCGGTGAACAGGCCGTGCCCAATGATGCCGTCGGCTACGCGTCCAGCGACGCGCAGCATGCCCTCGTTGAACGCGCCGAGCACGATCGGCACGTCGATCGGTCCGAGCACCGGAGCCATGATCGCAGCATCGATCGGGTAGAACTCGCCGTCGTGCCGGACCGGCCTCATGTTCGGCGCGATGAGGTAGGAGCGTATGGCGCCGACCATGTCGGCCATCCGCCCGAGTGCCCGATCGGCGGGCGTAGCGAACCACGACTCGTTCATCCGGCGGGTACCAGAGCCCAGTCCGAGGAAGATCCGACCCGGCGCGAGCTTGTCGCAGTGTCGGACCGCCGAAGCGTGCACGAACGGCGAGCGAGCGAATGCGTAGGCCACGCCGGGTCCGATCATGGCGGTGGTGGTGGTGGTGGCCATCTCGGCCAGCGACACGTAGGCGTTTCGGTCGGCGAACTCGCCCGAGCAGAACGCCTGGCACCCCGCCCGCTCGGCGACTCGTGCGACGTCGGCGCCCGGCCACGGCATCGCCCATCCCGCTTCGGTCATGAGGCGTCTCCCATCAGGGCTCGGTTGTTCCAGCTCAGAACTCGCCCGTCGGGGGCGAACCGCAGCCACCGCATGCCGGCGCCGTAAGCCGCGGCGACACGGTCGGGCATGTCGGCCGGATCGGTGCGATGTCGGTCGTACTTGCGGTGTATCTCGACCTCGATCCGGCCCAGCAGATCGCCGTCGGGCTCTACGATCTCGACCGTTCCGGTGAAGTGCACCGCCTGGAGGTCTTGCCAGGCGACGCCGCTTTCGACGAGGAAGGAGGCTCGGGGGTCGCGGCGCGCCCGATCGAGCTTCTTGCCTCTGGTGTTGACGTAGATTCGTTCGTCGACGGCAGCGAACCACAACGGCATCGCGATCGGGACGCCGTCGCGGCGAAGCGTCGTGAGGATGCCGGTGTGGGCGTCGGCGACATACGCCCAGATCTCGTCGTGGCTGAGTCGGAAGCCGGGCACGTCAGGACCGCTTCAGGTCTCGGAACGGGACGTCGTTGTCGTTGCCGGGCTCGCGGGGGAGTCCGAGGGAACGTTCCCCGATGATGTTCCGCTGGATCTCGTTGGTGCCGCCGCCGAGCGACGGGGCGAAGCTCGACAGGCAGGCCCGTTGCACCTTGCCGTTCTCGCGGGCGTCGCTGCCCATCAACATGCCGTCCGCCCCGATCAGCGACATCGACAGGTCGCGGGATCGGTGGGCGAGCATCGCGAGCGCGAGCTTCATGATCGACCCTTCGGGACCCGCCTTGCCGCCCTTCGCGTTGTCGCGACTGCGTTGTCCGGTGAGTCGGTAGACCTCGCTCCGGACGTAGTAGTCGGCGACGCGGTCTCGGACGACCGGGTCGTGCGAGAGTCCGAGGTCCCGCGCCAGGTGAATCATCGACTTGGCACCGAGCATGATGTCGAAGCGCTTGTTCGGGTCACGGGCAGCCTGTTTCGACACCTCGATCAGATCGCCGACTCGGCGGTCGAGGTTGCCGGACAGCGAACCGGCGCGCATCTCGACCAGGCCCTTCGGATAGCGCTTGCCGACCGAACCGCGCTCGTAAGTGAGCGTCGTGCGAGCGACGTTCCAGCCGTTGTCGATGCCGCCGATCACGTTCTCGACGGGGACCCGCGCCTCGGAGAGGAAGACCTCGCAGAACTCGGCACCACCGTTCATCTGGACCAATGGGCGCACCTCGACGCCGGGCTGGCGCATGTCGATCATCATCCAGGTGATGCCAGCGTGTTTCGGGACGTCGGGATTGGTGCGAGCGACGAGCATGCCCCATTCGCTGCTGTCGGCGCTCGAGTTCCAGACCTTCTGGCCGGTGACGACGAACTCGTCGCCGTCGCGTTCGGCCCGGCATGCGAGGCTCGCGAGGTCGGAACCGGCGCCGGGCTCGGAGAACAACTGGCACCAGGCGTTCTGGCCGTTGGCGATCGGGGTGACGAAGCGTTCTTGTTGATCCTTCGTGCCGTGTGCGAGGAGCGTGGGCACTCCCATGTTCGGTGCGTTGCCGGTCGGCGGGCCGATCACCCCATGGCGGCCGAGCACGGTCTGGATCGCGGCCGCCTCCGCGGCTCGAAGCCCTCGGCCACCGAAGCCGCTCGGCCAGTGAGGGAAGGCGTATCCCGCATCGGCGAGTCGCTGCCACCACTCGGCCAGTGTGAGGTCGAGGTGCCAGTTCGCCTCGACCCAGGCGCTCACGGACTCCGGGGTGCTCATGGCTAAATAGGTTAATATATTTCCGGACTCGGCGTCGAGTCGTTCTGCACTGGACCCTGGGGAGCACCTCGGCGGTGAACAGGTCGTGAGTCGCCGTGACCTCCGATTCCGGGCAGGCGAAGCTGCACAGCAGGGTGTCGACACCGGCATCGGCGAACTCGGCAAAGCGAGTGAACACATCGTCTGGCGTTCCCACGAAGGCGTACTTGCTGACCAACCGGGAAAAGTCCTGGGCGTACGTGGTCGAGAGTGCCTCAGCCGCCCAACGTTCGGCGACCGACCGGTCCTCGTGCACACATCCCCACATGAACAGGCCTGGCCGGACCGGCGCTCTGTGCTCGCGTCGTGAGGCGATCGTCGAGAGCGACGAGGCGTACATCTCAGGCGTGTACATGTGCGGGAACCACCCGTCGCCGAACCGTGCTGCTCATCGCATCGCCTCCTCCGACCAGCCCGACACCCAGATCGGTGGCGGCGGGGACGCCGCACGCCTCGAACTCCGCCGGGATCTCGCCGCCGATGCCCACTCCCAAGTAATCTCGCCCGCCCGCCCGCCCGCCCGCCGCGGCCGCGAGCCAGATAAACGAGTTCGTGACCGGAACGTTGAACGACACGTGCTCTCCAACCGTCGCGTATCAGTATCCCGCCGCCCCCAGCGCAGCCGCCTCACCGGCGGGATCCGAAGCCGACTGAAGCGTGAGTCCGACATCGAGGTGCACTTCCGGCGCCCTACTGCGCCGTCGACATCGTGTAAGACGGTCCCATGGGAGAGCTCGACGGCAAGGTGGCGATCGTGACCGGGTCCACGCGAGGGATCGGTCGTGCGATCGCCGAACGATTCGCGAGCGAAGGTGCGACCGTCGTCGTCCACGGTAGGGACCAGGCGACGTGTGCCGCGATCGCTGGCGCGATCCCTGGTTCGGTCGGGCACGCCGGCGATATCTCGATGCCACGCGTCGCCGACGAGCTCGTCGCCGTCGCCATTGCGGAGTTCGGGCGACTCGACATCGTGATCAACAACGCTGGCGTTGCGATCGACAACTTCGTGACCGGTGTGACCGATGAACGTTGGGATGCCAGCCTGGCGACCAACCTCAGCGGACCGTTCGCGATGCTGCGTGCGGCCACGCGGGTGATGAAGGGATCGGGTGGCGGGGTCGTGCTCAACGTGATCTCGTGGGCGGGTGAGCGCGGCAACGTCGGTCAGGTGGCGTACTCGGCGTCCAAGGCCGGCCTGCACGCCGTCACTCTCTCTGCGGCGAAGGAGCTCGGGAAGTTCGGCATCCGCGTCAACTCGTTGTCGCCCGCCGTCCCGACCGACATGACCGGCGAGATGGACGAACGTCTGCAGAAGATCGCCGCGTCCCGACGTCCGTTGAAGATTGAGGGGACGCCGGTGGACGTGGCCGAAGGTGCCCTGTTCCTGTGCTCCGAGCGCGCTCGGTTCGTCACGGGTGACACCCTCCACGTCGACGGCGGACTCCATCTCAACTGACCACCCGTCACGAAAATGGGTTAACATTTTCCGGTGGACCTTGACTTCGCGAGGGACGAGCTCGCGTTTCAGGAGGAGGTGCGGTCCTGGCTGAGCGATCATGTGCCGACCGAGCCCCGTCCACACGGCGACGGCCCCGACAGTCGCGAGTTCGATCTCGCCTGGCATCTGCCGAAGATCCACGGGGCGATGGGGTTCACGAGCGAGGCTCGCCCGCACCGCTACGTGCATCGTGCCTATGTCTCGGGAGGTGTTTCGGGTCGCGCGCGATGTTGCTCGACCGCATCATCGGTCGAGACGGAGAGGACGGGTCGTGACCGGTCGTGACGTCGTCGTCGAGCGGCTGCGGTCGCTGTTCCGGGACCACTCTGTCGAGCAGGCGCTTCAGTTCACCGAACCGGTGGGGAACGGCGCATCGCAGCGCTGGTTCTCCTGGGGTGACATCGGCGCGTTCGCGATGGTCGTGGCGACCGAATTCGATCGCCATTCGGTGCCACCGGAGGCATCGGTCGCAGTGGTGATGCGGCAGCGGCCCGTCCTGGTCGCGAGCGAGTTGGCGGTCTTGTCGGCCGGCCGGACGGCTGTACTCCTCTCTCCGCTCCAGCCGGACCGCTCGTTGAGCGCCGAGATCGTGACGACCCGCCCGGTCGTCGTGGTCGCTCACGCGGCAGACTGGGAGCGAGACGGCGTGGCCGCCGCCGTCTCCGCATCCGGTGCCGTGGGGATCGTCGTCGATGACGAGTTCGGCGTGCACGTCCGCTCTTGTGTCGGGACCGAGCGACCAGGCCCGGAGCTCGGCGCGGCCGTAACGGTGCTGACGAGCGGTACGACCGGTCCGCCGAAGCGGCTCCCGGTCGCGTGGGACACCTTCGTCGAGCTCGGTGGCGGGTCGCGAGGCCGGGATCCGGAGTCGGGACGAGGAGCGCTGATCCTGTCGCTTCCGTTGGTGACGTTGGGTGGCCTGTTGGCGATGGCACGGCTGGTGTTCGGAGGTCGGCCGATGTCGATGACCGAGCGGTTCGATGTGCACACCTGGGCGGCACTGGTGAAGCAGCACCGTCCCAAGATCATGGGCGCACCACCACCGGTGGTGAAGATGATCCTCGGTGAGAACATCACTCCAGATCACTTTGAGGGGGTGACCGCCTACATGACGTCGTCGTCGGCGATCTCTCCCGAAGTGATCCGTGAGTTCGAGGATCGATACGGCATCCCGGTATTGCTCGGGTACGGCGCGACCGAGTTCCTCAACAGTGTCACAGGCTGGACGCCTGATTTGTGGGCCGATTTCGGTCGCTCGAAGATCGGCAGCGTCGGGCGGGCGTACCCCGGTGTCCAACTGCGGATCGTGGACGGTCTGCTCGAGGTCGACCCACCGCAACGCGCCGAGGGCTTGCCGAACGGGTGGCTGCGAACGGCAGACCGCGCCCGGATCGATGACGACGGGTTCGTCTGGATCCTGGGGCGTGCCGACGGAGTGATCGTCCGCGGGGGTTTCAAGGTCGATCTTGAATTGCTCGAAGAAGCGTTGCTCGAACACCCGGGCGTGTCGGCGACCTGTGCGGTCGGCCTCCCCGACGATCGACTCGGTGAGGTGCCAGGGGCGATGGTGGTCGCTGACGACTCGGTGACGGACACTGACCTCCTGAGGTGGTGTCGTGACCGACTCCCGCCGTACGCCATCCCGGTGGTGATCGAACTCATCGACTCGCTACCGCAGACGTCGACGTTCAAGCTGCACCGCGCCGAGATACGAGAGTCGCTGATCCAGGCACGAAGAGGAGCGCATCATGTCGAACCGTGAGGAGTGGCAGCCCTGGCTCGACCGGCTCGCTGGCGAGCGCGATCGCTCGAAGCGGATGGGCGGAGCAGAACGGCTGGAGAAGCACGCGTCCACGGGCAAGCTCAATGTCCGCCAGCGGGTCGACGCGCTGTTCGACGAGGGCACCTTCACCGAAATCGGCTCGCTTGTCGGTCACAAGGAGGAGTTTCCGGCGGACGGCTTCGTGTGCGGGTTCGGAGAGATCGACGGCCGAACGGCCGCCGTCGGGGCGGAGGACTTCACGATCAAGGCCGGATCGGTCGGGTCCGGTGGTTCGTACAAGCGTCACCGCATAGCTGAGCTCGCCGTTCAGGAGGGCGTCCCGATCGTCTGGATGAAGGAGGGCGCTGGAGCCCGCATGGGCGCGCGAACCTCGACCCCGGCGCGGGTGCCGAACGACCTCGAGCCGATGGCGGACTGCAAGGGCGAGGTGCCGGTGGTGAGCCTCATCCTCGGCGTCTCAGCCGGACACGGTGCGTTGAGCGCACCGATGTCCGACTTCGTGGTCATGACCAAGCAGGCGGCTCTGTTCACCGGCGGTCCTGATCTGGTCCGGGCCGCCACCGGTCAGGAGGTCACCGCCCAGGAGCTCGGTGGTTGGAGAGTCTGCGTCGACATGGCGGGCACGGTGCACAACGTCGCCGAGGACGATCTCGAGGCGATCGACCTGGCGCGGGCGTATCTCGACTTCTTCCCGTCGAACCGGTACCGGGTACTCGGTCGACGGAACGGTCCCGACTCCGGTCGCCGCGAGACTCCGGCGCTGCTCGACATCATCCCGCCCAACCCTCGTCAGCCGTACGAGGTCCGTCAGGTCGTCCACGAACTCGTCGACGAAGGTGACTTCTTCGAAGTGCAGCCACGGTACGGCCGTGCCCTCGTGACTGGCTGGGGTCGCGTCGGGGGCCAGGTCGTCGGCTTCGTCGCGAACAACCCCGCCTTCGGAGCCGGTGCGATGGATGCTGCGGCGGCGATCAAGGCAACCGATCTGATCGAGACTGCCGATACGTTCGGGCACCCGGTGATCTTCCTGCTCGACAATCCAGGGGTGCTCGCCGGCACCGAGGCCGAGCAGGCAGGAGTTCTGAAGTGGGGCGGCCGGATGTATCTGGCGGGTCGGCGGTTGCGCACCCCGAAGATCAGCGTGTTGATGCGAAAGGGTTTCGGGTTCGGTCTGGTGACGATGGCTCACATGCCCCACGACCGACAGACGCTCACCTTGGCACTGCCGAGCGCGAACATCGCATCGATGCCCGCGCAGAGCGGCGGGAGGACGGCCAACCTCGATGATGAGACCCGGGCCAAGATCGAACAGGCCCAACGTGGTGGACCCTACGGGCTGGCGGATCGCCTCGGCATCGACGAGGTTGTCGACCCCCGCGAACTACGCAACGCCCTGATCGCCGGCCTCGACCTCGCTGCCACGCGACCCCGATTCCGCTAGCAGGGGTGCCGTCAACCGACTCGCAACGCCCGCAGCATCCGGGCAAAATGATCGGTGCGCCAGCCGTCCTGGTCTTCTCCCCAGCCGGTTCGGCTACTGCCGTCGGAGGTGGTCAGGTCCCATCGCATGAAGGCATTGGCGCCATTTCCGTGCTCGCAGTTGTGGCTGAGCGCCACACCTTCTGCCTGCATCGTCCGGCCTTCGCGGTCGACGAGGTCAACCTCCATGTGGGCGCTCCAGCCGGTGTCGGGATGGCGGTAGTTCTTCATCCTGCTCTTCGACGTGTCGAGGCGAGTGAATCGGCCGTCGAGCAGCAGCCAACCCATGTTGAGTGGTGACCACCCGTTGGCAGTGCCGTCCTGGGTGCGCACGAAACTCAAGAACCCCGTGTCGCAACCGGCTGCAGAGTTCGACGGATCCCAGGCGTGTCCGAAGATGTACTGGATCCGGCCCCGTCCGCGTTCGCGTTCGATCTCGCGCCAAGCCGGGCCACCGGGATCGGCGACGCGAGCCTGTGGTCGCGCTGGGGGTTGGGCGCCGTGGGAGTGGTGCCGGCTGCGCGGACCCCACGTGCGGTCGCGGACCGAGTAGCAGTCGAGAGGGATCCGTTCACCGTCGAGCACCAGTTCCCCGGTCAGGTGACCGAGTTGGTCGATGTGCGGGTTGTGCACGCACGGCGCCTCGCCGGGGGTGAAGCGGTGGGGTGGATGCACGCTGCGGTGCTCGAACTCGATCGCGAACCGAGCTGCCGGGTCGGCGTAGGCGACGTGGTAGTCCATCAATGGTTCGAGGACCTTCATGTTCCAGCCACCTTCGGGGAAGGTGACGTCGCGGAGATCGACCGAGAGCGTCTCGTCAAGGTCGGCTCGCTCACCCCGTGGGGTTGTGCCGAACGGGACGTCGGATGCGATCCGGTAGTACGCCATTCTCGCCGGATCCGCACCCCGTGGGTCCCAGAGGAAGACACGCCACGTCATCGTGCCTTGGTTGGTGTGACGCCCGGCGTGTAGCCATCCTCCGATGCGTCGTTCCGGGACCGAGAACGAGAACCATGCCGTCTCGAACCACGAAGAATCGGGGACGGTCGGTGGATGGTACGCGTCATCGTCGAACGTGAACGGTGTGTCCTCGGTGATTTCGGTCATCACTGCCTCTCGTGGTGCTTCGTCAGAGTCGGTAGGTGCGTGCGGCGGTGTCGTGGAACAATGCGGCGCGCTCGTCGCGGGACCAGCCGTCGGTGATGAGGTCGAACGCCTCCCACAGCGTCGCGTAGCTCATCGACAGCTTGTCGACGGGGAAGTTGCTCTCGAACATGCATCGGTCGGGCCCGAAGGCGTCGATCGAGAACCGGATCGCGTCCCCCCACAGGTCCACGACCGCATCGGGCTCGAACGGTTTGCTGCGGTCGACACCAGCATCCCGCCGGCGGCGACCGAGATACATCGGCATGCCGTGTCCACCGACCTTGAGAACGACGTTCTCGCAGCGGGCGACCTCGGACAACAGGTTGCGCCAGGTGGCGTGGGTGGCAGTGCGATCGTGGTACGGGCCGAGGGTGATCGGTCCGCCGAGGTGATTCAGGACGATCGTGGCGTTCGGGTGGGCCCGGGCGAGCGCGATCAGGTCCGGGAGTTGCGGGAAGTACATCCATGCGTCGAACGTCAGGCCCATCGACTCCAAGACCGTGAAACCCCGGTCGAACCAAGGGTCGAGTAGGAGTCCCTGGCCCGCGTACGGGACACTGGGACGGATTGACGAATGGGCGTCCCAGGTCGCGCGCTGGCGGATGCCTCTGAACCGACCCGCGCCGGCATCGACGTGGGCTTCCAGCATCTCGATGGTTCGCGGTCCGAGCCGCAGGTCCCCAGCTCCAACGATGCCAGCGATGATCGAGGGTCCGTTGGCGACCACCCATTCGGTCTCGCCGATGACGCGAAGGTGTTCGGGGCCAGAGGAGCGGTACCAGGCGTCGCATTCAACGAAGACGGTGTTCGAGACCTGCGGGACGGTAGCTAGGTCGGCGAGCAACGTGTCAGGTGTGTATTCCATGCCCGACACCTCCCAGAGGTGGAGGTGTGGGTCGCAGATGCGGTCGGGGAGCGTCACACGGGCTCCTCGTTCACCTCGCGTACCAGGTCGAGCATGCGTGCCAGGGTGTCGAGTTTGTCAGTCGGCGACTTGCCCATGGGCTGGAGGCGGAGGTCGGTCACTCCTGCGTCCCGGTAGGCCCGAATGCGGGCGCGGACCATGCCGTCGGTGCCGATGAAAGAGGACAGAAGTGCCATCTCGTCCGGTACCGCATCAACGGCCTGATCGCGGTGTCCGGCAAGCCAGAGTTCGCGCACCCTCGCCGCTGGTTCGGCGTAGCCGATCCGCGAGTAGGCATCGTGATAGAAGTTCATCGTCGGCGCTCCCATTGCGCTGAGTTGGAACGCGAGCGCGTTCTTGCGGGCGCGCAGCGGGCGCTCGACGTCATCGGTGAATGCGACTGGACCTCCAGCGTCGATCTCGAAGTCTCCGTCGTCAAAGATCGATGTCGGTCGTCCGGCGGCCTCGGCGCCGGCGCGGAGTTGGTCGAGGTAGTAGGCCGAGGCCTCGGGAATGAAGCAGGTGCCTACCCAGCCGTCGGCGGCGGCCCCTGCGAATTGGAGCGCCCGGGGGCCAAGGGTGGCGAGGTGAATGGGGATGTGAGGTCGTGGTGGCTGACCGATCCGGAGCGCTTTGCCGAAGCCGGTCCCCCGCTCCGGTGGAAGCGGTAGTTCGATCTGGTTGCCGTGGTACTCGATCGTCTCGCCCGCCAACGCCAGGCGGATCACCTCGACGCTCTCCTTCAGGCGTTCAAGGGGACGTCGGTAGGACTGGCCGTGCAGGCCTTCGACGACCTGCGGACCACTCGCACCGAGTCCGAGCATGAACCGGCCGTTCGAAACATGATCGAGGGTCATCGCGGTCATGGCCGTCATCGGTACGGCCCGGGCCGTGACTTGCAGGATCCCGGTCGCGAGCCGGATCCGCGACGTGAGTGCGGCAAGGTAGGCGAGCGGCACGACCCCATCGGTACCCCAAGCTTCCGCCGACCACACGGTGTCGATCCCGAGTCGTTCTGCATCGACGACGTGCTGTGCGGTCTCAACGAACTCCGGGGAGTCGCTCCAGACGAAGTCGGCCAACGTGATCGCGGTGCGCAACCTCATCACTCGAACATAGGTGATGATTTAGGGGGCGACCGAGCCGGTCAGCGTCGTCAATCCGAGCAGCCGAGTGCGCGCAGGCAGAACTCGACGGTCTGCGACTGATCGAGTTCACGGTTCGGCACCGGGAGTCCGGCGGCGTGGAGCGCGACGACAGCAATGAGGTCGGCGACGGTCGCCGTGTCGTGCGCCGTGAACGAGCCATCGGTCACGCCGGCTTCGATGGCTCCGTGGAGCGATTCGACCAAGGTCTCACGTGCGCGGGCGGTGACGGCGTCGGTGCCTTCGGCGCGAACTCCGACGACCGAGCCGAGCAGTGCAACGCGCTCGGCTCGGCGCGGCGAACGGGTGAAGCCGAAGATTTCGTCGATCCACCACTCGACGGCCTCGCGGGGCGAGGTGGCGTTGGTCAGGCGCTTGGTGAGGCGCTCGGCGGCCCACTCGCCGTCTCGTAGGTACATCGCGTGGATGAGCGAGTCCTTGGAGTCGAAGTGCCGGTAGAACGACCGCGTCGACACCCCGGCGTTCGTCAGGATGTGGACGATCGTGAAGTCCGGCCCATGGTCACGCAGGGCCGCGTACGCAGCATCGAGGATCAGCTGGCGCTCGGCGCCGTCGTCGAACTGCCGGGGCCGCCCGACTGCTCGCTTCCCGGTTACCTGCACCACCTCCGCCATGGGGGCGATCCTACGCAGCAAGCGCAGGCGGTGGGCCGACCTCCGGGAAGAGATCGAGAAAGGCTCCGCAGGTGATCCGGTATCGCGTCGCGTCGTCGACGCCATCGAGCAAGCCGTGCAGCGTCTCCTGGGTGTGGCCGTAGGTGCCTTCCATGTGGGGGTAGTCGCTCCCGAACATCACGTTTTTGTAGCCCATAGCCGTCACGGCGGCGACGGCGGTCTCATCGTGCTGGAACGATGCGTAGACCTGGGAGTAGAGGATCTCCTTCGGGCTACGGCTGAGTTTGGGCTTGACCATCATGTTGTGCTGGCGATATCCCTCGGTCATTCGGTCGCCGAGGAAGGGGACCCAGGTGGCACCACCCTCGGAGACGAGGACCTTGAGGTCGGGGTGGCGATCGAGGGCGCCTGACGCGACCATCTTCATGGCTGCGCGCTGACCGGAGAACGTCGTCTCGGTGTAGTTGAGTACGGCGCCGCCGGGACCTCGGTACGTGATGCCGATCTGCTCACCTTCGGTCATGTGGACCGGGTCGGTACCAATGTGGAACGCGATGACCATGTTCGCCTCCTCGGCTGCCGTCCAGAAAGGTTCCCAGTCGTCGCGGTTGTAGTCGGGGGTGAGTCGAGGAGGAGTGGTGGGTAAGAAGACGGCCCGGTAGCCCATCTCGGCGGTGCGCTCGAGTTCGGCGACGGCGTCGTCGATCGAGAGCATCGACACCTGGGCCGTCGGCACGAGTCGCGGCGAGACGCTCATGACCTCGCTCTTGCACCAGTCGTTGCTGACCTCGATCGCCGCGCGGAGGGCTTCACGGGTGGTGAACGACGCGTTCCACAGGCCGAGTGATGGGAACACGACCTCGCCCCAGACGCCCTCTTCGTCGAGGTCGACGAGTCGCTGGGACAGATCGAACGCGCCGGGTGCGCGCATCGACGACTTCGCGAACTCGAGTTGTGCTGCGTTCGGGAGTTTGCGGCGGAACGACTTGCCGTCGACGTACACCGTCTCCCATTCGCCGTCATCGTCCTTGACCGCATGGGGCATCAGGTCGGCGAACTGCTTCGGGACGTTTTCGCGCCACAGATCGTCCGGTTCGATGATGTGCGAGTCGCCAGAGTTCGTCCAAATCTTGTCCATCAGGGCAATGTAGCGGAATCCGACGAGTTTGGCAATGACGTTTGCAAAATTGCCGAGACCCTCACGAACCTTGGATCGCGGCGAGCACGTCGGGTGGCAGTGTGTTGCCGAACCCCGTTCCCGGCCAGTTGAACCAGCCGGAGCACGCGAACGTTCCACCATCGGGGTGCAGTGTGGTCCCGGTTATGTAGGAGGAGAGCCCGGAGGCCAAAAACACAACGGCGTTGGCGATGTCGCTCGGGGTGCCGAGCCGGCCCATCGGGATCGAGACGCGAACGTTCAGCGGATCGAGCAACGGGTGAGAGTCGGCGTCTCCCTCGCCGCCGATGCCGATCATGTTCGGCGTCGGCGCGAGGTCGGGCGCGACACAGTTGACCCGGATCCGATCGGGTGCGAGCTCGACGGCGAGCGTCCGGCTGAATTGGGCGACAGCCGCTTTCGCCGCCGAGTACACCGCGAAGTTCGGGGCGGCTCGATACCCCTCGATCGTGGTGAGACTGACGATGCTCCCGCCGCGGCCGCCGGCGCGCATCGCCGGGATGGCACGGGAGGTCGCGTGGAGGACGTGGGTGAGGTTGGTGCGGATCAGAGCATCCCAAGCCTTTGGTGCCTGCTCGCTGAACGGTGCCCGGAAGGTGCCGCCCACCACGTTCACCAGTGTGTCGAGTCGGCCCCACCGCTGCGCTGTGGCGTCGAAGAGCGTGTCGAGCACAACTGGATCGCGCGCATCCCCGACTTGCACGATGGCGTCGTGTCCGGCGTCGGTTAGTGACGCCGCCATACGTCCCACTGCTGCTTCGTCGCGGTCAACTAGGGCGACGCGGACTCCGTTCGCCGTCAGGTCTTTGGTGATCGCCTCTCCGAGACCACCCGCACCGCCGGTCACCACGGCGACGGTTCCCTCTAGTTGGGCTCGCTCATTCCACCAGTCAGCTCCGGACACCGTCGCTCGCTTTCGTCAGTTGTTCGATCAGGACCCGCTTGAGGATCTTCATCGTCGGATTGCGCGGGAGCGCGTCGACGAGTTCGAGCTGCTCGGGGATCTTCTGGGTCATGAGCCCGGCTGATCGGCAGTGCTCGGTCATCATCGCGAACGTCAGCGGATCCGCGCCTGGTCTCGTTTCGACGACCGCGCACACCCGCTCGCCGCGCTGGTCGTCGGGGAGGCCGACCACGGCGACCGCCCCGACCGCGGGGTGGCTGCTGAGCACGTCTTCGACCTCGCGCGGGCTGATGTTCTCACCCTTGCGAATGATCAACTCCTTCGAACGGCCGGTGATCACGATGTGGCCGTCCTGGCGCAGATGTCCTCGGTCGCCGGTGCGGAAGAACCCGTCGGACCGAAACGACTCGGCGGTCTGTTCAGGCCGAAGGTATCCCTTGGCGAGCATCGGCCCCCGAACGAGGATCTCGCCGTCGATTCCGGCATCAACCGGTTGCTCGGCACCGTCGACGATCAGTACCTCGCATCCGACGACCGGAGCCCCATCGGTGTTGGCGAGTTGCTCGTCGGAGTCGCCGACCGCGCCACACGCGATCATCGGGCATTCGGTCATCCCGTAGCCGTGTCGGATCGTCGTCCCCGTCTGCTCTTTGGCCCGCCAAAACAGTTCGGCGGGTTTCGGCGCTCCACCTCCGCACATCGTGTGCATCTTGGGTGTCGGGCTGGCACCGAGCCGCGAAGTCTCGTCGAGCAATGCGAGATAGTGCGCGGTGCTGCCACCGAGATGGGTCGCTCCGACCTCGGAGAAATAACGGAAGGAGTCCGACGGCGAGAACGTCTCGGTGAGCGCCGACGCCATTCCCGTCCGGAGCATCATCACAAGGTTGTCGGGTCCGCCGATGTGCGCGTACGGGAACGGTAAGGCGTTGACGTCCCCGGTCGAAGGTTGCAGCGCCTCGGCGATGCCGATACCGCCGGCGATCAGTGACCCATCCGTGTGGCACACGGCCTTGGGCTCGGAAGTGGTTCCCGACGTGGCGTAAAGCCATCGAACCTCATCACCGTCGCCTGGCGGCGGAGGAAGTCGCGCCGGGTCCCCCTCTGGGAGTCCGTCGTACCCCTCGAGGATTGCACACGGATGCTCAAGTGACGCCCGGGCGGTTTCGGCCATCGACGCGTAGTCGAAGCCGTTCCAGAATCCAGGCTGGAAGAACCAGGACGCGCCGGTCGTGCGCAGGAGGGAGGCGACCTCACGTTCGCGGTAGAGGTGGATGATGGGGTTCTGCACCGCCCCGAGACGCGAGAGCGCCATCGAGAGGACGACAGTTTCGATCCGAGTCGGCAGTTGCCATGCCACCACGGAGTGATCGCCGATACCGAGGTCGTGAAGCCCGGCTGCTACGCGTTCGGTCCACGAGACGAACTGTGCCCACGAGACGCGGCGGCCGTGTTCGTCGGCGAGCATCAATGCATCAGGGTCGATTTCGGCGCGTCGAACGAGCATCGACCACAGGGTGGTGCCGACGACCGGAGCCATGGGTACATTCTGACAGAAGTGTCAGAATCCGCATGCTGAGAGGTCGTGATGGATCTACAACTCCTTGAAAGATCGTTCCTCGTCGTCGGCGGCACCGCCGGGATGGGCCTGGC
>Ga0181594_10000380_pt1 | contig 40037 bp, 36 predicted proteins | sample 071ome_18_FD_145603 | JGI IMG/M metagenome (GOLD analysis project Ga0181594, IMG submission 145603) | Coastal salt marsh microbial communities from the Groves Creek Marsh, Skidaway Island, Georgia - 071413BT metaG (spades assembly) | ecosystem: Environmental > Aquatic > Marine > Intertidal zone...
ATGCGCGGCACCGAGTGAGGCTGATGCCCCTCCGCCAGGAGCTCAGGGAACGACTTTGCGTTGCGAGAATCGGGATAGACCGCCGAGACGACAGCTTCGCCGGTCGCGAGATGGTCGGGATGTGCGGCATAGATCCGGTCCCAGTTGCGTTCTGGATTCTGGGTGATCACGAGATCAGGCTGCACGATCCGGATCAGCCGCGACACCGCCTTGCGGAGCTCGAGATCGGCCACAACGGCCCCGTCAGGGAACCCGAGCCAGTGCAGCTCGCTCACGCCGACGATCGCGGCCGCCGCCGTCTGCTCAGCTTCGCGAAGGGCAGCGAGTTCCTCGACGGAAATATCGTCGGGTTCGCCCGCCTGCCCCGAGGTCACGAGGCCATAGACGACCTCGACACCGTGGTCGGTGAGCGTTGCTACCGTGCCCGCCGTGCCGAAGTCGATGTCGTCAGGGTGGGCGACGATGACGAGGACCTTGGTGGGCAGGAACGCATCGTCGGACTGGATCAGCTGATGCAGGGGAGCGTCGGTCATCGGCAGAGCCTACGGGTGGGCTCAGAGATCGGGGATCCCGAGGTCCAGGTTTGAGCCTTGGATCCCGCCCGACACCGACAGCACCTCGCCGGTGACATACGACGCCGCAGGGGAGACCAGGTACAACACGGCGGCGGCGATGTCGGCAGGGTCGCCGAGGCGCCCGAGCGGTGTGCCTGCCACCATCGCCTCATGGAGCTCGGGGGTTTCGAGCACGATGTCGAGGGCCGATGTCGCAATCGCCCCGGGACTCACCGCATTGACCCGAATCGAGGGTGACAGGTCCTGAGCCAACTCCTTGGTCAGGTGGATCAACGCCGCCTTCGCCGTGCCGTACGCAGCCATGCCTCGGATGGCGAACCGGCCCGCCGTCGAGGTGATGTTGACCACCGAGCCGCCGCCTCGCTCGCGCAGGGCAGGGATCGCCAGTTGTGTGAGGTTGAAGGCGCTCGTGACGTTGAAGCGCATCGCCGCGTCGAATGCCGCCTCGCTGGTGTCGAGGAAGGGAGCGGGCATGGCCCCACCCACGTTGTTGACGACGATGTCGATCCCGCCGAATGCGCCCTGGGCCTGCTCGACGAGTGTTGCCATGCCCGCTCGGGTCGAAAGGTCGCCGGCTACGCTCACCGCTCGGCGCCCATGCTGCGCAACGGTCGCGGCGGTCTCGGCCAACTGGTCTTCGCTGCGTGCGCCGATGACGACATCCGCACCAGCCTCCGCCAGTGCCTCAGCAATCGCCGCGCCGATACCTCGACCGGCGCCGGAAATCACCGCAATTTGACCGTCGAGTCGAAACCGTTCGAGCATCATGTCCCAGACCGTAGACTTTTCAGGCGATGAGTACCCCGACCGAGATGGCGCCGACCGCCGACCTGAACGAGATCCTGATGGCCGAGGATGTCTCGCAGGCCCTCTGGGCCGCTATCGACAGTGGTCGTATCGACGCGCTCGTCCCCGAACTCCCGGCGCTGCGCATGGAGCAGGATCCGATCCATCGACACAAGGATGTGCTGTCGCACACCGTTGCGGTCGTCGCCAAGACCCCTCCTGACCTGATCGTTCGTCTCGCCGCTCTCTTTCACGACATCGCCAAGCCGAAGACGCGGAGCTTCGAGCATGGCGGTGTTACGTTCCGGCACCATGAGGTCGTCGGCGGTCGCATGACGCGAAAGCGCATGACCGCGATGGGCTATGACGAACCGACCGTCGAGGCGGTCGCCGAACTCGTTCGATTGTCGGGCCGCTTCAAGGGGTACGCAGATGGCTGGTCCGACGCCGCAGTGCGTCGTTACGCACGCGATGCCGGTCCGCTTCTCGGGCGGTTGAATGCGCTCGTGCGATCGGATTGCACGACCCGCAATCGGAATAAGGCCCAGGCACTGCAGGAGTCGATCGACGATCTGGAACGGCGCATCGCCGAGCTTGCCGAGGAGGACCGGCGGGCCGCAGAACGCCCCCAGATCGACGGCGAGGCGGTCATGGCTCACCTCGGTATCGGTCCTGGCCGACATGTCGGTGAAATCATGCGCTGGCTCCTCGAACTGAAGCGGACCGAAGGGCACCTCGATGAGGAGGAGCTGCTCGCCCGGCTCGACGCGCACTGGGCTGAGCGTTCGTCCGCTTCGTGATACCGCCGTTTTCGTCGGGTCAACTACAGTCACGGTTGGCTGCAGCTGCGAGTGGTCTGGGCTGTCGTTCTTCTCAATGTGTCGGGAAGGCTGTCGATACCGATGGGGACGGGCCGCGGGGTTCGTCACCGAGAAAGGGAGCCCAATGCGGCGAAGCATCATCATCCTGGCCAGCGTCCTGACCCTTGTTGCCTCGGCCTGTGGTGGCGACATCACCGAGGATGAGTTCAAAGATCAGTTGATGGAAGACGGTCTTGTCGATGAGACGCAGGCCCAGTGCATCGTGGATGGTCTTAGTGATGCAGGGATCTCGCTGCAGTCGGTTACCGATGAAGAACTGGGCGATGATCCGCTTCCGGCGGCGGCCGCCGCAGTCGTGGCCGAGTGTGTGTTCGCCGACCTCGATATGGGCAGCACGGATCCGGCCGACCTCACCGAGGAAGGCGTCGGCGACCCAGTGCTCGATGAGTTGTACGCCCAGTGCGAGGCCGGTGACGGCGAAGCGTGCGATGACCTCTTCCTTCAGTCGCCTATCGGCAGCCGGTATGAGAGCTTCGGCAATCTCTGTGGCGACCGCTTCGAGATTACGCCTGGCCTCTGTGCCAGCATCGATCTGGGCTGACCCCGAACGAAGCGAAACTCGTCGGAGCCGGCTAGGTGCCAGCGATAGCCTGACGGCATGCACGTAGGAATCGTTGGCGCCACCGGCCAGGTGGGCGGAGTCATGCGGACGCTTTTGGCGGAACGCGACTTCCCAGTCACCTCGCTTCGACTTTTCGCTTCGGCCCGTTCGGCCGGCAAGACGGTCGAATGGAACGGGCACGACATCACGGTCGAGGACGCGGCGACGGCGGACTACTCCGGTCTCGATGTCGCCTTGTTCTCTGCCGGCGGTTCCACGTCGAAAGAACTTGCGCCCAAGGTCGCAGCGGCGGGAGCGATCGTTATCGATAACTCGTCGGCTTGGCGTATGGACCCTGACGTTCCTCTCGTGGTTCCGGAGGTCAACGCGGCAGCCCTGCAGTCGATTCCCAAGGGCATCGTTGCCAACCCCAACTGCACGACGATGGTCGCCATGCCGGTGATGAAGCCGTTGTCGGACGAAGCCGGGCTGGAAGCGATGATCGTCTCGACCTACCAGGCGGTGTCAGGCGCCGGATTGTCCGGCGTTCGAGAGCTCGACGAGCAGGCGCAGAAGATCGGGGCCGACGGTCCCGAGTTGACCTATGACGGCCGCGCCGTGTCGATCGAGGCCGGTGAGAACTTCGTGAAGCCGATCGCCTTCAACGTGCTCCCCTTTGCCGGAGCGCTGGTCGACGACGGTCTCGACGAAACCAACGAAGAACAGAAGTTGCGCTTCGAGAGTCGCAAGATCCTGGACCTGCCCGACCTGAAGGTGTCGGGCACGTGTGTGCGGGTGCCGGTGTACACGGGTCACTCGCTGGCCATCAACGCCCGGTTTGCGTCGGCGATCACCCCGGATCGGGCCCGCGAACTGCTGGCCGATGCCGAGGGCGTTGTATTGATGGACGTGCCGACCCCGCTCGACTCGGCCGGTGTCGACGAGACCTATGTTGGACGCATTCGAGTCGACGACACGGCCGAGCACGGGCTCAGCTTGTTCCTCTCGGGTGACAACCTGCGCAAGGGCGCCGCGCTGAACACGATCCAGATCGCAGAGAGCCTGGTCGAACAGGGCCTCGTCGGCAACGACTGAGCCCGAATACGTAGGGTCGGTCCGTCGCATGCCGGAGATTTCGCTCGAGCAGATCGAATCGGTGACGCATGCGGCCCTCGTTCGGCACGGTTGCCGTGCTGACATCGCCGCAGATGTTGCGCGTGCGGTCAGGGTTGCGGAGGCGAAAGGCAACCGGATCTGTGGCCTCTACTATGTGGAGAGCTACTGCCTGCAGCTCGACTCGGGTCGCTTGCCAACCGCCGTCGACCCGATCGTGCACCATGACCGTCCCGGTGCCGTTCGGGTCGATGCAAGATTTGGCTTCGCCCAAACGGCGTTTCGTGTCGGGTTCGATACCGCTGTCGCTGCGGCGCGCACCAACGGGGTGGTCGGCTATGCCATCGAGCACAGCCACACCTGCACGGCGCTTGGCTATTTCACCGAGCAGTTCGCCCACGCGGGGCTGCTGGCCCTGGGGACCACCAACGCCACCGCTCGTGTCGCTGCGCCGGGCGGTGCCCACCGAGTGCTCGGCACGAACCCGATCGCGTTTTCGGTGCCGGATGGCGCGGGAGGCGTTGCCCTTCAGTGGGACTTTTCGACCAGTGCAGTGGCGCTCGGCAAGATCACCATGGCCCAGGCTGCCGGTCAGGCCATCCCGGAGGGGTGGGCCGTCGATGAGGTAGGTCACCCGACGACCGACCCGGACCTGGCGCTCGCCGGATCGTTGGTTCCCGCCGGCGGACACAAGGGCTACGGCCTCGGACTCCTGGTCGAGGTGTTGGCGGCTGCGCTCACCGGTGGCAATCGATCCGTTGACGTCCCGCCGCTGAAGGCCCCCGAAGGCGCGCCCCACGATCTCGGTCAGTACTACGTCGTGATCGACCCGGCCGCGTTTGACCCCGGTTTCATCGAACAGGTGACTGCGCTTGCCGCAACGATCGAGGCGGATCCGGGAGCGCGGGTACCGGGTCGAGGAGGAGCGCTTGCCGACCCGGTCGATGTGCCGGATGCGTTGTGGTCGATGATCGTGCAGCTTGCGGCCTAGGTGCCGAGCTGATCGATTTCGTCGAGGGTTGCCTCCGGGACCAAGAAGGCGCTCGCTACGGCACGGAGTCGTTCGAGGGTGACCACGGGTAGGGCGATGCCGGCGTGCATGGCTTCGGCGTAGCCGGAAAGTGCGGTGAGCCTGAGTTCTTGACGTTGCTCGGCGCGACGGGCGTGCACGAGTGCCGTCTGGGGTTCGTCAAGGATCGCATCTACGTGGGCGGTGTCGATGATCGCTTGACCGGTCGCCCAGCGAGCGAGCATGGCGGCGTCGCCGTCGTCGATCCCTGCGACCCGGGCGGCGCGGTACACCCAGTCGGTGATCTCACGCGGCTGAACAGGGACGGTGTCGTTCACCCGAAGACCGTCTGAAACAGACGAAGCCAGTTCCCGCCGAGTACCAAGGCCCGTTCGGCCGCGGAGAACCCGGCCGCTTCCAGTCCTTCGGCGAGCGATGGGAAGTCCTTCGGGCCGTCGAACCAGGTCGGCCAGGGCGGGAAGGCGGGGATCGAGGCATCCTCGTCGGGACGATTCCATCGCCCGTTTCGCATCCACCCGAGCGCATCGGGATCCCAGCCGAGGACGGCGTCGGAGCCAATGGCGACATGTTCGACGCCGATCGTTTCTGCGAGGTGGGCGAGCATGCCGCAATAGTCGGCTCGGCTGACGTCGGCGCCGCCCATGAACAGCGGGTAGAGGGTGCAGCCGATCACGCCACCCCGCGCCGCAACCGCAGCAACGAGGTCGTCGGGTTTATTTCGGGGTGAGTCGCAGAAGCTGCGAGGGTTGCCGTGGGTGATCGCAATCGGGTGCGCCGAGGCATCGACGGCGTCTCGGCCGGTGCGATCGCCGACATGACTGATGTCGACGAGTACCCCGGCGTCGTTCAGGGCGCTGACCATCCGGTGCCCTGCTCGCGTGAGGCCGCCATCGTTCGGCTCCCAGCAACTCGAGCCGAGATGGTTGGCAATGTTGTAGGTGAGTTGCACCACCCGGACGCCGACATCGGCGAAGATCCCCGCCATCTCTGGGTCATCGCCGAGCATCGAACTGTTCTGGAAGCCCAACACGATGCCGAGGACGCCATCGGCCTTCGCCTGATGCATCTCTTCGACGGAGCGCACGATGCGGATGGCGTCGGCGTTGTGTCGACACAGGTGACGGAAGGCGCCGATCCGGGTCATCGTGGCCGCAAGGTCCTCCCAGACGCCGACGGTGGCGTGGACGATGTCGACGCCACCGGACCGCACTTCGTCGATGACCGGGCGCGACCAGTTGTTGATCTGGAGTCCGTCGATGATCATCACATGCCTCCCGGGCGGATGGGGAAGGTCCAGTCGTCGACGGCAGCGGGATCAAGCCCTCCGATCTCGTCGGCGCGGGGAGCGCCTTGGAACAGGGTGACCCGAAGCCAGTCGGTCGACTTCGGCTTGTAGTTCTCCATGCCGTACATCGCGAGTTGGAAGCGTTGGAGTTGCAGGGGCAGGTGTTCGGCGGCGCACACATTGTCGCGGGCCTCTCCGTAGCGCCGATCGCTTGCGAACACTCGGGCCACCGCCGCTCGATGCTCGGGATGAGCATCGAGAAACTCGCCGACCGTGGCAGCAGCGGTGGTTCCCAGCGCAAGACGGAGCCGGTGGACGCGAAGGGCAATGTCGATCGCGACATCGCGGCCGGCGGGTGTCATCGCGTCACGACGGGTTCGTCGGGGTTCCTCGGTGTTGTCGCTGATCACCCACCATCGAGCGTCGGCCTCCGGCCCGTCGAGCGAGAGATCGTCGAGCCACGAGAATCGCTGGTCGAGCAACGCAGTGAACGCGGCGATGGGCAGTTGGTGATCGGTGTGGCTCGCCTCGTCGACGTGCAGCAGTCGGTCGATCTCCCGGTCATCGGCTTCGTGGTTCTCGATGAGCGCAGTGACGGCGAGTTCGACTGCTTCGGGCTCGTCATGTTCGACAGCCCGAAAGAAGGCGTCATAGGCGTCGGGCTGGGTTCGAACGTGGGCCCAGGTGTCGATCAACCGGTCGAGGATCGGCACAAGTTCGGTGGGGCTGCGGAATGGGGTGCAGTCCTCGGTCGTGCCGGTCGCCATGTGGGCCCGTGCCCGCTGGAGCAGATCGGTGATCCGTGCCGTGCCCACGTCACTTGCCGGTGTGGCCCGCACTTCGGCGAGGGCGAGTTCGCGCACACCAACCCACGCATGAACGAGCCGGGGATGATGGAGAAAGAACGGCACCAAACCGAGCCCGGTGGCGTTGCCGAGTCCGAAGAAGCGACGCCATGTCCCGTCGAAGGTGATGGCGGTGCTGCCGCCCCGGGCGCGAGCGCAGTGTTCAACGACGTCGTAGCTCAGTTCCCGATAGAGGTAGGCGGCGAGAAATTGGGCACGAAAACTCGCCGCGAGCGGGTGATTGGGTGGATAGCCCTCAAAGGACCGCATCCCGATCTTTCCGTTTCCGTAGAACGCCGTGCTGCGCATGATGTAGCCGCTGTCGGCAACGGCATCCGGATCCGGGGAGTGGCCGGCGGCGAGATCATCGATCAGGCGGTCGAAGAATCGAACGCTCCGGTTGCCGCGGGTGAGGACCAAGAACCGAGGATCGAGTCGGCCGTCTTCCTGCTGGGGCACCTGTGCCTTCGCAACGTCGAGGAGTTCGTCGTCGGGTGTGCCTTCGATGAGCGCAGCACAGATCTCCCAGCGATCCGCGATCACCCGGTCGGTGTGGTCGTCCTCGGGCAGTGTCTGGGTGAAGGCGACGAAGGAGAAGGTGTACCCCTCTGCGTCGACGCGATACACGGCGTGCCCCTCGCCTCGCTCGTCCATCTCGAATCGGGGTCGGGAGAAATGCCACCCCGCCGCTGCCGCCCGACGCAGGAGTGATCGACTGAACGAGTGCCGGGTCGGGCGTGCCGCACCGAGCATCTCGGGCTGCATCACCACGGCTGGCGCGCGAGGCTCCACTGCCTCGAGACGGAGATCGAGATCGGCGCCCATCGGCGCAGACCCTAGTTGGTGGTGTCTGGCCGGGCTCAGGGTGGGTTCTCGACGTAGCGCTGCATCGCATCGTCGAGCTGGATGTCCATCTGGTTGGCCAGCGACGCAAGCCAGGCAAGGACGTCGCCGAATTCATGGAGTTGTTGTTCGGGGGTGCCTTTCCGGACCGCCTGGGCGAGTTCGCCGAGTTCCTCGGCGAGCCAGGCCACGGTGGCGGGCACGCCCCGTTGTCGGTCGGCGGCGCCGTAGAGCGACTCCATGAGCTGTTGGAGCTCGTTGAGGTTCATCGACGTCGACACTAGGCCTCGGCCTCTCGGGCCGCGGCGGCCGCCGGATGTTCGCCGAGCACCCAGCCAATCGTGCGCAAGAGTCCGCTGGCGGCAGGTCGAACCAGGAGCGGCTCGGCCAGCGGCGGTACCGGGAGCGTCAGCATGCGCCGAGCGAAACCGGGGAGCATGGTGACGGCCGCACCGAACAACACGCCATACGGCGCTCGGGCCGGGAGCGGGAGCGGCGGAGTGATGAGGAAACGAACGGTTTCTCGAGTTTCACGGGTTGTGGCGAGTTCGTCTCGGTACCCCTGGAGCCGAGCCCGCAGTTCGGCTTGAGACTGGGGCGGGTTTTCGACACCGAGCGCAGCGCCAATCTCGCCGATCTCGGCCACATAGCGGTCGGCGAGGTCGTCGGCGATCGGGCTGGCGCCGTAGCGCTGCCGAGCGCGAAGGAAACTGTCGGCCTCGGTGCAGTGGACCCAGGCCAAGAGATGAGGATCGAGGGCAGAGTAGGGGCGTCCATCGGCGGCGGTTCCCTGCACCCGGGCGTGGATCGATCGCACGGTCGCGATGGCCTGGTCGGCTTCAGCGACGGTACCGAACGTGGTGGTGCCCAGGAACGCCCCGGTCCGGTGCAGTCGACCCAGGGGATCGGTCCGGTAGGAGGAGTGCTGGGTGACACCGGCGAGCGCCAGCGGGTGGAGCGTCTGCAACAGCAGCGCTCGGAGCCCACCGACGAGCATGGCGACATCGGTGTGGACCGCCCACATGCCGGAGTCGGGGCTGAAACGGCGGGGTTCGTCGGTGGTCGAGTCGAAGGCCGGTTGCTCGGGTGACCCGGCGAGCATGGACCGCACGCCGCGCCCGAGGCGCTCGCGAAGGTCGTCGAGTGGGTGGGCGGGACCGGTCGCCATACCGAAACGATACGGGACGGGCCCGCACTACACCGTGTCGCGCCTCGGCAGTGTCGACACGATGCGCCCGTGCGGCTTCGTCGTTTGCTCCATCGGGGTGAGCCGTGCTCCACTCCCGGGATGGACATCCGCGAGGCCCTGTACACCACACGAGCGATGCGCCGGGTCAAGCCCGACCCGATTGCGGAGGATGTCCAGATGCGGATCCTCGATGCCGCGATTCGGGCACCGAGCGGCGGCAACAATCAGCAGTGGAAGTTCATGCTGGTTGACGACCCCGACAAACGTGAGCAGCTGGGTGAGCTGTACCGGGTCTGCATCGATCTGCTCTGGGCGACGATCTACAAGGACAAGATGGACGATGTGCAATCCGGGTCCGATGACCCGGACACCGTCCAGATGCGCAAGATCGTCAACTCGGTCGGCTGGGCTCAGGAGAACTTTGCGACCTACCCGCTCCTGTTGTTCGCGTTCGACCGCAACGACGCAAGCGGAGGTTCGATCTTTCCGGCCATCTGGAGCGCGATGCTCGCCGCTCGCGCCGAAGGGGTGGGTTCGTCGTTGACGAGTGTCCTCGCCTTCAAGCAGGCCGAGACCTACGAGATCCTCGGAGTACCCGACGATCGAGGGTGGAAGATGGCGGGATGCATCCCCATGGGCTACCCAACCGGACGTTGGGGGGTGGCCAAGCGGGCGCCGGTCCACGAGGTGGCGTATCGCAACACATGGGGAGCTGATGTCGGCTTCGTGATCGACGAGCCGCTCTGGTCACCGGACGCCTGACGCAGGTACAGAACCAGCCGATCACAGCTCGACCGGCCCCAGTGCGGGCTCCGAGCTGTCAGCACTCCCGATGACGGGAGGCGCGAACACCATCATCGATGCAGCAGATGGACGCACACTTTTTGTCCACATCCGTCGACCCCCGCATCAGGACCTCCACACCACCGGATATGGAGACCCTGATGAAGTACTTCCCTACGGCAGCGGCGATGAAGACCATCGGCCTGTGTGCCTTCGTGGCAACGTCACTCGCTGCGTGCGGCGGGACCGCCGGGTTGGCGTCCGCCGATACCGAACCGTCGGCCCCGTCGTCGACCACGACGGTGCCCGCGACGACAACGACGGTGCCCGCGCCGACCACGACCGCCGCCCCGCCGCCGTCGACCACGACTCCTGCGCCGCCGCCGTCGACCACGACCGTCGCCCCGCCGAGCTCATCGTGTGACGGCTCGACCCTTGCCGTGACCGGGCGGTTCAGCGGGACCGACTCGCTCTTTCTCTTCGACCTGACCACGGAGAGCCTGGTCGACGTCCTCCCCAATGGGCCGTCGGAACCGCGCACGCCGGTGTGGTCGAGCGACTGCGATGCGATCTTCTTCGTCACGCCCGGGCCTGACGATGCATCCCTCGTCAACCGACTCGATCTCGAGAGTCAAGAGGTGACCTTCGTCTTCGAGCACGACTTCTGGATTCGGGACCTGATCGTCCACGGCGACGGCGAGGTGTACGAGTTCTCGAGTACCGATGTTGGTGAGCCCTTCAGTGCAGATGACGTCACCTACCTCACGCGGTACGTCGCAGCATCCGGGGAGTTCGAGACGCACCACGAGATCGACGCCAGCACCGCGTGGGTGCAGCCGCACGACCTAGCCGAAACGCCATCGGGGACGCTGCTGCTTCACGGCACTGCGACCTTCGGTGGCCTCGAGATCATCGGTGAGGACCTCGAAACCTCACCGGTTGACCTTGGCGACCTTCCACTGAGCCCATTCGGCCGCGACTGCTGCGAAATCTCCCCCAACGGTCAGCGCGTGGCGGTCGAAACGGCGCCTGGCGGGTACGGGGATACCGGCAGCGCAAATGCCCTTGCCCTGGTTGATCTCATCTCCGGTGACGCCCAGGTCATTACGAACGGAGACGAGTACCCCTGGTTCGATCGGATCGCATCCCCAGCCTGGTCGAGCGACAGCTCACAGGTCGTCTTCCTCGAAATTAACGAGCGGTGGGACTTCGGGCCCGACTGTGATCTTCCCTGTGTCTTCATCGAGGGCACCATCACGCTTTGGCTTGCGACCGACGGCAACGCCGAGGCTGTGCCGCTCGCCTCGTTCGACATGGACAATGTGTTCATGCAGGGCGAAGTGGCCTGGATGCCGAACAGCTGAGCAACCGCCGTCAGGAAGGCGGTCGAGAGGGGCGCACTCCCTCGGGTCACCCACGTGACACGAGGGAGTGCGTCCCTCTGACGTTCCTGCGGCAGACTGTGCCGCGATGACCGAACTGCGCCGCCATGCGTTGGGTGTCGATACCGGGGGGACCTACACCGACGCCGTCGTCTATGACGAGCGCGCCCGCAGGATCATCGCCAAGGCAAAGGCGCCCACCACACATGATGACCTTGCGGTGGGGATCGGGAGGGCGATCGATGCGGCGCTTGCCGACGCTGCCGTCGACCCGGCCGGCATTGAGATGGTCGCCCTGTCCACCACCCTCGCCACCAACGCGCTCGTGGAGGGTACGGGCCGGCCCGCGTGCCTCGTGACGATTGGCTTCGAGCCAGGTGCCCTCGACCGCGGGGGGCTCCGCGACGCGATCGGCAGCGATGCCGTGATCGTCGTCGGAGGAGGCCACACCAGCCACGGTGAGGAAGTCGAGCCACTCGACCTGGACGAACTGGCCGAACGAATCGACGAGATCGCCGACACGGTCGATGGTTTCGCAGTGACCGCCCAGTTCTCGACCCGCAACGCCGAGCATGAGTTGGCAGCGGCGGAACTGATCCGAGCCCGGACCGGAAAGCCGGTGACGTGTAGCCATGTGCTTTCGGCGGCCCTCGGCGGGCCGCGACGCGGGGTGACGGCGCTCTTGAACGCTCGGCTCATCGCGATGATCGATGAACTTGTCACCACAACCGCGACCACCCTTGCGGACCGTGGCGTCGACGCCCCGATGATGATCGTGCGGGGAAACGGATCGCTCGTCTCGGTCGACTTTGTCGCCCAGCGGCCCGTCGAGACGATCCTGAGTGGGCCAGCGGCGAGCTTGGTCGGCGCCGCCCACCTCGCGACCGCCGACGATGCGGTGATCGCCGATATCGGCGGAACCACAACCGACATTGCCGTGGTTCGTGACGGAACCCCCCAGTTCGGCGCCGAGGGCGCCGTCGTCGGTGGCCATCGCACCATGGTCGAGGCTGTTCTCATGCACACCCACGGGCTGGGCGGCGATAGCGAGGTGCGCCTCGCCGACCGGGCCGAAGGTGCCCAACTTGAGGTCGGACCCCGCCGGGTCGTGCCCCTGTCGCTGATGGCCGAAGAACACGGCGACGTCATCCGACGCGAGCTCGAAGCTCGACGCAATGACACCGTGCCGGGCGCTTTCGATGGCATGTTTCTCCAGCGAACGGCCCGGGCCGAATCGGCCGAGTTCGACCGGTTCGAACAACAGGTGATCGACCGGGTTGATGCGCCGTTGGTTCCGGTCGCTCATGCCGTCTCGACCAGCTTGCACGAGCGAGCGATGCGTCGCCTCGTGGCCCGGGCGGTACTGCGGCTCTGCGCGTTCACCCCAACCGACGCCAGCCATGTACTCGGCCAGCAGCAAACCCATGACCCCGACATCGCCCGGCTCGGAGCCGACGCCTTCGCTCGCCGCCGCGACCGCTTCGGGAACGACATTGCCGAAACCGCAGACGAACTGAGCCGCCGTGTGGTTGACACGCTCGTTCGTTCGTCGGCCGAAGCGCTGCTTGCGGCGGCGTTCGAGCGTGATGGGCTCGATGGATCGTTGGCGGCTTCGCCGTTGACCGCCGCCTCGCTCGATCGGACCGTCGGGTCGGCCCGAGTCGACATCGGGATCGGCGTACCGATCATCGGCCTCGGGGCACCAGCTTCGACCTACTACCCGGCCATCGGGGACCTGCTGGGAACCGATGTCGTCGTGCCTGACGATGCCGATGTGGCGAACGCCATCGGTGCCGTGGTCGGCAAGGTGCGGGTGCGGGCGGAGATTCAGGTGACCTCACCCCGGCGCGGCGTCTACCGGATCCACACCGGGGCCGAGCCCGACACCTCGTGGGAACTCCCCGAGGCGCGAGCACGAGCCGAGGAGTTCGCCCGAGCCGCCGCCGCAGCCGAGGCGGTTGCAGCGGGAGCGAGTGATCACGAGGTCGAGATCACCTGGAGCGAGAACGTGATCGAGGTCGACGGGCGTCCGATGTTTGTCGAAGGCACCGCAACGGCGATCGCCTCCGGCCGCCCCGACCTGAGCTGACGCCTCGCTCTAGGCTCCCGGTATGGCTCTCGACGACGAACTTGCCAACCGTGTCACCTGGAAGATCCCGAATGCGCTGGCGCTCGTCGGCTCGGCTGCGAACGGCGAACGCAATGGCATGACCACAAGCTGGATAACCCAGCTGTCGATGGAGCCGGTGCTGATCGGGATCGGCGTCGACAACAGCGCCGTGACTCATCGCCTCATTACCGATGGTGGCTCGTTCACGGTGAATCTCTGGGATAGCGACGAGACCCGACCCTTCGTGAAGTTCTCCAAACCAGCAGTCGACGATGGCGACTCTCTCAACGGTCGAGCGGTGCGCAATGGCGTGACCGGCGCACCGATCTTTGAGGACGCCATCGCGTGGATGGAGTGTGAGGTACGTCAGTCACTCGACCTCGGGACGCACACGCTTTTCATCGGTGAACTCGTCGCCGCGGCGATCAACGACGATGACAAGCGGCCGGCATCGATGAGCGACACCCGCATGAAGTACGGCGGCGTGAAGCGCGGCGGGCACGCATCCAGCTGATCAGGTGTCGCCGAAGGCCGGGTCGCCCTTGCGGCTTCCGCGCGGTGGGGTTCGAGCCCAGACGAGATAGTCGTCGATAAACAATCCGATCGTTCCGCCCGGTCGCGGTGAGCCGACGATGTTGCCGAAGCCCTCCGGGCCGAGGCGGGCATGTTCGTCGTCGGTGATGGCCGTGACGCACACCGGCCCGGCGCCGGGCCGGGCCCGATCGGCGTAGATCGCCAGAAGTGGTTCGTGGAGCACGTTGCGAACCCGAGGATCGGGGCCGGCGAGCCCGGCGAAGACGGCAAGTCCGCCGGTGATCCCAGCGATGAGCGCAGCGATCGTTTTTGGTCCTCCGATGAGCAGGAGTGTGGAACAGATCGCCGTCCCCGCAATGACGACGATCATCGCTCGCTCGAGCCGGGAACCGGCGGTCGGTGCCGCACCCGAGGAGGCTCCGAGAAAGGTCCGATAGGGCCGGACCCCGATGGCGATGTCGTCTCCGACCCCCTCGGTGAGGACTCGGGCTTGGAACGCCCGCTGCCGGTCCTCCCATCGCAGATCCATGACGGAACCCTAGGTCTCGACACCGCCGTGAGCCGCTTCGCGTCCGCTAGAAGAGCCGCACCTCTTGACGCTTGAGCTCCGCTTGCACGGCAGCAAGATCGACCTCGCTCACCGATTGGACGCGCTTGACTGCCGTGGCAGCCGCCACCCCTGCTCCCTGCCCGGCTACCGCGCAGCACATCATGTTGCGCACGGCAGCGTGACTGACCTTGTCACCGCCGATCGAGCGGCCCGTCACCAGGAGGTTCCGAACACCAGAGCGGGGGACCATCGATCCGAACGGGACCTGAAAGTACCGGCCGGTCGTCGGCAGGATCAGAATCCCGTAGCCGTCGATGAATTCCGGAAAGATCCCGATCGAGTCCTCGAAGCGACCCTGCTCTCTCACATCATCGGCGGTGAGGTCGTAGCGGGCCTCGATCTTGCGGGTGTCGCGGATACCGATCGTCATGCCAAAGTTGCGCAGCTTGGCGTTCTCACATCCCGGCGTGAAGCGCTTGAGCGCTTCGACCGCCATCAACGCCTGGCGCCGTCCCTCGATCTCGCCGTAGGTGAGTGAGCGCACATCGGTACCGTCGATCTCGGGCAGGTGGACCAGGTTGAGGTAGGTGAGATCCCCCTGATCCGAGACAGCCCCCCAGGTGCCACCGATCGTCTTGAGATCCTTCGGGATGATCCCGGCGTCCTTGGCCCGATCGAACGGTTTCGAGAGCCACGGCGAGAACATGTCGTCCTCTTTCCCGCTGGTTTCCATCGCCCACTCGTCGGCGCCGGCCCACGAGAGATAGGTCTGCGGGTCGTTCTTCACGCCCTCGATGAAGGCAGCTTTGTCGACGCCGGACATGTGGAACATCACCGACGCTGCCTGCATCTCTTCGACGGGTGTCTTGCGGGTGGGGGCACCGACCCGGTGGGCGATGTCGGCGTCGCCGGTTGCGTCGATCACGACCTTGCCGAGCACGGCATGACGGCCGGACTTCGACTCGACGATCACGCCGATGATGGCGTCGTCGTTCACGATCGGCGCAACGACCAGCGCGTGTAGCAGCGGTTCGATCCCTGCCTCGGCCACCATCACGTCAGCGACGTGTTTGAACCCTTCGGCGTCGATTGCGTGGCTGTCCGATTGCGGTTCGGGCTGGGCGGCACCGGCCGCTTTGGCCCGTTCCTCGAATTCGATGCCGATGCCCTCACAGTCGGTGGTCTCTTCGTGGCGGTACCACGCAAAGCCCTCGACCCCGACTTGGGTGATGTTGCCACCGAAACAGCCGTTGCGTTCGAGCAGGATCACCGACACCCCGGCTCGGGCGGCGGCCAGCGCAGCCGAAAGCCCGCCCGGCCCGCTCCCGATCACGAGCACATCAGCGTGGGCGAGCACCTTGAGGGTGCGGGCCGGTTCGGTGATCACGTCGGGCATCCCGCGAGCGTACCCACGCAGGCCGCAGCGGTCAGTCGAGGAACTTCCGATAGACGACGCGGGTCGACCCGATGCGGTCGTAGGCGCTGCGACGCTCCGGGTCGTTGGCAACCATCACCAGCGACGCAATCGCCGCACCCAGGGTGATGACGAATCCGACGGCCGGGATGTTGCCGAGCAGGGCGGGAAGGCTGCGCATGAACGCCCCCCGCCAACCGACGGGTGTCTGCCCGTCTTCTTCGGTGATTCGAAGACCGAGCGTGAGCTTGCCGGGTGTACCGCCGAACTGGACGACCATCCAGAGGAACACGAGGTAGAAGAGCAGCCCGACGATGAGCCCATCGCTTCTACTCGCGCTCGATCCGAAACTGTCGTTGGTCGATTCGGTGAAGACGAAGACAACGATGATGAGGACGGCAACGATGGCGACGATGGCGTCGATCAACGACGCCCCGATCCGGACACCGAGTCCAGCGAACCGGTCGCTGTCGCTCCCTGCGGCGGTGACGGGGGAGCCGCTGGGTGGGGGCGGCGAAGCCGATGGTGGTGCCGGGATCGGGTCACCGACCCACTGGGTTCCGTCCCAGTAGCGCACGGTGCCAGGAGGATCCCCCTCGGCTTAGTAGTGGCCGGCTGGCTGATCGCTCACAGTGTCCCCCGGGGCTCGCGTGGCCTGAATCTCGTGCACGTAGGGTGGGTGCCGTGACTGATGCGGACCACACGCCACGAACCGATGATCTCGTCGAGCGCAACCGCGGTGCGGCGCAGCACTTCGCCCATCGTGAGCTTGCGGCGCCACCCGCACTGCGCATCGCCGTCGTTGCGTGTATGGACGCCCGAATGGACATCCACGAGATCCTTGGGATCGACAATGGGGATGCGCACATCATCCGGAACGCAGGCGGTGTGATCACCGACGATGTCATCCGGTCGCTGTGTCTCTCCCAGATTGCGCTCGGCACTCGAGAGATCGTGCTCGTGCACCACACCCGTTGCGGTGTTGCCGGCCTCGACGAGGACGCATGGCGCGCGGACCTTGCGGCCGAGGTAAACGCAACGCCGGAGTGGTCGTTCAGCGGGTTCGCCGACCCCTACGACGACGTCCGCACCTCGATCGCTGCGTTGCGAGCGTCACCGTTCGTGCCCCACACCGACCATGTCCGCGGGTTCGTCTACGACGTCGATACCGGCTTGCTCGACGAGGTCGACTGACCCGCGCACATCTCCCGTTCGGCCGTATCGTCGACCGAGCAGAGACAGGGCGTGTCACGTAGAGTCTCGCCCCAACCACCCCCTTGAGGAGTCGTCGTGAAGGAACTCGTTTACCACCGCATGTTGCTGCCCGCACTGGAGCGGTACGCCGACAAAACCGCGTTCTTCGACGGCGGCTACACCGGGACCTACGCCGATCACGCTGACCGCACCTTCCGACTGTGCCGCGCCTTGAAGGAGACCCTCGGCGTGGATCGGGCGGATCGCTTTGCGGTCATGTCGACCAACAACCACCAGTACCTCGAGCTGTACCACGCCGCCTTTCTTGGTGCCGGGGTGATCAACCCGCTCAACCTGCGGCTCGCAGGTAAAGAACTCGACTACATCGTTCGGGATTCAGGCACCGAGGTGGTCTTTGTCGACGGGTTCTTCGCCAGCCTGTTCGCCGACGCCATGGCGAACAGTGAGCACGGCGACAGTCCGGTCCGGCACACGATTCTTATCGGGGATCTGCTCGGCGATGCCGATGTTGCCTACGACATGACCTACGAAGAGCTCCTCGCCTCCGTGGAGCCCGTCACGCCGGACGAGCCCGAGGAGACCGACCTCGCCGTGCTCATGTACACCGGCGGCACCACCGGCCTGCCCAAGGGCGTTGCGATCGAGCATCGAGCGGAGATGCTCAACCTGTACCACATTGCGATGAACCTCACCTTCGACCCGACGTCGGTGTACCTGCATCAGACGCCGATGTTCCACGCTGCGTCGATGGGCGGGATCCTCGGCGTTCCGGCCAGCGGTGGTTCGACGGTCACAATTCCGCTGTTCGACCCGGCGGGCGTGATGTCGCTCATTGAGGCGCACCAGGTCACCCAGACCGTGATGGTGCCAACCATGGTCGGCATGACCCTCGGCCACCCCGAGTTCAGTCCCGAGCGGCTGTCGAGCCTCACCCAGCTCACCTATGGCGCGTCGCCGATGCCGGCGGCACTGCTCGACAGCTTGCTCGCCATGTACCCCGACCTCGATGTGTCGCAGGGCTACGGCATGACCGAGTGCTCGGCGCTGCTCACCTGGCTCGGCCCCGAGGAGCACCGTATGGGCGGCAAGCGCCTGCAGTCGGCGGGTCGGGCGGTGCCGGGTGTGTCGCTCGAGATTCGCGATGAGGAGGGCAACGCGGTCGGTATCGGCGAGACGGGTGAGGTCGTGGCCCGCGGTGGCAACTTCATGCGCGAGTACTGGAACAAGCCGGAGGCCACGGATGAGGTCTTCGAAGGTGGCTGGTACCACACGGGTGACGCTGGCTATCTCGATGACGAGGGCTACCTCTTCCTCGTCGACCGAGTGAAGGACATGATCGTCTCCGGTGGAGAGAACGTGTACTCGGCCGAGGTCGAGTCCGCCATCTCTAAGCATGAGGCTGTTGCCCAGGTGGCGGTAATCGGCATTCCCCATGACACGTTCGTCGAGCAGGTGCACGCCATCGTGGTTCTCCACCCGGGGGCCGAGGCCACCGAGGACGAGTTGGGGGCAGCCGCACGAGAGCACATTGCCGGCTACAAGATTCCGCGTTCGTGGGAGTTCCGCTCCGAGCCACTGCCTCTGTCGGGCGCGATGAAGGTGCTGAAGCGGGAACTTCGCGCCCCCTACTGGGAAGGTCGAGACCGCAACGTCTGACGTTGTGGGCCCCGCCCCCGAACCGGCGGGGAGACAGCGATACAACTCGGATCAGTGATCTCGCCTACGGTCAGGTCATGAAGTTCAGCTGCACCCCATCCCAGTTCGCCGACGAAGCCGAAGCGATCGCCATGGCGACAGCACGTGGCGAGCATCCACTCGCCCTCGACATCGATGCCGTCGAGAACGACTTTCACTGGCACGACTTCCAGAACACGACCTACATCGTTGAGGGTGAGCTCACGATCGAGATCCGTGACACCGGCGAACGGTTCGTCTGCGGGCCCGGCACCATGATCTCGGCCGAAACTCCCGCCGTCGTGCATCGGGAGATCTCTGATGGCTATCGCGCCGTTTTTGGCTTCGATCGCGACCCTCGGGAACTCACGATGCCGATCGATAAGGATCCAGCGGTTCGCCCGGCCGAGCTGGGCGGCGGGTGATGGAGGTCGTCAACGAGGTGCTGCCATCCAGCCCCGAGCGGCTCGCCGCGATGGCCGAGCCGGGCCCGGACGGCCCGATCTTCATGGTCAACCTGCTGAAGTTCAAGGATCAGGCCGAGTACGAAGATGGTCGAGCGACAGAACTCACCGGCCGCGAGGCGTACCAGCTCTACGGCGCAGCTGTCTCGAACCTGATCACGGAGTACGACGGTGAGATCGTGTTCGCCGGTGACGTGACCTTCCTTTCTCTCGGCCAGGTTGAGGAACTTTGGGATGAGGTCGCGATAGCGAAGTACCCGAATCGTGGCGCGCTGCTCGCCATGTCGACGTCGGACGAATGGCGCGCCGCGGCGGTGCATCGGGCGGCTGGGCTGGCGGGCCAGCTCAACATCGAGACCGTCGGCGGCACGATCGGGTGACCCTGCGGGTTGGGCTTACGGCTCCTTGGGATCTCAACCGGCTCGAGCCGGACGAGCGGCGCGCTCGACTGGTCGAGATCGCCGATGCCGGTATCGATCACCTGTTCACCGCGGATCACGTCAGCTTTGTTGGTGGCAACGGCATCGATGGGGTAGTGCAGCTTGCCGCCCTGAGCGGTATCGAACCGAGGCTCAAGCTTCACCTCGGCGTGTTTCTGCTCGCCCTGCGGCACCCGATGGTGGCGGCCCGACAGATTGCAACCCTCGCTGAGGCGGCGCCGGGTCGAGTCACGATCGGGATCGGGGTCGGCGGTGAGGACCGTCACGAGTTCGAGGTGTGCGGGGTTGACCCGTCAACTCGTGGACGGCGGACCGACGTGGCGTTGGATCGTGTTCGACGTCTCCTCGCCGGTGAGACGGTGGACGGCGACGGTGAGTTCTTTGTTTTCGAAGGTGGTCGGATTCGCCCGGTCCCCGACCCGGCCATTCCCTTTGTTGTCGGTGGGCGAAGCGACGCGGCCCTAGAGCGGGCGGGCCGCCTCGGTGATGGGTGGCTTGCCGCATGGTGTTCGCCCCGCCGTTTCACTGAGGCGACGGCGCTGGTCGAGCAGGCGGGCAGCGACCGCCAGGTCGTCTGGCAGCACGGTCTCCAGACGTGGGTCGGGGTCGGGGAGGATCGAGCCGACGCCCGATCACACGTTGCGCAGGGCATGGCCACGTTCTATGGCCTGCCATTCGAACCCTTCGAGAAGTACACGCCGATGGGCACGGCAGATGACATCGTCGAGTTTCTCGCTCCCTATGTCGATGCCGGAGCGCAGACACTCAACCTCACCCCGTGCGGCCCGGATCGGGCCACGGAGGTCGCCGTGATGGCCGAGGTCGCCGAGCGGCTCCGAACTCGGTGAGCGGCATCGGCTTCGGTCGACGGTTCACCCGAGGGCAGCCACCCGTTCCAGTGCCTCGACATCGAGGGCATGTTGGGCGTGGCGGTTGAGCATCAGGGCAAACAGGTCGTTTCCGCGCTCGGTCTCGGTCGCCATGATCGTGGCGAGGATGCCGACCACGACACCGTGCAGCGAACCCATCGCGTACTCGTCCCAGCAACGGTCGGCGGGGTAGTCGACGTCGTAGGCGGCCAGATGGTTTCGGTAGGTCGCCAGCAGGTCATGCTCGATGTCTCGGCGACGGCCGGGATCGATCGCCGCACCGAGGAGATACGCAACATCGGTGACGCTGGCGCCCAGCGTCACCGTCTGCCAGTCGACCACGGCGAGCGGAGGCGCCTCCGGGGTCCGCCCGAAGAGGAAGTTGTCGGGCCGAAAGTCGCTGTGCAGCAGGCCCGCTGTCTCGACCGGCCGGTCGACCCAGGTATCGGCAAGATCCACGAATCGTTCGAGGACGGGAACGGTGTGGTCGTGCAGACGTCCCCCAAGCCGATCGAGGCATGGCGGCAGGAACATGCTCAGCAGGTCGCGTGTCGAACCGCGGTCGGGGTCGGAGGTGGCGAGGTGGGCGAGCGCCGGGTGGTCCGCTCCCCAGAGCGGGCCATGGAGCGCGGCGGCTTGCTCGATGGCGAGCGCAAGTTCGGCATCGGTGGCCTCGGTGAACTGGTCGCCCGCCTCAGACCCGGCCATGTCCTCGAGAACGAGCGCGAAGTCGAGTGCGTCGGTGTCGATCTCGACGGCGAGTGGCTGCGGGGTGCGCACGTCGACGAGGTCGACAAGCGCTCGGTAGAAGGTGCATTCCTTGGGGTACAGGCCCTGATCGAACCCGATCTGGCGGACACCAGCGTCGGCCGCCGGCAGCTTGACCACAACGGTGGACGGTCCCTCGGCGTCGCCCCAGTCGAGCCGGTAGCGGCCGTTGCGGCCGATCTGGCCGGTCCCGATGAAGCCATCGAAGGTGGCGGTTGGGCGGGTGCCGCCGGATGTCAACTGTTCGGCAACCCAGTTGGGGTCAAGGCCTCGGGTGGTCGGTTCGCTCATCAGGTCCTCCGGTCGACGAGCATGGTCGCCGTCGTCGACGGCGGCAAACCGTCACGCAAGATCGTCGAGGAGAGCTTGAGCGAGTGTCGGGAGTCCGGATCCGCTCGGCCACACGGCGCGGAGATCTCGGCCGATGCGGAGATCGGGAACCTGGATCTCGATCAGCTGGTCGGTGCTGAGTTCGGCGGCGACCGCGAGTCGGCTGATGACGGTTGGGGCGTTGCCGTGCACGACCGCGGCCCGAACCGCTGAGGTGGAGCCCAGCTCCAACACGGCGCTTGGCTTGCCGAGCCCCAGATCGCGCAGGGCCTGTTCGAGAGCTTCGCGGGTCCCCGACCCGGCTTCTCGCATGACGAGCGGGGTCGCCGCCAGTGCTTCGACCGGTACGGAACCCCGGGTCGCCCACGGGTGGCTCGGGGCAACGACGGTGACGAGCTCGTCGTGACCGACGGTCTGCTCGTTGAGCCCGGTCAGTTCGGATGGGGTCTCGATGAATCCGAGATCGGCGGCGCCGTGACGCAGGCGATCGATGACCGTGGTCGAGTTGGCCACCTCGAGGGCGACCGAATCACGTGGGTGGTCGCGGGAGAATCGGTCGAGCCACTGGGGGAGCAGGTACTCCGCGATCGTGAAGCTGGCGGAAATACGAAGCCGGCCGGTCTGTTCGGCTCGAAACGCCGAGAGTCCGACCTCGAGTTCGTGAGCGGCGCGCAGGATCGTGTCGGCCCACCCGGCGACGACGACGCCGGCGTCAGTCGGCGTGGAGCCACCCGGGCCGCGGTCGAGCAGCTGCATACCCAGTTGCCGTTCGAGGTGTTTGATGCGGCTGCTGGCCGACGGCTGGGCAATGCCGTGGGCCTCGGCAGCGCGGCTCACACTGCCGAGCTCGATCACGGAGACGAACAGGTCGAGTGATGCGAGTTCCGGGAACGAGGCGGGGAGCGGCATAGGGGAATCCTATGGGTAGAGCCATCGGGGCGGCGTGGTCGGATCCGACGGGTCTACGATCGCGGCGTGTCTGTTGCCTCCATGAAAGCGGCTGCTGAAGCCGACGTGAACGCGACCCGCGACCTGCTCGTCTCGGTCTCGCACGAACTCTGGGAACACCCAGAACTTGCCTTCGAGGAGGAGCACGCCGCCAAGGTCTGCATCGACGCGCTCAGCGACGCAGGCTTTTCGATCCGAACCGGCGTGGCCGGCATGGAGACGGCGTTCATCGCCGAGTACGGCAGCGGCCCGCTCACGGTCGGCATTTGTTCGGAAATGGACGCCCTACCCGGGATCGGCCATGCCTGTGGTCACAACATCATTGCCGCCTCCGGCGTCGGCGCCGGGATCGGGCTCGCCCGGATCGCCGATGAGGCCGGGATCACCATCCGAGTACTCGGTACGCCAGCCGAGGAAGGCGGCGGCGGCAAGATCATCATGCTCGAAGCAGGCGAGTTCGACGGCCTCCACGTCGCCATGATGATCCACCCGGCCCCGATGGAGAGCGACGTCTTCCCAACCCTTGCCGCAACCGAGTGCGAGTACCACATGCACGGCAAGGCTGCGCACTCGTCGATGGCTCCCCACGAGGGCATCAACGCCGCCGATGCGATCACCGTTGCGCAGGTCGGGGTCGGCCTGATCCGTCAGCATCTGCATCCTGGCGATCAGATCCACGGCATCGTGACGGACGGCGGTGATGCCCCGAACATCGTGCCGTCACACTCGACGGCCCGGTACATCGTTCGGGCATCAGGCGTGGCCGATCTCGAGCGACTGCAGGGGCAGGTGCATCGATGCTTCGAAGCCGGTGCTCTCGCCACCGGTGCCACCCTCGAGATCGAAGACCATGGCCCGCCCTACACCGAGTTCAACCATGACAACGAGATCGCCCTGCTTTACAAGGCCAACGCAGAGGCACTCGGGCGCCGTTTCTCGCCCCGCCTGACGAAGGGGGCAGCGTCAACCGACATGGCCAACGTGTCGCTGCTGATGCCGACCATCCACCCCAGCATCGGTCTCGATTGTGCCCCCGCAGTGAACCATCAACCGGAGTTCACCCAGCACTGCAAAACCGAGGACGCCGACGACTCCATGATCCACGGTGCGATCGCCATGGCCCAGACCTGTATTGACGTGGCCACGACTGACACAGTCCGCGATCGGCTGCTCGGCAACGACACCACCTATGGCGGTCGCGGCTCGGACTACCCCTGGCGCTTCTGAGGCTGCCGCCCCACGAATCGGCTCAGGCGAGCAGGATGCCGAGGCGGACGGTGTAGCCCGTCATCACGGTCCAGAAGAGGACGGCGAACTTTTTCTCGCCGGCACGATTGTTGACCGTTGACCCGGTCCACGTTCCGAGCGCCATGAGCGGGATTGCGGCGATCGCCAGCAGGACCGACTGGCGTCCGAGGAGTTCCGCGTCGGCGAAGATCGCCGTCTTGGTCGCATCGCCCGCGAAGCTCGCCAGTGACGCCGCCCCCACGAAATGCCGTCGGTCGAGGTCAAGGTTGCGGATCGCCACACCCTTGAGCGGCCCCGAGGTCCCCGAGAAGCCGCTGGTCGCGCCCGACGAAAACGCAAGGACCGGACCGAACCCTTTGCGGGCCAGTGCCAGCTCGTACCGCTCAGCGATCAGTGTCGCCGCAAACATGGCGACCACACCGATCGTCACCACAACCTCGGGCGCATTCACGAGCAAGGTTGCGCCTGCGGCCGCGCCGAGCATGATCAGCGCCACGATCGGCGCGGCAACCCGGAACGGCAGCGTCGCTCGGTACGCGAAGATCTTCGCCACATTGTTGCTGGCGAGCAGCAAGGCCGCGAGTGCGATCCCCTCCTTCGAGCCGAGGAAGATGACCAGGGCGGGAACGAGGACAAGCGAGCCACCGAGTCCAGCCGACGCCGACACGGCGAACGACACATAGACCAGCAACAGCACGCCCACGAGGGCGAGAAGCTCCATTCGACGATCAGGCGCCGATGATGTCGACACCCAACGCCGTGAGGGTGTCGTTGAGGGCGGCGAGATCGCCGGCGATGACCTCGTCGAGTTTCGACAGGTGTGGGTCGATTTCGTTGCTCAGCTTCTCGAACACGTCGTAGGACTGCGCCGTGGGTCGAGCGTCGGCGCTCGCCACGATCGGGACGAGATCGCTCAGTTTCTCCCACAGCTGCTCGCGATAGTTGAGGCTGTCGCCGGCCGATTTGAGTTCGGGCTGCACGAGCTTGATCTCAATCGCCTCGATCGACTCCGACAGCTGACGAGCACCGGCCGCAGCGTCGGCGCCACCATCGATGTCGTCGAGTCGACCGGCCCAGTCGGCCAGTCGGGCCTTGAGGTCACGGCAGCGGTTGATCGCCGTCGTTGTCTCGCTGAGGCGATCCTGGATCTGCATCCGCAGGTCGAACTGGGCCTGTAGGTCCTCGTCGGGGGTGTCGATGCGGGGGTCCTTCACGAGCGCGAACGGCTGGGTCGCCGACCACTCGCCGACCTCGAGGCGGACGGTGTAGCCGCCGGGCATGGCGAGCGGGCCGCTGGGGCGACTGTGGAACTCCGAGTCGGTCATCTTCGGACCTTCCGGGTAGGTCATCGACCACCAGAAGGAGTTCATGCCGGCGTCGGCAGTGCAGTAGTAGCCCTCCCGATCGGCCTTGTCCTCCGGGATATCCGAGGTGAACGACTCGATCAGTTCGCCGTCGCCGTCGAGAATCGACAGGGTGACCGGGCCGTCGACCTCGGCGGGGAGGTGATAGGTGATCCGGACCCCGTGTCGGAGATCTTCACCCGAGCCGATCACCCGCTTCACCTTGTGACCGGTCTCGAGTTCGTCCAGATAGAACGTGGCGTTTTGGCCGAGGGTCACGTGGTAGTTCTTGCCAGCCGTCGAGCCCCAGAACGACGCGAACAGATGCTCGGGGGCCCGCACGGTGTCATGGGGCCGCAGCAGCGCAGGTTCTGATGCATCGCTCAGATCGATCGCCTGATGGATCTGGGTGACATCGTCCAGGATCCAGAACGATCGGCCGTGGGTGGCAACGATGAGGTCGTCGTGCTTGACCAGAAGGTCATAGACCGGGGAGACCGGCAAGTTGGCCTGGAGCGGCTGCCAGGTCTCACCGCCGTCAGGTGAGATGTGCAGGCCGAGTTCGGTGCCGACGTACAGCAGCCCTGGGCGGGTCGGGTCTTCCCGCACGACCCGGCAGAACTCCCCGTCGGGAAGGCCGCTGCCGATCTGGGTCCAGGACTGGCCCAGGTCGGTGGTCCGGTAGACATACGGCGCGTAGTCACCTTCCTTGTGGCGGGCGACGGTCATGTAGACGGTGCCCTCGGTGTGGGGCGACTCAGCCAGCATCGTGACCTGGGAGTTGGCTGGCAGATCCGGTGGTGTGACGTTGTTCCAGGTCTCGCCGTCGTCGGTCGACACGTGCACGAGGCCGTCGTCGGAGCCGGTCATGATGACCCCGCGCCGATGGGCGGAGAGCATGAGCGAGAAGATCGTGGCGTACATCTCGGCGCCCGCGGTGTCCATCGTGAGCGGCCCGGACACGCCCATGGTCTCCGGGTCGGCGCGGGTGAGGTCGGGGCTGATCGCCTCCCACTTTTCGCCCTCGTCGCGTGACCGGAACAGCTTGTTGCCGGCCGCGTACAACTCGTTGCTGTCGTGGGGCGAGAACATGATCGGGTAGGTCCACTGGAACCGGACTTCGGCGGTGTTACCGTCAAGCACCCGTTCGGGCCACACGCTCACCAGTCGGATCTGTTTCGACCGGTGGTCGTAGCGCTGGAGAGCATCGCCGCCGCCGGGCGAACTGCCGATGGCACCCACGAACACGATGTTTGGGTCGTCGGGCTTGACCGCGACATATCCGCTCTCGGCTGTGCCGGGCGCGTAGCAGTCGCCCCAGTTGATCGAGCCCTTGCCGGTGCGGCTGGGCACGGCGATCGAGGAGTTGTCCTGCTGGCTGCCGTACACCATGTAGGGGTACTGGTCGTCAACGTCGAGGTGGTAGAACTGCGCGGTCGGCTGGTTGTAGATCGACGACCACGTGTTGCCGGCGGTGAGCGAGACCCACGCACCGCCATCGTCGGCGCCGATCATCCGCTCGGGGTCCTTCGGGTCGATCCACAGACCGTGGTTGTCGCCGTGCGGGGTGACGAACTCGGTGAATTCCTTGCCGCCGTCGATCGACTTCCACGCCTTCATGTCAAGCACGAAGACGGTGTTCGGCTCGGTCGGGTGAGCGATGACGTGCATGTAGTACCAGGGCCGCCACGCGAGTTCGGCCTTGCCCGAGGTCTTTTCCCAGGTGTCGCCGTAGTCGTCACTGCGGTACAGGCCGCGCTTGCGACCCTCCGCTTCGACCATCGCCCAGACGCGCCCTCGCTGCGCTGGTGACACGGCCACCCCGAGTTTGCCGAGCGTGCCGCCGGGCATGCCCGGGTTGTCGGAGATGTTCTCCCAGGTGTCGCCGCCGTCCGACGTGCGCCACAGGCCCGACCCGGCCCCGCCCGACATGATCGACCAGAAGTTGCGTCGAGCTTCCCAGGTGGTTGCAAAGATGCGGCGCGGGTTTGAGGGGTCGAGCGAAAGGTCGACCGCGCCGGCCTGCTCGCTCACGTGCAGGACGAGTTCCCAGGTGTCGCCGCCGTCGGTCGAGCGGTACACGCCGCGCTCGGGGTTGTCTTTCGCGGCGTGTCCGAGTGCAGCGACATAGACCGTGTTGGGGTCGTTGGGATGCACGAGGATCTTGCCGATGTGGCGGGACTCCTCGAGCCCGACGTGGGTCCAGGTCGCACCGCGGTCGCGGCTGCGGTACACGCCGTCGCCGTGGCTGACATCGATCCGGATGGTCGACTCGCCCGTGCCGACATAGATGACGTTGGGGTCGGATTCAGCTACCGCCAACGCGCCGATTGAGCCTGCGCTCAGCTGGCCGTCGGTGATGCATTCCCAGTACGTACCGGCGTCGTCGGTTCGCCAGACGCCACCGGCGACCGCCCCAAAGTAGAAGACGCTGCGGTCCTCGGGGTCGCCAGCGACCGCCATGACCCGGCCACCGCGGGTTGGGCCGATGCAGCGGTACTGGATGGCGCCGAGAAAGGTCGGGTCGATCGGCATGAGAGCTCCTGGGTGCGAGAACGGCTAAGGGCCGCGACACTACCCCTGTGCTCGGTGGTCTCGCCTCTCCGTGTGGCTCGGAGGTTTGTCGAAGAAGCCGTGCGTGCTCTTGACCGGCCGGTAAAACCACACCAGCAACGCTCGAGTGAGCATCAGTCCGCTGAAGATCATCGCGACCGTGGCCATGAACGGCACGTTGTCGTTGTAGCGGCACCACTCGCGAGGGTCTCGGGTGCAGCGGGCCTCGGTGACGCCAGAGGTGATCGACAGCAGGGCAACCAGGCCGATGCACACGGGGAGGGCAATCGCAGCTTTCCGAACGAAACCGCGAGCATCGTCGTAGCGGTGTGCGAACGCCACCAGTACGAACAGGCTGACCGTCATGGTCACGCCCGCGGTGAGAACGTGTCGGAGGAACTCGTCGAAGGTCACCATCGCCCTCAGGCTAAAGGTGGGCCCCCGGCTCACCGACCCCTTGGTTCGCCTCGGTCTGCGGTTTAGGCGAGGAGGAGACGCCCGAGCCGCCGAGCGGCAATGGTCGTGCCGATGGCGGCAAGGGTGATGAGCACGCCTGCGTGGGCGAGGTCAGCGAGGGACCAGTCGCCGAGGTTGGCGGAACGCACCAGTTCGACCCCGTGGTAGAGCGGGCTGAGCTGCACCACCCATCCGAAGTCGCCGTAGGCCGAGACCGGGTAGAAGGTGGCGGAGAAGAGAAAGAGCGGGAGGGTGGCGGCCGGGACGTACTCGAAGTCAGCCCAGCCGCGCATGTAGGTGGTGGCGGCCATGCCGAGCGCTGCGAACGCATACCCGATCAGGCCAGCGATCGGCACTGCCATCAGCACCCACCATGATTGGGTCATGCCGAGGAGGCCCATGGTGGCGAGGAATGCGGTTGCGTAGAACATGCCGCGCAGCACGGCGAAGCTGATTTCTCCGAGGGCGACGTCAGCTGCGCTCAGCGGGGTGGACAGCACGGCGTCGTAGAGCCGGGCGGCCTTCCATTTGTGGAAGATGTTCATGGTCGAGTCGAAGATCGCCCCGTTCATGGCGGCTGCGGCGAGCAGGCCGGGGGCCACGAACTCGTCGTAGGGCACGAGTCGGTCGCCGACCTCAACGTCGCCGACGAGTTCGCTCAGACCGACGCGAATCGACAGGAGATAAAAGAGCGGTTCGAAAATGCCGCTCACGATGATCAGCCAGGTGTGGCGGTAGACCATGAGGCTGCGTTCGACGAGGCGTTGCGGGCGTCGGATGTCGAACCATTCGGCGGGGATGATGCGCAGAACGCCTGCCGTCGGGGCGTTCGCACGACGGGTCGTTGTCATTGCCGCAACCGCCACTCGAGCACTCGGGCGCAGGCCACATAGCCGCCGGTTGAGTAGGCGATGAGCACGGCCAGGTGGCCCCACGCGCTGGCATCGAGCCCGCCGAGGATGAGCCCGCGGCACAGTTCGATGGCGTGCCAGAGGGGGGTGATCCAGGCAATGGCCTGCCCTGCGGTTGGCAGCTGATCGATCGGATAGAACGCGCCACCGAAGAGGAACATTGGCATCAGGACGAACCGCATGATCGCCGGGAACGATGCGTCACCGACGCGTGACGCGGTCCACGTTGCGATCGGCATCGCGAAGGCGAGCCCGCACAGGACCGCCACACCGATCGCAGGCAGCAGGCCCCAGGTCCGTGTGTCGTCGAACAGGGCGAGAATGCTTGCCACCCCGACCCCGGTGATGAGGGTCCGGCCTGCGAAACGAACGGCAAACCCGCCTGCGAGATCTCGGGTGGTGATGGGTGTGGCCATGACCGCCCGGTAGGCGTTGGACCATTGGAAGCCGTCAGCCGTCGGCCAGAGCGCTTCCTGGCCGGCGTTGAACATGGCTGTGGTTGCGAGGAGCGCCGACGCGTAGAAGGCGAAGTAGGAGGTGTCGCCGAGAACCGTGGTGGCGGTGCCCCCGTCGTCGACCAGCGACCCAATGCCGAGTCCCACCCCCAGCAGGTAGAGCACCGGCTGCACGAATGCGCCGATGACGTTCTCGCGCCAGATCCGCGTGTACATCACGAAGTCGCGGTTGGCGACGCGGAGTGCAGCGGGAAGGGTCACGCGAAGGTACTCATCAGTCGATCAGGGTTCGGCCGGTGAGCCGGAGGAACACGTCTTCGAGGCTGCTGCGGCGAACGAGTGCAGAGTCGGGCTGCACGCCACGCTGGTGGAGAGCCGCCAACGCCGCTTCGCCATCATCGGCGTAGGCGAGCAGGCGATCGGGGAGGACCTCGACTCGGGCGGCGACGGCAGCTGCGTCGGCTTCGTGCTCGGCATTGCGACCGCGGCCGAAGCGCAGTTCGAGCACTTCGCGAGGTGCGTGTTCGGCGATGAGCCCTTGGGGTGAGCCTTCGGCCACGATGTGGCCACCGTCCATCACGACGAGGCGGTCACACAGCTGCTCGGCTTCGTCCATGTAGTGCGTGGTGAGGATGAGGGTGCGGCCCTGCTCTTTGAGTTGGTAGAGCCGGTCCCACAGCACGTGGCGGGCTTGGGGGTCCAAGCCCGTTGTTGGTTCATCAAGGATGAGCAACTCGGGATCGTTGATGAGCGATCGGGCGATGCTGACCCGGCGTTTCTGGCCGCCCGAGAGTGGCTCGACCCGTGAGTTTGCTCGCTCGCTGAGCTGCACAAAGTCGAGGAGTTCGTCGGCACGGCTGCGGGCTGTGCGGCGATCGATGTCGAAGTAGCGGGCGTAGATGAGGAGGTTCTCGAGCACGGTGAGTTCGGCGTCGAGCTGATCCATCTGTGGCACGACCCCGAGCCGGGCCCGGATGTGGCGGCCGTCGGCCACGGGGTCGAGTCCGAAGATCGAGAGTTCACCGGCCGTTGGGGGCGAAACACAGCCGATCATTCGCATCGTCGAGGTTTTGCCGGCACCGTTCGGCCCGAGGAAGCCGAACGCCTCGCCGGGTCGGACGTCGAAGTCGATTCCGTCGACTGCCGTGAAGTCGCCGAACACCTTGCGAAGCGCTGCAGCACGGATGATCGAGTCGGTGGACACAGCGGCCATACCCCGACCGTAGCGAGCTGCGGTTGATCTCTGCGCGCCCCACCTTGTCAGACTTCGGTTAGCCACCGGCCAAGCAGAATTCATCGACCCCCATTGCAAGGAGGTCTCAGTCGGCTAATGTTCGGCCCTCATGCGCCCGTCGATGAGGTGGGCGGTGTATCCCAAACACTGGAGGGAAGTAATGAGTTGGAAGAAGCTCATCGCTCTGCTCGCGATCTTGGCGATGTTCGCCGCTGCGTGTGGAGATGACGATGACGACAGCGGAACCGCCGACGGCGGCACCGACACCGAAGACACAGACTCGGGTGACTCCGACGACGGCGATTCGGGAGACGACGCAGCAGACGAGGAAGACGACGCCGAGGCGCCCGCGCCCACCAGCGGTGCTGGTGAAGGTGGCAACCTTGTCCTGCTTCAGTGGCAGGCCCCTTCGCAGGCCAACAGCTACCTCTCGAGCGGTACCAAGGACCTGCTCGCTGGTTCGCTGAGCCTTGAGCCCCTGGCCGAGATCGGCCCCGACGGTGCGCTCGTGCCGGCTCTCGCCGCCGAGATCCCGACGGCCAGCAACGGTGGCGTCGCCGCCGACGGCCTCTCGATCACGTGGAACCTGCGTGACGACGTCCTGTGGTCCGACGGCTCGCCGTTCACCGCTTCTGACGTCGCCTTCACGTTCGCGTACTGCAGCGACGAAGCGACCGGCTGCTCGTCCGACGCCATCATCAAGACCGAATCGGTCGAGGCGGTTGACGACTACACCGTGCTCGTGACCTTCAAGGAGCCCCAGCCGTACCCGTACGAGCTGTTCGTGAGCTACACCAGCCCGATCCTCCAGGAAGCTCAGATGGCTGAGTGCATCGGCGCTGCTGCGGTGTCGTGCTCGGATCAGAACTTCTCGCCGATCGGCACCGGTCCGTTCGTCATCACCGAGCTGGTTCCCGAGGACTTCGTGACCGCCGTGATGAACGAGAACTACCGCGGTATCCCCGACGGTCAGCCGTACTTCGGTTCCGTTGAGATCCAGGGTGGCGGCGACGCTGAGTCGGCCGCTCGTTCGGTCCTCGAGATCGGCGAAGCCGACTACGCCTGGAACCTCCAGGTCGCCCCGGAGATCCTGGCCCCGATGGAGGCCGTTGGTGAGGGTCGTCTCGTCTCTGGCTTCACCGCCAACGTCGAGCACATCAACCTGAACCAGACCGATCCCTACGCCGACCCGCCGTCGGAGGGCACCCCTCACCCGCTGTTCGTCGACAACCCGGACCTGCACCGCGCGCTGTCGATCGCGATCAACCGTGATGAGCTCGTGGCCGTCGGCTACGGCCCCTCCGGTAACCCGACCTGCAACATCTGGCCGGTCGGTGCCGAGAGCAGCACCAACAACGATTACTGCCTCACCCAGGACATCGACGGCGCCAACGCGCTGCTCGACGGTCTGGGCTACCTCGACACCAACGGTGACGGCATCCGCGAGGCCGACGGCTTCGGTGAGCTCGAGTTCGACTATGTCACCTCGACCAACGGCGTGCGTCAGAGCAACCAGGAGCTCATTGCGAACTACTGGGAGCAGATCGGCGTGAAGGCCAACATGCTCAACGTTGACGCCAGCCTGTTCTTCGACGGCACCTGCGCCAGCGACGACTGCATCTGGAAGTTCTTCTACCCGATGGAGATGTTCACCAACGGCGCCTCGAGCCCGTACGCCGCTGCGTACCTCTCGAGCTGGGATTCGTCCCAGATCCCGACGTCGGAAAACAGCTGGGGCCTGAACAACATGCCTCGCCTCAACTCTGCGGAGTACGACGCGCTGAACGCCGAGGCCAAGACCACGGCGCTTGATGATCCTCGCTACACCGAGATCATCATCGAGATGAATGACATCCTCTCGACCTCAGCGGTCATCCCGCTGATCCACCGTGCCAGCGCCTCGGCCTGGTCCAGCGATCTCGTCGGCACCGGCGATCTCAACGCCTGGGACAGCGAGTACTGGAACATCGAGCAGTGGGCCCGCGAAGGCTGATCCACTGATCGAATCGATCTGATCGGGCGGGGGCCTTCGGGCCCCCGCCCGTGATCGGTTCGCACATCTGGGGAGTGAAGGGGGAGGACTCGAACGATGGTTCGTTATGTCATTCGGCGGCTCTTACTCGCCGTACCGACGCTGGTCGTCATCAGCCTTGTCGTGTTCTTCCTGCTGGATGCAGCACCGGGCGACCCGACCAGCCAGCTGCCGCTGACGATCCCACCGGACGTCCGCGAAAACATTCGTGAGTCGCTCGGCTTCAACGACCCCGCCCTGGTCCAATGGATCAAGTGGCTCAAGTTGATGGTCGTCAACGAGCCGCTCTATCTCCTCGACGCACCGCTCGACAAGGTCGGCGTGTGCATCGGCGACTGTTTCAACCACGATCGAGTGATCTCGTGGCAGTCTCGCTCGCCGGCGATGGACAACATCTACCAGAAGATCCCCCACACGTCGTACGTGTTGGGGCTCGGCCTCGTCTTCGGCGTGCTGATCGCGGTGCCGATCGGCACCATGCAGGCCTACCGCCAGTACAGCTGGTTCGACAATGTCGGCACGCTCGTGACGATGATCGGCTTCTCGGTGCCGGTGTTCGTGCTCGGCCCGCTGTTCATCTGGCTCTTCTCCATCAACCTCGGTTGGTTCCCGACGATCTACAAGTCGAACCACGAGGTCGACTGGACAAGCTGGAGTTCGATCTGGATCCAGATCGAACAGCTCGTCATGCCGGTGGCCGTGTTGACCCTGTTCAACGCAGCCCAGTTCGGCCGTTTCACTCGAGCGTCCGTGCTCGAGAACCTCAACCAGTCGTATGTGCGCACCGCCCGAGCCAAGGGTTTGGGTGAGGGGACGGTGCTGACCCGTCACGTGCTGCGCAACAGTCTCATTCCGGTCGTGACCCTGCTGGCGCTCGCCATCCCGGGCATCTTCAGCGGGGCGATCATCACCGAGAGCATTTTCCGAATCAATGGCCTCGGCCAGTATCTGCTGCTGTCGATCGGCCAGGGCGACCTTCCGGTTGTCCAGTCACTCGTCTTCATCTTTGCGGCGCTGACCGTGCTCTTCAATCTCATCGCCGACATCCTGTACGGCTTCCTTGACCCACGGATTCGCTATGACTGATGTCGCTGACAGCCACGAGCACGCCGACGCGGACAAGCCGACTTCGAGCGACGCTCCCGCAAGTGACGTGACCGACGTTGCCGCGACGGCAGCGGCCGCCGAGTTCGCCGACATCGGTGAATTCCGATCGCTTCGATCCGATGTCTGGCGACAGTTCAAGCGACACAAGGGAGCGATGGCCGGCGCCGTCACCCTCACCGTGATCGTGATCCTGTGCCTGCTGGGGCCGGTCATCCTCACCTTTGACACGTCGACGCCCAACGTCTCCAACGCCAACCGTGGCGCCGGGTGGCCCCACATCTGGGGCACCGACAACCTCGGCCGAGACGCCTTTGCCCGAGCGCTCATCGGTGGCCGTATCTCGCTGGCGGTCGGCTTCGTAGCGATGACGGTCTCGATCGTGATCGGGTCGCTCGTCGGTGTGGTTGCCGGTTACTTCCGGCGGCTCAACACCCCGTTGATGGCCTTCACCGATCTCTTCCTGTCGCTGCCGCTGCTGCCGATCCTGCTTGTCACGGTCGTGCTGTTCCGCGATCCGGTCCAGGATCGTTTCGGTGACAACCTCGGCATCTTCATCCTGATGGTGGGCATTATCGGCGGTACGAGCTGGATGTCGACAGCCCGCATCGTTCGCGGTGAGGTCCTGTCGATCAAGGAAGAAGAGTTCGTGCTGGCCAGCCGATCGATCGGTACCCGATCGTCGGTGTTGATCATCAAGCACATCCTTCCGAACATCGTGAGCCAGGTCATCGTGTCGGCCACGCTTGGTATTGCCCTGGCGATCCTGACCGAGTCGGCGGTGTCCTTCCTCGGTCTCGGCTTCCCGCTCGAACTGCCCACCTGGGGCAAGTTGCTCGACGATGCCAAGGATCGGATTTCGCTCAACGTGTGGCTGGTGGCGGGTCCGGGCCTGTTGCTGTCGGCAACGGTGATGAGCGTGAACCTGATCGGTGACGGGCTGCGCGACGCGCTCGACCCCCAGAACCGCAGCAACGGCTGAGCCTCCCACGGCAGCCATAGATGCTGTCTATGGCCCTATAGAGGTTCGGCCTCTATCCGCCAGACGTCACATCGCCCAAAATGGGCGACGTGACACGTTTGGGATTCCTTCTCGACAGCGACAGCTGTATCGGCTGCCACGCCTGCACCGTGGCGTGCAAGAGCGAGCACGATGTGCCGCTCGGCGTCAACCGCACCTGGGTCAAGTACATCGAGACGGGGACCTTCCCCGATGTGGCTCGCAAGTTCTCGGTCATGCGCTGCAACCAGTGCGACGATGCGCCATGCATGGCGATCTGCCCGACCTCGGCGCTCTACCGGGCCGACAACGGGGTCGTCGACTTCCAAGACGACAACTGCATCGGGTGCAAGTCGTGCATGAACGCCTGCCCGTACGATGCGCTCTACATCAACCCGGAGACGAACACGGCGCACAAGTGCAACATGTGCAATCACCGCATCGAGATGGGCCTTGAGCCGTCCTGCCAGATCGTGTGCCCGACCGAAGCGATCAAGATCGGTGACCTCGACGACCCCAACTCTGAGATCTCCCGCATCATCGCCCGTGACGATGTCGCCGTCCGGGCGCCGGAACAGAACACGAAGCCCAAGGTCTACTACCGAGGGGCGGATCAGGCCTCGCTCGATCCGACCCGCACCGCCATCGCCAACGACGGCATGATCTGGGCCGACACCATCACCGGCACCACAGGCAAGAACCATCCGACCGTGCCGGTCGCGATCGGGCAGAAGCCGGCCGACCTCGACGGTGTCGTCGCCCGCACCGCCTACACCACGACCCACATGATGACGTGGAAAGAAAAGGTGTCGGGCTACCTGGTCACCAAGGCGATCGCCGCTGGCGTGATGCTCGTTGCCGCCCTGCTCGTGCTGCTTGGCCATGCTGATGAACAAGCGGCGGTCGGCGTTGTGCCACCGGTTGTGGCCGGCGTGTTCCTCGGTATCACCGGGGCGCTCCTCATCGCCGACCTCAAGCAGCCCACCCGCTTCCACTACTTGCTGACCCGCGGCAACCGAACCTCTTGGCTGGTGAAGGGCGCCTATGTGCTGATGTTCTTCGCCGCCGTCTGCGGTCTGTGGTTCCTCGCCGGACTCGCGGACAACGACGGCCTGATCGAGATCCTCGCCGTTCCCGCCGTGCTGGGTGGCCTCGGCACCGCCGGCTACACGGCGTACCTGTTCGCCCAGTGCGAAGGTCGCGACCTGTGGCAGACCCCGCTCCTGTTGCCGGTGTTGCTCGCGCAGGCGGTCACCGCCGGCGGTGCGACCTATGCCGTTCTCGACCTGTTCATGGCCGTGCCCGAAACCGAAGCGATCGCCTGGGTTCTGCTCGGCGGGGTTGGGGCCACGGCTGCGCTCGTCTGGATGGAACTCGCAAGCCATGGTTCTCGCCACGTCGAACTTGCGGTGGAGACCATGACGCACGGCCGCTATGCCCGTCAGTTCTGGATCGGCGGGGTCGGCCTCGGGATGGTCGTGCCCGCCGTGCTCACGGTGATCGCGCTTGCCACCGACACCGTTGAACCTGCCCTGCTCGTTCCCGCTGCTGTCGCCGCCATCGTCGGCTTGTTCGCCTACGAAGACGCCTTCGTTCGGGCCGGCCAGTCCGTCCCGCTCTCCTGATCGCCGAAAGCTGAAACTGATGACTGATCTCAACAAGTACCCGCCGGCCGAGCAGTGGCACGACTGGACCGAACTCGACGCCAAGGCCTGGCCGGAAAAGGTCGAACGGAACTACACCCTCGTTCCCACCACCTGCTTCAACTGTGAAGCCGGCTGTGGCCTCGTCGCCTACCACGACAAGGAAACCGGCGAGATTCGCAAGATCGAGGGCAACCCGCTCCACCCAGGGAGCCGGGGCCGCAACTGTGCGAAGGGTCCAGCGACGATCAACCAGATCTACGACACCGAGCGTGTCATGTTCCCGCTGCGACGAGTTGGAGAGCGCGGCTCGGGCGAATGGGAACGCATCTCCTGGGAGGAAGCGCTCACCGAGGTTGGCGAGAAGATCCGGACCGCGTTCGTCGAGGGCCGCAAGAACGGGGTGATGTACCACGTTGGCCGTCCCGGCGAGGAGGGCTACACCGACCGGGTACTCAAGGCGTGGGGTGTCGACGGCCACAACAGCCACACCAACATCTGTTCGAGTAACGCTCGCATCGGCTACCAGAGCTGGATGGGCCATGACCGCCCGAGCTCCGACTTCGCCAACGCCAAAGTGATCTTCCTGATCTCGTCACACCTCGAGTCAGGTCACTATTTCAACCCGCATGCGCAGCGCATCATCGAAGCCCAGGCCAACGGCGCGAAGGTCATTGCCTGCGACCCGCGCCTGTCGAACACCGGCGCCAAAGCCGACTACTGGCTCCCGACCTGGCCGGGGACCGAACCGTTCCTGTTGCTGTCGATCGCCCGCCTGCTGATCGAATCCGAGGAGTGGAACGCCGAGTTCGTCGAACGCTGGGTCAACTGGGAGACCTACCTGAAGGAACGGGCCCCCGGGAAGCCGGTCGAGTTCAGCCAACTTCGCGAGGCACTGCTCGAGGAGTACGCCGAGTACACCCCTGAGGCCGCCGAGCAGAAGACCGGCATCGACGCCGACACGATTCGTGAAATTGCTGCCGTCATCGGCGCCAACCCGACGAAGTTCGCCAGCCACAACTGGCGAGCAGCTGGTGCAGGCAACATGGGCGGCTGGCAGGTCGCCCGCTGTCTGTTCTTCCTGAACGTGCTGACCGGATCGGTTGCAACCAAGGGCGGCACCGCCGGCAACGGCATGAACAAGTTCAAGCCCCACGACCCGATCGGGGCACCGAACACCCACGAGTGGAACCACCTCGAGTGGCCCCGCGAGTTCCCGCTCGCCTACCACGAGATGTCGATCCTGCTCCCGCACTTCCTGAACGAGGGGCGAGGCGCGCTCGACGTCTACTTCAGCCGGGTCTACAACCCGATCTGGACCAACCCCGACGGGTTCACCTGGATGGAAGCCCTCAAGGACACCGAGAAGGTGAAGTGCCATGTCGCCCTCACCCCGACCTGGTCCGAGACGGCCTGGTTCGCCGACTATGTCCTGCCGATGGGCGTCGGCGCCGAGCGCCACGACATCACCAGCTATGAGACGCATGCCGGTCGCTGGGTCAGTTTCCGGCAGCCGACCTTCCGGCGTTTCGCCGAGATCCAGGCCGGCGGTGACCTCCCCGACGGCACCCGAACCTTCGAATACAACCCCGGCGAGGTCTGGGAAGAGAACGAGTTCTGGATCGACCTTTCCTGGAAGATCGACCCTGACGGCTCGCTCGGGATCCGTGAATGGTTCCAGTCGCCTGACGACCCCGAAAAGCCGCTCAGCGTCGACGAGTACTACGGCAAAATGTTCGAGCACGAGGTTCCCGGCTTGGCCGAGGCAGCCGCAGAGGTGGGAGAGACCCCGCTCGAGTACATGCGCAACCGGTCGGCGTTTGCCGTGCCGACCGACCCGTACGAGCCCTACGAGCGACCGGTCGCAGCCGATGCACTCGAGGGAACGGTGAAAGATGACGACGGCGTCTACCGGACACCCGGCACACCAGGCATGTGGGACGGCGACCTGTCCACGCTCGGCGACCTCAAGCTGGCGCCGCTCGGCGACGGATCACCGGCGGTCGAGGTCGACGGTGAAGCCAAGGAAGGCTTCCCAACCCCGTCAAAGAAGCTCGAGCTGTTCTCCACCACCCTCAAAGAATGGGGTTGGCCCGAGTACGCCACCCCAAAGTGGATCCCGAGCCATGTGCACTGGGAAGACCTCGACATGGAACCAGGCCCGGACGGAACCGGCGGCACGGAACGGATCCTGCTTCCTACCTTCCGGATCCCGACCCTGATCCACACCCGTTCGGCCAACTCCAAGTGGCTCAACGAGATCAGCCACCGTCACCCACTGTGGATTCACCCCGAAGACGCCGAGAAACTTGGCATCGAGGAGAGCGGCCTGGTTCGAGTCTCGACCCGTATCGGCCATTTCGTGATCCAGGCATGGCGAACAGAAGGCATCCGCCCCGGCATTGTCGCTGCGTCACACCACATGGGCCGCTGGCGGCTCGAGGACGACAAAGCCCGTTCGTGGGGTGCTGGCAAAGCCAGCATTACCAGTAGCCCCAGCGCGACAGGCGGAACCCAGTGGAAGCTCAAGCGAGAGCAGGGCATCGAGGCCTACAACTCTGACGATCCCGACACCGACCGCATCTGGTGGAAGGACACGGGTGTTCACCAGAACGCGACGTTCTGTGTGCAGCCCGACCCGATCTCCGGCATGCAGTGCTGGCATCAGCGGGTGCACGTCACCCCGGCCGCCGAGGGCGACGAGTACGGCGATGTCGTAGTCGACACCGCGAAATCCCGCGAGGCCTACCTCGAGTGGATGAGCAAAACCCGGCCCGCAGGAACCAACGACTCCGGTCTGCGCCGCCCGCTCTGGTACGCCCGCCCCCTCAAGCCCAACCCCAGCGCCTACCTGCTCGACGGCTGACGCCGCCCAGGCGACTCCCGCTCGGGTCGCTGCGGTGCTCGTCGGGCGGCTCCCGCTAGGGTCGCCGCTGTGGAGTGGTGGGAGGCCGTACTGCTGATCGTCGGTGGCGTGTTCGCCGGCGCGATCAACACCATCGCCGGTGGCGGCTCCATGCTCACCGTTCCGCTCCTCGTGCTCGCCGGTGTGCCCGGCAACAGCGCAAACGGCTCGAATCGCATTGGCGTCATGGCGTCGAACGTCTCGGCAGCAGCGTCGTTCCGTCGGCTCGGTATTGATGGGCTCAGCCACGCCATCCCGGTCCTGATCCCGATCGTTGCCGGTTCGCTCGTCGGCTCCCTCGCCATTAGCCGGCTGACCGACGACACGTTCGAGACCGTCTTCGGTCTCGTCATGATCCCGCTGTGCATCCTCTCGGTCCGCAAGCCCCAGTTTCGCGAAGATGGCGAACGCTGGAGCCGCCCGGTTACCTATGCCGTCTTCTTCGGAATCGGCGTGTACGGCGGCGCGATCCAGGCCGGCATCGGCCTCGTGCTGCTCGCTGCGCTCACCCGGGCCGGGTACGACCTCGTCATCGCCAACTCGATGAAGGTCGTGATCATCTTCGCGGTTACCGCAACAGCCAT
>Ga0181594_10000382_pt1 | contig 39872 bp, 29 predicted proteins | sample 071ome_18_FD_145603 | JGI IMG/M metagenome (GOLD analysis project Ga0181594, IMG submission 145603) | Coastal salt marsh microbial communities from the Groves Creek Marsh, Skidaway Island, Georgia - 071413BT metaG (spades assembly) | ecosystem: Environmental > Aquatic > Marine > Intertidal zone...
AACTAGATGCACACGAATACTATATTCCAAATCCCTGTCCTCAATCAGGAAGGCCTTGGTCAACTCTATGTCGCTTACCTTAGTGATGGCGACAGTATCTTGTCCGGGTTTAAATTGAAACGCAGCCTCCCAAGATCGGTCAAGTGGAGACACAACAAAACTTTGTTCTGAAACATCAGATGGCCGCCACCAACCAATTGGGGCCCCTTCTACGAGACACCGTTCCCCTGGTCGAGTTATATCAATCAGCCAAGGTGATGGTATAGGATCTGCATCTGAACCAGACCGAACAGCTCCAACACGATTTGCACGGTCATTGCGGGTGGCAATTAAAGCTGAAAGGGCGCGGCTAGCATTTTGACCGGCGGCTGCCTGAAGTCTTACCGGGCCATTATGAGGACCCCTAAGCCTAATTACACCGCCGTCGGTCCCCACAACCACTAGCTTACCTCCTGGTGGTAGTGAGACTTGACGGTCTGCGCTGATCCGGCTTCCAACACTTATATCTACGCCTCTGACCTCAACAACAATTAGGCTCTGAGCATATGTCGGTACCGTTAACCCGATTACCAAAATGAAACTGATGAGCGCGCGGATCACAATCTTGACCCCGAGCTAAAGACAGTCTCGGCACCACTTCCCACGAAAGAAAATGCTCCCCAGAAGAAGGGGTGTGCCGTCTCTTCATTGGAAATTGCCTCAACCTGAGCGCGCTGAAGTGCCTGATCGGTCGATAGACCCCTTTCGTCGCCTATATTTCCGAAAAGATTTTTCATTAAGGTAGCAGTGGCTACAGAGGGAACTTGCCAATGGGTAACAAGCATACTGCGCGCGCCTGCTATAAAGAAACTTTCAGCCAGACCAGAAAGCGATTCCCCTTTTTGGACAGCCGCGTCACTGCTGGTTGCAGTATTGCAAGCCGATAACACCACTAAATTCGCTGAAATCCTGAGGGCGGCAATTTCACTGGCATCAAGAAAACCATCTTCTGTTCTTGAAAGTGCCATCTCTCCTGGACGAGCTAGCGCTATGCCTGGCTCGCGTTGACAAGCCACCTCTCCTGGCATCACTGCGTGAGTTGCGACGTAGATAATATTATACTGGTTCAGAGCGTCAGTGCGAAAGACTTCTTCTTTAGCTGCTCGGTCAGAAAACACATCAGCATCTTCAATCCCTAAAGAAGCAATAACTGAGTTCACTTCGTCGATTGTGTCGGGTAGTTCTTCGAGGCTATCAAACCGGCTTAGTATCGCAAGGCCTTCGGGATTACAAATTGGATCCTCTGACGTGGGTAGCGTTTGAATGTCAGATACAAACTTTGGATTAGCTACACCCAAAAACGATCTTGGGGGAGCCCTCACAGTTCTTGTGGATCTTAAATTTATAAAACTAACTAACGACGGAGCATGTGTAACCGACATTTGATTAACTAGCCAGCTCGCCTCTGTGTAATCTGCGCTCAGGGGTAAGCGGGTTACTAAAGTGCCAAACGGTAGATCGCTCAATGGGCCATTGGGTATCACAATTAAACGCCCCAACTTGTTAAACTCATCGGCAACAGCCCCAAAAAGCGTCTGATAAAGGAAATGAGATTCATCAAGATTAAATTCGTTTACTGATCCGCCCTCTATTTCGAGACCCTGACGCAATTCGCGAACCATTTGATCAAGCTTGTCATTACCAGCTTCTATCGGCGCAATGTGCACTCTATCTCGCGTAATAAGCTGCAGGAAGGATGAATCTTGCCCTATCAGAAAGCTAGCAAGCGCTTCATCAGGTGCTAATGCACCCCGAACAACATTTAGGTCGGGCAACTCACTACCGTCAAAGCGTTGGTAATCAGGATATTCCTGATTTAGGATATCGCGAATCCCGGACACCTTATCAGACTGTATCTGCAACTGAGAGAGTAAAAACTCTATCAGGCGATCATCACGGTCTCCGGTAACTTTAGCTCGCTCTACACCTAATTTTCCATTAATTTCTGCTTGCAATAATAAGCTCTGCTTAAGGTTATCAATCAGGTCAGAAAGGACTGGATCGTCATCGACAAACTGCATAGACGCAAGATTAATCACATCGTCTCGCCCTGGAACAAAGGCAATTTGGAAGGCATCATAAAGCTCAGTCATTAAACCAAGCCTATCTTCCTCGCTTTCCAAGAACTGCTCTTCATCAAGAACAGCAGAAGCAAAAGGGACTAGATCATCTACCCGAAGTGCTACTGAACCGGGCGGCATATTTTTTGCAATTTCTACAGCTCTACGAAAGGCTATGATCGAGTTAACGTTCATTGCTTCGCGCTGATATGCGCGCCCCTGAGCAAGGAGCAAACGAACCATTCCCGGCCCGTCCCCTTGGACCGATCGTCTAATATCAATCGCTTTCTTAAAAAAAGTATCCGCAGCTGATAAGCGTCCTAAAGCAGATGATGCTTCACCCAAAATAGCAAGTATCTCTGATCGCCATATGGGGGGTTTTTGAGCTGCTGAATTGAACTCAAAAAGAGCTTCGCCTGCCTTGGCATAAGCAGTTACAGGATCGTCCATTCGCAAAAGAATGGCAGCTTCACGAGCTAACGAAAGTGCAAGCTCAGGCTGAACGCCAACCCGTGCCTCTTCCTCCGTTTGGAAAAGCGACAACAAGGCTTGCTGATCATCACTACCAATAATTTCTCTCCACCTGGAACTGGCATCTTGCGCAAAACGGTTGGCGACCGAATAATCGCCTTGAAGCATAGCAATGGTCGCTTGGTAACCGGCAAATCTGGCTCTATCAGTAGGGCGAGGCGATCTATCAATAATTGGTCCAGCTCGACGGACGATCGCGTCAGCACCTTCGAAATCTTCCTGATATGCGAGCACCATTGCAAGATCCAAAAGCAAGGCCGCTGTCGTAAAATCTGAATCACCGAACAACCTAGATTGAACCGCTAATGCGGCCTCAAGGCGATCTTGGGCCGCAGAAAAATCAAGTTTTTCACTGGCTTCACGTGCAGCATTCCAGTCAGTCTCAATAGAGATAAGTTCAGATGTGCTTTCTTTACTATCTGCCTCCGGCGTTGAGCCCTCTGATTTAATCTCCGCTGGAGATGGTCGGGCGCCAGAGACTAACGGATCGGCTGCCGCAGGTGCGGCAGCCAAAAGTAAAATAAGGCTCAAAAACATGTTGCTAAATGTCTGCAGCAAGTGGTCCACGACAGATACGATAGATACAATTGCCCCCTCTGACGAGTCTAATCTGAACATTTATGCAGATGACAGGTGTTGGATAATCGGCGATACCATTGTGGCTGGGAATTTAAATTAGTCCCTTATTGGACGCCAAAATGAGAGTAGCGACTGATCACGTGATTTTTAGCCACTGAATAGCCCTTAGATTTGTGGACGCCATCGGTGCTCATAATCTGCTGCCTTTCGAACTCTACGGGTGACAGCATCCCGTTCCTTACATGCTTGCGTATCGGGTTGTAGAACATCTCGATGTAATCGAACACATCCTGCCTGGCCTCGTCGCGTGAGCGATCATGAGAGGCAGCTTCAGGTTAGGTGCGATCGTTCTCTAAAAATGGAATATCGAAAACGATGATCTGCGCATCAGCAGATCGGAGCCTCTGCGCCAGCGTGGCGATATCCCTTCGTCATATATGTTGAGAAAAACGACAAGTGGATCAGCCAGTAATCCGCGCGGCGCAAGCGAAGGCAATGACCTCTTCAATTGGCGAGAATGGTTCGCTCTTTGTGATTTGCAATCAATGAATTGCAATTAAACAGCCATATGTGTTAGCCGGACTGCAGGGGTGGGAATGACGAGTCGGTTGAGAACATTATTGGCCCGAGTGGCGCCGTTTGCCGTTGTCCTTACGTTCGCCTTCGCACTTCCGGCTTCGTATGCGCAGAATAGTGCGACCTATGAAGGGGTTGCGACTTGTGCGGGTTCGACTTGCCACGGCCGGGCTGTAGGCAATGGCGCCGTTGTCCGGCAAGATGAGATTGCGACCTGGCAAGATCCTTCATCACCCAGCGGGGCGCATAGCCGGGCCTATGCATCGCTTGCGAGCCGGCGAGGTCAGCAGATCGCGGACAGTCTGGGATTGGGAGCCGCAACCTCTGCTCCCGATTGCTTGGGTTGCCATTCGACCTTTGCGCCGACTAGCCAACGCGGTGACCGCTTTCTCCTGGCAGATGGTGTAGGCTGCGAAAGCTGCCATGGCGCGTCGCAAGAGTGGCTTCCGCTCCACTATGCTCGCTCGGCTACCCATGCCTCCAACGTCGCTTTGGGGCTAGTGCCTTTGGAACGCCCGCAAGTGCGCGCAAACGTCTGTCTGGATTGCCATTACGGATCCGAAAGGACCGGTCAATTTGTAACACATTCGATGATGGCGGCAGGACATCCGCGTATTTCGTTCGAGCTCGATCTCTTCAGTGCGCTTCAGCAGCACCACGATTTAGATAGTGACTATGTTGATCGCAAGGGGGCGTCTGATAGCGTGCGGATGTGGGCGGTCGGCCAGGCCGAGGCGGTGCGTCGCGCAACCAACCTTTTCGCGAAGCCAGCCTTGGCGCAGCGCGGGATGTTTCCCGAATTCTACTTCTACGATTGCCATTCGTGCCATCGCTCGATCCACGATGGGCCGCAGCGAAAGCTAACCTTTGAAAGCAATCCGGGGCGCCCGATACCGTTCGGCAACCCACCATTCAATGATGAGAACATCATCACGTTGTCCGCTGTTGCACGGGTGCTTGCGCCAGACGAGGCGGATCACTTCCTTGCGGCGAGCAGGGCCTTTCATCGAGCGATGGGCGAGGATCATAGCAAAGCGCTTGAAGCGGCCGTGATACTGCGCGGCCACGCATTCAACCTATCCAATGTGCTTGCGTCGCGCGAATACGCCGGATCGGACGCGTTCTCCGTGGTCGCTGCGATATCCAATCGCGCGACGTCTTCGCGTTTCACGGACTATGCGGGCTCGGTTCAGGCGGTGATGGCGGTCGATACCTTGCTCAACGCCATGGTGCGCGATGGCCGGGTGACTGTCGGTGCGGCGGCTGGCATTCGCGCGAATATCAATCGCGCTTACGCGGCTGTGGCGGAGCCCAATAGCTACCGGCCGCAATCTTTCCGATCCGCGCTTGGCGAAGCGGCTCGCGCGATAGGCACGCTGCGGTAATGCGGGCGAAGGCAACCAGTTCATCTCTGGCAGTGCTAGCGCTGGTGCTGACATCTTGCGGTGATGGAGGCGGTTCTTCGAACGGCGGCTCGAGTGTTACTCCCACGCCAACCACGGCACCGTCACCGGCAGGCGCGCTCTACTCTGTGCCAGCACAAGAAGCGCTCAGCGCTGCCGAAGTAGGAACTGTGATTGCGCGGGCCGCGGCGCAGGCGAGTGCGCAGGGAGATGCGGCAACCATCGCGGTGGTCGACCGGGTCGGCAATGTACTCGGCGTATTCGCCATGCCAGGTGCGAGCGCTACCTCTGACATTCCCGATGCGCCGAATGGCAGCAATGTGGATGCGCAAGGACTTACTGTGCCAGCGGCTGCTGCGGCTATCGCCAAGGCGATCACCGGCGCCTACCTTTCCAGCAACGGCAATGCTTTCTCCACCCGAACAGCCAGCATGATCGTGCAAGAACACTTCCCGCCTGCACCAAGCACGGCAGGATTGGAAAGCGGGCCACTGTTCGGAGTGCAGTTCAGTCAGCTGCCTTGTTCAGACCTGTCTGCACGCGCAAGCGACGGCTTAATCGGGCCAAAGCGCTCGCCGCTGGGCCTGGCAGCGGATCCCGGCGGCTTCCCGCTCTACAAGAACGGTGTGGTTGTGGGCGGGGTCGGCGTGATCTCAGACGGCGTATACAGCTTCGATCCTAATGTGCTTGATACCGACATAGATGCTGACGAAGCGATCGCACTGGCAGGCACAATTGGGTTTGAAGCGCCGACAAGTATCCACGCAAACCGAATTTTCGTCGACGGGACATCGCTTCGCTATTCGGACGCAGCCTACTCTTCCTTGGCTGACGTGTCTGGTGCAAGCTTCACAGGCACTCCAGGCGCGTTGCTTGCGGTTACCGGCTATTACGATGGTGTGGCGTTACTGGCCGGATCTGCTTATGGTACAGAAACCTCAGGCATTCGCGCGGCTGGTGTGACTGAATTCGGCAATCAGGATGCCTTTGTTCTGAGCGATGGTGCCGGCACCAATCGTTTTCCCATACGTGCGGGAACAGACGGCGCGGACATTGCCTCACCGATCAGCGCCAATGAAGCGCGTGTAATTCTGGAAGAAGCCTTCGCGATCATGAGCCGCGCGCGTGCGCAGATCCGTCAACCGCTTAATAGTAGGGCACAAGTGACGATTTCGCTGGTCGATACACGCGGCGAAGTGTTGGGTATTGTGCGTTCACCCGATGCGGCGATTTTCGGGATCGACGTCAGTTTGCAGAAGGCACGCACAGCCAATTTCATATCTGCGCCTTTTGCAGCCAATGAACTTCAAGCGGCTACGGGTGAAGTGCCAGCTTTCGTCACCGTCTTGCGCACATTTCTCAATGATCCGAGCGCCTTGACCGGACAATTCGCGTTTGCAGACCGCTCGGGTGGAAACCTCTCGAGGCCCTATTTTCCTGACGGCGAAGTGGGGCAGATCAGTGGCCCGCTGTCGCGCCCGATCGAACAATTCAATCCCTTCTCCACAGGCCTGCAATCGGCGCTTGTGGTCGGCAATCTGGCGCAGCATCTGGCTTTCGTTACCGGTGCAGCACCTAACGATACACCTCGATTTTGCACGTCTTTGCCGCAGGTTAGGCCCGATCATACGAGGATAGCCAACGGTATCCAGATATTCCCTGGTTCAGTGCCGATATATCGGGGCGGCGTGTTGGTGGGCGGGATCGGCGTGTCGGGCGATGGGATTGATCAGGACGATATGATCAGTTTCTTGGGGCTTCACAATGCTGGCCAAAGTGTTGGCGGGATTGGCAATGCCGGCCACGATATTCGCGCTGACCGCATTCTGGTTTCAGTTGGCGGTCGTCAGGTTCGGTTGCGTTATGTCAATTGCCCCTTCGCGCCGTTTCTGGACAGCGATGAAAACAATGTCTGCGAGGGGCTTTAGGCGTGTCGCTGTTGCTTGTTCCTCTCGCTTTCGCGTTGCAACCGCCATCGGTAACGCCGGAAGAGCAGCCAGCCGAACCTCATCCGCCGTGGGAGGCCGAACCACCACCGGTTGATCCTGAAGTGATTGAAGGGCGCAGGCGGCCAGACTACACAGACCCGCTGCCTGACCCTGTGACACAGGATAATCCCGGGGCCGTCCGCGCACCGCCACCGCAAGCTTTCCCGACCGATGAGGTCCCGATCCCTGACCGCTGGCGTTTGATCGAAACACTGGGGCTTGTGAAGGAACGCTTCTGGGACCCCTACAACCAGAACACATACAAGGGTGATCGCCCGATCAATCCGGACAAGGTTCCTTGGTTGCCGATTACCGGGAATGACTGGTTCCTCGTGCTGAACGGCATCAGCGACACTGTGCTGGAACCGCGCAGCTTCCCGATCCCCGTCGGCGTGCAAACGACAGAAGACACGGACCGTATCGATGTATTCGGAGACGATTTCTCGACGGTTTTCTCGCAAACCTTCATCGTCGGTGCAGCGCTGCTCAAAGGCAGCACGGCATACAAACCCCCAGATGTCGAATACCGCGTGACGCTGGCGTTCAACATGAACTACGTCGATGTGCCGGAACGCCGCGTATTGTTTGTCGAGCCATCGAAGCCCAGCCATCGCTTCGACCATTTCCTTGGCGTGCAGGAAGCTTTCTTCGACTATCACTTCCGCAACACTTCAGACCGCTATGACTTCGACTCTGCGCGCATCGGCATTCAACCGTTCCAGTCGGATTTTCGCGGCTTCCTGTTCAACGATCAGCAGCTGGGTCTGCGCTTCTTCGGCACACGCGATAACAATCGCTTTCAATACAATCTTGGCGCGTTCTGGCGGTTGGAAAAAGACACCAATAGCGGGCTGAACTCAGTGGTTCAGCGCCCACGCGATGACTTCGTCTTCGTCGCCAATGCCTATCGTCAGGACTTCCTGATCCCCGCGCTAACCAGCCAAATTACGCTGGTTTACAATCGCAATCGCGAAGCCGACGAAATCGAGATTGATGACAACGGTTTCCCCGCACGACCGGCTTTGCTAGGCGACTTGCGTGGGCGCGATTATGACGTGTTTTACTTGGGCTATAACGCCGATGGCCGCATCGGGCGGATCAATGTGACCGCAAGCGCCTATGGAGCACTCGGCGAAGATCGAAACAGCTTCTTCACCAGCGAGCCTGCCGACATCCGCGCATTCTTTGCTGCTGCCGAGCTTAGCTATGACAAAGACTGGATGCGCTTCCGCTTATCTGGTGCCTATGCCAGCGGAGATGATGATCCCTTTGACAATACTGAAGGCGGCTTCGACGCGATCTTCGAGAATCCGGTTTTTGCAGGGGCCGATACGAGTTACTGGATCCGGCAGACAATCCCTTTCGCTGGCGGTGGCCGCGCGGTTTCCGTCAATGGCCGCAACGGCCTGTTGAATTCGCTGCGTTCGTCCAAAGAACAAGGCCAATCGAATTTCAACAATCCCGGATTGGTGCTGGTCGGCGCAGGTGCGGATTTCGATCTCACTCCTGAGTTTCGAATTTTTGCCAATGCCAATCATCTATGGTTCGAAAACACCGCTACGCTTGAAGCGCTGCGCAATGAAGGCTCGATCCCCAAGAATATCGGCTGGGACCTGTCGACCGCAGCGATCTGGCGGCCCAAAGCCACGCAGAACATCGTGTTCCGACTATCCGCCGCAGCATTGCTTGCCGAAGATGGCTTTCGCGATCTGTTCGACAGCTTGGACGGCGGCGGCGCCTATTATTCAATCCTTGCCAATGCGATACTGACTTACTGATGCTGGCCCTGCGTCATCTTTTTCTGCTCTTGGCAGTCGCGGCGTTTGCCGGGGTAGTGACCTACGGCCCGATCGAAGCGGCGGAAGGCGAGAAACCCATCAAACGCGATTACAGCCGCGTGACCGCGCCGCCTGCTCCCGCGCGGCAAAGCTTCGAAGAGATGATGGGAAAGTCCGAAGGATGCTTGTCGTGCCATGTCAGCACCGACGCACCGACCATGCATTTAACGCCCGCTGTCCAGCTCGGTTGCACCGATTGCCACGGGGGCGATGTGAGCGTGGTCGGAGATCCGCAGCTGCCGCATGACCACCCGGATTATGTCGCGGCGCGCGATCTGGCGCATGTGCTGCCCAAATATCCTGAAAGCTGGCATTGGCCATCTTCCGCCAACCCCAAACGCAGTTATGCATTGCTAAACATAGAGTCGCCCGAGTTTGTCCGCTTCGTCAATCCCAGCGACTACCGGGTCGCGCGCGAAGCCTGCGGTGCTTGCCATATGGCGACGATCGAAGCGGGCGAACGTTCGATCATGGCAACGGGGGCAATGTTGTGGGGTGGGGCATCCTATAACAACGGCATTTTGCCCTATAAGAACTACATTATCGGAGAGGCTTATACCCGCGACGGGGAACCAGCGAAGCTGGTGACACCCGGAGACCCACCAGGAGAGCTGAGCGAAGCCCAGAAGAAACGCGGCGCGCTCGCTGAACTTTATCCGCTGCCGACCTGGCATGTGATCCCGCCCGGAGATGTTTTCCGCGTGTTCGAGCGCGGTGGGCGCAATATCGCGTCACAATTCCCTGAGATCGGCTTGCCCAATCCTACGGGTCAGATCCAGCGGCTGGAAGAGCCGGGTCGGCCGGACCTCAAGCAGTCCAATCGCGGCCCGGCTACGGGGCTTCGTGTCGCGATCCCCGCGCTCAACATTCACAAGACCCGGCTCAATGATCCCTTCACCTGGTTCATGGGCACGAATGACCAGCCGGGCGATTATCGCCATTCAGGCTGCGCGAGTTGTCACGTTGTCTACGCCAATGACCGCGAGCCGCGCCATTCGCTGATCTACGCGCAATATGGCCGCGACGGACAGACGATCACGTCTGACCCGACGATCGCGAGTAAGCTTGAAAGTGCAAACGGCCATGGCTCGCTCAAGCACCCCGGGGGCGACCACGATGACGGCGAGGCACCGAAGAAAGAGAAGGGCCATCCGCTTCAACACGTCTTCACGCGGGCGATCCCCACGGCACAGTGCATGAATTGTCACATGCACCAGCCCAATATTTTCCTTAATTCCTACCTTGGCTATACCATGTGGGACTATGAGAGTGACGCGCCTTTCATGTGGCCGGCTGAGCAGAAATATCCCACTGCCGAAGAGGTTCGCGCGGTGCTGGATCGTAATCCCGAAGGTGCCGCGCCGAAGGGCAAGTGGGCTGATCTCGATTTCCTGCGCAATGTTTATGATTTGAACCCGAAGCTGCGTGATACGCAGTTTGCCGACTATCATGGCCACGGGTGGAATTTCCGCGCGATCTTCAAGCGTGATCGCGAAGGCAATCTGCTCGATGAGAATGACAATATCATTGATCCTGACGATCCGGAGAAATGGCGTCGCGAGGACGAAGGCAAGTTCGTCGAGCCGGGCACCAATCCGGGCAAGGCCGTTCACCTGATGAGCATCCATGCCGAAAAGGGCATGCAATGCGCCGATTGTCATTACGCGCAGGACAGCCACGGTAACGGATTGATCTATGGCGAAGTGGCCGATGCGATCGAGATTGGTTGCAAGGATTGCCACGGCACCGCCGATGCCTATCCCACGCTGCGGACCAGCGGACCTGCTGCACCGCCAAGGGGCAATGACCTGACGCTTTTGCGCAACCCCGATGGCCGCCGACGGTTCGAATGGACCGAAACTGAAGATGGTGAGCGCACTCTTATCCAGCGCTCGATTGTTGATCCCGCACTCGAATGGGAAGTCAGCCTGGTCAAGAACAGTGTCGACCCCGATACATCCGGTTTCAATGCCAAGGCTGCGCGGGCCAAACTGATGAGCCGGCTTGGCGGAGAGACGGGGAATTTCGAGTTCGGTCTGGGCATCGAGCTGGATGATCGCGCGCACCGTGATCCCGAGATGGCGTGCTTCACTTGCCATCTATCATGGACCACATCTTGCGGCGGCTGCCACTTGCCCATCGAAGCCAACTGGAAGAGTAAAGTGCATCGTTACGAAGGTGAGACGACGCGCAATTTCGCGACTTACAACCCACAGGTTGCGCGCGATCAGATGTTCCAGCTAGGCAAACATCAGACGACTAAGGGCAACCAGACCGCGCCAGTGCGCTCTTCCTCCGCGCTCGTGCTCTCCTCGACCAATATCAACCGCGAGCGGATCTATGTGCAACAAGCGCCGATTTCTGCAATCGGCTTTTCAAGTCAGGCATTTGCGCCGCACTTCCCGCATACTGTGCGCCGGACCGAGACCAAGACATGTTCCGACTGTCACTTATCCGAAAATGATGACAATAATGCGATCATGGCACAGCTGCTACTGCTCGGCACGAATTACGTCAATTTTGTCGGCCTGCACGCATGGACCGGCAATGAAGGCGGGTTCTCAGCAATCCGCGTGACGGAGTGGGACGAACCGCAGGCAGTTCTTGGCTCCTATCTCCACCGCTATGCCTATCCAGACTACTGGCGGATGCATGTCGAAGATAATGAACGCGAGTTGCGCAACTGGAACCGCGGCATCACGTTCGATGGCAATTTGAGCGGCGAAACCAAGGCTTTCGAGCAATTTGTCAACACGCATGAGGGGACGCGCGACCGGGTTGGCTGTCTACAGTTGCGGGGCGAGTACATGTTTGTCGCGGAAGGGAAGGGCGGTTTCCGTGCCTATGACGTGGCATCAATCGCCAACAAAGGCATTTCGGAGCGGATCATCACCGCGCCATTCTCTGCGCTGGGGCACGATACCCATGTCGATACGCAGAATGCGACCTGTTTGGCACTGGCGACGAACCAGCCCATCAATCCGCTTCGCAATACGCCTGAAATGCGCGAAGCCAATCAGGAGCAGCCCTTCCTCCCGATCTATAATTATGCAGCCATCACAGATGCCGAGGAAGGGCTGGTGCTGGTCGATGTGAATTCGCTGGCCGATGGCGAGTTCCGCAACAACAAACTGCGCCGGGCCGAGTTTACCGATGGCACTGGAGCGTGGAATCCCGAAGGTGTGCTCGATGGCGCGCGTCACATCCATCTGGCTGGCGAAGTGGCTTACATCACTACGCGGCGCGGGCTGGTTGTGGTCGATCTGGCTGAGCCGCTCGCGCCCAAGGTCACTGCAGTGCTCCCACTCAACGATGCGCGAGCAAGCGCCATCCAGTTCCGCTATCTTTGGGTGTCAGACGCGGAGGGCGTGAAGTTGTTTGATGTCACTCAGCTGCGCAATCCGGTTGCAATGCCCGATGCGACGGTGCCGCTAGACGACGCGCAGCGGATATATGTTGCGCGGACCTATGCCTATGTCGCGGCCAAACACGAAGGCTTGGCGATCATCAATGTCACCAATCCGCTCAAACCGTTCATCTACGCGAAGGAAACGCTCGACGGCACGCTAAACGATGTAGAGGACGTCATAATTGCGTCGACCAATGCGAGCTTGTTTGCCTATGTCGCAGATGGGCGCAATGGGCTCAAAGTGCTACAACTCACCAGTCCAGACAGCCAGCGCAATTTTTACGGATTCAGCCCTGCGCCGGTGCCTGAACTCATCGCCTGGGCCAAGACGCCGACACCTGCAATCGCGCTCAGCAAAGGTCTCGACCGCGACCGCGCGGTTGATGAAACGGGCGGCCAGATGGCGGTGTTCGGTAGGCTTGGCTCGCGGCCCTTCACCCGGCCCGAAATGGAGCGGCTGTTCCTACGGCGTGATGGCGTGCCATGGAAAGTCAGCGATGAGCCTGACATGAGCGCTTGGGTGCCGGGGCGCGGGCCTGTTCGCTTCGATTTGGCGAACTGAACTCTATTCACGCTGGCTAATAATGCCTCTTATCTGCGGCTGGAGCTCTGGCCCGTAGTGCGCAAGCACCGGCCAATCCCCGACCGGCAATTGATGCGAAACTAGCGTAATGCCGTTCCATCGGTGGAATGCGATAATGGGTGGTTCGTCTGCGATCAGCGCCCGGCCATCAGGGGTAGCCCCATCGATTTGGCGCAGGTCGAGCGTCACAGCGGGCGCGATTGATCCCGTGACCCCTAGCGGAACACCACGAAAGCTTGTTTGCAGTGACCGGTGCAAATGGCCGCTATGGATAGCAAGGATTTGATCATTGCCATCGATCGCTTGCGCAAAATTTGCGATCCAACTTTCATCCGGGCTTGGGTCCATCCAGTCGATCCCACTGACAATGGGCGGGTGATGCATGAAGATAAGCGTCGGCGTGTCAGAGTGATCTGCGAGCTGCGTGCTCAACCAGTTTTTGCGCGCCTCGCAAAAGGCACCACCGTGTCGCCCAGGCTCGAATGTATCGAGGCACAAGTTTCGCAGTCCCGCCTGTTCGATCGCGTAATGGACAAATCCATTGTCGCTGGAGCAGTTGGGGAACGTTTCGAGCAGGGTCTCGCGTGTGTCGTGATTGCCCACCAGAGGATAGACCGGGAAAGGTAAATCGAGGAGCGGTTCCACAAGCCGCGCAAAGCTCTCCGCATCTCCTCGGTCAGTCAAATCGCCAGAAAGCACTAGCATGTCGGGAAGCTCGGGTTGGCGCAACAAATGCGCGAGGGCTTGGCGAAAGCGCTTAAGATTCGCCTCTTCGTCGCCGCCCTCCCGATCGAAACCGATATGAATATCAGTCATTTGTGCGATCAGCAGAGATTGTTCCTTGTTGGCCATCTCAGCGCGCCTCCGGGCCTAGGTTAGCGATCTCGCTGCGGCGGTTGTCGGGGTGATCTTGCGGCATAGGCGTGCCTGGCCGGTGATATGAATGGCACATCGCGCAGCTTGAAGGCACTTCGGCCTCAATCGCGGTTTCGCCCTGGTGGCATTCGCGACAACTCGCGAGATCAGGCAGCAGTACATCGCTCGACACCTTGGAGCTTTCCGCTTCATGGCAGGTGCTGCATTCCTCTTGCCGGTGCGCGTGATGGTCAAAGCCGCCGTGTGCGAAGTAGCGATCAGGGAGATTGACCGGCATCACGTCGAGCCTATTGCCGCTGGTCGCTGGCAAATGGCATTCGCCGCACACGCCGCCGGGCGCGAGCGCGCGGTCAATCCCGACCAGCGAACGCCCGGGCGGTCCGAAATTTGAGTAGTAGAGCCCGCCACGTGCATATCTTTCAGGGCGCGAGCGTCCCGTGACGACCGGGCGGCGCGGGCTGCGGTCCATCGCCCGCAGATCGGCCAGCATCTGGTCAACATCGCCATGGTGCAACGTTCGGAACGTGCCGCCCACTTGATCATAGGCGAGGCTGTGGCAGCTCTCGCAATTGGCTTCCATGTCGATCGGTTCGAAGCTGACCCGGTCGCTGGTCGCTTCATGGCAGTCTTTGCAAGCCAGCGCTGAGCCATAGCCTGCGCCACGGCCTAGGCGTATCGCCATACGCGCAACCCCGCCTTGTGGATCGAGATGCACGTCATGCGGGAACTTGAGCCCGTTGCGTTCGCGCGGCCTGTCGCCCAGCGAGATGCGCCTGGGCTCTTGCTGTCGGAATTCGGTAAAGATCGCGGCTTTGAATTCGGGATGGGTTTTGCCGAAATCGCTCGCATTGGCGAGGGTTGTATCCGTCAGGCGCGTATCGAGCGTGTCGTGGCAGTCAGCGCAGAACAGTTGGCTTGCCGGTTCCATCCGGGTAGGGCCTTCGTGCTCAGTGTGGCATGTCGTGCACGCACCCGGGCCTTCCTTGCCGAACATGCCTGCCACTGCCCATTGGAAGCCCTCGCCAAATTCATGCGGCGCGCGTCCATCGGCAAGGCGCGGAGCTTCAGCATGATCGCCGATATCTTCGTGGCAGGTGAGGCAGGCTTCATCGCGGACCGACACGAAAGCGTCCACGTGACAGGCTTCGCAATTGTCTTCGAGGCTGTGATGCGCAAGGCTGAGCTTGCCGGTGCTCCAGCTTCCATCGAAATCGACCTGGCCCGCGCGATCGACGTCGTCTGTTGTAATCCGTTCGCGAGTGAGATGCGAAGCAATCGGGACGGCGAGGAAAGTGAACAGTATCGCCGCGGCCAATCCCCAGGACATCGCTCGCTTGGCGGGCAATGTACCAGCAAGCGCAAAGCTGCGTTTGGCATCGACCGCATCCTCGCCGCTAACCGCTTTGGTGATGATCAGCATCACCTGGCCATTGTTCTGACTGATCGCCAGTCGCGAGCTGCCCAGCGCCAATTCTGCACCTTGCGCGGGATCGATGCTGGCAGCTTTCTCCAACCGGCCATTTATCTCAAATCCCAGCCTACTGATCGCTTTGATATCAAGCTTTTCGCCTGTCGCGGCAGCGATCGTCACGTGATGCTGCTCAACTGCGAGATCGGACAAATGGATGTCGTTTTCCGCCGCGCGGCCAATTGAGAGCGTGTCTTTATCGACCACGCTCTCGCGCACGATTTCACGCCCTGACGCGGTTTGATCGATGGTGCGGATCAGGAACGCCATCTGCCTAACCCCAATAGTAGAACACGCTGATCACATGCGCGAGCAGCGCGGTGAGCAAAGCGATTGTTGCTGGGATATGGATGAACAGCCAGACTTCGAGCAGCGCCTTCAAGCGCATCTGGAGGCGAATTTGTGCCAATTGTGCGGAACGGGTTCTCAGCAGAGCAGAGACGCGAGCTTTCGGGGCCTGTTGGTCGCTAGCTGCGCGGAAATCTTCCCGGAATGCAGTGAGCGCGCGTGCGGTGGCGCAGTGGCGATAGCGTCCTGTCAACCGTGCCCATCCGCCTCCCGCAAAAACGTTCTGCTCCAGTGCTGCAATAACCAGATCGGCTTCGTCGCGCGGCAAGGGTTGGGCGGCTTGTTCAAGCTGCCGATCGATTGTAGCAAGTGCTTCGACCATTTGCCCGCGGGTCATTTGCTTGCGGTTCGCGCTCAAACGTTCTGGCAAGGTCGCATAGACCACCACGCCATAGATGCCTGACGCGATGACCAACATCATCAAGGCCCAAGCCAACGTGTGGACGTTCCAGCCCAGCTGAAAGCCGGTATGGAGCGTGCCAATAACCACCAGTGACAGCCCGAGAAAGACATGCGCGCTGGTCCAAGCCTTGAGGCTCCAATGCCCTTCATTGATTCGGCGCTTGCGCACGCCGAGCAGCGAGAGCCACACAATCAGCCCCAGGCCGATCGTACCCAGCGTATAGCCATACCAGCTGCCTCCATTGGGCCGGGGTTCTTGGTCGATCAGCAGATAGCCGAGGAACAACACAAAGCTCAGCCCACCAGCGATTTTCGCCCAGCGCATGCCGCGATGGGTGAGGAAACTCTCATGTTCCGCGCCGCGCCGCGTGCCATGAAAGTCGACCTTGCTCTCGGGAAGGCTCACCATTACTCGCCTCCCTCGATCCGCGCGACAGAAAGGAATTTCTCAGGCGCAACCCGGATCGCTGCGCCGGTGGGACATGCGCGCACGCAAGCTGGCCCGCCTTCGATTCCACTGCACATATCGCATTTGATCGCGAGCTTGGGCTGCTGCACTGCTTCATTTTCAGCGATTGCTTTGCGCCATTTGGACGGCGCTTCGCCAGGGCCGGGCCCTTTGCCGAACAGTAGCCATTGCAGCAGCGATGGCTTGGCCGGCGGCTTCGCATCCATCCGGATCACGCCATAGGGGCAGTTGCGCTTGCAATTGCCGCAACCGATGCAGGTCTCATCGATGAACACTTCGCCATCCGGGCCACGCTTGATTGCATTCGGGGGGCAATCGGCCATGCAATGCGGATGTTCGCAGTGGCGGCAACTGGTGGGGACATGCAAATGCGCGTAGCTGCGCCCGGCTTCTCTGTCGAGTCGCGACAAGCCGTCATGGCTGTCCGCACAGGCATTCTCGCAATTGTCGCAGCCGATGCAGAGTTTCTCGTCGATCAGCAGCACATCGGTCGCTTCGCCGATGCCGTTATCAACCAGGAATTGTGCGGTTTCCGAATAGAGATCGACGGCGCCGCTGAAGCTCGATTTGCGGCTCTCGACAAAGGCGTTGATCTCGCGCCGGTTCGCCATTTCCGCCAGCGCGGTCTCGCGCAGCGTGGGATTGCGCTCGATCAGAGCTATAAAGGCATCGCCAGGCAGTCGGATCAGTTCGGATTTGATTGCAGCCTTGACGCTGGCGATGCGCGGGGAACCGTCGATTACCGCCATCTCGCCGAAATAGGAGCCCGCGGGGAGATAGTTCAGGAACACCTGTTTGCCACCGATTGCTTTCTCAACGATCATAGAGCCGCTGCGTACGATGAAAACGTCCTTGTCGTCTGCGCCCTCCGTGACAGCAGCTTCGCCCGCCCTCACTTCGACCAATTCAGCGCTTTCCACCAGTTCTGCGACGTCATTAGAAGTCAGACCCGAACCAAACATCTGGAGCAACTGTCGCTCAATGGAGATGCGGTTGACCACGCGATTGGCACCGGGTGACGTTGCCAGCAATTTGAGCGCCGCCGTGCGGGACAATTCGATCGCTACAATCGGTTCAGCGGCGCGAATCGTTGCTCCGCGCTTGCGTCCGGAAATAAGGCCAACCTCGCCAAAGATCGAGCCTTGGGAGATCGGTACAGTCTGTGAAGGGTCGTCGGGATTCACTTCGACTGCGACTGAACCTTGCGCGATGGCGAACATTGATGATCCGGGGGCATTGCGGGCGAAGATCAGCTCGCCAGATGTGTAGGCATGGACTGTGCTGTCGAGCATCAGCTCGCGCAATTGTAGCGGTGAAAGATCGTTGAAGATCTCTACATTCTGGCCAAACAGCTCAAGCCATTCATCAACGCTGCGATTGCCGGGCAAGGGCGCAAATTTCTCTGCCAGGATCGGCTCGTCAGCGGGCTTGAGATTTGCATTTCCATTGAGGAATTCGATCACATCATAGCCCTGGTTCATACAGTGCTTGATCAACGGATAGCCTGCCAAGGCCCCGATCACGTGGATACCGGATTGGGTTGTCTCGAAGCTGGGCGAAAGCTTGGGAAAGGCGCTTCTTTCTCCGCTTGTAAACTCGATTCCGCAAGCTTCGACTAAGGTGCGTGGCGGCTGCGACCCGGTCCGCGCGATGATCCGGTCGCATGGAATCGCGACTTCCCCATCGCGAGTCTCAAGAACCAATTCGCCAGGCTTGACTTCGGATGGGCTTGTCTCGCGCCGGACGATAAGGCGCCCGTCCTGCTCCGCCTCTTCAAGCAGTTTGACGTTAGCGGCTTTCGCGCGGGCGAAATCTGCCCGCCGATTGAGAATGGTGACTGTGTTGCGCTGCGCTTCGTCAGCGGCGAGTCCAAGCGCATTCTCGATCCCTGCATCGCCTGATCCAACGACGGTGATGTGCTCGTCGAAATATTCTCCCGGATCGTCGAGCTGATACTGGATATGCGGCAAGTCAGCGCCAGGGACCCGCAAGCGATTGGGATTGCCTTGCGTGCCGATGGCGAGGACTACGGCTTGCGCAGTCAGTTCGCGCCCGTCTGCTAGCTTGATGGTGAAATCACCCGTCTCGCCTTCAATTGCGGCAACTTCAGCATTGAGCATCACATTGATGCCTTGGCTTGCGGCCTGATCGTCCCAAGTGCCGAGGACTCGCTCTCGCTTGCCGGCTTCGAAATCGAGATCAGAGCGCAGCACAAGGTTGGATGGAGTCGCCATCACATGCTTGCCCTTCTGGTATTTGTAGATCGTGTCAGACAGGTGGTCGGTTTTCTCTATCAGCACGTGGTTCATGCCGAGGGCGGCCGCGCGCCCGGCCGCGCTCAATCCAGCGGGACCGGAACCGATTATCGCAACCCGGAAAACTTTGGGCAAGTCCGAACTCCAATATTCGAATTGTAGTTACAAACGACAGTACCGCAAGCTGCCAAAAATACCAAAGGTAATTGCCCACAATCATTGGAAATGTTAGTTCGAAAACATGCACGCATCAGAAAACCCTAAGACTTTGGAAAACGGCATTAGCCGCCCCCAACTTGGAGTGCTGTTTGGTGCAGTGCTCCTGTTGATAGCGGTGGTCGGTTATAAGGCTTTGGATGGTGGCAGTGAGGCCAAGGCCTCAGGTCAAGACTCAGCGGGTCCGATCAACATCGAACAATTGCGTGCAACAGCAGATGCGGCGGGCGACAACGCACTGCCGTGGCAGCAATTGGGTTTCGCGCATTTTCAGCGGGGTGAATTTCTGGAGGCTGAGGCTGCATATGAACGCTCCGTCGCTCTGGACGGTGATGAAGCCGTGCTTTGGTCGGCCTTGGGCGAAGCACGTGTCATGGCGTCTCAGCGCGAACCGTTGCCTCCCAGTGCATTGGAGGCATTCAATCGCGCAATCGAACTTGATCCAAGCGATCCGCGCGCTCGCTATTTCCTCAATGTACAGAAGGATCTTGACGGCGATCACAATAGCGCGATCGCGGGTTGGTTGGCCCTCTTGGCAGAAACGCCGCAAGGCGCTCCATGGGAAACCGATCTCATCCGCACAATCGAGCAAGTCGGTGCGATCAATGGCATCGATGTCGAGGAGCGGATTGTTATCGCGCAAGCGGTGCGGGGTTCAACAGCGGTTAGCGATACTCCGCGCGGACCGACGCAGGCTCAGATCGCTGCGGCAGGCTCAATCCCTCCAAGCGAACAGCGTACGATGGCCGAAGGCATGGTCGGGCGGCTAGAAACGCGGCTAGCAAAAAACCCCAGCGATGTTCAAGGTTGGATCATGTTGATTCGCAGCCGCATGACGCTAGATCAGCCCGATCTAGCGAACGAGGCCTTACAGGCAGCGCTTGCCACCAATCCCGCTTCCGAAGCGCGAATTCGCGAAGAAGCTGCGCTACTAGGTGTGCGTTAGAACGCGCTCATCACAAAGGTTGCGAGCGAGACGGCAAGGCCAGCCAGAAAAACGCGGTATGACCATCCCAGTAGCCGATATTTCTTGCGGTGTAACACTTGGCCGTTCTGGTAGATGTCACGCAGCATCAAGTGATACATCGCTTCCTCATCGCTGAGCTTTGACACTACGGACTTTGCGAACTGCTCTTCTTCCATCTGCGTAAAGACTCCGAAAAACAGGATATTGGGCTGATCGTCTGCGACCGGCTTGGCGCCTGCTGTTGGCAAGACAGCTACAATCGCCAAACAAGCTGACACAAAGGCGGAAACACCTAGCGCCACCATTGCAGGCGCCGGATCGCCGCTGCTTGCCTGTCCCATGGCGAGTGTGAAAACCACGATGGCTGCACCCATCAGTAAGCTTGCCTTTTGGTCAGCCATCTGGCTCAACGTGAGGTTGGTCTGCGTGATCGTGCGCACCAGATGAATAGCTTGCGGAGAGAAGGCCTTGTCTGAGCCTTGCGGAGCCTCGCTCATACGACGCCAAACGCCAACATGGCATCTGCAACCTTCTTGAAGCCTGCAATATTCGCGCCTTTGACATAGTCAGTATAGCCGCCGTCTTGCGTTCCATAGGTGAGGCAGCGCTCGTGAATACCGTGCATGATATCGCGCAGCATCTCTTGCAATTCATCTTCGCTCCATGACCGGCGAAGCGAATTCTGGCTCATTTCAAGCCCTGATACTGCAACGCCGCCCGCATTAGCGGCTTTGCCTGGCGCGTACAGCAGCTTGGCAACTTTGAACACATGCACACCTTCAAGGTCGGTTGGCATGTTCGCGCCTTCTGACACCGCGATGCAACCATTTTCAACCAATGCGCGGGCATCATCGCCCAGCAGCTCGTTTTGTGTCGCGCAGGGCAGGGCAACGTCGCACGTCACATGCCATGGCGTCTTGCCTTCGTGGAAAGTCGCATTGCTGTATCTCTCCGCGTATTCGGAAATCCGTCCGCGCTGGCGGTTCTTGTGGTCCTTCACCCAATGAAGTTTCTCCAAATCAATCCCGTCGGGATCGTGGATGAAGCCTCCTGAATCTGACAAAGTGAGCACCTTGCCGCCGAGCTGGATGATCTTCTCTGCAGCATGGGTTGCGACATTGCCTGAGCCGGAGATTGCGGCAGTCTTGCCCTCAAGATCCATCTCCTTGGTCGCAAGCATATTGGCGAGGAAATAAACCGCGCCATATCCGGTCGCTTCCGGCCTAATGAGCGAGCCGCCATACTCCAGGCCTTTGCCGGTCAGCACGCCGTTGAATTGGTTGGTGATGCGTTTGTATTGGCCGAACATGTAGCCAATTTCGCGTCCGCCGACACCGATATCACCTGCGGGAACATCAACATCAGGACCGATGTGACGATAGAGCTCGGTCATGAAGCTTTGACAAAACCGCATGATTTCGCGCTCGCTCTTGCCTTTGGGATTGAAGTTGGAGCCGCCTTTCCCGCCTCCCATAGGTAGGCCAGTTAGTGCATTTTTGAATGTCTGCTCGAAAGCGAGGAATTTGAGCACGCTCTCGGTGACGCTCGAGTGAAAGCGAATGCCGCCTTTGTAAGGGCCGATGGCATTGTTGTTCTGCACGCGCCAACCGCGTTGGACGCGTATATCGCCGTTGTCGTCTTCCCAGCACACGCGAAAGCTTACGACCCGATCGGGCTCGGCGATACGCCGCAAGATTTGCTCGCTGTGGTAGTCTTCCTTGTCTTCTATGAAATCGAAGATATCTTCCGCTACTTCCTGCACGGCTTGCACGAATTCGGGTTGATGCGGATTTCGTCGCTTGACGCCCTCCATAAAGCCATTGAAATCGACGTGTTCTACCATCTGCTGTTGACCTCCCCCTAACAGGCTACTGCATTTAACGTATAACAGTTTTTATCTTGTGTGACCAAGGGGCAAAAGACGCAATGTCTTGTTCATAATACTGCCCGTCATCAGATAAATTGAGACACGCTGAGGCTTTGGTTTAGCGAGTGTTTGGCCTCATCTGGTTGATGTTTTTTAAGCGGCGAGCTTGCGGTGAAGCAAGCGCCGATGTTCAAGCTTCTTTCGTTTCAACTTTTCTCTTATTTGGATGATTTCTGTGGCTCTGCCGAAGTAGGCATCGGCCGGTGTGACGTTGTCGAGGCTTTCGCGGTAGCTTGTGTGTCAGTGAGGAGGTAATCGAGCATTGCACTTTTGCTTTCTGGGCTTCTGAGTTTGGGCCGCAGATTAGCGCGGCGCACCGGTCAGGCAAGGGGTTATCTGCGCGTTAACTGGGGCTTTGCTGGCAGCTTTGTGTTGCGACACATAGGGCGAGGGACTAGGCAGCGACGGCTTTTCGCAATTATACAACCTGAATAGAGTTGACCATCGGTTACCCACAGGTTTGAGGAAAGGCTAAAAGACTAGGGTGGCCCCGTAGCTCAGCCGGATAGAGCACCAGATTCCTAATCTGGGGGCCGCGTGTTCGAATCACGCCGGGGTCACCACTCAGTTAGCGCGCGCCAATCCGTCGGTAATTTGCCCAGGCCAAAAACGAGATTGTGGCTGAAGCAATGGCGACGAGCAGACATGTGCCGGCCCAGCCGTATCCATCATAGATCGCTGTGCCCAAAACGCTTCCAATGCCGCCGCCGATAAACATGATCACGATATAGATTGTCGTCAGCCGGGTTCGGATCGCGGGCTCCAGCGCCAGAAAGATCATCCGGCTTGTCACATCGACCGATGGGCCAACCAGATTGATGAGCGTGAGCGGAATTAGCACAGCCCATGCGCTGAATCCGAACGGATAGAGTAAAGCAATTCCCGCAGATTGCAGCACAGCGACAATGGCTCTGGCGCGGCGCGGCCCGACATGGTCAGCCCATCGACCAATGCGCGGGGTTGTAAGAACACTGATCGCGCCAATACCCGCCAGATAACCGACAGTATCGACCCCATAACCAAGCGCAGGACTGGTTAGGTGCAAGGCAAGTGCCAGCCAGACTGCGGTGAAACAACCAAAATTAAGACCCTGAATCAGCGCGGAATGGAGAACGTCTTTGTGCTGCTTAGCCAAACTGATCACCGACGCTAGAAGCTCTCGATAAGAACCGGTCGGGCGTTTTTCTGGCGCCGTCTCGCTCTGCATCGTGATCGGGAGCATCAACGTAACTGCAATCATCAGGCTGGCGGCGATCCAATAAACTGTGCGCCAACCATAAACCTCTGTAACGATACCAGCGCCAACACGTGCGACAAGAATGCCAAAGATTACACCGGCTGTGAGCAGCGCAGTCACTTGACCGAGCCGCTCTGGAGCAACCCGCTTGGATGCAAACGCCGGGAGCTGATAGGGGGCAATTGTCACAAAGCCCAACAGTGTCGATGCCAATGTGAAGAGCGCAAACTGCGCTGCCAAAGCCATTCCCAACATCGCGAGCGTTTGCAGGCTGACAAACAGGATACAAAGGCTGCGGTTGGAATATCTATCGCCGAGCGGCAAAAGCAGGAAGATGCCAATTGCGAGTGCGATCTGATTGAGCGCAGGAACGACGCCAATTGCGCCATCGCTTACGCCGAAATCGCGCGCAACCTCTCCGATAATGGGATGGATGTAATACGCATTGGCAGTGACCACCGCGGTCGTCGCGGCGAGCCCGTATTCCTGAGCGCGGCTGAGATAGCCCGCTTGGCTCAATCCAGAATACCCGCCAGTTTACCCATCTCGATCACGCCCTGGGATAGCTCTGCCGGCCGGTCTTCCTGACAGAAATGACCGCAGCCGTTCAGGATTTCGTGCGGCATGCCCTTTGCACCTTTGATCCGCCCGGCAAGAGCTTCGCCTAACCCGCCCGTAACAGGATCATCCGCACCAAACAGGGTCAGGAACGGTTTATCGAAAGCGGCCAGATGCTCCCAAGCTGCGGTGTTCTCTTCAATGCCCACCATGCCATTTTCGACCGGCACCAACTGAGGGAATGCGCGTGCGCCCGCTTTGCTTGGTTCATCGGGGAAGGGGGCGTCATAAGCGGCAATTTCCGCCGCTGATCGTTCAGTATATGCGGCGCGTTGGAGCAGCTCACCGATCTTGAAATCGGGCGAGCTCTTGGCAAACTCGCGCCAAGCGAGAAACGCAGGCGACGGCGTGCCGCCTGTCGGTAGGAATGTGTTACTGGCCACAACAAAGCTGAACCGGTCAGGCGCGCGGCCAACCATTCGCAGACCAAGCAGTCCGCCCCAATCCTGACAGAATAGTCCGGCGGCTTTCGGCACAACTGCGTCGCGCCATTGTTCAAGCCAATCAACGTGGCGGGCATAGGTGTAAAAGTTTTGATCGTCGGGCTTGTCGCTTTTGCCAAATCCGATCAGGTCTGGCGCCAAACAACGAAATCCGGCATCGACCAGGATCGGGATCATCTTGCGATAGAGAAAGCTCCAGCTTGGCTCGCCATGGAACAGCAGGATGGGCGGCGCGTCACTCGGGCCTTCGTCCAGATAATGCATCTGCCCTTTGTGCCCGTCACCCAGATCAATTTCGAGCCATTGCTCTGCAAATGGATAGTCAGGGATATCCGCAAAGCGGGCTGGGTCGTAACGCAGAATTCCCATCGCTCTCAATCTCCTTGATGAAATTGAGTAGCACGAAAAAACCTAAAAACCACTAGGCCTTAAACATGGGTGCTATTTGTCGAGCGGGACCGCACCCTTGAATGTATGTGTCACGTGGGGGGATGGAATTTCTATTCCCGCATTGTCCAGACCTTGCTTGATCGCGCGGATGACCTTGTCCCGGCTTTCATGCCCGTCGCGATTGGTTGAACCAGTCCAACAACGCACCTTGAAATCGACAGAGCTGGAATTAAACTCCTGCGCGAAAACATCGATCCCTTTGTCGAGAATGATGCCATCGACGCTCTCTACCTATTTGCGGATCACTTCTGCTGCTTGATCAAGCTTTGAGTCATAGGCAACGCCAACTACGACATCGAAGCGTCGCCGGTCCTGATCGGTCAGTATCTCGACCGGGTTCTTGAACAGTATCGAGTTTGGAACGACCGTCAGCTCTCCAGACAGGGCGCGAATGTGCGTTTCGCGCAAGGTGATGTGTTCTACCTTGCCAATTATCGCTTCGCATTCGATCGTGTCGCCAATGCGCATTTTCTCGCGCAGCATGATCAGCACGCCTGCAAGGAAGTTCTCGAAAATATCCTGAAATGCAAAACCGATTGCAACTGGTCCGATGCCAAGTCCCGCAAACAGACTGCTACGTGTAAGGTCGGGAAAAACGATTATCGCTGCCAGCATTACGCCGAACAACCAGATGGCCAGTTTCACCAAAGTCTCCACCAGATTGCGCAGAGAAGGGCGAAGGTCAACTGCGATCCGCAATCTTGACTGCAAAACCAGCAAGCAATCCGGTCAGCAAAAGGACAATGATGGCAACGATGATCACCGGTATCGACTGGGCAAATCCGTCCATCATCGCCGTGACCTGATAATCGATCTGATTGAGCATATTTGAGTTTTCCCTCTTTGCTTACCAAACCAATGGATAGCGCGAGGGTAATGTTCCGAAAGTTCCGATTGCGCAAGTCTATCAACTTGATCAGGTGGACTTGGCGCGCGCACTTGGGCAATCAGCGCAAGCAACTTCAAATAGGGAAATCCAGCAGTGATGCAGGAAAGCGAAGAACTGACTGAAATCCGGCGCGCGGTGCGTGCGTTATGTGAAGAGTTTCCCGGCGAATATTGGCGCGACAAGGATCGAACGCGGGATTACCCGGCCGAGTTTGTCGATGCGCTCACCAGATCTGGGTTTCTGGCAGCGCTGATTCCGGAGGAATTTGGGGGCAGTGGCCTAAAACTTGATGCGGCATCGGTCATTATGGAAGAGATCCAGGCTTCAGGTTGCAATGGCGGTGCGGCCCATGCGCAAATGTATATCATGAACACGCTGCTTCGGTATGGGAGTGACGCGCAAAAGGCCGAATACCTGCCCAAGATCGCCAATGGTGAGTTACGCCTTCAGGCGTTTGGCGTTTCCGAGCCAACCAGTGGAACAGATACACTTTCGCTCAAGACTCGAGCTACCAAAGACGGTGATGAATATGTGATCAACGGCCAGAAGATCTGGACAAGCCGTGCAGAGCATTCCGATCTGATGCTCTTGCTAGCTAGGACAACTCCGCGAGAGGAAGTGGAAAAGCGAACCGAGGGACTGTCGATCTTCCTTGTCGATATGCGGGAAGTTGTGGGCAAGGGAATGACGATCAAGCCCATCCGCACGATGATGAACCATTCATCCTGCGAGGTGTTCTTCGACGATATGCGTATCCCGGCAAGCGCGCTGATCGGGGAAGAAGGCAAGGGCTTCCGCTATATCCTGTCCGGCATGAACGCAGAGCGCGTTTTGATCGCTGCTGAATGCATCGGCGATGCCAAATGGTTCATTGAAAAAGCGAAGGGCTACGCCAATGAGCGCGAAGTTTTCAGCCGCCCGATCGGCCAGAATCAAGGCGTGCAATTTCCGATCGCGCGCTGCTACGCGCAAATGCGCGCGGCCGAATTGATGGTGCACCATGCGGCGGATGTTTATGATCAGGGCGGCAATGCGGGCGAAGAGGCGAATATGGCAAAGCTGCTTGCATCGGAGGCGAGCTGGGCCGCGGCTGACATGTGTGTGCAGACCTTTGGCGGGTTTGGATTCGCTGAAGAATATGATGTGGAGCGCAAGTTTCGCGAAGCGCGGCTCTACACAGTTGCGCCCATATCGACCAATCTCATCCTGTCATACTTGTCCGAACATGTACTCGGACTGCCGCGTTCATACTGATTTGTGACACAAACCACTTGCAAGCGGCAGTTAACTATGATTCTGTGGCTTTGACGAGGACGGGGCAAAATGCGCAAACCACCAATAGAGCAATTGAGGCAGGGCTTGGCTCTTGCGGCACTGCTGGTCATTGCGAGTTTTGCGATTGCGGGTCCGACAGGACTGTTGGCTTGGAACGAGAGTGAAGAGCTGCTGGAACAACGCAAGGCTCACATTGCGGAAACGCAAGCCAAGCGGGACATGCTCAAGAACAAAGTCGACCGGCTTCACCCGGATGGAGCGGACCCTGATCTGGTCGGCGAACTGTTGCGGGAGAACATGAATGTTGTTCACCCGGATGAGATCGTCATAACGCTCGATCAAGAGTAATCGCGGCGCAATTCAAACTAAAGATTTCGTATGCGCAGATGCGCGCTTGACGTTGCGTAACCGTGCGGCTTGCGCCTATAGCATGCGCGCATCCCACCTCTCCGGGGAAGAACAATGAACAAGGACGAGAGCTTTGGCTAAAGCGGCGAAAAAGGCGCAGAATGCGTCTGGTAAATCTCCAGCTTCGGACGACGGCGATTTCGTTCTGCATTCGCTCCAGGAAGCGCATGAGAAGAACCTGAAATACGATGCCAGCGACGAGGAATTGCTCACATTCTATGAGCAAATGCTTCTTATTCGCCGGTTTGAGGAGAAGGCCGGGCAGCTATATGGTCTCGGCCTGATCGGCGGGTTTTGTCACTTGTATATCGGGCAGGAAGCGGTTGCGATTGGCCTCCAAAGCGCGCTCGACAATGATCGCGACAGCGTGATCACCGGCTATCGCGATCATGGACATATGCTTGCGTATGGCATCGATCCCAACGTCATTATGGCAGAGCTGACCGGACGTCAGGCTGGTATATCGAAGGGGAAGGGCGGCTCGATGCATATGTTCAGCACCGAGCACAAATTCTATGGCGGCCATGGCATTGTCGGGGCGCAGGTGTCGCTCGGCGGCGGGCTCGCCTTGGCGCACAGATACAAAGAGGATGGCGGTTTGTGCCTGGCGTATTTTGGCGATGGCGCGGCCAACCAAGGACAGGTCTATGAGACCTTCAACATGGCGTCCCTTTGGAATTTGCCGATCGTGTTTGTGGTAGAGAACAATCAGTATGCCATGGGCACCAGCACCGCACGCTCGAGCGCGGAAACCGAATTTCACCGGCGCGGTACAGCATTCCGTATTCCCGGTATGGACGTGAATGGTATGGACGTGCTCGAAGTGCGTAGCGCGGCCGAAATCGCATTCAAGCACGTGCGCGAAGGCGGCGGCCCCGTGCTGATTGAGTGCAATACCTATCGTTACCGCGGCCATTCAATGTCTGACCCTGCGAAGTATCGTAGCCGCGAAGAGGTGCAGGGTATGCGCGACAATCGCGATCCCATCGAAGGGCTCAAGAAAGTCCTTCTCGAAAAAGGCAAGACAGAGGAAGACTTGAAAGCCATCGACAAGGCAATCCGGGCCCGCGTTGTAGAGAGCGCGGACTTTGCCGAAACTTCGCCAGAGCCGGATGCATCTGAACTCTACACCGATGTTTTGGTGGAGGAGTATTGAGCCATGGCGATCGAACTCAAGATGCCCGCGCTTTCTCCGACTATGGAGGAGGGCACGCTCGCCAAATGGCTGAAGAAGGTTGGTGATACGATCGAAGCCGGCGACATCATTGCAGAGATCGAGACCGATAAGGCAACGATGGAATTTGAAGCCATTGACGATGGTGTGATCACGAAGATCCTCGTCGCGGAAGGCACCGAGAATGTCGCTGTCGGTACTGTAATTGCCGAGCTCGAAGGCGAAGGTGACGAGGCGAGCGCTTCGGAAACACCTTCGGCTCCCGCTCCTGTCGTCGCGCCTGCGCCAGCACCGTCAGCTGATCCTTCGAAGCCGGTTACGACACCAAAAGCTGATCCTTCGATCCCCGAAGGCACGAGCTTCTCCCAAGTTTCGGTACGCGAAGCGCTGCGTGATGGGATGGCAGAAGAGATGCGCCGCGATGATCGCGTCTTTGTGATGGGTGAAGAAGTCGCCGAGTACCAGGGTGCCTATAAGGTCACGCAAGGACTGCTCGACGAATTTGGCCCGAAGCGCGTGATCGACACGCCAATTACAGAATATGGCTTTGCAGGCATTGGAACCGGCGCGGCTATGGGTGGATTGCGCCCAATTGTCGAGTTCATGACCTTCAACTTCGCGATGCAGGCGATTGATCACATCATCAATTCAGCTGCGAAAACAAACTATATGTCTGGTGGCCAGATGCGCTGTCCAATCGTATTCCGCGGCCCGAATGGCGCAGCCAGCCGGGTTGGCGCCCAACACAGCCAGAACTATGGCCCGTGGTATGCCAGCGTGCCGGGCCTGATCGTGATTGCACCATATGACAGTGCAGATGCGAAAGGCCTGATGAAAGCAGCAATCCGCAGCGAGGACCCTGTTGTCTTCCTCGAAAACGAGCTGGTCTATGGTCGCAGCTTCGATGTGCCCGACGTTGACGAATATGTCCTGCCCATCGGCAAGGCGCGCATCATGCGCGAAGGCAGCGACGTTACAATCGTCAGCTACTCAATCGGGGTCGGGCTCGCGCTGGAAGCCGCGGAGACGCTGGCCGAAGAAGGCATCGATGCAGAAGTGATCGACCTGCGCACTTTGCGTCCGCTGGACCGGGAAGCAATCCTGACTTCGCTCGCCAAAACAAACCGCCTCGTGATTGCTGAGGAGGGCTGGCCAACTTGCTCAATCGCGTCTGAAGTGATGGCGGTTTGCATGGAGGATGGCTTCGATCATCTAGACGCGCCGGTCTTGCGTGTATGCGATGAGGATGTCCCGCTGCCTTATGCGGCGAACCTGGAGAAGCTTGCGTTGATTGACGCTCCGCGCATCGTCGCAGCAGTCAAGAAGGTTTGTTACAAGGCCTAGTCCGCAACGAAAACGGCGGGCACTGTGCCCCCCCGCTTTGACGCTAATGTTTTGATGCACCCTTACTCGTCAAGCACGATGATCGGGCGAGAGAATGTAAGCTGCGGCGACACCCAGTTTACCAGAGGTACAACCGCAGGCGGGGTGTAGGTCAGCGTGATGGTCTTCTCGAATGTTCCGGCGACTCGTGGCGTCGGAACGCTTGTCACTGTCGCGTCGAAAGTGTTGTTGAGCAGATAGGGCGCGGTTGCTGCGGCGGTCTCTGCCCAGGTTTCGATCGTAGCATCGGTGATCTCGTTACCCTGCTGGTATTCCACAACGGCAAAGCGAGAGGTTTCCTGAGCGATTGATCGCAGCGCATTCTGCGCCTGCATGCCGATTCCAACCTGGAAGACACCAAACAGCACGCCAATAATGGCAGGTGCCAGAATAGCGAATTCGACCATGGTCGAACCAGACTGGTCCTTGACGAGATTTCCGGATGTTCTGCTCATGAGATCTGCACCCGCCTCGTAATGTTGAAGTTCACCGGGCCACTAATTCCGAAATCTGTCCATGCCGGAGTGTAGGTGTCAGTCATTGTGATGATAATGAATTCCGACACCACCGCAGTCGTACCGCAACTGCTTGCATTGGCTTCCAAGGTGGTTGCCGTATCACAACGATAGCGCAGCTGCATTGAAACCTGATCAGCAGGAAGACCTGCCGAAGCCTCGATAATCGCTTCAAGCGTGGCGCGATCGCTCGCTTCTGCCGGCGGGCGTGCAACGACCACCGCCGCAGCCTCTGCCATCGATGTCTGAAGCTCGGCCTGACGCGAGACGATGCTGCTCACCTCCAGACCACCAAGGGTCATCGTAGCCAGGATTGGCAGGATGAACGCGGTTTCAATTGCTACGCTTCCGCGCTTGCTATTAGGGAATGTCTTGGCAAGCTTGCTTAGCATGATCACCCCACCAACCTTACGCGTGTGCCACCATTGCCGACGACCACGCTGTGTGTCTCGCCAATCGGGCAAAGCGTGGTCAGATCAGCTGTACCTGCTACTTGCACCTTCGATGACATCACCATCATGCAATTGGCGGTTGCCTGGATGTTACCAGCCAGTTTCAATTCACTTTTGGGCATGTAAATCACGCCATTGATGTCAAAGTTGGTAGCGCCGGTGAGCTTGCTTCCCGAGTTGCCCGGAGAGTTCGGATCTTCGAAGATCAGCATGTTCTCCATACGGGCAGAATCATCCGCCGGAATGCCCAATGCCACAAGTTGCAATGCGCTCATCGGTGACAGAAACACGTCTGCTCCACCGTTGATGTCTAGCTGCGCGCCGTTCTTCAGCACGAACATCACGCCGGTTCCGGTCAGCTGATTGCCACCATTAAGTTTCAACCGACCACCATCGATCACGTAGATCCCGCTAGTTAGGTTGGCATTGCCGCCGATCTCTAAATCGGTGTAAGTTCCCGGTAGCGCCTTGCATGTTTTTCTCGGGAATTTGGTATAGATTTTCGGAATTGATAATGGTTGATCGCCATTATGAAAATCATCTCCTGTATAGGTCAAACCAGATGACCCGCATGACAACGTCCGCGGGGTAGGATTGTCCGGCGGGGTGAGACCTGAATACGGATCATTCAGGCCGTCGAAATTCTCGATCGTGCTGGCGTTAGCAAAGGCACCCATACCATCGTCAATACCGCCAGCAGACGCGACAGTGTTGATGTTTTGTGCGCCGCTGCTTCCGTTGGTACGGATCGAGGTGTCCGACGTAGACAGTGAAGCGACACCGCAAGCCGCGTCGACTGTTGGGCCACCATTAAACCACATTGCACTGCCAGCGGTAGGGTGGAGCGCCATCAGGCAGGCAGTGTATTCATCTGTTCGCTCAAACGTTGCTTGTGCGTTGACACGAATGGTAGTGGATCGCCCCATAACAAAGCTTGCAAACGGCAGGTCAGCCACAACCTCTGCGCGTACGATCACGCTGTTCTGTGTGCCGGTGCCCCAATCGGCCAGGCTAGCCGCGTGCGTCGCGCCATTGTTAGCGATGATTGACAAATTGTCGGAGAATTCCTGATTGGCGCGAGTGATATAGATTGTACCGGTGTCGCCATTGCCGCGTGCCCATGCGCCGGCCAAGGCGGCCTGGTCTGCTGCGAATTGCAATTCGCGCTGCCACAAATACCATTGCGCGGTGTCTACAGCCAGGCCTGCGCCCCCCATCAGGGCGGGCATCCCCAACGCAACGAGAATCGCGGCATTGCCGCTCTTGCTGCGGCGTAGTTTCCGGCTGAATTTCTTCAACATACCCATGGCGTCTATTCCTTTCGCAGAACCTGAATTGGCTGTATTGGTTGGTCTTTAGCGGGCACTAGGTATGCGGTTCGTTCACTTGTGTGGTTAATGAAGGGCTACTGAATCAGCGCTCATTTCTCCGCAAACTTACGGATTCTGCGATCTTCAAAGGTTGACACGTCACGCGGCTCCGGCACTAGGGCTGCCTATGACAAGCGACCATGAAGCCGAAATTGGTGATGCCGAACGGGTGGCGCTGAATTATGCCAAGCCGGACATTCGGCCGAAGCTCGCGTCATTCTTTGCTTTGGATCGCCGTTTGGGACAGATCGTCGCAAACTCTAGCGAATCTTTGCTGGGACAGATGCGGATCGCCTGGTGGCGCGACATGTTATCAGCTTCGGCGAGGGACCGCCCGGCGGGTGACGTTGTGCTGGACGCAATCGGGGCAAGCTGGGGAGGGGATGCGCAGCTGCTTCAACCTTTGGCAGATGCCTGGGAGGTCTTCCTGATTGCAGAAGAGCTCACAGCCGATATTCTGTCACAGTTTGCCCAAGGTCGCGCCACACCCCTGGCTCAAGCCTTCGGATGCGCGCACGAAGGTTTAGCAAAGCGGGCACAACAAGCAGGCTCACTATGGGCGCTTGCGAATACAGCCGCGCATGTTTCTGATCAGACAGAACGAGAGCAGATACTTGAACTGGCCCGCGCCGAGTTGAGCGTGAATACTCCCATCGGATCAATGCCCAGAGCACTTGCAGTGCTAACCGCACTTTCTCGGCGTTCTATCAGGCGCGGTGGCCATCCGTTGATGGTGGGCAGAGGTGCGGCCTTGGCTGCGTTACGTGCGGGTTTAATTGGAAAGTAGTTTCGTATAGCCTCCTTTTAATTAAGAGGAGGAAGTAAGGAGTCGAGTGATATTGGGCTTAGTGCTTGGTCTTATCATGGCGACAATTGGTCTTTACTGGTGGCAAAGAAAGGCCGAGGCGGAAGAAGCACGCCAAAATCCCGATGAATTGCCTGTCTCAAATCCGGGTGAGATGACGGGGCCAACTACACCTGAGGCCAGCGAGCTTACGAGAGAGCAGCGACGCTTCTTTCTTTACGACCGCACTCGCGATTGGTGCATTTCGCGCAATGAAATGCTGTCCACCCGCAGCTAGGGCTTTCGTAAGCTCGATTTGGACGGCAACAATTTGCTCGCCTTCGAAGAATGGGCCGTGGCTACCGTAGAGAAGTTCGAAGGGGCCGATGCTGATGGGGACGGCAAGTTGCCATGAAGGAATTCGCAACAACCGCATCAAAACGCCGATTGAGGCGGTCGTCCTGCCGATGCTAAACGCTACGCAGTTGCAGCTTCGTTTGACCTGATCCAATCGGTTAATTTGGCCTTGGCCCGTGATGTATAGGCCTCTTTTCGCTGCTTCTTCTTCACATCATGCAGCGGCGGGAATAGACCAAAATTCACATTCATGGGCTGGAATGTCTCTGCCTCTGCATCGCCTGTAATATGGCTAAGCAGGGCTCCCATGGCAGTCGTCGCGGGCAGGGCGGACCACTCGCGCCCGGAAAGTTCGCAAGCCGTCATAATGCCCGCAATCAGCCCCACAGCAGAGCTTTCGACATATCCTTCGCAGCCGGTGACCTGTCCGGCAAAGCGGATATGGGGTGCCTCCCTCAGCCGAAGCTGCCGATCAAGCACGAGTGGCGAATTCAGGAATGTGTTGCGATGCAGCCCGCCAAGTCTTGCAAACTCCGCGTTTTCCAATCCAGGGATGGTACGGAACAGCTCCACCTGTGCGCCATATTTCAGCTTCGTCTGGAAACCGACCATATTCCATAGCGTGCCGAGCTTGTTGTCCTGACGCAGTTGCACAACTGCATAGGGCCAGCGCCCCTGCGGGTGCTCTTCATTGGTATCGTAAGGATTGTCGAGGCCAACACCCTTCATTGGACCATAGCGAAGCGTTTCGACCCCGCGCTCAGCCATGACTTCAATTGGCATGCAGCCTTCGAAATAGGGCGTGTCCTTCTCCCATTCGCGAAATTCGGTCTTCTCTCCATCAATTAAGCCCTGATGGAAGGCGAGGTACTGTTCCTTTGTCATCGGACAGTTGATGTAATCGCCATTTTCATTGCTGGCTTCGGTTCGCTTGTTCCAACGGCTCTGCATCCAGCATTTAGACATATCAATGCTGCCGCGATGAATAATCGGTGCAATGGCATCAAAGAACGCCAAGCGCTCTTGCCCTGTGGCTTTCACGATATTCTGAGCCAGCTCTTGCGCAGTCAGCGGACCGGTCGAAACAATGGTCATGCCGGCATCGGGCAGAGTGTCGACACGTTCGCGCACGATCTCGATTCTCGGATGTTCGGCCAATATGCGCGTCACTTCATTGCTGAAGGCATCCCGGTCGACGGCCATCGCGCTACCAGCAGGGACGCGCGCCATCTCCCCGACACGCATAATGATCGAATCCAGTTCCCGCATTTCATGGTGCAGCAGGCCAACAGCGTTTTTTTCATCATCATCGGACCGGAAACTGTTAGAGCAGACAAGCTCCGCCAGGCCATCAGTCTGGTGCGCAGGTGTCATTTCTCCTGATCCGCGCATCTCGGACAAACGCACCCTGAAACCGCGCTTTGCTAGCTGCCAGGCCGCTTCGCTTCCCGCGAGGCCGCCGCCGATAATGTGCACATCGAAAGTCATTGTGTCGCGCAGTTAGACTTGCAGTTGCACCCCATCAAGCCCTAGCAGTGTCGCCATGGGGAGTTTGCATGCCAAAACGCGCTTTGATTAATCGTCGCCCTTGGTTGCTGGCCAGCTTGATTGCTGCGGTTGCCTATTACTTTTTGCGCGACAATCCGATCGGGGAAGTGTGGCTGATCGTGCTGAAAGGCATGGGGGTGGCCTGTCTCGCATTCTATGCGATGCGGCGCGGGTTTGGCCCGGATGCGCAAATCCTCGCGGCGGTGATGCTGTTTAGCGCACTGGGTGACATGGGCATCGAGTTCGATTTCGCGCTCGGCGGCGGGCTTTTCTTTGTCTCCCATGTGCTCGCGATCTGGCTCTATTTGCGCAATCCGCGCGACAATCCTGTTAGCTTGCAGGAAGCATTGGCGGTTGTATTGCTGCTCGCAACACCAGCGATCAGCTGGCTGTTGAGCGGCGATTTGATGGTGGCACTCTATGGGCTGTCGCTGGGCGGAATGGCGGCGTGCGCGTGGATGAGCCGCTTTCCGCGGTACCGCGTTGGCATCGGTGCTGTGCTATTCGTAATCTCGGACTTTCTCATTTTCAGTCGCTTGGGCGCATTCGATCTGGGCGATCTGCCGCATTACCTGATCTGGCCGCTTTACTTCGCTGGACAGTTCATGATCGCAACTGGTGTGGTTCAGACACTGGGCGGAGAGCATCCGGGGCGCGAAAAGGCCGCCTAGCCTGCGTAGGCGGCAATCGTCGTGCGGTGCAATTCACGCCGATGGCCTTCATAGCCGCCGGTCGCCTTGTGTAGCACGCTCCGATTGTCCCACATGACCAGCATGTCCGGCTCCCAGCGATGGCGATAAACGAACTCGTCGCGTGATTGCCACTGGGCTAGCTCTGACAGGAGAGCGATCGCATCCGCTTGATCCATTCCTTCAATACCGATGATGTAACCGAGCGCGGAATACAGCGCCTCTTCACCGGTTTCAGCGTGTCTTTGCACCAATGAGTGTGTTTGCGTTGCACGGGCGCTTTCATCTGGCCGAATGTCCATGCTTCGGCCGGTGTCTTTCTCGCCATACGAACCATCCGGTGCATAAGCGAGCTGAGCGGAATGGATGGCGGTTAGACCCCGAAGAAACTCCTGTCGTTCAGGGGTAAGTGCATTGAACGCCGCGATCTGGTTGGCGAATAGCGTGTCACCGCCCGTTGGCGGAATATCCACGGCCAGTAAGCAGGTGCCCGATGGGGGCTGTGCCAGAAAACTCCAGTCACTATGCCAGTTTTCGGCAAACAGTGGCGATGTTTCATCAGCTTCGCGCAGGATAGCGGCGATATTCTGCCGACCCTTGATTGGCGCGAAGAAAGGGTCTTCGCCAAAGCCGCCCATTGCGATGGTAAAGCGTTCTAGTGCGTCATCGTCCATCTGTTGGCCGGCAAAGGCGAGCACTTTGTGCTGCAACCAGGCGGCCCGAATATCGGCAATGAGCTTTGCGGTTAGTTCTCCCGACAAATCAACCCCGGTGACAGTCGCACCGCATGATTGACCTGACGGACTAACTGTCAAACTCATTTTTCGCTGTCGCCTGCGATATCATTATGCGAATGCAGCGTGGTTGGCGGCGTTGTTACATCACCGACGCCGCGCCGTTCGACCATTTCCTCGACGATAGTTTCTTCAACCTCATTTTCAGGATCTTCAGTCTCATCGATCAACGCCGCTCCGACGATCTGTTCGTCCTTCGAGACATTGAATATGCGTACGCCAGATGAGCTACGGCCAGATACCGAGTAGCCAGAGTGGTTCTCAAACCCGCTTTCAATCATGTGGCGGAAGTCAACCGGCAAGCGGATAAGTTTGGCCTGATCGGTGACCAGCATCAGTTGAGAGCCATGCTTCACCGGGAAACTCGCGACGACAGAACCATTGCGGTTCTTGTCCGAAGGTTCACCAATATTGGTCAGGCCCATACCGCCCCGGCCAATGGTGCGATATTCGTAGGCGGAAGAGATTTTTCCGTAACCGCGCGATGTCAGCGTGAGAATGAACTCTTCATTCTCGGCCATTTCCGCGACTTTCTCCCCGTCTAGTGAAGGCTCGGCATCGTTTTTCTTCCACGCCGCTGCTCGCAGATAGGCATCGCGAACTTCGGTGTCGCGCTCACCCGCATCCAGCACAGCCATTGATACGACTTTCTGACCGTCCTTCAGCTTCATTCCGCGCACGCCGATTCCGGTGCGACTCTTCGTCTCGCGCGCATCAGTGGCGGAAAACCGGATCGCCTTGCCGGAATCGGACGCAAGGAAGATTTCCTGATCCTCGGTCAGCAATTCGACTCCGATCAATTTGTCACCGCTGCCTTCAACAAAGCCCATGGCGTATTTGCCATTGGTGGGGACGTTGGTGAACGCATCCATCGAGTTGCGTCGCACCATTCCTTGCTCGGTGGCGAAGACAATGTTGAGCTTGTTCCACTCGCTTTCATCCTCTGGCAAGGCCAACACATTGGTGACGCGTTCGTCATCGCCCAACGGCAGGAGATTCACCATTGGGCGGCCCTTGGTCTGTGGTCCACCTTCGGGCAGTTTCCAGACCTTCAAACGATATACGCGGCCGTTGTTTGTAAAGAACAGCACCGGATTGTGCGTGCTGGTGACGAACATCTCGACAACAGCATCTTCATCCTTCGTGGCCATCCCGCTGCGGCCCTTGCCGCCGCGAGCTTGCGCGCGGAACGTGTCGAGCGGTGTACGCTTGATGTATCCGCTATGCGTGACCGTCACGACCATCTCGTCGCGCTCGATCAGGTCTTCATCTTCAAGACCATCCCAGGCAGGCGCAATTTCCGACACGCGCGGGGTGGCGTAGGTATTGCGGATTTCCTCCAGTTCCTCGCGCAATACCCCGTAGAGCTTTACGCGGTCCGCAAGGATCGAGAGATACTCTTCAATGGCGATCGAAAGTTCCTTGAGCTCTTCACCAATTTCATCCCGGCCCAATGCGGTAAGACGATGCAGGCGCAGGTCCAGGATCGCCTTCACTTGACGTTCTGAAAGATTGTAAGTGCCACCTTCTTGATCGGCAGTGGGCTCGATTGCTTCAATCAGGCGGATGTATTGCGCGATGTCGCCGATCGGCCATTCCTTGGCGAGTAAACGTTCGCGCGCAGTTGCAGGGTTTGGCGCACCGCGAATGATCGCCACCACCTCGTCCAGATTGGAAACCGCGACAACCAGACCAAGCAAGGTGTGCGCACGTTCGCGCGCCTTGTTGAGTTCGTATTTTGTCCGGCGAGTAATGACCTCTTCACGGAAGGATATGAAGGCCTGGATTATGTCGCGAAGGGCAAGCGTTTCAGGGCGTCCGCCACGAATGGCGAGCATGTTTGCAGGGAAGCTCGATTGAGCCGGCGTGAAGCGCCAGATCTGATTGAGCACGACTTCCGGAGATGCGTCTCGCTTCAAATCAATAACGACGCGCACACCTTCGCGCGAACTTTCATCACGAATGTCCGATATGCCCTCGATACGCTTCTCTTTCGCCGCTTCGGCAATCTTTTCTACCAGGCCCGATTTACCGACCTGGTATGGCATCGAAGTCAGGACGATAGACTGCTTGTCGTTCCGGCCGGTCTCGATCTCGTGCCGTGCACGCATCAGGATGGAGCCGCGTCCGGTCGTATAGGCCGATCTGGCGCCTGACTGGCCAAGTATCAGCGGGGCTGTTGGAAAATCGGGTCCCGGAATGTATTCGATCAGTTCTTCTGATGTGATCGCCGGATTGTCGAGAAAGGCAAAGCAACCATCGATCACTTCACCCAGATTGTGCGGCGGCACATTGGTCGCCATACCAACGGCGATACCCCCTGCGCCATTGACCAGCAGGTTAGGGAAACGCGCAGGGAGAACCTGTGGCTCCTTCAGCGAACCATCATAGTTATCCGCGAAATTGACTGTATCCTTATCCAGATCATCGAGCAGCGTGTTCGCCACCCGCGCCAGCCGCGCTTCGGTATAGCGCATGCTCGCAGGGGGATCTGGATCCATGGAGCCAAAGTTACCTTGGCCATCGATCAATGGAACGCGCAGCGACCAATCCTGCGTCATCCGGGCGAGGGCATCGTAAATCGCGGAGTCCCCATGTGGGTGATAATTACCCATCACGTCACCAACGATTTTCGCACTCTTGCGATAAGGGCGGCCGGCAACAAAGCCACCTTCCTTGCAGGCGAAAAGGATGCGGCGGTGAACCGGTTTTAAGCCATCACGCACATCTGGTAGGGCGCGGCTCACGATTACGCTCATTGCATAATCAAGATAGCTCGTTTTCATTTCGTCGACGATGTCGACTCGTTCAAACTCACCTGATGATTGTGGTGCGGAAATTGTATCGGTTTCGTCGCTCAAAGCGTGTCCGTTCTAGCTAGGCTGGTCTCCAGCGGTCAATGAGTGTCGAATGTAGGCTTTCGGGACATTTTCCGCCAGTTTATGGGGCAACAAATGCGGTATAAAGAAAGCTTTTTCCACACATAGGGCGGTGCTCTTGTGCAAATTCCAAAACGCTTGCTTTTAACATCATTCAAAGCTCGTTCAGAAGGGCTTGCATAGGAAAAATTGCAAAATAGGCCAGACCAGGCCATTGGATTCTGCGTGTTGTGTTTTACACGCGGGGAATCCGCGGTATTTTATTTGTTTCAGGAGTAAATTTCATGCGTCTTTTTGTGTCACCTTCGCGCGCTCGCAAGAAGCCGGGGTCGTCAATCGTTTTGGCAGTGGCGCTGCTTACCGGGGCTGTGATGCTGAGCGGAGTTATTTCAGATCCGGCGCATGCGCAGCGTGACCGCAAGAAGAAAGACAAAAAACCAAGAGCTGAATATTCAAAGGAATTCATCGAAGCGTTCACGCCGCTGCAGAATGCAGTGAATGCCAACGATGGCTCTGCGGCGACGGTTGTTGGACAGTTTCCCGCGATTATTGCGCTCGCGCAGTCTGGCGACGAGCAGAATGCACTGGGCGGCTTGATTTACAACGCTGGCGTGCAAACCAGGGAGCCGGCCCTTCAGCTGCAGGGCATGGGCTTGATGCTGCAAAGTGGAAA
>Ga0181594_10000385_pt1 | contig 39732 bp, 57 predicted proteins | sample 071ome_18_FD_145603 | JGI IMG/M metagenome (GOLD analysis project Ga0181594, IMG submission 145603) | Coastal salt marsh microbial communities from the Groves Creek Marsh, Skidaway Island, Georgia - 071413BT metaG (spades assembly) | ecosystem: Environmental > Aquatic > Marine > Intertidal zone...
AGTCTGATTGTCGCGGCTTCCTTCGATGTGGTACTTCTTCATTCCTCAGCCCTCCAAGTGTCTTCCTTCTGGCGGCTGCGCTCACGAAGCGAATTGAACACGAAGTCGAAAATGGCCCACGCGATGATGGCGTAGCCAAGGCGAAGCGTGTTGAGCGTGTAGTGCTCCATGCCCGGAACGTCCGCATAGGCCACCACGGAATACTGACTGTTCACCACGACGAGGTAGCCGATGAAAACCCACGCGATGAGCGCAGGGATGCGGTCAATGGCCTTCTTTGGGCGCTTCATTCCTCTTCACCCCCCGTCATGAGGCCGTACGATTCCGGCGCGCTCGGAGCACCGATGTCCCACGGCTCGGGAACGATTGACCGATGAGGGTCATAGTTGATGATGTGCCCCCAAATGTACAACCACACAAGAAGGCCGACGAGCAGAAGAAGGCAGAAGGATGCTGACCACGAGTCCATACGAATCCCTGATTCGAAGCCACCTCTTAACCATTCCTGCGGGGGCTTAGCAGAAAGGGCCCTTCTTGAAAGGCCCCTTCAGCAACGGGAGTGTGGAGAATGGGCTAAACGGGGCACTGCAAGCCTTCTTGGGTGGCCCGTGATGGGTGCTTTCCAAAGAATCGGGATTTTGACCCCTCAAGGGTGGGGTCTGAAGGGGAAAAGTGGGATTTTCTGGGGGTGTAAAGGGTGAGAATGGAAAGCATCCAGCCCCCTCTCAGGAGGAAAGTGTCCGGATTACCTTTATGGCCAGAACTTTCCTGCTATTTTCGGGTAAAGAAATGATTCTTGAATACCTCATACCAGATTTGTGGTATGCTTCATCCATGCTGATTCCTGCACTTTCCCCCCTTTTGGCAAGGGGCCTTTCTGCTACACCTGACCAACCAATCCGAGCCGTCATTTACGGTCGGGTTTCGACAGACCTCCAATCCGAGACCTCCATCGACCAGCAGGTGCGAGAGTGCCGTGCCTACTGCGCGATGCAGGGGTGGGAGGTCATTGAGGTCTATCGCGATGAAGGCTTCTCAGGAACGAACATTGAGCGTCCGGGCTACCAGCAGATGATGGACGAGATGGCGACGTGGGACGTGGCGGTGGGAGCCAAGATGGACCGGTTCCATCGCAACGTCCGCAACGCTGGCGAATGGGCTGATACGCTCCGTGGTGCAGGGAAGGACTTCGCCTTCCTCGACCTCCAAATCGACACAACAACACCTGTTGGTATGCTCATCTTCCGCATCATGACGGCCTTTGCTGCGATGGAGGCAGACCTCATTCGAGACAGGACGGTGGCTGGACTCAAGGGGAAGAAGAACGCTGGGAAGCACACGGGGCGGCCACCATACGGCTATCAGTCAGTCTTCTCGCGCACAGGGGACAAGGACGACCGGGGATTGCTTGAGCCCTGTGCAGAAGAAGTCCCCATCCTCCACCGCATCTTCAACCTCACCGACTCTGGCTTGAGGCCAAGAGAAATTGCCGAGGCCTTCAACCAAGAGGGGGTTCAGACACGACAAGAAGGGAAGGTCTGGACGAAGGCGACCATCCAAGGCATCGTCCGCAACCAAGAGATGTACAAGGGATATTTCTTTGACCAAGATGGAGAGAGGCGTCGCTACGAGTGGGAGCCACTGCTTCCGGAGGAATGGTGATGACAGACGTGCTGAGCAAAGACGGGATGACGTTTAGCGTTGCCCAGAAGGGTGATGGTTGGGTGCTTGGAGTGAAGGCGAAGGGCATTACTGTGGCCTCCCTATCCCTCGATGACTCGGAAATGCTGAAGGTCTGTGCAGCGTTTGAGCAGGTTGGCCAAACGCTCCTGACACAGAAAGCACGTTCGTTCATGTTCATCTGCACGGGGCCTTGCGACTACCACAATCAGATGACTGGGCTCGGAGAACCGAAGGAACTCCACGCTCCTACGCAGTGCCCCAAGTGTGGACAGATGACCCTCCGTGCGAAGGTGTTGTGATGAAGTACCCAGCGAAGGTCCAGCAGGAGGTCAACAAGTGGGCGAGGGAGAACCTCGACCCAATGTTCAAACCTCATTGGGGGGCCATCAAGGTCAGCAAGGCCAACACCTACGAGCACAACCTGATGGTCTGCAAGGTCGCCCTTGCACTGCTTGACGAGGGGATTCCGTTCTGCACGGAAGCCCGACTGAAGTGTGGAACACGTCCGGACATCATCGCGCCAACACACATTCGCCAGTACATCGAGGTTCTGTGGAGCGAAACACCAGAGGATTTCTATGCGAAGAAGGCCCACAAGATGCCGGAGGAACTCTTGCGGGGCGTCCTTTTCGTCGACGCCGCAAAGGATTTCGAGCCAAAGATGCTGTGGTGAAATCCGTGCATTCGTGGAAGAAGCGTCAAAACGTGGAGGCTCATGCGGCAGACAGGAAGATGGCCGCAGGCTGGCTTGCATATGCAAGGAACCTTCCGGATGACCGAAAAAACGGGCACATTTTCACAGAAAACGAACGTTCAGTCTGTTTTCGCGCCCGAAAATTGGTTGAACCACTTCAAACGTCCGTTCAAAATGAACCGAAATGTGAACCTTCACACGATGGGATGATGGGACAACCGTTGTTCGAATATGACCCCTTGAGATGGTGAATCTTTATCCCCACTGCGTCTGAGCGGGAAATATGGGCAAGGAAGTCCGCTACAACTACGAAGGGAAAGAAGTCGGGGCCATCGCGAAGGCGTTCAAGCACGTCGTTGTGCTCCAGCAAGACTGGATTGATACGGTGAACAGCACCCTTGCTGAGCAGGGATTCAACGCCCTGCTGAAAGCCGTCAAGCATTGGGTCCGTGAGGGCCATAGCGAAGAATTGACGGATGCTCAGGCATGGCTCATGCTGCATCACCTGACAAACAATGGTGTCCCCCATGCCCTGCGCGACACAAGCGCTGACGAGAAGGTCAATCCGGCGAAGTACGTTGCTGGTGGTGCGGCTACCGCACTCGACGCTACCCTTGGTGCGGCGGTCAAGACGGTCGTTGAGGCAATCCCGAAGAAGAACCCCGTTGAGGAATCTGAAGAGCCTTCCGAGCCGAACGCTTAAGGGCTGGGTTCGATTATCGCATGACGATGTATCGCGTCCCTGTGTTCGATTACCTCGACCTTGTTCGAGGCGTCACACGGTCGGACTTCAAACTGCAACACCAACGGGTGTTGGACGGGTTCGTCCTGTTTGAGACGGACGCTGAAATCAGCCGCATCAAGTTGCTGACTGACGCGCACAACAACGACGACGCTCTCCCCTTCATGGACGCGAAGGGGGACAACATCGTGTGGGAGAACCGAGAGAGCCTGAGGAACATCCGTCGTTCTGGTGGAGAAGGCTGGTATTCAGCGCAGTGCCCCGCTTGTGCTGAAGGCGGGCAGGACAGGAACATGAACAACCTGCAACTCTCAGCGATGGGATTCAAGTGTGTGCGCGGTTGCACAGGAAAGGACGTCATCACGGCCACGAAGGCCCTTGTCGAGCCTCCCGTGGAAGTCGGTGAAATCCACCCCGGACAGATGGTTCTTGACCTTTCAGAAGCCAAGCCAGAAGGGATGGACGGTGCGCGTTTGGTGCAGCAGACCCAAAAGAAGGAACGCTACACGAAAGTCGAGGAAGTCGACGGGAAGACCATACTGACCGTCTATCGAAAGACCCGCAACACCGGGGAAATCAAGGAGGAATCACACCCGATTGACTCAAAGGCAACGCGGCGACTGTGGGTGTGGCTCCAGCGATTCCCGCAGGGAGCAACGGTTCGCTCCGAGCAGATTCGCGCATATCTTGCGCCGTTCTATGGCCTGTCTTCGGACGTTTGGGCCAGCCATGCTCACCGCTCAGAGTACTTCGAGGCGCACTACTACCCGCTCCTGTGGCTGGAATACAAGCGCGCCATCACATACAACCACGACGGGAGCGTCGTGCGTATCGCCGATGAGGTGCAACCATGACCGACTTGGCGAAACTCCGTGAGGGGTATCACGACCCCCAAATCTCGGACTACGTTCGGGATTGGTTCAGGCTCCAACTGGAGAAGGCTGCGGCCTACTATGCAAAGGAGAGAAGAGAACATGAACTGGAACGAGCGAATCGAGAATCTGAAGAATGAGAGCGGATACCCAAAGGCCCTGTTCATGGCCGAGGACGGCCGTGTTGTTGGGACATGGGTGATGGGCAACGACTACCGGGTGAAGAGCGGCTACTACGGTGGCTACCCTGCTGGCTACCTCAAGCGCATCAAGTGGCTTTTCCCCGACAAGGAGCACGTCCTTCACCTGTTCTCGGGGAAGGTCGATGTGGAGACCTTCCCGGGAAAGCGTGTGGACATCAACCCAGAAACCGAGCCGGACTACGTTGATGACGCGCAGACGCTGGAGACGGTGCCCATCGAAGAGTTCGACCTCATCCTCGCAGACCCCCCGTATTCTGTGGAGGATTGCGACCACTACCAGACCACGATGGTCAAGCGGAACAAGGTGATGAAGGCCCTTGGTGAACGGGCGAAGCCCGGAACACACGTTGTTTGGCTCGACCAAGTCCTGCCGATGTACAAGAAGTCGCAGTGGAAGGTCGTGGCCTACATCGGGATGGTCAAGAGCACCAACCACCGCTTCCGCGTCATCACCATTTTCGAGCGGAGGCAAGACGAATGACCAACATCAGCATCTGCGACCAATACCGTGGATGGGGAAACCGCATGGTGGACGGCCACCGTGTGGCTGTGCGCTACCGCGATGAAAACGGGACACGTCAAGTCGACTACTACGACCAATACCCGTGCTTCTATCTGAATCCGGCCACCTTTCGCCTTCTCCCGAACGGACGTGGGCGCGACTTCAAGGACGCGAAGGAAGTGATTCGCTTCTTCCAAGAGGACGACGAGACGCACGCCATCTTCCCTGAAGGTGCGACTGAGGACAAGGCACCCCTGTACAAAGTGCAGGTCTATTCCCGCTCGCGGGTGCGCTATTTCCTCAACAACTACGAGCCGGTCTATGGTGCTGACCTCGACCAGCAGGACGCAGTGGTCATCGACAACAACCTGACGCTCCCTGAGTACGACCTGCACATTGGCTACTTCGACATCGAGGCTCTCCAGTTCAAGCAGGATGACCCTGAGAAGCAGAAATGGTTGGAGAACGTTGAGAAGCCCATCTGGCACGACAACCAAATGGTCAACTCCATCGTGGTCTATTCCAACTTCACCAAGGAATACACGGCGTTTGCCTGCCACCCCAACTGGACAAAGGAGACCTTCAAGCATGAATGGGGGACCGAATACCGCTTCCCTCGGGAACACGACCTTCTGACGTGGTTCGCTGATTGGCTTTTCTCGATGGATTTTGACGTCATCACCGGGTGGAACTCGGCAGGCTACGACCTATCTGTTCTGTATCACCGGATGACGTCCCTGAGCGTGCCTCATCCAATGAATCACATGGCTGGACGAACGGAGAACGGTCTGTTTCCTCGGGAGGTCTATGGGGGTTCTGCGATGTCCCCATATGGCCTGATGGACAGCCCGTTTCACCGAGGCGGTCGTGAGTACAAATGGCAGCAGCAACCCCTCCGTGGAATTGACCACCTCGACATGATGGTGGCTTTCGAGCGGCTGTACAAAGACTCCACGAACAACGAACTTCCGGGTCGGAGCCTCGGTGTTGTTGGTGAGGCCCTATTCGGACGAGGAAAGAACCCGAGCCCTGACTTCTATTCCAAGGACTACGACCAATCGTGGGACGAGTTCCTCCCGTACAACATCCGCGACGTTGAACTGCTGGTTGAAATCGACGAGACGTATAACGTCATCAATTCCTTCAAGTCCATGCAGACCTTCACCGGCTGTCAGTTCAAGTCCACCTTCTATGCGACATACCTCGCGCGCACGATGTTTGAGCGCCGTGCGTGGTGGAAGTCTCGCACTCCCCGATACAGCGAAGAGGACGAAGAGGACGATGATGAAGACGACCTGAAGGGCGCTATCGTGCTGAACCCAGCCAAAGAACCGGAACTTCGGGAACCGGATGACGACGACGTGTACACCGACTCGGTGGGCGTGCATGATTGGACAGTCATCCTCGATTTCGCAGGTCTGTACCCTTCCATGATGATTTCTCAGAACACATGCCCCAGCACAAAGGTGAGACCCGGCATGGAACACTTCGATGACGACATCATCGGGTACAACAACGTCCGTTTCCGCCGCGAACCAATGGGTGTTCTCCCCTCTATCGTTGCTGACCTCGACAAGAAACGAGATGAGTACAAGGCGCTCCTGAAGGAGGCTGAAGCAGCCAACGACAAGAAGGCGGCACTGAAGTGGAACACGATGCAACTCAACGTGAAGCGTCTCCGTGCCTCCTTCTATGGTATCATGGCCTTCGACAAGTTCAGTTGGTATGACCGCGACGTCGCAGCAACCATCACGTCTGGCGGACGCAACTCCCTGTTGTACATCAAGGGGCTCGCCGAGCAGGAGGGGTACAAGGTGGTCTTCGGCCACACCGACTCCATCTTCGTTGCGATGCCTTCCGAATGGACGCGCGAAAAGGTCCTCGCCGAATCGGAACGTCTGTGCCAATACCTGACGGATAGCATTCAGGAGAAGATGAAGTCTGATGCCGTCATCGTGGACCTTGAGGTCATCATGGACCGCTTCTTCATCGCCAAGAAGAACCGCTACGCTGGGAGGAAGGTCTGGGACGACAAGAAGCAGTTCAAGGTGGCTGACATCGACATCGACACGCACCCCACGCAGCGCATCAAAGTCTCAGGCATGGAGATGAAGCAGACGAATACCGCCAAGGTCGGGAAGACTGTCCAAATCGACACGCTGAAGGCTCTCTTCGACGGCGTTGGTGAGCGCGTCATCCAGCGCAACATCAAGCGCCTCGTTCGACGAATCGTCAACGGCGAATACCCCATCAAGGAATTGAGCGGCTTGGTCAAGGTCGGAAAGCATCTGCCGCATCACCTCGATTGGCGTGGTCTCCCCATCGAATGTTCGTGCGGGGATTGCCCGAAGCCGAAGACCGGTGATGAATCCAAGGATGACGACGCCTGCTATGTCGACAACTACTGGTCGTCCACCATCAGCCTGTGGTACAACGAACACCTGTGCGAGAACGACACGGAGCGGGTGCAGAAGGGAGACAAGGTCCGGTGGGTCTTCGTCAAGGACGGCCCCACCCCCATCCCAAGCAACGGCATCATCGCGTTCCGTGAGCCGGAGGAAATCAAGGACTACACGCTGGACTACGAGGCCATCGCTGAGCGTCACGTCAAGAACATCATGAACGCAACGTATGGGGCGCTTGGCTGGGACATTCGGTCCCTTGACCCACACTTCAAGCATTATCGCCTTGACGCTTACGTCGGTACGTCTCACCAATCGTGAGGAACTTGCCAGCGGTGATGGCCTCAACTGGCCCACGCAACATGTCGACGTTCCCGATGGCTGCACCGGGAACGAGGCTCATCCACGGGTCCTCTCCGCCCATCGCGGCCAGCGTGGACTTGTTGTACTTCACCATGTGTCCAGCCTTGCTCATCCCAATGGGTCGTCCGTACATCCCCAAGTAGTCTGCCATCATGCGGATGTATCGGTAGTCGAGGTCGCCGAGGCCCTTTCCTCCAGATGTCCCGTTCATCTGACCCCACAGCATCTCGGTGAGGTGCATGAGAGCCGCTTCGAGACCGTAAATGGTGTACACCATCCATGTGTCCGTGAACTTGGTCAGACTGAAGTCGACGTACTCACCGAGCATTGTCTGGATGTCTTTCCAGAACGAGTTGGGTTGGTTGCTGTCGCTCCCCTTGATGGGCCCTTTGATTTCAATTCCCCAACGTCCGTTCGCACCGGGTTCAATCTTCAGGGCAAGTTCGGCGTCCCTGATTCCAGACACGGGAATCGAAGCGAGGAACTCTTTGGCGATGAGCAGGTCACGGTGTTCCGCGTGGCACTGAATGAGCGCAGAAGTAGCGTCGATGCTGAGAACCTGACGCCCCATCTTGCCCATGGATTTTGTGAGCGTGTGGCGCACCCACTCCATGTCGACATCGAACAGCGTCGAATACATCGGGTCGAAAATGACGTGAATCTGGTATTGCTCGGGGATGTAGTCCACCCGCTGCACGATTTCGTTCATCCTCAGGCCGGTGCAGAAATTCGCGAGACGCTCAGCATTCTCTTCCGTACTGAATTCTTCCTTGAGGAAGACCGTGGTGCTCGGCTGTTCTTGCTCTTTCTTCTTGAGGTCGAGGTACTGCACCAAGCGGTCGACTGTGGGGACACTTCCTTTTCCACCACCGTGGAAGGCGCGAAGACCTGCCTGCGTGGCTGGTTCACCGAGGTTCGCGGCGGCCGTACTTCCAATCATCTCACCCGGCTCAACCATGGATTCGGTGTAGTAGTGCTGAAGGGCGCTCTTCGCGCGGGCATTTTCCGAGCGAGACAAGGTCCGACCTGTGATGTGCTTCTGCACCTCCGAACGGATGTTGAATGGGAGGAAATCAAGGGAAACCGTGGAGCCTCGCCCGCTGCACTGAGAACATTCGTCCTTCAGCACGACCTCGTGCTCGCACTCAATGTCCAGCAAGAATGGGTCGAGAGAGAAGACGACACCGTCAGCATTGTCCGGCCCACGAGCGTGGAAGGGGCGTAGGTTGTCCGCACCAACTGAGTAGGAAACGACTGTGTCGCTACGGATGTCCATGACGCGATGACGGTCATCGACCATCAGATTCTCCATCGCACGCTTCATGCGGTGTTCCATGTACCCGGACTTCTGGATGCCACCCTGTGAGGACTCCATCGTGGAGCGAATACCTGCGGTTGAGGCAAACCAGAAACCTTCAGGGGAATGACCACGCGCATAGCAGGTCTTGATGAGTCCCTGCGACTCCCCGCTGAACTCGCCGCGCTTGAAGTGCGGGAGGGTGCGGTCATGGTTCACACCGTGTTTTGGACGCCCGGGGCCATTCAGACGCTGTTGACCGAACGTCCCTGTCATCTGCTGAAGTTGTCCGGGGTTTCCACGACCACCGGAATTCAGGGTGATGTTCATCGCGTTCGTGGACTCTTGGTTGCTCTTCACCGCAGACAAGCAGAAACTCTCATACTCGTCGACCAATTTTGAAATGACCGCTTCCTTCGCCATCATAGGGTCCTTGAGAGCGACCTTCATGTCCAATCCTTTGATTTCGCTGATGCGCTTCTCACGGAACAGACGTTCAATCTCTCCAATCGCTGCGCTCGTCTCCGCGAACTTCTCGTCCAGAACCTCATAGAAGCCGGGACGGTCCTTGAACGAGATGTCCGCGATTCCAAGGGAGAATCCGTATTCGATGTGGGCAGCAAAGACGACGCGAGAGAGCATGTTCGTCATCCGCGCAAGTTGTTCATTCCCCTCATCCCAACCGAAGCGATAGATGAAAGCGGAAGCGAGGACACCAGACTTGGTTCCGAAGAACTGGTCGTCGAGGACACCTTCGATAACCTTCCCATCTTCGATAACAACATCCGTTGTTTTGTCCTTCGCCTTGAATCGGGCGTTGATACCCTCAGGAATGAACATGGAAACGATGTCTCGTCCACGGTAGCAGCCTTTGAACTCGCCACTCGCAATCGGAGAAGGCAAGGAAAGCGGGTAGGAGATGTTTCCATCACTCTCGCGGATGAATGCGCGGGAAAGGAGATTCATGGCCCTATGCTTGGAAAGGATGGGGTGTCCATCGTTGTCGAATCCCCATCCGTTGCGTTGGTTAGGGTGAATCCCCTCGTTCCCCTTGCTCTTGAAGGTCAGGAGATACGAGCCACTGATTTCGTCTTGGTCGAACGTGATGAACGTTCGTCCATAGCGTGTGTGCAGCATCTGCTGCGGCGTGAGCATCAGGCCCTTGGCTTCCTCGATGGCCTCCTTGGACTGAGGCACGAAGACACGCATCGCGTCCCCGTCGTAGTCTGCGTTGAAGGGGATGCACACGGAGGGGTTGAACGAGAAACTGCGGTCCTTGATGGGGACCACGCGGAAGGCAATCATCGACTGACGGTGCAGTGCTGGTGCGCGGGTGAAGAGCACGATGTCCCCACGAATGATGTTGCGCTCAACAATGTCCCCCACTTCGAGAGACTCGACCGTCAACATCCGTTGCTCTTCCCTGAACTCTGGCAGTACGCGCTTGAACTCGAGGTCAATCCTGCCGCCACCCTTTCTGATGATTCCATGTGCACCGGGGTAGCGAGACGAGTCGTACTGTTTGTACTTCAGGCCCTTGTGCACCGGGGTCTGCTTTCCGTTCCCCACGCACATGCGTAGGAACTCAATGTTGTCCTCAGTGACTTCTTCCCTGAGCGTCAATTCAGCACACGCGGTGATGGGGAGACCCATCTCCTCGATGTCGAGCGAAGGGTCGGGGGTGATGACGGAGTAGCCGACGTGCTCACCGACCTTGGCTTGATGCTGACGCCGAATGAGGTTCTTCTGGCGCCCAACCCCGGTGATGTTGTCGAGCAGACCACGCATGTTCCTTGGTGTTGAGCCAGCGCGGGTCATCGCCAGACGCATCCCACCAGAACCAATGGAGTCCTTTTGACCGGTCTGGAGTTGAGCCACTGCTTGGAAGAGGGAGCGGCTCAGACGCTCCACTTGCGTACTCGCGCCACGCTCGCGCTTGATGCGGTTGTTGACCTTCACGATGTTGGAGTACAATTCAGTGAGGTCGTTGGGAATCATCGCTCCGCTCGGAGATTCTGCCGGAGGTCGGGCTGTGTTGGGAATCACCGGGAGTTCCGTGAAGAACATGTGTTCAGGGCGAGAGCCTTCGCTGAATCCGAGTGCTGCTGCATCGCGTTCAGGAATGTCGGCCAGCCAATCATGCACTTCCTTGTACGGGAAGAAGAGCATCTCGTCCCGCTCTTCGTCGTAAATGGACTCCTTGGGGAAGAACACGAAGCGGAAAGAGCCGACCGGCGCGAGCGCGAACCGAACTTGAGGTGAGACCTCAGAACAATGAGGGCACATGAGGCTCTTCGGCACGCTTCCTTTCAGGTTGAATTGCTTGTCGAGAAGACTACGGAAGGTCTTGCGAATGATGTCGTAGCCAGCCGTGTTCATCAGATTGCTCTCTCTCACTGCTGCGGCCGTCTCTTCAAGCACCACGGTATTCGTTTCATCGAGCAGGATACGCGAGCAGTGCTTGCAGGTACTGTTGACGGCATACATCAGTGGCGAAGCCTTGAACGGCTCCTTGCTTCCCCCGAGGAAGAGGTAGTTCGGAATCGGGACCTCAAGAGAGATGTGGCCGAAGTGGCCCGGGCAAGAGCGCTCAAAGTTGTTCTCCCACCTCTTCTCGCATGTCCCACAGTAGGTGTCTTTCTCGTATGTCCCCATACGGATGTCTTCGGGGCCATTCCGCCTTGGGGAGCGCTCGGCATCTTCGTTGTACACCTCAGGGTCAGTGACTTTGACCACCGACATCTGGAGCACTTCTTGGGGGGTGAGCACACCCATGCTCAGGCTGTGCCACTCGTGTGTCTTGGCGAAGAAGGAGAAATACTTCACGACATAGAACTTCAGTTCGGCCGTGAACGGTTCGACGATGTAGCCGGGAATGGCGGTCTCTTCACCAGTATGCCGGATGTCTGCGTCCAGCCAATCATCAGGGCGCACTGGCTTCCTCTCAGAAGGGACGAACGGCTTGTTCACCACCTGAATCATCACCATGTGGTCTGACTGAGCCCGAAGCCCAGATGCCTCGCTGGTGTAATACCATTCAGCCGCGCTCCACTTGTCGGAGGGGAGGAAGCGCTGCTCGAAAGAGAACACACGTTCACCTTGCCCACCGAGGTCCTTCACCTCGGAGTAGGGAAGGAACCAGAAAAACGACGTGACCGCCAATGGGTCCACGTCAACCTCCGGTTCCGCGATGACCATCTCAATCTCCCCGTGCTGCGTTGTACGCAAGGTAGTCGGCCAGTTCGTTATAATGAACGCCAATGTGTGCCTTCACCCACGAGTACTGGATGATGACTCCGAGTTCTTCTTCCAACTCCTGAATACGGCCAATGATTTCGCGCAGATGGCTCTTGTTGGTCTTCCAAGACCCACCGAGGGTATTCACGGCCAACTTGGAGTCCGACACCACTTCGATTTCAAACGACTCGTCCACCTCGTAGCGCCGCTTGATTTCTTCCAGCCCGATTTCAATCGCCCGGTATTCGGCGTAGTTGTTGGACTCAACACCGATGTACTCCCCAAGGAGGAAGAGAATTTTGTTCGTGTCTGCCTCCACGCAGACGATTCCCGAACCAGCATCGCCAATGGCATCCGTGCTGTCGTCCTTGTAGCACGACCCGTCGGTCCACAGTTCCAACTTCACATCACCATCCACTGACGACGCGACGATAAAAGCGATGGGCGGGAAATGCCCCATTCGCAGGTCGCGTAATCTCGATGATGTCCCCAACAGCGGGGCGGACTTCACCGAGGGCTGGGTCGGAGTCGAAGATGGCGGGCATCTGGTGAAGTTTCAGACCCTGAGCACGCAGGAAGTCCTTTGCTTCACCGGGCGTCAGGCGCCGGTGCTCACATTCGAGGTAGTGCCGCTCCATGGTTGGGGCAGGTCAAGGAGCGTGAAAAGGCTACTCCATCCAAAAAGGACGGGTCATCAGCATCGAGAGCGAGCGTGCGAAGAAGTACATCCCGAGACCAAGCCAGAACAAGTGTCCGTTTCGGGGTCCATCAACGAACCAATCCAGACCCACATAGAGCAGGAAGAGAGCAGCGATGAAGAGGTAGTACGAACCAACGAAGAGCGGGTTGGCCTCCGGTCTGTCAAGCGACGTGAGCACCATCACAGCCCCTTCAGGAGCCCGTCGATGTCGTCGTCATCATCGTCGTCATCGTCGTCGTCGTCGTCATCGTCCCAGTCGTCTTCCCACTCCCAGTCCTCGTCGTCGTCGTCGTCAGCGAGGTCCTCAGCCTTGACCTTGACCGCCTTAGGTTTCTCTTCTTCGAGTTCATCCCAATCGGCGTCATCGAAATCGTCTTCCCACTTCGCCGACCCCTTGCCCTTGGGGAGTCGAATGGGTGGGCGCTCCTTCTTTTCAGCCTTCTTGGCCTTGGGAGCCTCGTCCTCGTCATCGGACATGTCGATGTCTTCCCCATCGCCGATTTCGAGAGAAGAGAGGGTCAGGTGCTGGTTCTTTTTGAGGTCGAGCCCCTTGAGGAACCCATCCAACTTGTTCTCAGCGGATTCCTCGTTCATCGCGTCAACTTCAATCGTCAGGTAATAGGTGAAGGTCTCCATGGTGGTCCCCAAAGCACTCGAGCAACATCGTGGACTTAAAGGAGATGGTGTGGAATACCTCAAACGCCCTTTGCCTTATATGCGTCCGGGCCGTGAAGGTCAACATGGGAGCCAATGATGCGATGACGTCAACCCGTCTTCGCAAGTACGATTTACAGCGGATTCAGAACCTGAAGATGCCACGGGAAGCCAATTGGGAGTTCATCATGCGGCTCCTGAACGACTACGAAACCCGGGGGGATGCCTGAGTGGCTCGCTATAACCGCGTCGTGCAGAACATCGAGAAGTGCTTCCGGGTCTATGAGCAGGAAGAGAACGTGCAGGAACTGACGTTTCACGCCATCAAGGACTGGCTCAACTCGAACACCAAGGACGGCATCACGTCGGCTGGTCTTGCGAATCTTCTGCGCCGTCGCCCTCAGTTCTGCCGCCTGCGTACAGAGCGCAAGGACGGTTCCAACATCACCACGTCGTTCTGGGCGATGACCAGCAACATGCCCGACGACAATCGGGTGCGCTCGGGATGGGTGGAAATCAATCTGCCCAAGGGTCAAATAGAAGAGTCTCACTGATTCGTTTGCCCCGGGGAACCTCCGGGGTGGCGCTCCCCGGGGTGGGTTGTGGTTTGCCCCATGGTAAGCGTCACCCCACCTTCAAATACCAGAATCAGCATTCGAGATTGCCCCGGGGTCTCTCGGGGGCTGGCGTCTCCGGGGTCGGTGCTCACCTACCGTTCTCTCGCGCCACCCCCACCTGTTTGAGTGCTACCATAGTCCTCGGCGTATGAACAATGGAGGGGGGGACATGCCCCCAGACAAACACCTCCAAGAATGCCCGAGTGCTACCACAGTCCTCGGCGTATGACCAATGAAGGGGGGACATGCCCCCCATTCGACTGGCGCCTGAACGAAAAGCCAGACAGAACGCAGTTCATGCCCTTTATGGGAAGTGCTGGTTCGGTAGTGAAGGCGCTTTAACGATTAAACACGCTCAACTCTCACACCTGAGAGGGCCAAAAATTAGTAGCGTGGGCCTTGGTGGAAACACCTTGAGCCTCATGGCCGCAAGTAATGCAAGAGCACCCTTCGGGGTGAACAGAACACCGGCTACCCGCCCTCAAAAGCGGAGCCTCTTGTGCGTGCAGTGAGCCCTTCGGGGCAACAACATGCGCCTGACCACTACGGGTGAAGGCGATACTGTGCGAGGAAGTCGAGTGAAAAACAGGTGTGAACCCGTACAATCGTACAAAAGAGAACAGTCATGGCGATGCCTGATAACCCCACGGCATCTGCCGTGGGGTTTCTCTTTTGCGTACTGCCGGTAGCGACATACCGGCAACCGTCAATCGGGCGTGAAACATGTCAACGAGAACCAACAAGAAGGACGACACGAAGGGGCTAACCTCTCGCGAGAAGCGAGAAATGGCAGCACTACGGGGCTGGACCCGTGCCGACGACAAGCGTGAGGCCTACTCACGCTGGTCCGGGCACCACCAGCGCCGACCCTGAGTCGCCGCCCTCTATGGTCAGACGCGTACACGAACAACCGCCAACACGAGCGGTGGGCTGAAAATGCCCGGGAAAGGGAACCCTCACCTGAGAAAGGGCGCCGTCGGGAGCGACAGACCGACAACCGGGAATCAAAATGTCAAAGAAACCTACTTTCAGCAAGAACCCGACGGGTGCCTACAAGCACCTGTTCAACCAGATGGACAAGCAGGGCACCTGCCCGTGGGCCGAGCGCCTGCGCGAGCGTGCCAGTGAGCCGACCACCGACTTCGAGGGCGACCTCGAGCCGGTCGAAAGCCACAAGGCACGCATCCTGCGGCATCTGTCTTGAGGGGACGGCTGATTCAACTGATGAAACTGCCGCACGGGGCCATAAACCGTGACGACGTCGGGCGGAACCCGGCAACCGTCAATCGGGTAATACCATGTCAGGGCTAAAGAAGAAGACCATCGAACTCAACGGGAAGACCTACACCGTCGGCCACTGCGGCTGCGGTGCAGCGATAATCGTCGAGGCGTATGTGACCATCATCGACAACCTTGAAGGACGCAACCGCGAGTACATGCTGTACAACTGCGGGAAGTGCGGCCTCAACGGTGCGAAGAAGGTCGTCTGAGACGGTCTCCTGCAAATGACGTGAACACAACCAACCGCCAACACGAGCGGTGGGTCGAAAGACCCGAGCAAGGGAACCCTCACCTGAGTAGGGCGCCGTCGGTAGCGACATACCGGCAACCGTGGACAACGAAAACCACACAGCCGAGGGCGTGGCCTCGGAGGAAGAGAAAACGACCACGGATGAGAAAACTGGAATGGAATGCCCCTTTTGCGGCGCGACGTTGGAAGAATACAAGGACGAAGAACTCACTGCCGAACAGCGCTCAGCGCTGGAATGGTTGATGTTGACTGAAGCCTCGTACTTGGACCCCGATGCGCTGTCAAAGCCACAGGAGTACAAAGATTGGTGCCTCGTCCACAATGGTCCCTACCCCACGAATACTCCTGCGTGACAGGAGTGGCCGGTCCCCCGGTGCTGCGGCACCGGGAGGACCCCAACCGTCAATCGGACGTGAAGTCATGAAAAACGAAAACGAAAACAAGACGAACCTGCTGATGTTGCTGGTGTGCGGTGTGGCCCAGATGGCCCACGCTTACCAGCGCCGAAAGAACGACCCAGAGATGCCGTACTCGGTCCACCCAACCATGGTGGCCGTGAACGCTCTCACCCCCTCCGAGGGGAACTCCATCGTGACGCGCTGTGCAGCCCTGCTGCACGACGTGGTGGAGGACTGTACGGTCGTCGACATCCAGCGGACCTACGAATGGCTGGCGAGGGAAACCTCGACCGAGCCAGCGTGGGCGAAGATGGTCGGTGAGGTCCGCGAGGACCTCATCACCATCGTGAACATGTGCTGCGAGATTGCTGGTCTTCCATACCAGCCTGCCAACATGTGGGCAAGCACCGTGACCTTCGGGGAACAGGTGCTCAGCATCGTCGCTGAACTGACGGTGCCCAAGGGTGCTCACCCTGACGGCTACTACGCCGCCGACGACAAGCCCGCCCGCAAGGCGTGGGAGCGGTCGCTCGGACGGATGGAGTCGATGAGCATCGGTGCCCTGTGCGTGACGTACTCTGACAAGTTGTACAACATGCGCAACCCCTTGCCGGGTTCAGACCCGCGCGAGAGCATGGCAAAGTACGGTGAGGTGTTCCGAAACATCATCATCGCACTCTCGACCAAGCACGGAATCACGCTGGGGGACTCTGTCCCCGACGACGTCAAGGAGGCCATCGCGCTTTCCTCGGCTGAGTGAGTCTGGTTTCGATTACGCGTACCAAAACAACCGCCAACACGAGCGGTGGGCCGAACAGGCCCGAACAACAGTCGCTTTGCAGGAGTGTGCCAAGAACAACCTGCACCCGTGACGACGGACATTGACCGCCGCACCCCCAGCCGTGAGGAACCGGGCGCCTATGAGTGCTCGAGTTGCCACGCACACCTGATGGACGTCTTGATGGACGGCCGATGCGTGGGCTGCCACATGCTGGAGGCAAATCAATGAGTGGACCTGAAATCAAGGTCCGTTTGGAGCGACCCGGATGCAACCCCCCAAAGGTGCAGCCGTGCAAGTGCGCGCATGGTTGCGTGTGCAAGGAGTACGACAAGGAGTACTGCTGCACCGCGACCGGGACGTGCAAATGCCCGTGTGCCTGCGGGAATTGCGGGTGGCTCTATGAGGAATACTTCGAGGCGTGAGCCTTGAGACTCAATCGGACGTGAAACCATGTCGGACAACAAACTACGTTGGGAAATGGTGTTGGTCAAGCACAACGACGAAGGGCCCAGCCCTTCGCTCACCGTGCGTGGCCAGACCGGCGGAACTGAATGGGACCTGATTGATGAAGTGCAGAACTTCTTCCGAAGCAACGCAACGGAAGAAGTCTCCTTCTCACTGATGGATTCCCGGTCTGCCGGACGCATCGTCGTCGAGCGCCGCGAGCGATGGTTCGCACAGAAGCACCTCCAGAACGGTGGCGTGTGGATGAAAATCCCCGCCATCATCGGAATCTGGGACACGCTTCAGTGCTGCATCATCTGCGGGCGCTGCGACGGCTGCAACTGCTGACCCAGTGGAACGACATTGACGCGAACAAAGAGCCGCCAACACGAGCGGAAGGGGCACGATAGAAGGCGCACTGCGCTGATGGAACACGACCCCGAGAAAGGAAACTCCCCGCCAGAGTAGGGAGCGCCGTCGGTAGCGACATACCGGCACCCGTGCCTGAATTGGTAATCATGCGAGGGCTTCCCGGTTCTGGGAAGTCGACGCACATTCAACAGCACTACCCCAACCACTACGTCTGCTCAGCCGACCTCTTCTTTGAGGGACTGGCTGATTCGCAGGGAACGACCTACCGAGATGTGTTTGACCCGCGGCTTCTGCCGCAGGCGCACGCATCTTGCCTCAGGGAGTTCATCCTGATGCTGGACGGCGTGAACGACCTCGTGGTCGACAACACCTGTTCGCAGAAGTGGGAATACGAGAACTACATCCTGCTGGCCGCATTGGCTGGCTACGATGTGGTCATCATCGAGATGCCCTGTCGGGGCTTCCTCGACGTGAAGCGCTACAACGAGCGTGGCATTCATGGCGTACCGATGTTCGCCATGGAAGCGATGTTCGAGCGTTGGGAACACGACGCGCGGGCCATTGGTCCGTGAGTCAATCGGAGATTGCGCAAGTGGTAGCACTACTACCGGCGTATGTCCAATGAAGGGGGGACAGGTCCCCCCTTCAGTCGGGTCTCTTGTTCAAAACAAGAGATAGGGGGCAGGCGGGCGACTGTAATGGTTGCTCGTAGGTGGCGATAGAACGTCACCCCTTCTTGAGAGAACACGTTGTCAGACTACGTTTTGACAGCATCTTTCAAATGCGCTGCATGAACCCCTCGAAGCCCCGTGAGAGCGGGGCGGGCCACAACCGTCAATCGTGGGACCAGTTAGTTGCCAGATAGCACCGAAAGGCTGGTCCAGAATCGAACCCCAGTGTAGGGGAAAGAAGTAACTACACCACCCGGAAGGCTTCGGCCTGAAGGGTATTCGTCATGAGTGTCGACTACGACCTCAACGGTGTGGAGGTGGTCAATTTGACCCCACACGCTGTGAATCTGTGCGATGAGGATGGCAACATCTTCGCCACCTACCCTGCCTCTGGCACCGTTGCACGGTGCGAGAAGTCGCAGGTGCAGGTTGGCACGCTAAATGGGACACCCATCTTCTCCGTGAAGATGGGTGAGGTCAATGACCTGCCCGAACCGCGCGACAACACGGTGTTCATCGTGTCGCGCATCACCGCAGACGCCGTGCCGGAACGCACGGATGTGTTCTGCACCAATGGCCTCGTCCGCGACGACGACGGCCAGCCCGTAGGTTGCACCTCGTTCTCGAAGGTGTGAACCACAATCGTTTGAGGGGATATTCCCCTCGGTCCGGAGGCGCGAAACGTCTCCCCAACCGAGGGCCCTGTGAGAACCAGCATTCGCGTTTGGACAGCGCGCGGATGATGAAGTGCTGCTGTCCCATCTGTGGAGATGTCTTGGCAAGACTGAGCCTCACCACAGATTGAGCCATTGAACGAATGTTCGGTCAAGCCTGCGATGGTATCAACGGCCCAACGAACAGACGTTCCGAGGCCCTCACAAGCACCGTATGAGGACTCCGACGGGAGAAATCAGCGGGAAATGTGGGGATTTTGCACGAGTGGTATCACTTCCATCGGCGTATGACCAATGGAGGGGGAATACCCTCAACCGTTGCGATGACTTAGGCGAGACCGTATTCAAGAGAAAAATGGCCTTACCTACGTCATGACCGGGCGCCGCCCGGGTCGGAAACCCCCACCGATGCAGTACAACGGGGGACGATGGGCCATGCGTGTAGTTGGCCTGAGGGACACGAGGAAGGTCCAACCGTCAATCGTAGAGATGTACAGAAGGAGGCGTAAGCGGGCCCAGCGATGGGACGCCGTGAGCAGAATCCAAAGGAGGAGGTGCGGACCAGAATCCCCACTGTGAGCAAAGGAGAGAACGAGAGAACCGGTTCTCCTGCTCGACTTACGAGTTCTGCGAAAGCCGGTCCCCAACTTTGCGAAGAGGGGACCGGGACAAGCAGACAGTGCAACATCTTTCTCGGCTACCCGAAGGACCCGTGGGTCCGGAGGGTAGTCAACCGTTTTCCCCGCGAGGGGAGAGCCTTGGAGCACGGACGGCCATCCGTGCGACTTGGGAGTGGCTGAAAAATAGGAGGGCAGAGTTCCTCCGGCTGGCTTGCAGGCCGGCTTAACAGCACCGTCAAGGGGTTAGCGCCCTGAGGGACCGAACCGAGAGGGAACGTACCAAAGCCTGTAAAGGGACAACGACGGGTCCGATGGTCTGGCATTGACACGCGAAGACTCATCCACTATGGACATCGGTGCAGGATGGATAACCCTGCCTCCACCCCCAAGTCAATCGTCAATCGGAGCCCCCGCGAGGGGGCCAGCATCGGGAGGGCCGCAATCCTTCCGGTGAACGGAGTGACCGAGAGAAGCGGACAGAGTGCCGCGCCCCTTTCATAGGGGGGTAAGGTATCACGAAGTATGGGGGCACTGCCTCCTGAAGCGGCCCCAGTGATGGGCGTCGTTTCCCCTTTAGCCGGGGCAACTGTGGGTAGCGCGCTGCAAAGCGTTCGGGGGTGCAGACCCCCCTCCCACAGGTCCCGGCTAATCGTCTAACGTGAGAGAAAGTCAGCGATGCTAAATCGTTGACTTTTTCTTTTTGCCCGATGCACGAACTCTGCCTCATTGGTGGGGTGAGGGTATCAGTGGGCCGTTGGTCCCGTAATCCGTCCTCTGGAAGGGGCGGGTGCGGACCTTTCAGTCAATCGTCTGAGATTCACGATGTGTGTTCTGCCTTCCTCTCCGGGGGGGCCGTGAGTCTCTTGCACTGCAACGACGTAATGCCTGTGGTGGGTGTGTGGACGTTCATTGACCCTGCCACAGGGGAGAGTGCAGTGTGTGGCGGCCCAAAGGGATTCATTTCCCGGCGGCCCGTCAATCGCAAATCGCAGCGCGCCACGAATCTCTCATTCGTGACTTGACCCGTCCCGACTTGGGCGCGCTGATGGAATGAGAGAACATCCACCTGTAAGGTCGCTTCTGCGGCTGGTCAGGTGGGGGACATGTTCGGGCATCTCGAACCTGAAGACGCCGCTCGCCGCGGTGTTGCTTTTCGGGACGAGCACGATGCCTAAGGGGTCAGGGAACACTGGAGGATGCTTAGCAAGCGTGAAGTCCTCCTACCCGGAGCGTTCGGTTAGCAGCCGGCGCTCCACCCGTGTCGCAAGCACAAAAACAACCAAACCGAGGTAATACGAAGAAGAGAAACTTCAGTTTGGGCGAATCACTGCGACTGGCTGCTCCCAGCAAGAGGGTTATCCGAGAGCGGAGACCAAAGAATCGCTGAGACAGCAAACGTGGCGGTCATCGAAAGGTGGCCGTCACAACCGGTGACAATTATGTCGACCAACCCAGATAGGGCCAACAAGTCGGATGGCCCCCACCGAAAGGGTGGCAACAACCGCAAGAGCAAGAAGAACGGGGGCAACAACGCTTCCAAGAACGACCGGGGCACGCGGCCCTTGGAGCAGGCACGATTCATCATCGTGTCGTCGCTCCAGTACGCCGCGATGTTCATCCAGCAGATGATGACGCTGCCGACGAAAGTCGGTCAGCGCATGTCCGCCTTCACGGTGGACGACATCATCGAGCAGATGTGCACGCTCCACGTCTTCAAGGTGGACCCAGACCTCGCCATCGACACCTTCAGGGAACTGAAGGAGGCGAAGGTCACGGACGCCTACGGACGGCGTTTCGACTTCGAGGCGTTTCGGCGCCTCCTGTCGTGGCACCCCGCTCTCTCGCATGTGCGCCTGTCGCACGACAAGAAACTGACGAATGCGGTGTATTCCAAACACACCGCGCCCGTCGTCAAGAAGGCCGCTCAGGCGGCCTTCGATGAGGGCAAGGCGGCCTACCAAACGGCCTTCCTCGCTCACATCAAGAAGAACGGTCTGTCGCTTGAGACGCTGAACTCCATGAGTGAAAGCGTTCGTGCGGCGGTCATGAACACCTTCAACCCAGACTACACGGCGGACGGTCAGTTCGCCATCTGGCTCCGCGAGGACGTCATCTTGAGCAGTGGCGCGGTCCGAAAGGGCAGCGTCGTCTCCAAGACGAAGTTCCGAACGGCCTTCGAAAAGACGTACCGTCTCGAAGGGAAGGAGGCTCCGTCAAAGGCCTATCGCCTGAAGGGCACCGTCAAGGTGTACCCGCAGCGCGAACTGGTCATCGACGGCGCGTCCTCCCGCGCGAAGACGGTCGGCGAAGGGGTTTCGCTCAGCATCGACTGGGCAGTGGTGCTTGTCCCGAAGTGGGGGCCCGGAGAGTTCTATCTCAACCGGGTCATCCGCGTCGGCAACAGCACCCTCAACCCTGCTGAAGGCCACGTCGCGCTGGACATGGCGGTCAAAAACCGCTGGGACAGCATGGGAACCTCCCGTCTCGGGTGGCGTCCCCACCCCGCACTGCGTCATGCCTACGGCACGGACGTCGCGGAGGTGCTCGACGGAGTCGACAACATCGACGACCTCTTGAACGGCCTCTCCGATGGACGCCGTCTGGTCGTTGAGCGTGGTCAGTGGATGGTCATCGACGAGGCCCCCAAGGCCCGTCAGAAGACCAAGAAGGCCAAGTCCCCCAACGCCCACCGTGGCAAGGCGGGGAAGTGGACCGGACCGGACGACGACGAGGAAGACGACGCTCAGCCCATCACCGTGGGATGAGCGCAACGTCAGACCAAACCAAACAACCCGCCAACACGAGCGGGAGATTCACGAAGAGAAGGCGCTGAGACAGCAACAGGCTCGCACGAATCGAACAAAAGAAACTCCCCGCTTATGGGGCGCTTATGGAGGTGAGCGACATCACTCCAACCGTCAATCAAGACATGCCGATGGCTTCACCGCCATCGGTTTTTCTTTTGCTCCTCCGGAGCATTCGTGAGTGTAGTCAGAAATACACCCACCAACCTTGAAGGTTGGAAGAAGGAATACCTCATCGAGGCCCTTCAGGAAATGTTCGGCGCGGAATGCGTCATTGTAGCCGAAGAGGGCCAAAAGGTCCCCGTCCGTGGCGAACGCTACGGTCGACAGATGGATGCCGATGTGGTTGTCCGTCTCGGCGAAACTGGAGACATCGGGTTCGTTGTGAACCCCAACTCCGGCAACTACGAAGTGGTCGCGGACTGGTACATGGTGAACCAGCATCGCGATGCGCTGAGCAAGGCCGGTATCGAGAGCCCTGACCGCGTGTCGGTTGTCTCGACTGTTCTCCAGAAGACGAACCATGCGTTCGTCAAGAAGAGCCTGAAGAAGAAGGGCTTCAAGAAGAGCACCCTGAAGAAGACTGTCGATGCCGACGGGAACGAGTGCTATGAAGCCGTGTTCACCAAGGGGGGATTCTGAATGAGCAACAAGAAGGAAGTCATCGTCCGATACTACCCAGATGGACGAGTCTATTACGAGACGAAGGGCCTGAAGGGCACGGAGTGCCGTGAAGTGACGAAGGACTCTTTCGACAAACTGTCAGCAGGACGAGGCACCAGCCAAGACACTGCTGAGCGGTTTCAGGGCGGAGACGGTTCCAAGCGGACCCTCCGTCAGGGCTGAAATACGCCCAATCGGGAACGGCAGAAATGCCACCGAGGGGAGAAATCCCCGATGACGGAAGAAATCGCTTCGGCCCCCGCGCGTGCGCGCGGTAAGGACGACGCGACAACGACCGACGCCAACACGACGCAAACCTAATCGGACCACGCGCACGCGCGGGGGCCGAAGCGGGTATTGTGCACCCAAGAAGAGGTAGTGAATCTCTTCGAGGGAATTGACGGACAGATGTTGTTCGTGAAATTACTACCAAAACCGACCTCGAGCGGTCATCACCGATGACTTGCTCTCTTCTTGCATATGCACGCGGACGCGGGCACGGGGGGAGAAAAAAGAGGCCAAATGTTGAGTGAACATCTGTTAGACATGGATTTCGACGAGAAAAAACATGCTGACAGGGCTGCCCGGGTCTCGTGAAGATTCACGAGAATCCTGAATTCGATGCACTGCGAGCCTGCTACTGCGCAGGAGCAACGCTTGCATCAAGATAGTCTACCAAAGAGACTACCAAAACCGAAAGACAGTTAGGCTGCACTCGGTGAACAGATTTCATGGGCAACCAAGCGACCGAGCGTGCGATGAACTCCAGCGACGATTTGTTGTTGGAAGAAGAACGCAGGCGGGATACCGGCACCACCGGTGGACAAGAGGTCGTCAACATTGAGATTGGGACGCTGACGAAGGGAACTCCTCGTGGAGACAATCCGGAATCGACAGAGGCGAACCAAATTTTGGAGGATAATCACAGACAAACAGATGGGGGAAATGCTATCTCACGAATCTTGCGTAGCAGGAAGCGTCAGAAGACTAACCTCAGGAATGACTAATCTGAAGACCGACGGAATCGTCATCAGAAGATTCTTGTCAGTAGACGAGGTCGCCCAAAGAAAATGGGTTTGATTTCGAACTTAACGAACGTCATAGCATGAGAATTTGCTGAAAATCAACGAGAGAGTGAGATGACACTGGCCTGTGCGGCCGGTAGAGGTCTGCGAAATTTCTCCTGAAGATTGGCAAAGAACATGTGTTGGAAAGAAGTCGATTAGACGTCGACTCATTAGCAAAATCGGTGTCAAGTTTGACACCGAAAGAGGTGCCCAGCCATTGGAGATTGGAAAAAGCACCGAGGATTCGGACTTAACGTCCGTGGAACAGGAATCTGAGCACGAAAAGCGTTCTGGTCTTCCCAGATTGCTTTGATGACCTGAGATTCCAAAGGAGAAATCTTGGAACCAATTCTTCCTCGCATCGTAATCTGCACGCCGAAATGGCGGCTTTGAGATGCGAAAAAAGAGGATGAAACCTCACTTGACGGATGTTAAGTGAGCGAGCGACCACCGAAAATCACCTCACCTCCACAGCCTCCCTTGGACCAAACTCCTCGGGTAGGCCCGCCCCAGAAAGGGTAGCAGAAAAAGGGAGGAACCTCGATGATAACGGATGTTAAGCGAGGTTTTGAGGCGAAAAGTGGGTTGTCTCCCTTGCCGGGATACGATTTCTTCTTCGTAATTCTTCGAAGTCTTCGAAGAACCATTTCGTATTGTGGCGCGCGGACTGAGAATTCATCGCGTCGCTGCCAAGAAATCCTCAATGATATGCTATTTGAACAGATGTTAAGATGCGCGGGTGGGCAACATGCCACCTTCGGGTGAAGGGTTGAGTCCCAAACCTGAGTGCATATGCCCGTGCGCTTCTGCTACGTTCCCACCCGGTCAATCGTGTCTGCTATGGACATTCTGGACACCAAGATGAGGGAGTGCGCTGCCGCCTCCCTCGCTGGTGTTGCGATTACGAGCCCAGAAGAGGATGAGGTCATCAGCCGCGTCTGCGATTTCGCAGTACGAACGGCACCGACCCTGAATCGGGACAACGGAAACGCCCGACATGTGTACGTCTGGCATCAGTCCACCGGCTTCCGCCGGTATGGACTGTACGACCAAGATGACACCGGACGGTACATCCCCGTGGAAACGTTGAGTGAAGACGATACTCGCGCACTGAAGTGCCGCCCCATCACTGGGGAGGCCATCGAGTGCGATGATTACGACGACATCTTCACCTTCATCCGCGATTATGACCCGAAGGCCTCGAACGCCGGCGCGATTTTCGTGCTGTGCGACTGGCACAACTACATCGGTTCCTCTCCGAAGGAACCATCTGCTATCGACGCTCAGAAGGTACTCCTCTCGGAGACCTCGAAGTCTGGTAGCACAAAGACTGTCGTCATGCTGAGCCCTCAGCGATGGGACATTCCGGTCGAGTTGGAGCAGGTTATCCGAGTGATTGACCTTCCGCTCCCCGACAAGGATGACATCATCGCAAAGGTGAGGTATTACGTCGACGTGTTCCGGAACAGTCCGGACAAGTTCCCGCAGAACGCACCAACAGCCAACCTTACTGACCGAGAAATCGAGCAGGTGGCTGATGCTTGTGCGGGACTCACGCTCTTCCAGATGGAGAACACCCTGTTGATGTCCCTTGCTTCGTGCAACGGACTCTTCGACAAGGACTTCATTCTGCGGGAGAAGCGCGAGATGATGAAGAACCAAGGCATCGAACTCATCGAGCCGAAGTTCGGATACGACGATGTGGGTGGACTCGAGCCTGCCAAGGCTTGGGCACGCCGCTACCGGAACCGCTTCACACAAGCGGCCTTCGAGTACGGTTTCACCCGCTATCCGCGTGGCATGTTCATGACCGGTATCCCCGGTTGTGGCAAGTCGCTGATGTCCTCCGTCCTGTGTCAGGAATGGGGGATGAACGGGATTCGCATCAAGGCAAGCGACCTCAAGGGGTCGCTGGTCGGCGAATCTGAACAGAAGACGGACAACATCATCAAGATGGCCGAGGCGAATGCCCCGTGCCTTCTGGTGGTGGACGAGGCGGAGAAAATGTTCGCCTCGACCGACGCATCCCGAGACGGTGGCGCCTCCCAAGGTGTCCTGTCGCTCTTCCTGACTTTCATGCAGGAGAGCACGAAGGGTGTGTTCGTTGTCTTCACGCTGAACAACATGAGCGCCCTCCCAAGGGAACTCATCGACCGTTTCGAGGGCCGGTTCTTCTTTGACCTGCCCTCCGAAAGCGAACGTGCGGACATCTTCAACATCCACATCTCGCGGTTCAACCGCGACCCCGCGAACTACGACATCGAGAACCTCGTCTCCAAGACGGATGGTTTCAACGGTCGTGGTATCGAGGCAGCCGTGGCGGAAGCCTTCGGTGCAGCCTTCGCGGAGGATGGACGTGAGCCAACCAACGACGACTTCCTGTCGGCCTTCGACGTCATCGGCCCAGCCGCTGACCAGAAGACCATTGAGACCCTCCGCGAGGAGGCGAAGGCGAAGCAGTTGATGACGGCAAACCGGCCAAGGCCCGCTTCCGAGCAGGCCAAGGCCGAACCCATGGATTTCAGCCGAGTCTGAGGTCCGCCGCCCTTCGGGGCAATCGGATAATCACCGATGGGGAGCATGGCTCCCCTTTCCTTTTTAACGACCTGAAGGTCACTCGTGTCTGAAGAGACAACAGAAGAACAGACCGAATGGTCTGGAGAATTCACCCCTATCGTGCACGACTACCCGAAACGGCGACCATTTGAGCGAAAAATTCCGCTCAAGGCTTTCTTCGGAACCCACGGTCTCCCTCAGGAAGAAGTGGAGCAAGAAGGGGCTCTTATACTGTCAGTTCTTCACGAGGTCTGGTTGAACACCGGGCCTTGTGGTGCTGTCGGAGCACGCTTCTTCGCAAAGAGCCTGTACTGGGACGGCCATGAAGGACGTATCATGAAGGGTACGGAGCACTATGAACGGAAAGAGGACGATGCCGTCCTCATGTGGTGGAGCGACCACCACCGGGAAGGTCGAAGAATGGTTTCGATGATGCTGGCAACTGTGAACGCACTTGCGCATATTTCGGAATTCAACGAAGACGACGAATGGGGCTGGAACTGGGCGATTACGCTCGAATACCTGACCCTTCTGAACAATTACGGGCCTGAAAGGGCCGAAGCATTCTGGCAGGCAAACAGCCTCGACGAAGGCATCAAAGCACCTCGGAAGTGAGGTGCAATCGTGCGAGCCATTTGGAATGGACGAACACCAGACGCCCTCAACATGGCTGAAATGTTGACGGTTCTGGCAATTTACCATGTGTACGAGCAGGAAGGCGACGACTACCTCGAAGTGACGCAGAACCGAAGGATGCCGTGGGTGTTGACCCGCGACATCCGAGGGACCGTCACACGAGACGTTGTCTCTGGATTTGACCGCCTCTTCCAAGAGTCGGTTGCTTTGCTCCAAGAAGCATGGAACGCGGATGAGGAAGTCCGCAGTGGGATGAAGGCACGAATTGAAAGCGGGGAGTTCAATCCAGCGCTGAACTTCATGAAGAATCCCAAGATGAAGAACGCGGTTGGAATGGTCCTGCTTCGGCAGGTCGAAATCCGCGATGGGCTGGTTGGCCCAGAAGCCTTCACAAAGGCTGTTGAGAAGATGGATGGAGCCCTCAAGGAGATGGAAGACTTCGTGAACGAGGTTCTCTCCACTGCTGGAGTGTTCGTGGTGCAGGAGATGCAGCGACATTCGCTCCGACCTGTCGACGTCAACGCGCTGGATGTTCGCATCCGCGCCATCGACGAGAACGGACCGCTGGTCGAGTTCAACATCGACGAAGCGACTGTCTTCAGCAACGACCAAAAGGAGGCTGCCGAGTCCGACGAAAAGGAACAAGGCACCAACGGCTTCAACCCAATGTACGGTTGAGCCAATCGGACGGTTTTAGGCCACAAGTCTGAACCGAACACGCTGGCTGGGGTGGGACATCACCCTACGCGGCTACTGAAGTTGGGCCCGACTTCAGTGCCAATTTCTGCTTAAGGACCTCAGGAGGCGATTAAGAATGAAATTATAACCCTCCCATAAGTCCAGCAACCGTGCCTACTATCGAAGTGAGCATGACCTTTGACAGCGTCGCTGAACTCCTTGAGTTCTTTGGCGAGAAAAAGGTTGAGAATCTGGTCATCAAGACCACGAATGACGTTGAGGCTCCTGTTGAGCCGAAGCAAAAGCCTGCGAAGAAGCAGGGGACCGACATCTGTCGAAAGTGCGACGAGGTGCTTGAGGAAGGAAACAATTGGTATCCTTCGTACAAGAAGAACCGAAACCGCATCTGTATCGGCTGTGTGAAGGGTTATCATCAGTCGAAGCGCCGCGGGGTGCCGGACAAGCAAAAGAAGGAAAAAGTGTCTGACACTTCTGAATCTTCTGGCGAGTCGAATCCTGAGTGCCGAGGCTGTGGAGACGCCCTGACTGATGAAAATTGGTATCCTTCGTATCGAAGGATGGGAACCAAGACGTGTCGCTCCTGCAACAACGCCTACAACCAGAGGCGGAGGCAAGCGGAGAAGGAAGCCAAGGCTGAAAAGCCAAAGCGCGGCCGGAACCTTGCTGCAAACGCACAACGTCATCGAAAGGCCAAGGAGGAACCCAAGGCCGAAACTCAGGCACAGCCTGAGACAAAGGAGGCGAAGACGCGCCCTGTTGGCGACCTGTTCAAGGGAGCCTACGAATACATGAGCCTGCTCATCAGCGATGATGACAAGGCCGCTGAATCCGAAATTCTCGAACTCATCGAGACGTCGGAGACTGAGATGGAGATGGCCCGTGAGGTCGTCCTGAAACTCATGCGTGCAGCGGTCTCTCATGCCCCGACCGATTTCCAAATCGCGGCGGGGAAGAAGGGCGGACGCGACGAAAGCGTCCTTCTGAGGTTGAGCACGGCTTCACTGCCGTCGCTTGACTTCCTCCGGGCCTACTGAGGCCCAATCGTGTCTGAAGAAACAGACGAAGAATGGTGGGGCAACGAGCCTCATACAAAAACCCTCAATCAGGGAATCCTTGAACCATGGGACGATGAAGGCGAAGCAATCGCGTACAAGATTGTCTCCGGGCAGAGACCCGAAGATACGGACGAACGCCATGACGGCTTCTATCTGATGGTCAAGGGCTACGGAGATGCGTTCAGTCCAGACGGATATGGCGCTCAATTGAAGGTTGAAAATGAAGGCGGACGAATCCGCATCATCGTGTGGAGCGACATCAACAATGGCGACCCCACACATATCATCTGGCTCGACGAAGCACTCGAAAGCCGGAGGAAGGAGGACTGAGTCCTCAATCGTGTCTGAAAAGACAGACAACAACGCGGAACAACCGCGTGAAATCGAAATGGAACAGATAAAGAAAGAGAACGAGCGGCTGAAGGAAGAATCTCTCTTCCTGAAGGAAGAATTGGAGCGTTGGGAAAAGATGCTTGAATTGTACGGCATCAACGACGAACGAATGAGTGCTGCGTTGTCTTTCGCATTCGGTGATGAAGATTCCTCAATGGACTACCTTGAGGATATGCTAAACCTGAGTGAAAGGGATTTGGAATGGTACAGTGAAATGTACGGAGATAAAAACGAGGGCTGAGTCCTCAATCGTGTCTGACGACAGATACGTCGAATTGGTGCGCCAACTGAAGGAGGCGTCAAGCACCGATGAAATCTGCTTCTGCATGGAATGTCGGTGCCCTAAGTGCCATCTCGAATGGCCGGAGGACTCCAAATTCGAACTGTGTGAAGCCAGCAAACTGTACAAGAGGAAGGGCTACCTGAAGCGCACTTGTGGAAAGTGCGGCGAAGTGTCGTTCACCTTCTATGTCGAACCTGACTCGCTATGAGTCAATCGTGTCTGGAAAGACAGACAACGCGGAGACCCCGCGTGAAATCAGCGGGCCCCAAATCAAGGGAATCGCACACTCCGGATATGTGAAACCGGGAGACCGAGTAATCGGTGAAGTGTACACCTCAAAGGGAGGTGTAACTGGAATATGGGATGGAAAGATTCTTCGTTGTGAACACAACAGGAAACGAAGCAAGTGCAAAGATTGCGGAGGCAGCAGCATTTGTGAACACAACAGACAGCGAAACCACTGCAAAGATTGCGGAGGTGCTGGTATTTGTGAACACAACAGAGTACGAGTCACATGCAAAGACTGTGGAGGTGCTGGTATTTGTGAACACAACAGACGCCGATACAGATGCAAAGAATGCAAAAAATCCCGAACCTGACTCGCGCTGAGTCAATCGTGACAACTGTCAAGCAAAAGTGTGGGTTGCCTTGCAGCGACCCGCAGCAGTGCCCTGAGAAGTGGTGTGACGGCTACCTGAAAGAAGAGTGGGACTACGCATGTCCTCACTGTGTGAGCGCCTTCAGAACACCATATCCAGCGAACTGCGATTGCAGAACAATCTGTGGAGACCACTGCTACAAGTGCTATCCTCCACGGGACACCAAAGGCCGCTTTGTTTCCATCTCAGAATATGAACGGTGGGGTCGCGGCGGGTATCGGGGATTCGGACCCCGCAAACCCATGCCGGTTTCAGAATGAAACCAATCGTGGTGAACATTCACCTAAACGCAAGGGTCCGGCCTCGCGTCGCGCAAGCGATGCGCCGGTACGACCTTGAAATGCCTGAGTTCAAAAATGAACTCTCAAACGAAGTCCGCCTGACCGGCGAACTGATGGATGGCGGAACGAACGAACGTTTCCTCGTCCGAATCAAACAAGACCTGACTCTTGTCCTCGTGGAAGACGAAGACGGACTCGTCGCTATTGGGACCACTCATGTGGAATAGCGACAATCGTGGGTGCAGACATTTACCTGTACGACAAGCGTCGAGAAGACCTCGAGGCTCGAATCAAAGAGTGGCTCGAAGAGCCGACTTACGATGGCATCATGGCTCGACTCCTTGGACGCTTTGGCGACCGAGAGGAACGGAGCATCGTGCACATCTGGCAAGGCGGTATCGACAAAACGTCGAAAGCCCTCGCCAAGGAATACCAAGAACTCGAACAAACCCACTACTTTCGTGACTCCTACAACGAAAGCAACCTCTTCTGGAGGATGGGGCTTTCGTGGTGGGCGTTGCTTGAGGAAGGAAGCATCGACGAGAACGGTATCGCAAATGCCGAGACCGTCCAAAGGCTTCTCGATGAGTACAACCAATTACACGAGCGGGTGCTCTCGAAAGAGGCTACCACCGCTTGGTTTGCCGGAGAAGTGGAAAAAGGAACTCATTTTGACCCTGATGAAGGCCCAGATGATTGGGTTAAGTACTTTCAAGAGAAGGGAAAAGAATTTGCTGAGTTCTGCCAACGAACCTTGGACAACAACGGATACTGGGAATGCAGTGTCTGACGCTCGAAAGAGCAATCGTGCAAGAGACAGTACTCTGCAACATCGCCCTCGGTGAGAGGGCGGTCGCATCGGACCCATCCTACGGGATGGACGTATGGTGCGGCGAATACGACATTCCGGTGAAGGCCGGACAGTACACGGTGCGGCAAGTCCGCGGCCAGTACAACGGGTGGGGTGAGCGCACAGCGCGCATCATCGCACAAAGGAACGACGAAACCGTCACCGAATGGACGTTCTTGAACGGCCTCGGGGTGGACAGCGCACGGATGGCTATCTGGAACGCTGAGACCTACGAGGGCGAAGAGAACGAGCGAGACACCTTCGAACCGGGCCAATGGGAGCGAATGCTCGACACCATGACCCGCGAAGAAATCAACGCCAATTGGCCCAACCATCGCATCAGCGCGAACGGATGTTGGGTCAGTGCTGGATTGGGTGACGGCTACTACTTCTCCTACCTCGGCAAGAACGCTGAAGGTGAGACGGTGGCTATCAGCGTCGTCTTCCTGATGAAGGAAGAAGACGAGAACCAAGTGGCCGATGACCCCGAAAGGGGAATCCCCGTCACGGAAGAAACCGCGATGCACCCTGCCCTTCTCCAGTACGCTGGAGGACCCGCTTCAGTCTGGAACTGAGGCAATCGTGTCTGAAAAGACAGTGAAATACGTCGACCTTCAGGGTGACGTGGAAATCTCGTATTTTGAACGACGAGCAAGCGACGGCTTCAAGGCCGCATTTGACTTGGACCAGAAGGAACTCGTCATGACCCACAAGGAGGTCTGGGACCTCTTTGTCGAAACCGCCAAGAGTTTCCAATACCATGGGGACGCTGAGAAAAACGCGCCATGGAAACCCCAAGACGTTGTGGACTCAATTTTGTTCAGAGTAGAGGGCCTTCTCGAAGAGAAGGTCAACGCTTCAGACGAAGACTGAAGCAATCGTGTCATTCATAGAACGACTCACTGGGGAATCGCTTCCCCAGCAAATTTCAACTGAAAAGGAGGTCGAGGTTCTGACTCAACTCCTTCACGAATCACGCTCGGAGAACGAGAGGCTTGAACGCGCCCTAAGGGTTAGCACCCGAAGCCAGCGAGTGGCTCAGGATAGGCTCAGTGAAGTCTTTGAGCAACTCAAAGACCGAGGCGAAGAATTGCACCACTTGGAGTGGCAGTTGAAAGACTCAAAGGCTGAAATCAAGAGCCTTTGCCAAGAAAACGACAACCTACGGGAAAAAGTCATCCAACCCCTGCTTTCACTGCTTGGGGAAACCGAAAACTCGGGACTCCGTGGGATGCTCAATCATCAGCAGAAGGAAATGGTGAGCGATGTCCTCAAGCAAGTGCTTCGGCACGGCTTGATGGAACCAACACCAACACCAACGCAGAAGCCAATTCATGCGCTCGACCTGATGGACCTCTTGGGAGGATTGCTCCCGCAGGCTGAATACGCCGGTGATGGAGAAACAGTGGCTAAGTGAGCCACAATCGTGGAGTCAGACGACTACCAGACCGGCTACTTGCGAGAGTGGCCAGCGAATTTGGACGATTTTGATGAGATGAAGCGCCGTGATGTTGCGGAATTCATCGACCAATACCATAACGTCTCCGAAAAGCATCACGAATTGGTTGGTGCTGTTCTCGACTTTATCCGAGTGTGGAACCAGCGAGAAAACCGAGGCGTCTTGGAGGAACTTGAACTGCGTCTGAACATCATGGAAAGCATGGTGAAAAACAAGGGCCAAACGTGAGCCCACTCGTGAAAGTGAGCACACTTCTCCGCCTGCTCCAACAGGTGCAGGATGAATTGGGTGATTCGACAGAAATTGTCTGGTATCACCTCGAAAACCACAACCTCGATGGCGACTTCCATTTGGAGACCATCATCCCGTTTGAAGCACAAAACGATGATGAACCTCCTTGGGTCGAGATAACCCTCGGGAAGTACGAAGAGGTGAGTGCAGACAGCGGCTCTTGTGGCTGCTGCAACAGGACGGACGAATGAGCCGTCAATCGTGAGAATTTTCATTCACCCTACACGGGAATGCAACCTCAGTTGTAGCGGATGCTACCTGACGGACATCCCGGGGATTGAAGACCTACTCCAAGCCGAACTGCCGATGACGTACTTCGAGGACATCCTTGAGTCTGCGTCGTCCGCAGGATTTGACGAACTGGCGCTACTGGTCAACCCTCAGAAGAGAAGTATGACCCACCTTGGCCTTGCCGAGGTTGCGAAGGAACTGAACATGAAGGTCAACATGACCACGACACATGACGTCATCCTGAGCATGAGCCCACGACTCCTGAGTCACTTCGACATCATCTCGATGTCAGTGGACACGGAGCGCTTCAAGAATCCTGAACAAGCAGTGTCCTTCGTCGACCGGGTACTGACCCACTTCGAAGAGAGCCGCTGGATTGGGCACTTCAACATCAATCTCACCTACTCCGTCGAAGTCTTTGACTGGGTGAAGGACCAATCCTTCATCAAGAGGCTCGACCGGAGGTCCGACAGCATCACGCATCTGATGATGAAGCCGCTGAAGGACACCTACGGCTCCATGGAGCGCTTCCAAGAACTCTTCGAGGAAGCCTTTGAACTGGAGCACCTCGACCTCACTGGGACGAAAACGAACCATCAGCGAGCCGAGCCCTGCACGCATCACATGCTGGGGCTCAGTCAGTGCTACGCTGGCTACGAGGAACTGAGCATCGACCCCAACGGGCAACTTTCTGGCTGCGTGTTCGACACGCATGACCGGGACGTGAGCACCGTGGAGAAGTTCGATGCTTTCCTCGAAACATGGTTTGAGACGCGCGCTCCTGTGGAGCACTGCGCTCTCGTCCAGTGAGTCAATCGTGTCGGAAAAATTCGACTACGAGCACATTGTGCTCGACAATTACGAACAACAAATCGTGTGTTCGGCAGAACACACTGGCTACCGACGTTTCCCGAAAGGGAACCGGCGAATCATCGCGACGCTCGACTACGAGCGCACTATCGAGCACTTGGAAACAAGTGGTGAAGACCCCGCTGACCCAGAAGTGGTCGAGGGGTCTCTCATCTATCGCTTCACAGACAGCCGTGGTGCAACTGTGTACTATTGGCCGGGAGGCCAAGGCCTGTTCTGGGGGGATGCAAATCCCACCTGCGCCTGCGGTGGCGGATGGTGGCCTTCAGTCAAAGACTGGGGCGATGCTACTGAAGAAGAAATCGAGAACCATCTGTCCATGGGATATGGTGGGGATTGCTGTGAATCAGTGAAGAGCCCCGGTGCCACTTCTGAGTGGTGCCGGACACGGGCGTAAGCCCAATCGTCATGTCGAATGAACATGAAAATCAAACCACGGAAGACCGTGGTCAAATGGAAGAAAGGTCATGGTGGGCCTACATCCCTGACGTGTGTGAAGCCGGTGTCGTTGTTGACGCCTACACGCTCGAGGAAGCGGTTGTGGAAGCACAGCGCGAACTGTTGGAAGCACCGTGGACCTATCCACTGCGAAGGGATAGAGAAAGGCCAATTGAGTTCTTCCTTTACGAACTCGGCAAGTTGACGATACACCACCTCCCAAGGGAGGAAGAGAACTGACTCACACCCGCATTGAGATGGACACCATGCAAGCCATTGAGCGCATGGAAGGCCACATGAAGCGAATTGCCGATGTTCTCGAACGTCTGGAGTCCTTCTTCATCGCAACGAGCGTTGAGGAAGTACGACAGCGTGTCGAGGACATGCACAACGGGAGGGCTTGAGCCCCCCAATCGTGACCGAATATGAGTCGCTACCACAGCAGGCACAACTTGTCTGCTCAATCACAGTCCAAAATTTCGACTGGAGAATGGTTCGGAACGTCTTCTATGACGGCATTACGAACCCTCTCGAACTCGATATTCTGTTTGATGGAACATCTTTGATGCTCCGAGGAACCAAGGGCACTGAGTTGCTCTCACGGGATTTGACCGTGACGGGACTACGAATGCCCTTTACTGAGAGTTTCACGGTTGACGTGAACGGAATGCCAGCATGGCTGCGTTCCCAAAACCGAGAACCGCTCACCCTGAGTCTCGTACTCAGGAGCGGAACGGGGTTCGTGAGTCTGGATGGTATCAACCCATCTAACCGAGGCAATTGGCGTTCCAACATGGACATCGAAATAACGAAAATGGACTACCACATCGCTGTCCCGTACAAGGCCCTGCGTCAGCAGGTCTTGGACAACAGCGGCTTGCTGGTTTCGGTTCATCAGAACCGAGTTGGCCTGCACCGCCCTGATGGGGGTCGGGCTGATTTTTCAACGAAGGACATCGAGCAGATGCGCCTGTTCTCCACGCAGTGTGATGCTGCTGTGGGGTTCATCACGAAGAAGGACGTGCTTACGCGCCTGACTCGTGGTGGAGTACGAACAGGAGACACCGCCTTCATCGGCTTCCGCGGACCTGATGTCTTCATCGGCTTCAACCGCGGGAAGACCTACGTCTGGAGTCGTCTGGACCGGGGGGCCTACCGCCCCTCGCCACCGATTCGTCACGGTGAGAAATTTTCCTACGTCCGTCTGGTCCCGGCGCTTTACGAGCCCTACTTGGTGCTTCGTGAGATGGCGGAATGGACGGTGAGGATGAAGTCTCCCAATGAGGAAGAGGAAATGACCGAAGACGAAAAGAAGACGGTGCGGGCTTGGTGGTCCGCGTTTATCAGCCAACAAGCAAGGCTCGGAGAAGAAATTGCTCCTGAGCATCACGAAGCAGCGGAGAAGTTTCTCTCCTGACGCTTCAATCGCATGATAATCAATCATGAACATCGAATCACACGAGAGGCGTACAAGGCGAACCGAACCTTCCATTCTGGATGGATTCACCTTGGTCTTCGTCACGAAGCCTTGGTCCCTGAATGCTTTCGTGTGAGAGGAATGCGAGTAGCCGAGCGAACGGTGAACCTCCTTTATCGCCTCCAGCAGGACGACCCTACGGTCGAATCGCTAATTGAGGCAACGGAATTCTTCGGCCCTAAAGGCCTGAGAAGCACCGGAAGGCGCTTCGCCGAGACCGTGCTACCGTATTTCATCTATGCAACAAACAACATGTCTGAGTACATCAACAACGAAGAAGTCTGGAACGGCTTCATGTCGTACTTGACGGAGAACATGGTGGGAATACCTTGGACGAGCGACTGAACGCGATGGCCTCGGGGAAACCGAGCGAGACCATCAAGCGTCGGTTCAACGCTGAAGGCCACCCACTATACGTCGACGCAAGAGACTTCATCGACAACGCATGGCTCAGGGAATCACGATACCGATTCACGACTCCGCTTCCTGACGGGAGCCGAGCGTACGATTTCGTTCTCCTTGAGAAACACAGAAATTATGCGAAGGTTGAGTTGACGATTACGCACGAAGCCCCCCAGAGAACGACCACTATGGCAGGGATGATTTACATCATCGACGCCTTGTGGGACGGCTGGGAAGAAGTGCTCAAGACTGACAACGCGCTATATAGCGTACAACACGAAGGCGAATACGGTTTTTGGAAACAAATGAACCAGTTCAGTATGGCCTTCAACACGTTCTTCGGCCTTTGCCACTGCGATGTGGTAAAGGAATGAGGAACAATCGTGGGGTGGAAGTCCAACTCACTAACGGGCCTGTGGGCTCGTCGAATTAAGCGAATTGACGCGTACAACAGCGAAAGTGGAACCTACGAGATTCGAGTCTCGCAGGAAGACCTCGCCAAGATGACGGCTGCTGGCATCGGCTTTTCTGTGCTCCTTGAGCCCGGAGAAACGAAGATGCTGGAAGTCAAGATTGATGCTGGAACGGTTGACCGGCTGAAGGACCTGCGTGTCGGAGACATGCTTCAGGTCTGGACGAACGACCGTCGAAACAGCGACAATTCGCCTACACACAACCTGCGCAGCCGTCGACAAGACGGTCAAGAGTCCTGACGGGCTCGCGCAATCGTGGAACAGCAAGACATTGACTACATCTGCGGACTTCTCGCAGGTGCACGTTCAAATGGACTGAATAAAAACACGTTCGTGGACTCGGGGAATTATGGAATCCCTCGTTTCCAGAAATATCGTGGAGCAGACATTCGGTATGACCACCATGTGCACACCAACGGAAGTTTGTACATCATCGGGCGAACCATGCCCGATGAGCAACATCCGGTGGTCATCATGGAAATCAGACCGACGTTCTCGCGCGGCCAACATGCTGCGCCACACTCAGATTTCCTTGAACCAAGGAACGAAGTGTGGGCCATGATTACGAACAACGTGCACCCCCATCGACGGGGTGCAGAAAGAGAAGGAATGAAGTTCGACACTTCAGTGGAAGATTTGCATGACGCCGCGATTTTGAACGGCGAGATGCTCAACCTCAGTACCGTCAACTTGTCCAACGAATCGACCACAAGGCTGGGGAGAAGCATGGCTGACCATGTTTCCTTTTACACGAAGCGAGGCTGGTTTCGACTGGACATTCCAGTTGCGATGGCCGCGCTAACGTACAACTCGACGGCCTTTACGCTGGAGAAAGGCGTCTATCTCGTGAGAGAAGAAGCCAATCTTCGACTGATGTGGCCGGAAGTGGACCATCGCCTGAGTGGCGTGGCTCCTATCGGGCAGCGAACAACGAATGTTCAACATGCCGACTCTTTCCTCGGGCGCCTGTGAGCGCTCAATCGTGTCAAATGACGCAACTGAAGAAGCCCTCGAAGAAGAGGGCTTCGTGAATGACAACGCTGACCTGCCGTGCCGTGGGCACCTTGGGTTCTTTGCCGTGTTTGCTGGAACAGTGAACTACGAAGAACTTGTGGCCATGGGACGGACGGTGGGTTTGCCGGGTTATGGACCTGAGAGAGCCTATGTTTGGGACAGGAGCGTCCCCCAGTACAACTGGGACGGATGGATGCCCCGACCACGCAGTGGAAGCCGAGCCTTTGCCTACGCGGTGAAGGACCTCGAGCGGACTGTGGGCTGGGTCGAGACCGACGAATGGACAGACAGGAACGGGAACAACCGTGCTTGGGTGTCCTACGAGACGGTCATGATTCGGAACCAACGAGAGTACAAGTTGGTGCGCCGATGGCGCGGACGGAACGTACAGACGAACAATTGGGACAGCCTTACGGAGGACATCTTCCGTATCAGGTATGTCGCGCCCGAGCGCAAGAGCAATCTTGCACGCTGGCGCCGTCGCTATGTCGACCAGACGCTTGGACGTCTGGAGGCTGGCACGCCTCGTGCTGAACCGAGTGAACTGAGCGCCCTCTTTGAGGTGACGCCGTTCAACCCGACCGTGCTTGTCGATGCGAACCAACTCGCTTCGGTCAACCGAACGTTGACCCTTGCGATGCAACGTGAGTGCACTACCGTGGACCAAGATGCCCTTCGGGCCATCGTCCGATACGCTATCAAGAGTGTCGGTGGTATCCAGTTCGGTGGTTCCTCCGGTGGTGTGTACTACATTCCGGATTGGGACAGAAACCAAGCCTACATGCGGGCTCTTGTTCCTTTCTCGGAACTCATCAATTGGTTCGGCGAAAGCAACCGCGAACAGAGTGATGTTCGCTACAACGAAGATGGCTCAGTCATCAACACCGATGGACCGCTGACGACGCTCCGCCTTCTGGGCTACGTCGACAGCGCGCGCCAAATGGAGTACCTACGTCAGGACATCGCCCGTGAGGTGTCGTCCAGCGTCAACTCCTACTACGACGACCTGCTTCGTGTCGTTCAAGAGACAGGTATCGAAGACCTCCCGAAGGAAATCGACCGCTTGTTCCGCGAACGCCGCGACCTGACCCGTCGTCTTGGCAACATGCGTACCATCGTGGGCGAAGGCATCCAAGATGCTCTTCAGCCCAAGCAAGACGTCCAGACGCTCTTTGATGAGCGCCTTGGAGCCATCACCACGCACGACCAAGCGCAGGCCAACCGCCTGCGCCAACTCATGCGCGTCGCCATCGAACTCGATGACGACACCGGGGACGAATGAGCCCCAATCGTGTCTGCGAAGACAACAGATGACCGCCTTGACGGCGGTGAAATCTTGACCTCACGGGCTGACCAAGAGAAGATGAACAGCATGGCGGAGCAGATTGCTTCGCTTGAGGCTCTTCTCAGCGACCGTGAAAAGACGCTTAGCGAAAAAAGTCAGCGTATTGAGGAACTGAAGCAAAAGTTCACTGCTGAAATGACGCGACTCAGTGAGGGAGAGTGGGAAAAAATTGATGTGACATCAAACCACAACAACAAACCGTATGTTGAACAGGAAGAGAATTTCAACCAGAGGATATTCAAAGGGAGAAAAGTGGGCGGAACTACGATGCTGATGTACGACTCAGTATTTCGAAATACCCGACTCCTTATGGACTGGGAAGACTTCTG
>Ga0181594_10000386_pt1 | contig 39703 bp, 33 predicted proteins | sample 071ome_18_FD_145603 | JGI IMG/M metagenome (GOLD analysis project Ga0181594, IMG submission 145603) | Coastal salt marsh microbial communities from the Groves Creek Marsh, Skidaway Island, Georgia - 071413BT metaG (spades assembly) | ecosystem: Environmental > Aquatic > Marine > Intertidal zone...
TTTGATCTACACACCTCCATTCCGCTAAGTTGATCTATGAAAGGGTGCAGGAAATCTGCACCCTTTTCTTATTCAAAAACGGTAGTCGGGCCGTTTTGATTTTGAATTTCTACACTACATAGGGTTATTCCCACATGACATCCATCAACGACCCAAAACCAGAGTCGTTCCAGTTGTCACAGCTTATCAACGACACGCGATATCGGTCCTATACGTTCCAATTTATTGCATTGATCGTGCTGTTTTTCCTGGTCGGTTATCTGTATTTGAATTTGGTTGAGAACCTGCGCACAGCGGGTCTTGATATCTCTTACGAGTTTTTAGGTGAACCCGCTGGTTACGACATTAACCAAAGACTGGTTGAATATAACAGCCAATCTTCGCATTGGCGTGCGTCTGTTGTTGGTGTTCTAAACACCTTATTGGTTGCCTTTGTTGGATGCATTTTGGCAACGATTTTTGGTGTGACGGCGGGTGTTCTTCGTCTGTCAAATAACTGGATCGTGGCTAAGTTGATGGCCGTTTACGTTGAAATTTTCCGTAACGTGCCAGTCTTGATTTGGATCCTAATCATCAACGCGATTTTCCTAATCGCATTACCCCAACCCAAGGCGTTTAAAGCGCGGGGCGGGAATCCTCCAGAGGCGGAAATGCTCTGGGATTCCTTTGCGTTCACAGGGCGCGGTATCTATGCGCCAAAGCCCGTTTTTGAAACGGGGTCTTGGGTTGTTGTCGCGGTGTTTATCTTGTCGATCATTGGGGTGTTCGCCTATCGTCGTTATGCAAAATTCGCGCTTTATACGAATGGTCGTGATCTGCCACGCGGGTGGCCATCGCTTGCGATTTTATTTGTTCCTGCCATTTTGGCCTATTTTGTTATGGGCAGCCCCATTGGACTAGAATACCCAGAGCTTAAGGGATTTAACTTCAAAGGTGGCATCTGGGCGCGTGGTTCATTTGTGGCGCTGACATTTGCGCTTGCGATTTATACAGGTGCCTTTATCGCGGAAAACGTGCGTGCAGGTATTCTTGCGATTTCGAAGGGCCAGACAGAGGCCGCCGCCGCATTGGGTATTCGCCCGGGCCGTATAATGAGCCTTGTGATCCTTCCGCAGGCTTTGCGTGTTATCATTCCGCCCATGATTTCCAACTTCTTAAACCTTACTAAAAACTCGTCATTGGCGATTGCGGTTGGGTACATGGATATCACGGGGACATTGGGTGGCATCACATTGAACCAAACAGGGCGCGCGATCGAAGCGATCCTATTGTTGATGGCATTCTATCTTGCGATCAGCCTTGGCATCTCTGCGATCATGAACGTCTATAACAACTCAATCAAACTGAAGGAGCGCTAGATGAGTGATCAATCTATTGCATTCGTGCGCCATGAAACACTGCCTCCTTCTCCGCCCCCCGCGTCAGAAACGGGCATTGTGAAATGGATGCGTGAAAATCTGTTTTCATCCGTCACAAATTCTATCCTGACGCTTGCGGCCCTTTATGCGATTTATTCGATTTTGTCTGGGTCCATGCCATGGATTTTGGGCGGAATCTGGCAGGCGCCATCGCTTCAGGCGTGTCGCGAAATCTTGGCAGGAGACTCTGCAGGATGTTTTGCGGTTTTGACGGAACGCTGGCACCAGTTGATCTTTGGCTTTAAATATCCGCAAGAGGCCTATTGGCGCCCAACACTGGCTTTCGTTCTTCTGATCGTTGCCGTTGCGCCCGTATTGTTCGCAAATCTGCCGCGTCGCATGTTGATCCTAACGGGTCTCTATCCGTTCATCGGATTTTGGTTGATCTGGGGCGGCACGATTATGGCCCCTTTGATGGGCCTTGTTGGGTTCATCGTCGCCTATATGGTTTTCCAGCGCCTTGAACGTTCAAGTTTTGCAATGGGTGTTTTGGGTGGCTTGATCGCCGCGATCATCGTTTGGACAATTGGCGGTTATGTCAGCGACGCGATGAGCGGTTTCTTTGCGCTTGAACAAATTCCATCACGCGACATGGGTGGGTTCATGTTGAACATCATCCTTGGCACGGTCTGTGTATCGCTGTCCTTGCCCATCGGGATTTTGTTGGCACTGGGACGTCAGTCGAAAATGCCGATCATCAAAATCATTTGTGTTGTGTTCATCGAATTTATTCGTGGCGTTCCGCTGATCACGCTTTTGTTCGTGGCAAACGTTGTATTGGCCTATTTCCTACCACCAGGGACAACCTTTGATCTGATCCTGCGCGTGATCATCATGATCACTATGTTCTCCTCTGCTTATATTGCCGAGGTGATCCGTGGCGGGCTTGCCGCCCTACCGCGTGGTCAGTATGAGGCGGGCGATAGCTTGGGCCTTGATTATGCGCAATCCATGCGTTTGATCATTTTGCCACAAGCGTTGAAGATTTCGATCCCAGGTATCGTAAACGTTGCGGTTGGTCTGTTCAAAGACACCACACTGGTTTCCGTGATCTCAATGTTCGATCTGGTGGGGATGATCCGCGGACCGATCTTGGCATCAACGGAATGGAACGGCGTTTATTGGGAACTGTTTGGCTTTGCCTCACTTCTGTTCTTCATCATCTGCTACGGCATTTCACAATACTCACAATGGCTCGAGCGTCAGCTCGCGACCGATCATCGATAATTAGGAGGTCTTGATTATGGCCCAGGCACAAATGACCGTCTCAGACGAGGTCGCAATTCAAATCCAAGATATGAATAAATGGTACGGTTCGTTCCACGTTCTTCGGGATATCAACCTAACTGTTCATCGTGGCGAACGCATTGTTATTGCGGGCCCATCTGGTTCGGGTAAATCAACATTGATCCGCTGTATCAACCGTTTGGAAGAACACCAGCGCGGACAAATCATTGTTGACGGAACCGAATTGTCATCGGATCTGAAAAACATCGACAAAATCCGTTCAGAAGTGGGGATGGTGTTCCAACACTTTAACCTATTCCCGCATTTGACGATTTTGGAAAACTGTACGCTGGCTCCGATTTGGGTGCGTAAAACACCCAAGAAGGAAGCCGAAGAAACAGCGATGCATTTCCTTGAAAAGGTGAAAATCCCAGAGCAGGCATTGAAATATCCAGGCCAGCTTTCTGGTGGTCAGCAGCAGCGAGTGGCAATTGCGCGTTCCCTTTGCATGCGCCCCCGCATCATGTTGTTTGATGAACCAACCTCTGCGCTTGACCCAGAAATGATCAAAGAGGTGCTGGACACCATGATCGAACTGGCAGAAGAGGGCATGACCATGTTGTGTGTGACGCACGAAATGGGATTTGCGCGTCAGGTTGCAAACCGCGTCATCTTTATGGACGAAGGTCAGATTGTAGAACAAAACGAACCAGAAGAGTTCTTTAACAATCCAAAATCTGATCGTACGAAATTGTTCTTGTCCCAAATTTTGGGACACTAAGGAGCAATTGCAATTTGAATTAGGTAGGGCGCATAATTTTTATGCGCCCTTCTTTTTCCCAGCCCAATATAATTTTAGCCTCACGCGCATAGTTATGTGGTGTCTTATAATCGGTGGGGTTGTAATAGGTGCCAGTTGCTCCAAAATCAAAACCATAAAGGGTAATTGATTTTGCCGCGTCTAAACGCAACAGATAGCTGATCGCCATGAAACCTGATGAGGGGCGCCGCCCGATTAAATTGCGATCTTGCAGCCAATACCTACGCGCATAAAACAGCAGCTTTGCAACGTTTTGGGGCCGATATATCCGCAAATGACGCAGTTTTGGGATCAGGAACAAAATGACTTTTGGGTCAAAATGGTCCTGCATCTCGGCCTCGGACAATTCGGGGGTGAAACCCCAAAAATCTGTTCTGTGGCCTTGTGCTAAGGGTGATTTTACAAACCCTTTGTTCAATCGAATAACAATGTCATGCGCATCGATTTCTGTACCAAATTCGGCGTCAAACAGGCTTTGGGCGTTTCCAACAACGGCAATTGATTTCCCAGCGATATGAGTGTTTAGAATTTTGTCAGAGTTGCGCGTATGTTTTAAAACCGCGCCACGCGGCGCCTGCCATAAATAGCGCCGTGGCCATGCGGCCAGTTTAGCCCAATTCATCTATGCTTCACCTCCGTGACGGCGCCAATAATCCACCATCCACTTAACACGACCCAGACCCCAGTGCGGCCCAATGCCCCATAGCCCGCCATTCACAAGATCAATGGGTCGAGGTTCACCGTGAAAGGCAATTACGCGGTTTTCGGGTTTGGGATTGGGCGGCGATTTCACCAATCCAACGAGTGCGGGTTGACGCAGGTGGTATTTAAAACTCAATACCCAATCCGCGGGCCAAAACGCCATGTCGTGCACCATGCTTTGGACGTAGATTTGTTCGATGCGATGCTGAGCAACGACCGCATCGCGATTTGCCATAAAGTGATCTAAAATCTCCGAATGTGCGCCCAGATCAAAGGTAAAAATCCCAGTCCCCGCAAGTGGCGTGGCATCGGGCGCCCCAACGCCCCATGTAGGCCCCGTGTCAATTGCAACCATTTTGGGGGTGTTATAGTCAAAAAATGGGTCAAGTGATCCGGTGATCACCGTGTCCAGATCAATAAATAACGCGCGTCCCTTTAGGCCAAAAAAATCCTGGGTAAAGACGGCCAATTTGGGCCAGCCCCCTTTTTTCCAGTGAAAGGACTCAAGATCCAAATCGGGGATCGGATAGGATATAATAGCAGAGTCAAGGCCCTCCGCATCCTCGGTCAAACAGACGAATTTGAAATCACCCGTGATGTTTGCGCGACACGCCGTATATAGGACATTCACATATGAAGCGGGATAAAGCGTCCCCCATTTCATGCAGATGATGACGCGATCTTTTGACATGATGTCCCATTTCCTTTTTCGGCAAGCTGTTGTGCAACTCTATCCAACAGGCTAAGAGAAAAGTCAAAGGACTAAAGGGCCGATCCAAAAATGAAGAAACTTTTTTTCGTGACAGGAACGCGTGCAGATTTTGGCAAGCTTGAACCGCTTGCCGTTGCAGCGCGGGATCAGGGCTTTGATGTGAATTTTTGGGTCACTGGCATGCATATGATGGAACGTTACGGCCTGACGAAGATTGAGGTTCAGCGCGTTCAGGGTGTGGGCGTTTCAGAATTCTCAAACCAGTATGAAGGCGATCCACAGGATGTGATCCTTGCCAAAACGGTCTTGGGATTTTCCGAATTTGTGCGGGACCATCAGCCCGATTTGGTGATTGTGCATGGTGACCGGATCGAAGCATTGGCCTGCGCAATTGTTTGCGCCACAAACTATATCCGATGCGCGCATGTCGAGGGTGGCGAAGTATCGGGAACGATTGATGAGTTGTTTCGCCACTGCAACACCAAATTGGCCTTTTGCCATTTTGTAAGTTCACATTCCGCGGCTGAACGTGTCGCGCGTTTGGGGGAACCCAAAGAGTCGATATATGTGATTGGCTCTCCTGAATTGGATTTTCATTCGAAACCCTCTGGCGTGTCGATTGAAATGGTGCGTAATCACTATGACATCCCGTTTTCTGATTACGGCATCTGCACCTTTCATCCTGTCACATCGGAACAGGACACGATGGCAGAACAGGCCTCAAATTTGTTTGGGACGCTGGATGCATCTGGCAAAAATTTCGTGGTGATTTTACCCAATAACGATCCGGGTACAGACGACATTATGGCGGCAATCCACAAACTGCCCACGGATCGATTTCGGATTTTACCATCTATGCGGTTTTCCCATTTTTCTGAATTGATGAAAAATGCGGCCTGCATCGTTGGCAATTCATCTGCGGGTGTGCGTGAGGCCCCGTTTTTGTCCATTCCATCCTTGGACGTGGGCACCCGCCAAAATGGCCGTGCGCAAAGTGCATCCGTCACCAGTGCCCGCGCAGAAGAGCGCGATCGCATTTCAGCATTCTTAAAACAGGATTGGGGAAAACGCTATCCTGCAAATGATGATTTTGGACAGGGCAGTGCATCAGAACGCTTTGTCGAGATTATGGGCCAAGATACATTTTGGCAGGCTAAACTGCAAAAGGTCTTTGCCGATCATGCCTAGGCCGCTGCCATCGGGGTTGTGGGGGCTATACATTCGCCTAACAACACTGCTGCGCCCATTGGTCCTTTGGAACGTCAAGAGGCGTTTGAAGAAGGGAAAAGAAGACGCAAATCGCGTGTCTGAGCGTTATGGCATTCCAACGCATGCACGCCCTGAAGGTCCCTTGATATGGTTGCATGCTGTCGGTTTGGGCGAGGTGATGGCCCTGCGCGGCATGATCCCGATCCTGTCACAACACTGTCCTGAGGCGCATTTTTTGGTTACATCAGGCACGCGTCAATCTGCCGATGTTTTTTCACAAAATCTGCCTGATCGCACATTGCATCAATATTTGCCATTGGATGTCAGTGGGTATTGCACAGCGTTCCTTGCGCATTGGAAACCAGATCTGTGCATTTGGTCAGAGCAAGAATTGTGGCCCAACATGATTTGGCATGTCGATCAGTCTGACATCCCCCAAGTAGTCATCAATGCACGGATGAATGCAGCCTCCTTTCAATCGCGTCATCGTGCCAAGGGGATGTTTGCAGATATCTACGGGCGTTTTGCCCTGATTTCTGCACAAGATGAACAAACGGCCGCGCATATCCGCGCTTTGGGTGCCACTGTGCGGGTTGATGGTTCGTTAAAGCCGCTGTCCCCTGCGCTTCTGGTCGATCAGGCTGAATTTGAAACACTTACAGCCCAAATCGGTGAACGACCTGTACTGTGTCTTGCATCCTCCCATCTGGCGGATGAGGACGTGGCGCTTTCGGCGCTGGGTAAGCTTTCGCCTGAAACACTCCTCATCATCGTGCCGCGGCGCGTTGAACGCAGCGCTGAAATTGCGGACAAAATCAAAACAGCTGGATTTTCCCATTCTGTTGGGGATGGGCCCATTCAGAAAACAACGCGTGTGCATTTGGTGGATCAGGTGGGGCAATTGGGTCTTTGGTACAGATTATGTTCCTATGCCTTTATTGGGGGTGGGTTTGACGAAACCCAAGGGCATAACCCATGGGAGGCCGTGACCCTAAACCGCCGCGTGTTTCATGGACCAAACACAGCAAATTTTGAGCGTGACTATGAAATCCTAAACGCGCTTGACATCGCGTATCAGATTGCGAGTGCGGCTGATTTAGTGGCTTCAATCGATAGCACAGAACCCGTATTGGACGCAAAGCAGCGGAATTTGGCGGTTGACCAAGCGGTCAAGGATTTGGATAAGCTGGGTCAAGATATCATAGCCATAATGGACCGCGTGCGTGCGTCATAGTTTTCCCAGCATCAAAGTGACAGCCTTTATGGCGTTTTATCGCCTGCTTTGGTTACTCTTGATGCCTGTGGTTTTGTTATATCTGAAACGGCGCGCGCGCCGCGAACCCTTGTATATAGACCAACTTGGCGAACGCTTTGGGTTCGGCGCGCAACGATTGGGCGACTGGGCCTGGATACACGCGGTGTCGCTGGGGGAATTCCGCTCTGCAATCCCATTGATTGACGCGTTGTTGGCACGTGGTGAGCGCGTCGTGATCACGCATTTCACACCTGCGGGTCGCGGGGCATCAATGGATCATTACAGCGATCAAATAGCTGCAGGAAAACTGGCAGTATGCTGGATTCCATTTGATTATGGTCGAGCATTCAGACGGTTTTTCCGCCGTTTCTCCATTACTTACGGATTGGTGATGGAGGTCGAGTTTTGGCCCGGGATGATTATGTCAGCACGTGCGGCAAACATCCCGCTGTTTTTGTGCAATGGACAATACCCTAACAAAAGCTATGAACGCGACAAAGGCAGAGTGTTATCTGCCCGCGATATCGTTCCTGGCTTTGCAGGCGTCATGGTTAAATCAAATCGCATGGCTGAACCCTTTCGCGAATTGGGGTTGGACAAAATCGCAGTCACTGGCGAAATGCGATTTGAACAACCGATCAATCAAATACATATCGATGCAGCAGTGCGGATGCGGTCCCATTTTCCCGGACGTCCTGTTTTGACATTTGCAAGCGCCGTGAAAGATGAAGATGCGCTTTTCATCGCGGCAATGCAGGCGTTGAAATCGCGTATGCCCGATGCGCTGATCGTGTATGTGCCCCGTAAACCTGAACATTTTAATCGCGCTGCTGAGCTAATTCAGGCCGCGGGTTTGTCCGTAGCGCGGCGCAGTGTGGTTTTGGATACTAAGTTCGAATTTGAAATGCCTCTTACTTGCAATGTTCTATTGGGGGACAGTTTGGGTGAGATGCATTTTTACCTTGCACTTGCGGATCAGGTTGTGGTGGGTGGTGGTTTTGCCCCACAAGGATCGCACAATATTATCGAGCCTCTCTCTCAGGGCAAACCAACCATCGTCGGGCCAAATACATGGACCATTGATTTCCCTGTGGTTGAGGCGATCGAGGCAGGGGTTGTTCGACAGGTTTCTCCAGATGAACTTGCGGATGCCTTGCTGGATCTCTCTGAATACGCGTCCGCAGATGCATTTATGTCGGTGATGGGTGGCAGTGTTGAAAAAACGCTGGATGCAGTTTCTGATTTCATGGAACGTTGAACGGGCTTGACCTTGGTATCACATCCCCCTAGCCATGGTCAGAACCACCACGATAGGGCGACAATTTTTTGAAACGTGACAAAAGATCCTTTGGCATCAAGGCTGCGCAATATGTGATTGCCAAGATCATTTCAGCTGTGCTCGCTTCTATGCGTCTGGTTCCATATAAACAGCGGGTCGCGCTGGGTGGGGCGTTTTTTCAGTATGTCGTTTCCCCAGTGTCTAAAAACAAAGAACGCATTTTGGAAAATGTTGACCATGTTGTTCCCGAACTGGATACTGTTGCGCGCGCAAGGTTGATTGCGGGTGTGCCAAACAACATGGGGCGCACACTAACCGAGTTGTTTTTTCCAGATGGATTTTTGAAAGTCATTGATAATTGCCCCTTAACAGGGGATGGATATCAGGCGTTTAAAACCGCGCGAGCCCATGGTCAGCCTGTGATCTTGGTGGCAGGACATATTGGGAATTATGACGCAATTCGCGGTAAATTGGTGCGGGAAGGCCATCCAATTGGCAGCCTGTATAAACCAATGAAGAACCCATATTTTGACCGTGAATACGTTGAAACGATTTCGCGCATTGGGTTCCCTTTGTTTCCGAATGACGCAAATGGAATGGGTCAGATGATCAAGGCGCTGCGGCGCGGTGAAACGATTGCCCTGATGATGGATCAGGCGATGAGCACGGGTGAAAAAATTCCTTTCATGGGACGCATATGCAACACGCCTGTCTCGGCTGCGAAAATGGCGCTGAAACACAATGCCGTGTTGATCCCGTGTTTTGCCTATCGAAATGAGGATGGGATTACGCATACTGGCGTGATGGAGGCCCCAATTGAGCACACGGACCCCATCTCAATGACGCGTCAGTTAAACGATTTGCTGGAAAAACACGTGCGCGCGCATATGGAGCAATGGCTCTGGACGCATCGCCGTTGGAAAGGTTATTACGGCCGCGATGAGTCATTGGAGTAAGCCATGAGCGCCCATATCAACAGCATTTGGCAGCGCCTGAAATATGAGGCGCATGTGTTCTTTATCGATCACGGGATGTTTCGTGCACTCTATTGTAACAAGGCGCAAATCGCACCGGGTGTTTATAGATCGAATTATCCAACCTCCGCGCAAATAATGCGATTGAAACGCCAGGGCGTGAATACGATTTTATCGTTGCGCGGGCAGTTTGATGGCGCATTTAACGCGCTGGAACGCGATGCGTGTGAGCGTCACGGTGTGGCGCTGACGTTCGTTTCACTTGGCGCAAGAGAAGCACCAAAAGCGCGTCAAATTCTGGACCTTTTAAAAACGTTTAAGGAGATTGATCTTCCATTCCTGATGCATTGCAAATCAGGGGCAGATCGCGCCAGTCTTGCCAGCGCGATTTATCTGATCGCGATCGAAGGAAAATCTGTGGCTGAGGCGCGTCAGATGTTCAGCGTACGTTTTATCCATTTCAAGTGGACCAAAACTGGTATCCTCGACATGTTTTTGGACATGTATGAAGAGCGTTTGGAACAAGGCCCAATCGCATTTCAGGATTGGGTTGCCGATGAATATGATCCAGAGGCGTTAACCCACAGGTTTGCCAAACGCCGTATCACCAGCCGCTAAACCCACCATCGACATTGACGATTTGACCTGTCATGTAGCGTGCGTTTTCTGAACAAAGGAACGTCATGACATTTGCAATCTCTTGGGGATCGGCCATGCGACCATTCATAATTAATTCACCCACGCGTTTCTGGAATTCATCGGAATGCCCGTTGAAAACAGCGCCCGGGGCAATTGTGTTTACGGTACAATCCCGTTTGGCCCAATACCCTGCCAACCATAACGTTAGGCCATGAATTCCTGCCTTTGTCGCGGAATAGGCCGAAAAGGATTTGAACGGCATCCCTTCGTAAATTGGGTGGTGTGGTCCATTTAGCGCATACATGGATGCCACGTTAATCAGTTGTGCGGGATATTTGCCAACGATGTCACGATCCATCTGACGGGCGATCATAAATGCACCAGTCAGGTTGACCCGCATTGTTTTTTCCCAATCTTGGACCGAGGTATTGGCGAAATCTGGGAATGATTTACCAGCCCCCATCAATAATTCGCCAGTGATTGCGGCGTTGTTCAAAACAACATTGGGATTCAGCCCGTCGGCCTGCATCGTTTTGAAAATGGCTTCGATCTCTTCTTCGCTGCCGACGTCCAGATCGTAATAGGCGAAATTCGCATAAGTTCCAAAACGCTCTTTCATGGCATCTGCGCGGTGACCGGGCAGGTCAGAGGCCACCACAGTCGCGCCATTTTTCAATAAGGTATTCACATAGCTTGTGCCCAACACGCCCCCAGACCCAGTGATGAAAATTGTCTTATCGCTTAGGGGGCTGCTCATTGGTATTTTTCCTTCATTAAAAATTCGACAATTTTAAAATCGAATTCAGTGTCGATATCTAGGCATCGTTCGGTCGGCATAACATAGGGGATCACGTGGCCTTCGTATAAAAAACCGGCGGATCGCAGATAGCTTGGTGCCGCGACGTAGGTTGAGGCTGCATGTTCATAAACGGTTGGGGCCTGTTGGCGCGCCACCACATTTCCAGGCAGTGGCTTTGAAACTTGCAGGCACCCTCTTTCATCAACCTCAACCAAGTTGAAATATGGGTTTTTGCGTGCGTCACAACACGACATAACCATATCAGGTGCTTCCGATTGAAATAGGGCAAGCGCGTTGTCGATGTCTTCATCTTCGCGCAGGGGCGAGGTACAATCCAAATCCAAAAACGCAGTGACTGGCCCCAGCTTTTCTTCGGCAATGTCCAAGGAATGTTGCCAAACATTCCATTTTGATGCGCCATCGGTTGCCAATTTTTCAGGGCGCAGTCCAATATCCAAGGCACCCCGTTTAAGCCCATGTTCGTAAACCTCGGGATCGTCGGTTGAAACAACAACGGCATCGATATTTTTATTGCGAAAGAGTTGATCAAGAGACCAATCGATCAGCGGTTTTCCCGCGATCGGACGAAAGTTTTTTCCCACGACCCCCTTGCTTCCTTTGCGTGCGCCAATGTGCCCTAAAATCATGTAAGGTTCGCCCTTAGTTGTCCTGTAAATTCACGCATTTCCCATGCCTGTGCGATTACATGGCAGACATCTTTCACTCTGTCCAGACGTGGGATATGCGGGTTTTTGGTTTCTCGTCCCTCGGCCAGCGCCATGAAATCTGCCATAAAGTCTAGAAACATCGCGTTTCGTTCTTGTCTCAAATTCTGGGTAACACGCTCATCCGCTGTGACATGGGTGACATTGGCATTCGCGATGTCGTATTCGACTTCTTGTTCCAATCCGATCATGTGACCCCGTCGGATCAGCGCGGGTGCCAGATAATCCATCGAAACGCGTATGTTGCGCCCATCAGGTGCAGTGAAATCCAAATTGCTGGCAATATCCACACACGCAAAATCAGGATGTTCAATAGACCTGACCGAAAACAAGGGGGCATGCCCACATAGCAAAAAGGCAAGATCAATTTCGTGACATAAATCCAATAGAACCCCACCGCCCTCTGGATCGGCGGCGTAGCTATCCGCAAATGTCCAATTCTGGCGCCACTGGGTCACGTCATGCCCAATTTCAAAGGATGCGCGAAAAATGTTTTTGACTGGGGTGTCCATCAATTTTTGCAACATAGGGTGATAGCGCATCATGAACCCAGCGACCGAACGCTCCAATGTGGCTGGCGGTAGAGCAAAAATTTGTTGAACGTCATCTGTTCGATAGGCGACGGGTTTTTCGATATAAAGCGCGGCACCTGTCTTGGCGCATTCCGTGATCAGGGGGAGGCGCACTTTGGTCGCGGTTGCAATCACAACGCCCGCCTGACCGTTGCAGGCCGCGATTTCGGAAAGGGCCGCATCCAAATCTATGCCGCGCCATCCATAATGAGTGATCTCTGCACCAAGCGTTGTCAGGTTCTCGGCATGCCGCCGTCCAATCGACCCTGATCCAATCACAAAATAGCGAAATGACATGACTATGTTCTTTCCTCGTGCCTTTGTTCAGTGATGCCCCAGCTTGCCCTCAAGAGCAAGGCCAAGAACCGCCGAGCATGTCTGAAATGCTTGCCTTCACGTTAACGGGTCCCTATGTAGGCCCAAGACATTCGAGGATTTCGACGCACGTGCAACACCAACCAGACAGCGGATATTCGGTATCAAGTGGCCGCCGCTTGTTGCGCGACACACTTTCCTCTCGTTGGAAATTACTTGGTCTGTCCATCTTCTTTTTGATTGGTGTTTCTGCTTTCACAGCTGGACTTGCGGCTTCTACGCGGTTGATTGTGAATGACGTATTTGTTGCTGAAAATACCGATGCGGCAATTCGGGTCGCCTTGATCGTCATTGGCGTGTCCTTGGGCAAAAGCATTTTTCAATATGCAAATACAGTTGCACAGATTTTATTGACGCGATCCATTTCAGTCGAAATGCAAAAGCGGGTCTTTGCGCGCATGTTACATAATGATGTTGCATATTTCGTTGGTGGGCACGCGTCCGATTTAATGGCAAAGATCCGCCTATATGGTACAGCCGCAGGTACGGCCTTTGTTACCATGACGAACCGACTGTTGACAGAAACTTTAACAATGCTCGCCCTATTTGGGGTGATGTTGTATCAAGATGCGTGGATGACCCTCTTTTGCATGCTTATTTTGCCACTGATCCTGGGACTTGTTTCGTTTCTGTCGCGTAAAATTCGCGCGGTTGCATCCGAAGAAGTTGCGCTGTCAGGGGATTATTTTGCAATTGGGTCCGAAGCCTTTGCAGGTATCAAAACTGTCAAAAGCTATGGATTAGAGCAAAAATCAATTGACCGCTTTGATGCCTCTGTTGATCGTCTTGAAAACCGCATTTTTTCAATTGCGCGTGTCAGTGCCGCAACTGTGCCCATTATGGAATTTTTGGGCGGCTTGGTGATTGGGGCGTTTGTTGTTTATGCATCTTGGCAGACGATCACACACGGCAAAACACCCGGGGAATTCACGGCCTTTATCACTGCGTTTTTGATGGCCTATCAACCTGCGGAGAAGGTGTCCAAATATTGGGTGGAACTACAACGCTCACTGGTTCAAACGGGCAATATGTATGAAGTTTTGGATGCTCCTGCGGCGCTAATCGCGGATGGCACCATTTCAAAATCTGATCTGGGGTCGGGGTTGGCACTGAATAATGTCGGCTTTTCCTATGATAGCGCCAAGACCGCGCTTTTGAATGTGTCATTGGATATTGCAGGCGGCGAAATTTTGGGTGTTGTTGGGCGTTCGGGTGCGGGCAAATCAACCCTGATCGATCTGGTAATGCGCTTTTATGATCCGACGGAGGGGCATATCGCATTTGGCGGACACGACCTGCGCCAGATAAAGCGGGCTGATCTAAAGGAAACAATTGCTCTGATCTCTCAGGACGTGTTCCTGTTTGACGGGACTATCCGCGATAATATCCGCGACGGTCATCCAGGAGCAAGTGATGCTGAAATCGCCCAAGCGGCCGAACGTGCCGCTCTTGATGTAGCGCTGCGTGATCTGCCAAATGGTTTGGATACAGTCGTGGGCGCCAATGGCGCAAATCTGTCTGGTGGACAAAAACAGCGCGTTGGTATTGCGCGCGCCATGATCAAAGAAGCAAAACTGTATATCTTTGACGAAGCTACAAGTGCGCTGGATGTCGAAAACGAACGTAGGATTATGGCAAATTTGGTAAAACACACCCAAGATGCCACAGTGCTGTTCATCACGCACCGTCCAGCAACGCTAGAATATGTTGATCGTGTTCTATTTTTGGATCAGGGAAAAATAGCAGGACTGGACACATATGATGCCCTGTTAAAACAGAACGCTGCCTTTAAAACCCTATTTCTGGGCTAATTGTAAAATTCAAATGCCAGTCATGAACCCACATGCTCTCGGACACGCATGGATATGACATTCAAACGCGGATTATGGTCCGTTTTTGGCGGTCTCACTATGATGGGCAAAGAATTCTAAGGAACAAAACGGTGAACAGGTTTTGGGGTCTATTCGACTCTTTAGCCGCTTTTAATTCTGATGATCAGCGGTTTTTATCGCTGACATCAATGCAATCGCCTCGGGGGATGCCCAATCGGCGTCCCCTAACAGGCGTCCAATCTCTTCCCCAGATTTTGATATGATTAAGGTCGTTGGCAAACCCAAAACCCCCATTGATCGGGACAGCGCGCCCTTGGGATCATTATGCTGCGACAGGTTTTGAACGCCGATCTTGTCGAAAAACGACTGAATGGATTTTGGATTGTTGCGCATGGTCGCGATCGTGACAACTTCGAATGTGTCGTCGCCAAGTTCGTTTTGTAGTTTTGACAGGCTTGGCATTTCACTGCGACAAGGGGCACACCATGTGGCCCAAAAATTTAACACCACTGTCTTGCCGCGATAGATCGATAAATCTGTTTCCTGACCGGCATCGTCAAAATAGGTAACTGAACTCACCATTTCATCAGATTTGGCCCAAGCCAGTTTTCGCATGTCACCCTTTTTTAGCGCATCAAACTGTGATGCGTTGATGGCAAAAGCGGTGTTTGCACCCAGACCCAAGGCCGTATAAAGAAGCAGTGACCAAAGAAATTTCATAAATCCTCCGAAAGGCGTCAACATGTCTGATACATCCTCAAACCAAATGTGGGGTGGCCGCTTTGCTTCTGGTCCAGATGCAATCATGGAAGCAATTAATGCATCAATCGGTTTTGACCAGCGAATGGCGGCCCAAGACATCCAAGGTTCAAGAGCCCACGCCGCAATGCTTGCCGCACAGGGTATTTTGACAGATAGCGAAGCTGAGGCCATTCGGGAAGGGCTTCTCACGGTATTGTCAGAGATTGAAACAGGAAAATTTGAATTTTCCGCGGCACTTGAAGACATTCACATGAACGTCGAAGCGCGTTTGAAAACCCTAATCGGGGAACCCGCAGGGCGTTTGCACACGGCGCGGTCACGAAATGATCAGGTGGCAACGGATTTTCGTCTGTGGGTGCGTGACCAATATGATGCGCTGGGTGATGCGATTACGGCACTGATCCGTGCCTTTTTGGATCAGGCGCAATCAGGTTACGATTGGGTGATGCCAGGATTTACGCATCTGCAAACTGCACAACCCGTCACATGGGGGCATCACATGATGGCCTATGTTGAAATGTTGGGTCGCGATCTTAGCCGTCTGCGCGACGGGCGGGCGCGGATGAATGAATGCCCATTGGGGTCCGCGGCCTTGGCCGGAACATCCTTTAATATTGACCGTCACATGACGGCTGCGGAATTGGGGTTTGCACGGCCAACGTCAAATTCATTGGACGCGGTCAGTGATCGTGATTTTGCATTGGAATTCCTGTCGGTTGCATCAATCTGCGCAATGCACCTCAGCCGCTTTGCCGAGGAATTGGTTATCTGGTCCTCGGCACAATTCCGATTTGTGACCTTGTCTGATCGCTTTTCGACAGGCTCATCTATCATGCCGCAAAAGAAAAACCCTGATGCCGCCGAATTGATCCGAGCAAAAATTGGGCGCATCTTTGGTGCAAATGTTGCCTTGATGATGGTGATGAAGGGGCTTTCACTGACCTATTCCAAGGACATGCAAGAGGATAAGGAACAGGTGTTTGATGCGGCAGATAACCTGATGCTGGCACTTGCCGCAATGGAGGGCATGGTGAAAGACATGACCGCAAATCGCGATGCATTGGCAGCCTCTGCTGGGTCTGGGTTTTCGACGGCTACGGATTTGGCCGATTGGCTGGTGCGTGCACTCAATATGCCGTTTCGTGATGCCCATCATGTGACAGGATCATTGGTCGCCATGGCCGAACAGGCGGGATGTGATTTGGCCGAACTTAGCCTAGAACAAATGCAATCTGTGTATGCTGATATTAATGAGGATGTGTATAACGTCCTTTCGGTTGAGGCCTCGGTCGCATCGCGCATGTCCTATGGTGGCACGGCGCCTGCGCAAGTATTGGTACAAATCCAGCGTTGGCGTGATCAGTTATGAAGCGGTTTTTGATATCTCTTTCGCTTGCGCTTTTGGTTTTTTCTTGCGGTGCGGATGGCGCGCCATATCTTTCGGGCACGGAAACAAGCGAATAATCCAGTCACGTCGTAAAATTGGTTTTCATAAACACAGGATCATATAATGAGCACGCTACAATTTGCCAAGGGAATTTCACGTTTGGGAACCGAGTCTGCTTTTACGGTATTGGCACGTGCCCAACAGTTGGCAGCCAGTGGGCAAGACATCATTAACCTTGGCATTGGACAGCCTGATTTCAGAACGCCTGAGCATATCGTGCAAGCGGGGATCAAGGCATTACAGGATGGTCACCACGGCTATACCCCCGCAAATGGTTTGCCAGTCCTGCGCGAGGCTGTTGCCGCAGATTTGGAAAAGCGTCACGGCGCGCAGGTGAACCCAGATAATGTGATCGTTGTGCCAGGTGGCAAACCAACGATGTTCTTTGCTGTTCTCATGTTTGGCGAAGAGGGGGCAGAAATCATGTACCCCAACCCTGGTTTCCCAATTTATGAATCTGTCATCAAATATTCAGGCGCAACACCCGTGCCCATCGCCTTGAACGAGGAAAACGGTTTCGCCTTCGATGCCGATACGGTTCTGTCGCAAATAACAGAGCGCACGCGCCTGATCATCATCAATTCGCCTGCAAACCCAACAGGTGGTGTCACGCCAAAGGCAGAGATCGACAGACTGGTGGCTGGGTTAGCAAAACACCCGCAGGTTGCGATTTTGTCGGACGAAATTTATTCACAAATGTTGTACGATGGGCGCGAACACGTCAGCCTATTGAATTATCCTGAAATTCGGGACCGATTGATTGTATTGGATGGGTGGTCAAAAACCTATGCGATGACAGGATGGCGCATGGGCTTTGCAGTTTGGCCTGATGCTATGGTTGAACCCGTGACACGCCTGTGCATCAATGATCATTCTTGCGTCAATGCATCTGCGCAATTTGCAGGGCTTGCCGCACTGACAGGGCCACAAGATGCCGTGATTGAAATGGTTGCCCAGTTTGATGATCGCCGCAAGGAAATCGTTGCCGCGCTGAATGATTTGCCGGGGGTGACATGCACGGATGCGGCAGGGGCCTTTTATGCATTCCCGAATATTACGCAGACGGGTTTAACGGCGGCACAGGCGCAGGATTTGTTTTTGGACAAAGCTGGGGTTGCCACGATTGCGGGAACAAGCTTTGGCGCACATGGCGAAGGATATGTTCGATTTTCCTATGCAAATAGCAAAGAAAACATCCTGCGTGCGATTGAACGTATTCGCGCGTTTCTATAAGCACAGCGCGATTAATTAGGGTAAAAGTCCATGGATCACTTTTTATATAAAAACGGCGTGCTGCATGCTGAGGATGTTGCGATCCCCGATATTGTCGCGTCAGTTGGGGCGCCGTTTTATGTGTATTCAACGGCAACATTGACCCGTCATTTTCAGTTGTTTGATGATGCATTGGCAGGCATGGACCACTTGGTTTGCTACGCGATGAAGGCCGCGTCAAATCAGGCGATTTTGCAAACGCTTGCGAAATTGGGTGCGGGCATGGATGTTGTTTCAGGGGGCGAATACGCCCGTGCGCGGGCAGCTGGTGTGCCTGGTGAACGCATCGTCTTTTCAGGTGTGGGCAAAACACGCGATGAAATGCGCCTTGCGCTGACAGGTGGCATTCGTCAGTTCAACGTAGAAAGCGAACCCGAAATGGCCGTGCTCTCCGCTGTTGCAACCGAATTCGGGGTTAAGGCACCCATCACGATCCGCGTGAACCCCGATGTTGATGCCAAAACGCATGCAAAGATCGCAACAGGGAAGTCAGAAAATAAATTCGGCATCCCCATTTCTCGGGCACGTGAGGTTTATGCGCAAGCGGCGGCTTTGCCGGGTATTGATGTCATTGGGATCGACGTCCACATCGGTAGTCAGTTGACACAGCTGGAACCATTTGAATTGGCCTATCAAAAAGTGGCTGAATTGACCGAATTATTGCGTGCAGATGGACACAACATCCGCCGTTTGGATCTGGGTGGCGGACTGGGCATCCCCTATACGCGTTCAAACGAAGCGCCGCCATTGCCCATAGATTACGGCGCTATGGTCAAGCGCGTGTTGGGACATCTGAACTGTGAAATTGAAATCGAACCGGGCCGATTGATCGCGGGGAATGCAGGTATTCTTGTGTCGCAGGTGATTTATGTGAAAGAGGGTGAGGATCGCAAATTCCTGATCCTTGATGCCGCGATGAATGATTTGATCCGTCCCGCGATGTATGATGCGCATCACGACATAGACCCTGTCATTGAACCTCAGGCAGGGGCGGAACGTGCCAAATATGATGTCGTTGGTCCCGTCTGCGAATCTGGGGATACATTTGCCACGGGCCGCGAAATGGCGCAGATGAACGCAGGTGATTTGGTCGCCTTCCGCTCGGCAGGAGCCTATGGCGCTGTGATGTCAAGTGAATACAACACACGGCCCTTGATCCCAGAGGTCATGGTCAATGCTTCGGAATTCGCGGTGATCCGCTCACGTCCATCATTTGACGAAATCATTAATCGCGATACCATCCCAGAATGGCTATAGTGCCAGTATCTAGGGTCGGAGGTATCTCTGTCAGGGTTTCAACATCTACGTAGCGTGCCGCGTGCGCGTCGGGCTATTTGGCTAACCTTTGCAGCGTTGGTTGCGCAGGCGTTAATGCGTGCCTTCTGGCCACTTTATTCAATCGTTTTGGCAACCGCTGGTTTATATTTTCTGGGCCTTGCAGAACCGCTGTCGATTGAGGCGGTCTGGATCATCTCTTTGACGATTGGATTGTCCCTGATCGGGACCATGTATCGTGGGCTGCGCACCCTCGCTTTGCCGACGTTGTTTGATGCTGAACGCATCGTTGATCAGGCCCTGCGCAATCATCCGATCTCTGTTTTGCGCGAAACTGGATTTGTTGGAACGAACCACCAAGGCGCAGACGCACTTTGGGCTGCGCACATGGATCAAATGCAGCAAGAGGCCCAGCAGGCAAAAACGCAGCCTGTTGATTTTCGCCTATCGCGCATGGATCCGTTTGGTCTGCGCTATATCGCGCTGTTGTTTGCCACCTTGGGTGTTTTGTTTGGATCCCTTTCACGTGTGGCTGGCTTGGCGATTTCACCGGCCTCTGCCATGCAAATGCCAAATGCAATTACTTGGGAGGGGTGGGCCACGCCGCCTGATTATACAGGATTACCCCAACTCTATCTGAACGACCTTACGGATCGCGATGAATTGGAATTGCTGGCAGGATCACGTATTTTGATCCATTTTTACGGTGCTTTGGGCGATCACATCCTAACCGAAACCGTGTCTCGCCGCATTCAGGATGTTCCGCCTGCAACCAATCAGAAACAGGACTTCACCGTCGCGCAAGCGGGTGAGATTGCGATCACTGGTCAAAATGCGCATGTTTGGACAGTGACCTTACGTAACGATGGCAGGCCCACAGTGACGCTGGATGAGGCATTTGAAACAGATTTCTTTGGTGTTTCAAAGCTGGGCTATCGCGTGACGGACGATTATGGTGTGACAGAAATCAGCGCAAAAATTGTGCTGGATATTGACCAGCTTGATCGCAGATACGGACTTGGCCTTTCCCCAGATGCGAACGAACCGATGGTTGTCGAAATCCCACTCCCCATTGTGGGGAGCCGCAAGGATTTTGCCGAAATTTGGCAATCCGATTTTTCAAAAGATGTTTGGGTGCATATGCCCGTTGTCATGACCTTGTCTGCGCGTGACGCGGCGGGGCAGTGGGGGCAATCGGACCCCATGATGTTGGATTTGCCGGGGCGTCGGTTTTTTGATCCTCTTGCATCCTCGATCATCGAAATGCGGCGTGATTTACTGTGGTCTGAAAAAAATACAGATCGCGTTGCTCGCATGATGCGAATGGTGCGCTATCAGCCAGAAACAGAGTTTCGGGAGAGTGCAGATTTAACGCGATTTTCCGCAATCCTTGATGCGCTGGAAAGCGCGCGTGACGACGGTATTTTGGACGCGAAACTGCCAGATATAGCCGAAGATTTGTGGTCACTTGCAATTGAGATTGAAGAGGGCGATGTTGATGATGCCCTGCAGCGGATGCGCGAGGCACAAGAACGCCTCAGCCAAGCTATGAAAAATGGTGCCTCCCCCCAAGAGATTGAACGTCTGATGCAAGAGCTAAAAGAGGCGAACGAAAATTACATGCGCCGATTGCGTCAACAAAGCGAACGAGCTGAGCGCAATGAATTTGACCAATCCACACCAGGCGAACAAATGAATATGGACATGGCCGACATTCAGGCCATGATGGATCTTATCCAAGAATTGATGGAGCAGGGCCGCATGGCCGAAGCTCAGCAAGCCTTGGAAGAATTGCAACAAATGATGGAAAGTCTGCGCCTAAGTGAAAACAATCAGGGTGGTGAAGGCGGGCAAAGCAGTGCCCAAGGCTTGGCAGATATTCTACAGGATCAACAAGATTTGTCCGACGATGCGTTCAATGATCTGCAAGAAGAATTTTCAAATCCGAACGGCCAAAAAGGCCAAGGCGAACAAAACGGGGAACGTGAACAGCAGCAGGGCCATGATGGCCAACAGGGCAGCGATTTTGCCGATCGTCAGGGCCAATTGCGTGAACGTTTGGAAAACGAACGTTCAAACATAGAAGGTGCGTTGGGAGAAGAGGGTGAAGATGCGCAGCGCTCATTAGAACAGGCAGATCGCGCCATGCGCCGTGCCGAAGAGGCGCTTGAAAATGGGGATTTGGACGGAGCTGTCGATCAGCAGGCGCAAGCCATGGATGCCCTGCGTCAGGGTATTCGCGATGTTAATCGCGCCCAGCGTTCAGATAACTCGGACGTGCAACAAGGAAACAGCGATCAAGAAACGGGACAGGGGCGTGATCCATTGGGGCGTCCGCAGGGGGGCGATGGATCCTCGGGCACTGCAGAGGCACGCCGCTATAGTCAAGATCCAGAAGCGCAAGCCGCCGAATTGTTAGAGGAAATTCGCCGCCGTGCAGGCGAACGGAACCGCAGCGAAAGCGAACGCGATTACCTGAAACGCCTGTTAGATTTGTTCTAACTATTGCGTGCGCGTGCTTGGTCCGCTTGGGCCTGCAGCCACGTCAAAAACCCAGACGTTTGATCCGACAATTCCGCGCGCCATTGATCAATTTGCGCAACATAGGCATCCAGGTAGGGTGCGATTTGCGGAAAGTTTGATGTGATCAAATCGGCATAGACATAGACCACAACTGCCAAAATCAACAGGATAATGGCCGTGCGAAACCCACGCAGACCAGAGGCATTTTTTTGCGCCTGTGATTCTGGCTCTTCACTGTTCGCTGATTTCTTATCTCGTCGAAGGGTTGAATTTATTTCTTCGATATCTGGCAACAGATCACGGCGGGACTTTGGTGCATCTGACACCGTATCTTTGTACATTTCGTCCAGATCGTCCAACTTTGGATCGATAGACCCGCTTTTCTTGGGCTGTGGATCAGATGCAGGTTTATCCGCATCGAGGGCAAATTCATTCTGATGTTCGAATGTTTCAGCCGCGCGTTGTTCGCGTTCACGCTGCGCCTCTTCGCGCAGGATATCCGCGACAGAGGGATCAATTTCGCGTTTGCTGCGCTCATGCATGATCGAAGGTGAAGGCGCAATTTCAGAGGCATCCTCTGCAATTGTATCCAGCTCTTGATCAAGTGCGCGTTCAAATTCGTCGTCAATTGGGTCAGGTTCTGATATCGCATCGGATTGTGGGGGGATTGGTGCCGCTTCCGGCTCTGTCTGCGCGAAATGCTCCTTTAGGGTTTGTACTACATCTGTTTGTGGTTCTGTGTCAGGATGGGTTTGAAACCATGTTTCCTGACAGTTGGAACATTGCACATCTCGCCCCTCGGCAGGAATGACATCCGCCGGCACTTCGTATTGGGCCGAACAATTCGGGCAGATCAGTCGCATTTCATCCCCTAAATCAAGCTCTTCTCTTGCATGCCTATCTGTTATTCTATGAATATCAGTTACATCAGAAAAGTGCTAAAGGTAAATAAATGTCTGATTGCATCCTGTGCGGTGCTCAGGCACAACAGGTCAGCGACGTTAAAAGTGGGGCGGATGTGATAGAATTAGACGCAGTGGCCTATAGCTACGGGGGTGGTGAACTGCTCTCGGATATGTCGCTTACGATCACACCAGGTGCATTTTATTTTCTAACGGGTCCTTCGGGCGCGGGAAAAACCACATTTTTGAAAATGTGCTATGTCGCTTTGAAACCCACATCGGGTGCATTGAAATTGTTTGGTCAAGACGTGCGCACAATGGAACGCAATGATATCGCGTTGGTGCGCCGTCGCATTGGTGTGGTGCATCAAGATTGCCAATTTATCGACCATCTCAGCGTTGCGGATAACATCGCGCTTCCCTTATCTGTTTCAGGACAAAACAACTGGGACGATACCATCAACCTGAAAGAATTGTTGGCCTGGGTCGGGCTTAGCCACCGGGCAAATGCAATGCCCCCAGAATTATCGGGGGGTGAGCGGCAACGTGCGGCCCTTGCGCGTGCCATTATCATGTCGCCCGATATTGTCTTGGCCGATGAACCGACGGGTAACGTGGATTGGGAAATGTCCGAACGTTTGTTGCGGTTGTTGTTGGAATTGAACCGGATGGGGAAAACCGTGGTCATCGCCAGTCATGACCTAAGCCTTATTCGATCGGCCAAATCACAGGTTCAGGCACGGGTTCTGCGGATTGCGAATAAACGTCTACAGCTTGCAGGTGCGAACCTATGAGCGCGCTTTTTTCTGCCCTTGCTGCGTTATTTGTGGGCGATTTGCAGCGCGATCGCGTTGTCCCTGCCAGTGGATATACCTCGACGTTGACCAGTTTAACGGCGGCTGCCATGGCGTTTCTGGTGGTTTTTGCATTGGCTTTATCCTCAGCATCCTATCGCTTGGCCCAGAACTGGTCTGAGGCGTTGGAACAATCCGCAACTTTGCGCATTTCGGCCCCTGTCGAACAATTGGATGCACAGGTTGCCCGCGCGATTGAGATTTTGGAAACCACACCCGGTGTTGCCTCTGCTCGTGCGCTCAGCAGTGAGGAACAGTCTGATTTACTGACACCGTGGCTGGGGGTTGATGTTCCCTTTGATAAACTGCCCCTGCCGCGTTTGATTGAAATTGTTCAGACCCCTGATGGTTTCGATCCGCAAGGGCTGCGTTTGCGTCTAACGGGGGAATTGCCAAGTGCGGTGTTGGATGACCATGTGCGCTGGCGTCGCCCGTTGGTTCAGGCGGCAAACTGGCTTTCGGTGCTTGGGGTGGTGGCCATTGGCTTGATTGGAATGACCAGTGGCGCGATGATCATTCTGGCCACACGCGCGGCATTGGCCGCCAATGCACAGGTGATCACGGTGTTGCGCCTGATCGGGGCAACAGATGCCTATATCGAGGCGGCCTTTGTGCGACGGTTTGCGTTTCGCACATTTATTGGCGCCGTTTTGGGCACGATCATCGGGGCGGGAGTTGTCGCACTCTTCCCCGGCGAAGAAGAGCAAGCTGCCATTTTAACGGGTCTGAGGTTAAGCGGCGTCGAATGGATGTGGCTGGTACTGATCCCACCCACTTTATCCTCAATCGCCTTTAGTGCGACACGATATGCGGCGAACCGCGTTTTAAAAGGACTGACATAACATGTTTCAATGGCTACGATCTTTGATCTTTACTGTGCAGATGTATCTGATGATGGCGGTCATTGGGATTGGCATGCTGCCCTTAGCACTGTGGAAACAGAAATATGTTTATTTAACCGTGCATACCTATTGCCGCTGGGTGATGTGGACCGCAGGTTGGATGGTTGGCCTGAAAACCGAATTTCGCGGCAAGCCCCCGACAGAAGAGGCCTTGGTCGCCGCCAAGCATCAAAGTTTCCTGGATGTTCTGATGATTGCGTCACAAATCCCTCAGCCCAAATATATCATGAAATCTTCGCTCATACATGTGCCTGTTTTGGGGTGGTTTGGGAAATTGACAGGGTCGGTCCCCGTTGAACGGGGTAAACGTGCAGAAGCGATCAAACAAATGATGGATGGCGTCAAAAGCGGAAAGGTCCCAGGGGGACAGTTGGTTATTTACCCCCAAGGAACACGCGTTGCCCCGGGTGATCATAAACCCTATAAGGTGGGCAGTGCGGTGTTATACACGGAATTGGGGCAGCGGTGTTATCCTGTGGCCTGCAATGTAGGCGTATTTTGGCCGCGCTATGGTATTTTGAAAAAGCCGGGGACAGCGGTCATCGAATTCCTTGATCCGATTGAACAGGGATTAGAAAAAAATGCGTTCATGTCGCACCTAGAGGACGTGGTTGAAACGCGTTCAAAGGAATTGATGCGCGATGCTGGATTTAAATTCGATTGAATATTTACAAACGGTTGAGGGGCTAGAAGCCCTCTATGTGGATGCGGCCCCTGCTTCGCTTAGAAAAGTGGTAGATCGGATCACGCCGAAATATTGGCAGTGGATATCAGCTTCCCGCTTTTGTGTTTTGACTACGGTGGGTTCTGCGGGAACCGATGGCAGTCCGCGGGGTGATGATGGTCCACCTGTCATCGCGCTTGATGAATACACACTGGCAATGCCCGATTGGCGCGGCAACAATCGTTTGGATAGTCTGCGCAATATTGTTGAGGATGGGCGCGTGTCGCTGTTGTTTCTGATCGGTGGGGAAAATTTCGCGGTTCGGGTTAATGGTATTGCGCGCCTAAGTGCCGATGATAAATTGCGTGCGCTATTTGAAAAGGACGGGCACATCCCCAATACCGTCATTGTGATCAAGGTGGTTGAAATTTATTCGCAATGTTAGCGTGCCTTGATGCGCTCGGGCCTTTGGTCGCAAACCCGACCAGCGGATTTGCCGACGGCAGGTGATCTGCTGAAAGAGGCGAGCCATGGGGATTTGGGTGGCCCCCAATATGACAGCGATCAGGCCAAAAGATCCCAAAACACGTTATGGAGCGATTGATATGCCAGCACTAAAAACAACCGACCATTTTGGCGAAATCTTTTGGCTGGGGCAGGTGGGTGATCGGGATGCAGGTTTACGATCAACGTCAACACAATCGCTATCCTTAGATTTTGCAGGACCCGCTGGGGAAACGCATGGGGGATTAACACGCCCGTCCTGTTCGCGCGTTTCGTCACAATATGAACGTGGCACAGAAATCCGCAATGTGCGCCAACTCTCTATCGTCAGTGAAGAAGAGTTATCCGCAATCGCGGATGAAATGGGTGTCGCGCGCCTTGATCCGTCATGGTTTGGGGCCAGTGTTGTCCTGCGCGGCATTCCAGATTTTTCGCATATTCCCCCATCCAGCCGTTTGCAAAATGATGCGGGAACGACACTGACCATTGATATGCAAAACCGACCCTGCCATTTGCCAGTAGCTGAAATCAAGGTGGATCACCCCAATGAGGCAAAGGGGTTCAAAGCAGCCGCATGGGGACGGCGAGGTGTCACGGCTTGGGTCGAGCGAGAGGGTCAATTGAGTGTCGGTGATCAATTGCGACTTCATATTCCTGATCAGCGGGCCTGGTTGGCACAAAGTTGATTGTGCGGTCGATCCGTTTCCCATCAGAAACCAAACTGTGCCATCTCGCCGCAGTTTGGTTCGAAAATGTCGGAAATGCAGGTCGCATCCGAGAAAGGACTCAGTATACCCACGCGAGAGAAACCACACCCGTGGAGTAGGGAGTCACCGATGAGCCACAAATCTGATATTGAAATTGCCCGCGAGGCAAACAAGAAACCAATCCAAGAGATTGGTGAAAAACTGGGCATTCCAACAGAACATTTACTGCCCTATGGCCACGACAAAGCAAAAGTTGGTCAAGAGTTCATCAACTCTTTGCAGGGGCGCGAAAATGGCAAGCTGATCCTTGTCACCGCGATTAACCCGACACCAGCGGGTGAGGGTAAGACCACAACAACCGTGGGTTTGGGTGATGGCCTAAATGCAATTGGTAAAAACGCGATGATCTGTATCCGCGAGGCGTCTTTGGGTCCAAACTTTGGGATGAAAGGCGGCGCTGCAGGTGGTGGTTACGCACAGATCGTTCCAATGGAAGAAATGAACCTGCATTTCACAGGTGATTTCCATGCGATCACATCGGCGCACTCATTGTTGTCAGCCATGATCGACAACCATATTTATTGGGGCAACGAATTGGACATCGACCTGCGCCGCGTCACATGGCGCCGTGTGGTTGATATGAATGACCGCGCATTGCGTCAAATCACAGCATCTTTGGGTGGTGTTTCAAACGGTTTCCCACGCGAGGCAGGGTTTGACATCACCGTGGCCTCTGAGGTTATGGCGATCCTTTGTTTGGCAACAGATTTGGCCGATCTACAGAAACGTTTGGGTGATATGATTGTTGCATACCGCCGTGATCGCAGCCCAGTCTTCTGCCGCGATATCAAGGCAGATGGCGCGATGACTGTGTTGTTGAAGGATGCGATGCAACCAAACCTTGTGCAGACATTGGAAAACAATCCTGCATTCGTCCATGGTGGTCCATTTGCGAATATTGCACATGGCTGTAACTCTGTCATCGCGACACAGACTGCGTTGAAATTGGCTGATTATGTTGTGACCGAGGCGGGATTTGGTGCGGACCTTGGCGCCGAAAAATTCATGAACATCAAATGCCGTAAGGCGGGACTTGCCCCATCTGCGGTTGTTTTGGTGGCAACCGTGCGCGCCATGAAAATGAACGGTGGTGTTGCGAAAAACGATTTGGGTGATGAAAACGTTGATGCGGTTAAAGCAGGGTGTTCAAATCTGGGCCGCCACATTGAAAACCTAAAATCATTTGGTGTTCCTGTGGTTGTTGCGATCAACCACTTTGTCAAAGACACAGATTCAGAAGTTGAAGCGGTCAAAGAATTTGTTGCTAGCCAAGGTGCAGAGGCGATCGTTTCCAAACATTGGGCGGATGGGTCCGAAGGCTCAAAAGAGCTTGCCACACGCGTTGCGGAAATCGCGGATGCGGATATGGCAAACTTTTCCCCACTTTATGCGGATGACATGTCATTGGCGGATAAAATCCAAACTATCTGTAAACGTATCTACCGCGCAGATGAGGCATTGATGGATAAGAAAATCCGCGATCAACTGCACCTTTGGGAAGAACAGGGATACGGAAACTTGCCAGTGTGTATGGCAAAAACACAGTATAGTTTCTCAACCGATCCAAATCTGCGCGGCGCACCTGATAACCACAGTGTTCCAGTACGTGAAGTCCGCCTAAGCGCGGGTGCTGGCTTCATTGTTGTTGTCTGTGGTGAGATTATGACAATGCCTGGTCTGCCACGCAAACCTGCAGCAGAAAGCATTTGTTTAAACAACGAAGGCCTGATTGAGGGTCTCTTCTAAGACACCACTGGGGCGCGATGTTTTCGCGCCCTTTGTTTATTCAAAACTGAATATAACGCCATTTGCGAGGAAACGATGAGCGCACAGATAATCGATGGCAAGGCATTCGCGGCCAAAGTCCGCGGCCAAGTTGCAGAACATGTCACCCGTATCAAAGAAGAAAACGGCATCACACCGGGATTGGCCGTAGTATTGGTGGGCGAAGATCCTGCCAGCCAAGTTTACGTGCGTTCAAAGGGCAAACAAACCGTCGAAGCGGGCATGAATTCCTATGAACACAAATTGGACGCTGATACATCGCAGGATGATTTGCTGAAACTTATCGCGGATTTGAACGCGGATAAGGATGTGCATGGGATTTTGGTTCAGCTGCCCTTGCCCAAACACCTGAACGAAGATTTGGTGATCAATTCAATCGCCCCTGAAAAGGATGTAGATGGATTTCATATTTCAAACGTGGGGCTTTTGGGGACGGGGCAAAAATCCATGGTGCCGTGTACGCCGCTTGGGTGCTTGATGATGTTGAGGGACTATCATGGGTCCCTATCTGGCATGAATGCGGTTGTAATCGGGCGTTCAAACATCGTTGGCAAACCCATGGCACAATTGCTGTTGGGCGATAGCTGCACTGTCACAATCGCGCATTCACGGACCAAGGATTTGCCGGCGGTCGTGCGCGGCGCGGATATTGTTGTGGCGGCCGTTGGTCGCCCTGAAATGGTGCCTGGCGATTGGATTAAACCGGGTGCAACCGTGATCGATGTGGGCATCAACCGCATTGATAAGCCAGAGGGTGGAACACGCCTTGTTGGCGACGTAGATTATGCATCCTGCGCCGAAGTTGCGGGTGCCATTACACCTGTTCCAGGGGGCGTTGGTCCAATGACAATTGCTTGCCTTCTTGCCAATACCGTCACCGCCTGCTGCCGCATACACGGACTGGTCGAACCAGAGGGCCTAACGGCGTAAAGTGCGAGGTGGGCTTGAAAGATTGAGGCCGTATTAAACTTGCAATTTGTATTTCTGAAATACAGGATCGCTTCGCGGTCCTGTTTTTTGATTGGTCCTACTGGACTAAAACACTCCTACATAACGCGGTATCCCAAGAGCTATGTTGCCCCCGGAGACATGGTCGAGCAGCGCCTGCCTGCCCCCTTGGCAGGCGCTTTCACCCTATCAATACTTTGAACTTTGGCCTTTTATTCTACACAATTGCATTTTGCACCACGACAACACTGCTCCTACCCAGGCAGGCGCAGCCCTCATTGCGCTGGAGATCCGACATTATGAAGCGGTCTTTGCAAACCAAATCTTTAGCCCCGTAAAACCGCATATGAGCAGTCGTTAAGTCTTTGCGCTTACTCAAGTTTCTTCGCCTCTTAGAGAACAAACAATGAGGATTCATTTATCTCGTGGCATGGGGATAGCGAGTGCTTTGCTACCGGTTATAACAGCAATCGCATCAGGGCGCATCAGATCGCATAGCGGTGCGGTATGGGCGTGCAGGCCGCCTGTATAGGTGCCATAGGCGGGCATAATCACGCGGTCGATATCGATTAGAAATGCGGGTCGAACATAACTACTGCCGCGCAGGTTTAGGCGCGCTTTAGGGTGGTAGTGGCCAGATATTTCGCCACTGACCCCTGTTTTCGCCTCGTGTCGGAAAACAACTGGGGGCAGGGGCAATTCGGCCAAATGACTGCCTGCGATTTCAACAGGCCCCGGATCATGATTGCCCTCAACCCAAATCCAACTACGGCCCGCCTGTAGTCGGGTTAGCCAAAGTTTTTCATTTTCAGGTAGGCCGCGTTCGGCCTCGAGATCATCAAAACTATCCCCTAAACAAACAACAGTTGTTGCGCCTGTTGCGCGTAAATCCGCCTCAAGCCTCAAAATGGTGTCGGTGGTTTCATAGGGAGGTAACATGGCGCCCCCGCGTCGCGCCATTCGTTCAGATTTTCCCAAATGCAGGTCCGAGACGCACAATAAATTTTGTGCCGCCCACCATAAGGCCCCTGATGGCAGTGCCACCATCGTCGCCCCAGTAAGTGAAAATTGATACCCTTCCATACCCTCAGTTGCACAGAAAGTATCAGAGGTATCAAGCGTCGATTTTAAGTCCTGCTTCGGCCATCAATTGGGCTGCTTCATTTGCAACAAGGCGTTCGATGGCCTGCCCCTTCACTGGGATACGGCCCGCCTCAAGGAAAAGCGGAGCAGAGAAGGGAGAGAGATGTGGCAGCGCCTTGTGCACAATTTTGCCTTCGACGCGATTCAACATATTCCTGATCCGTCCAAAATCCACTAAACCGCGCATCGCCTCGATCTGGGCAATCCGCATCAGCAGGTGATCTGGGTCATATTTCAGTAAGGTGTCATACAAGATGTCCGATGAAAATGTCGCCTGACGCCCTGATTTGCGCTGCCCTGGCAAATTGCGTTCGATCAGTCCCGCAATGGTTGCAACGGCGCGAAAACTACGTTTCATCACAGCGTTTCCCGCAAGCCAATTTTCAAACCCACCTTCTAGTTTTTGGTGGTCGAGCAGCGTCGCAGGATCGCGCACAGGGTCCAACCCCCAGATGAGTGTCGCATAATCCGTCGAGACAAACCCAAGTGGTGCCAACCCCTCTTCCTCCATCCGTTTGGTCAGCAGCAACCCCAATGTTTGTTGTGCGTTGCGGCCCGCAAATCCAAAAACACATAGATGATGGCGATCATGGCGGGGGAATGTTTCAATTAACAATGTCTGACGTTGTGGCAGCACGGACATGGTTTTTTGCAACTCCAACCAGTCGGTCGTGTAATCCGGCAGACCGCGAAAATCCCCCGTTTCAAATTTGTGCAAAATGCGTTCGCTTAACTGGGTTGATGTGGCGAATTTGGTGCCACCAAACACTGCGATTTTGGGTTCTTTATTGGCGCGTTTGGATACCTCAACAACCAATTCGCGCAATCCTTCAAATCGCACCACTTGCCCCCCGATTAGGAATGTATCACCGGGTGTGAGTGTTGCGGCAAAGGCTTCTTCTACTTCGCCCAATGGCGCACCACCGCGCCTGCGTTGCATGCGCACCTTAAGCGTATCTGTATCCTGAATGGTGCCAGCGTTCATGCGAATGCGTGATGCGGTTCTGGGATCGCGCAGGGTATAGGTGCCATCTCCCATGTCCTTTAACCGATGCCATTGTTCATAGCGGCGCAGGGCATAGCCGCCTGTTGCGCAGAAATCCAAGCAATCGTCGAATTCAGCACGGCTTAGCCCGCTATATGCACCCGCGCGGCGCACTTCGTTGAACAGTGCAATTGGATCAATTGGTCCCGCACAGGATAAAAGCAAGATGTGCTGACACAAAACATCAAGCTGTCCTACGGGCAGCGTTTCACCATCTAACTCACCTGCCAAAACGGCATCTAACGCTGCCTGACATTCAATGATTTCAAATCGGTTGGCGGGAACAATCATTGCCTTGGATGGAGCATTGTATTGGTGGTTGGCGCGTCCGATCCGTTGGACCAGTCGTTTTATATTTTTGGGCGCACCAATTTGTATCACCAGATCAACATCGCCCCAATCAATGCCCAAATCCAAACTGCCTGTGCAGACTACCGCGCGCAGGGCGCCTTGGGTCATTGCGGTTTCAACCTTTTGGCGTTGTTCTCGGTCCAGTGATCCATGGTGAATGGCAATGGGCAGGCGTGCTTCGTTTTCTAACCAAAGTGCATGAAAAAATATTTCGGCCTGTGCGCGGGTGTTGTGAAAAATCAGGGTCGTTTTATGTTTCTCAATCTGCTCAAGCACCATGGGCACGGAATAGGCGGCCCCTGCGCCCGCCCAAGGCGGGGGTGTTTCGCCGATCAGCATCTGAATATCAGGGGCGGGTCCGGGGTCTGCAAATAATATGGGGCAGGGATCAGGATGGGCCGCCATGGTTTTTGCAATCGCATCTGGATCATCCACCGTCGCGGATAGCCCCACGCGCCGCAAATCAGGACACAATGATTGCAAACGCGACAGCGCCAGCATCAATTGATCACCGCGTTTGCTTTCGGCGAGGGCATGGATTTCGTCAATGACAATCCGTTTTAGACCACTGAAAATTTTGGGTGCGTCTGGATAGGAAATTAACAACGCAAGGCTTTCGGGCGTCGTCAAAAGGATATGAGGTGGTTCGGCGCGTTGGCGTTTTTTCTGCGTGTTTGACGTATCGCCTGTGCGATCCTCAACCCGAATGGGCAGATCCATTTCATCAATTGGGGTTTGCAAATTTCGCTTAATATCAGCGGCCAGCGCTTTGAGCGGTGACACATAGAGTGTGTGTAGGCCCGTATGCGTACCATCCTCTAATTCTAGCAGCGTTGGCAAAAAACCACTAAGTGTTTTGCCCGCTCCTGTAGGTGCAATCAACAACTGTGCAGGGCGTGCTGCATAGGACAGCAATTCACGCTGATGCGGGTGAAGTGTCCAATTCCTAGATGTGAGCCAGTGATCAAATTTTGATGAAATTTCCATTCTGATTAGGTAGCTCGAAAGATTTTTTTTTCAGCCAAATGAACAAATCGCAAACACGCCTAATTCTTTGTTGTCTTATGTGAATACTAATTCATATCCGACAGCGTGATGTGGACAGCATATATTTGCCGCTCGTCATTTGTATTTTTCTATTAAAGAATTGAATTCGCTTTTGCGCTTGCTCACCACGGTAGGGCTTCAGGTTCAGCGCGTTTGGTGCAACTATCAAAATCAAAGACGAACCATTTTGCATATTCACGGTGTGTCGTGAACTTGTTAGTTGGGATTCAAAAACATTTGTAACATCAGAGAGTATGGCCTCATTCTGTGATACGGATTGTTCGATGACATCAATGTTCATCCTAATCGCGCCATTGCTATTATTTATCATCTCTCCACCAATGGAGAAATCAGCACCGTTTTTGAAATTCTTGATTGATATTGTATCACCATCGCGGTGAGGGTAACTAACATACCCACCAACAAAAAATTCAATTTGTTTAGATGGTCGTACAGTATAGCTTTTGGTTTTGGTTTGAAATGGTTTCAACTTTGATAAAATACTGCTGAATTGCGTGTCAGCAGGTGACAGAATTTTTACGGCGCTCTTTTCTGTTCCAGTGAATAAATACCTGAAAAATTTATGATTTGTTTCGATTGTGTAGGTTTGAGTAATAAGTGCCTTACTGATTAAGCTTTCTATATCTATCAGATTTGATACTAAGTTGGGTGCATATCTATTTGCGAGTAAAACTGCTTTTTCGCTAGCTTCGGCGGTACTCACCTTTCCGTGTAACACAATACCATCATTTGCGCTGCGTACTTTTATTTTTTCATATGGTAAAATTTCTTTGAGCCTTTTTCGCAACTCACTCAGGTCAGTCGTAACCCTAATCTGTACATTAGAGATTAAATTTCCCTTTTTGTCGATTAAGGTAAGTGTGGTCGTTCCAGCCAGCTTTCCTAAAATATAGACTGTTCGATCTGATAGTGTCGAAAAGTCAGCTATTGCGGGATTTGCTATCGAAAGCTCTGCGAATGGAACCGCACTTTCAATGACAACGGCGCGATCGATTGGTACGCCAATTGTCTGCTCTTTAGACTTCTGGATTACACTAACAATGTCGCCCCAAACCGTAGTGCCTAAAATTGAAAAGGCAGTCACAACGATTAATGCAGTTGCTGCCACATTTTTAAAATGCTGCGATATCATGGCGTTAGGCTTGATTTTAATGGTGCGGTTTCCGTGAACGCTAAATTATTTTACAGCATAATGCAAAGGTGAACGTTTGAGGCAATATTACTTTTGCAAACCCATTTTCTTTTTCGAAATTTTATTGCGGCCTGTCGCGGTAATATTCCCGAGCAGGCCGCACGCTAAAAGCTTAATCAACAATTGTTGCCTCAGTTGCGGCGCGTAGGTCAGCTTCGCTGACGCCCTCTGCACATTCCACGATGCGCAATCCACCCTCAACCACGTCTAGAACGCCAAGGTTTGTAATGATGCGGTCCACGACGGCGGTTCCTGTTAGGGGCAGGGTACACGCCTGCAACACTTTACTGTCGCCATGTTTGTTTGTGTGATCCATTACAACGATCACACGACCCACACCAGCGACAAGGTCCATCGCGCCGCCCATACCCTTGACCAGCTTGCCTGGAATCATCCAGTTTGCCAGATCACCGTTTTCGGCAACTTCCATCGCGCCTAGGATGGCCATGGCGATTTTGCCACCACGGATCATGCCGAACGATGTCGCACTATCGAAATAGGCCGTTTGGGGCAATTCGGTGATGGTTTGTTTCCCTGCATTGATCAGATCAGGGTCCTCTTCCCCTTCATAGGGAAACGGACCCATGCCCAACATGCCGTTTTCAGACTGAAGCGTCACTGTGATCCCATCGGGGATATAGTTGGACACCAGCGTTGGAATACCGATCCCAAGGTTCACATACATGCCATCCTGAAGCTCTTGTGCCGCGCGCGCGGCCATTTGATTGCGATCCCATGCCATTGATCAACCCTCCGTCCGTGGGCGCGTTGTGCGCTGTTCGATGCGTTTTTCATGTTCACCTTGGATAATGCGATGCACATAAATCCCGGGTAGGTGAATATGATCAGGGTCCAATGATCCTGTTGGAACAATTTCTTCGACTTCCACAACACATACCTTACCGCACATCGCAGCAGGTGGATTGAAGTTGCGGGCCGTTTTGCGGAAGACCAGATTGCCTGTCTCATCCGCTTTCCACGCTTTTACGATTGCAAGGTCCGCAAAAATCCCACGTTCAAGGATATAGGTTTCGCCATCGAAATCCTTGTGCTCTTTCCCTTCGGCCACAACGGTGCCGACACCTGTTTTTGTATAGAACCCGGGGATGCCCGCACCACCTGCACGCATGCGTTCGGCCAATGTGCCCTGTGGGTTGAATTCCAATTCCAATTCCCCTGACAGGTATTGGCGCATGAATTCCGCGTTTTCACCGACATAGGATGAAATCATCTTTTTCACCTGACGGGTTTGTAACAAAATGCCGATGCCGAAATCATCAACACCTGCGTTATTGGATGCAAATGTCATATCCTTGGTGCCCGCATCGCGGATCGCGGCCAACAAGAGTTCGGGAATACCGCTAAGGCCAAAACCGCCCGATGCGATGAACATGCCGTCAAACAACAATCCATCTAACGCTTCGGCTGCGGATCCATAGACTTTCTTCATGGAAAAGCTCCGTTTTTAGATAATTGGGCAATATGTGGCGCGTTGCCGCGCCAGTGTCAATTCATTGGATGTAGAAAGCCTGTGCGCATATCCGCCAAAATTACTTTTTGCGTTTGCCTTTTTTGGCACCACCCTTGGCGGCCTTTTCGGCGATTAGCTGAACGGCCATGTCCATCGTTACGTCCTCGGGTTTGACGTCCTTGGGCAGAGTTGCGTTGATTTTGCCGAATTTGACATAGGCCCCATAGCGTCCGTCCATCACATTAACGGGGCCGCTATCGGTTGGGTGTTCGCCCAATTCCTTTAAAGGGGTGGCGGCGGTGCGGGCGGACCCACGGCTTGCCTTTTTGGCCAATTCTTCGACGGCGCGGTTCATGCCGATGGTAAAGACATCATCGACCTCTTTCAAATTGGCATAAGTGCGGCCGTGTTTCACAAACGGACCATACCGCCCAATTCCCGCTTCGATTATTCCGCCGTCTTCGGGGTGGGGGCCAACCTCACGCGGTAGATTGAGCAGCATCAAAGCACGTTCCAAATCCATTTCCGCAGGCGCCCATCCTTTGGGCAGGCTGGCGCGTGGGGGTTTGGGCGCCTCTTTCGTGGCCTCACCCCGCTGAACATAGGGACCAAAGCGACCAGATTTTAGGAAAATCTCATCCCCTGCATCTTCGCCGAGTAAGCGATCCGAACTTTCGTCGATTTCACCAGAGATTGGTCGCGTGAATGTACATTCAGGATAATTGCCACATCCCACAAACCCACCTGTGCGTGATGATTTCAGGTGCAGTGTCCCGTTTCCGCATTTTGGACAAATGCGCGGATCACTTCCATCCTCACGCGGGGGATAGAGTTGCGGCGCCAAGGCGTCATCCAACACATCCAACACCTCGGTAATCCGCAATTCAGATGTTTCCGAAATCGCAGCCGAGAAATCGCGCCAAAATTTAGAAAGCAGTTCCAAATAATCTGAACCACCCGCGCTGACCAGATCCAACTGATCCTCAAGCGAGGCGGTGAAGTCATATTCCACATAGCGTTTGAAAAAATTCAAAAGGAATATCGTAACGATGCGTCCTTTATCCTCGGGGAATAAACGGTTGCTTTCCTTGCGGACGTATTCGCGATCTTGGATCGTGGTGACGATGGACGCATAGGTTGACGGGCGACCAATCCCCAATTCTTCCATCCGTTTGACCAATGTTGCCTCGGTATAACGGGGGGGCGGTTGGGTGAAATGCTGTTCGGGCGTGATGTCACCTTTGGCCAAGGCCTCACCTTGCATGACTTGGGGCAGACGTTTGTCATCATCATCCCCTGTTGGGGCGTCATCACGGCCCTCTTCATAAACGCGCATAAAGCCGTCGAACAAAACAACCTGACCATTGGCGCGCAAAACGACCTGTTGATCTGGGCTGGTGATATCAACGGTGGTGCGTTCCATCTTTGCCGCCGCCATTTGGCAGGCAATCGTGCGTTTCCAAATCAAATCATATAATTTGCGTTGATCCGCATCCGTCAATTTCAGCGCTGCTGCATCCTTGGTTATTTCTGTGGGGCGGATACATTCGTGCGCCTCTTGCGCGTTCTTGGCCTTGTTTTTGTACATACGCGGCGACGACGGCACATAATCTGCGCCATATCGAGCGGCGATTGCATCACGGGTTGCCATGACGGCCTCGGGTGCCATGTCGATCCCGTCGGTTCGCATATATGTGATGTGACCCGCTTCGTACAAACGTTGTGCGGCACTCATTGTTTGGCGTGCGCCCATACCGAATTTGCGGCTTGCTTCTTGTTGCAGGGTTGAGGTCATGAACGGGGCAGAGGGGTTGCGCTGTGCCGGTTTTGATTCAACGGATTGCACAGATAGGTCGCGGCTTGTGATCGCCTGAACGGCCATTTCTGCCTGCGTGCTGTTGGCAAGATCATATTTATCCAGCTTTTTCCCAGCAAGGGATGTAAGACGCGCTTCAAAACTTTGGCCGCGCGGCGTGCTAAGCTGCGCCTTCACACTCCAGTATTCTTGTGGATTGAACGCCTCAATCTCCATTTCACGTTCCACGATCAAACGCAGACACACGGATTGCACGCGACCGGCGGAACGCGCACCTGGCAATTTGCGCCACAACACAGGGGATAGATTGAAGCCCACCAAATAATCCAAGGCCCGTCGCGCAAGATAAGCATGCACCAAGGGGGCATCGACATCGCGCGGATTTTTCATTGCCTCGGTCACGGCGGATTTTGTAATTGCGTTGAACACAACGCGAGTGACTTCGGTGTCCTTTTTAATTGCGCGGCGTTTGCGCAATGTTTCCTCTAAGTGCCAGCTGATTGCCTCCCCCTCGCGATCAGGGTCGGTGGCAAGGATCAGGGCGTTGTCGTCTTTCAGGGCATCTGCAATCGCTTTGACGTGTTTTTTACTGTCGTTTCCAACTTCCCAGGTCATTGCGAAATTATCATCAGGATTAACCGAGCCATCTTTGGGCGGCAGATCACGCACGTGTCCATATGAGGCCAGAACCGTATATTCCGATCCCAAGTATTTGTTAATTGTCTTTGCCTTAGCAGGGGATTCAACAACAACAACGGGCATAAAATATCCTTTCGACTCGCGCATGGTGCCATGGCGGCGGAACATGGTCGTGTTCAAAGGGCTTTGTCAATGCACGTTTAATGACCTTTGTGATCTTTGTGCTCATTCCCGCTCAGGCTGACCATTCCACCAGACTGTCTTTCTATTTGGCCCTCAATCTCTAGATCGACAAGGGCAGGAGCAATTTGTGCAGCCGATGCTTTGAGGTCACGGATCAATTGATCCTCTGCTAACGGGGAGGGGGACAGTCGTGCAAGAATGCGTTGGTGCAACTTGGCGGTTTCACGCAAACCACGGTTGGGAAGCGGTTTTGGCGTGTCATGTGTAATGTCAGTTTGCTGGGGGAATTTTGGTAGTGCTTCAATTATGTCCTCGGCATTTCGGACCAATGTCGCACCATCGCGGATCAAAATGTTGCAACCTGATGCACGCGCATCAAACGGATGGCCAGGCACGGCATAAACATCGCGCCCCTGATCCAGCGCGGTTTTGGCGGTGATCAAACTGCCTGATTTGGCGGCCGCTTCGATCACAACTATTGCCTGTGACAATCCTGATATCAACTGATTGCGCACGGGAAAATGACGCGCTTGGGGTTGGATGCCCATGGGTTGTTCGGAAATCAGCAGACCATTTTCCCGAATTTGCCGCGTCAATTGCGCGTTTTCAGCGGGGTAAATAACATCCACCCCACCGCCTAGCGCAGCAATCGTTCTCGTACCAATCGATGCGGCATGCGCAGCGGTATCGACATCACGCGCTGGGTCCGAACAAATCACATACCCCTGGTTCCCCAATGTGGTGGCCAAAAAGCGCGACATACGGGTTCCAAGGGATGAGGCATTGCGCGCCCTGACAAGGCCAAGAGTCGGGCGATGTAATAGTGTGGCATCCCCCGCCGCCCAAAACAAAGGGGGTGCATCGTTTAGATCATTGAATGCGGCGGGATAGGCAGGCGTGCCTTGAAAAATAAACTGCGCGCCTGCTTTGTGACTGCGACGCATTTCGGTGATGGCGTGTTCTTTGCTATTAGGTAAATAATTATCAACACCAGCGGCGCGGGTAACTTCGGGCAAATGCTCTACTGCGCTTTGTGCCGTGCCATGCTCTTTTAGTAATCTGTAAAACGTGCTGATCCCCACCCTGCGAGAGCGCAAGAGACGAAGCCACGCTAATCTGTCCTCTTCCTTGAGTAGTGGTGTTAGGGGGTGAGCGGAAGAATTAGTTTGAACAGCCATCTTTGCTCCGTCGTCTTGCGGAAACAGCAATAGCGCAGATTTGATTGTCGCAGGATTAACGCGCGCCGCCAGACCCGCCAACAGTTAGTCCACCAATCAAAACAGACGGCTGTCCAACCCCAACAGGAACCCATTGCCCCGATTTTCCGCATGTTCCCATGCCAGGGTCCAATTCCATATCATTTCCAAGGCCGCGGATATGTTTTAATGCGGTAGCGCCATCCCCGATCAGAGTTGCCCCCTTAATCGGTGCGCCGACCTGACCATTTTGAACGCGGTAGGCTTCGGTGCAGGAAAAGACGAATTTCCCGCTGGTAATATCTACCTGACCGCCGCCAAAGCCCACAGCGTAAATCCCATCCTTAAGATCAGACAGCAATTCGGCGGGGGTTGCATTGCCGCCTTCCATAATGGTGTTGGTCATGCGCGGCATAGGGGCATGCGCATAACTTTGGCGGCGTCCGTTCCCTGTGG
>Ga0181594_10000387_pt1 | contig 39694 bp, 35 predicted proteins | sample 071ome_18_FD_145603 | JGI IMG/M metagenome (GOLD analysis project Ga0181594, IMG submission 145603) | Coastal salt marsh microbial communities from the Groves Creek Marsh, Skidaway Island, Georgia - 071413BT metaG (spades assembly) | ecosystem: Environmental > Aquatic > Marine > Intertidal zone...
GCTTTTCGTAGAGCTTGGGCTATCGTCTGTTTTTGGGGTGGAAAGCGGACATACGTATCATATGCGAAAATCGCATTGAATCCTTTAGGCGGCCGGTCACGTTCACAGGGGGGGGCAGCATGCTGGGTATAGCGTTGGCTCGGTCCGCGAGTGCTGTGGTAAGAAATCGGGAGATGGCAAGATGTTGCGAAGCAAATCCTTTATGCCCCATCAAGTTGTTAGATGGCTTTTCTTGCTATTTGCTTCAGTCATACTGTTTGCTCCCGCCATTGCGATGCAGTTCACTAGCGAGGTTAACTGGGGCCACGAGGATTTCGGCGCCATGGGGTTGATCCTATTCATTGCGGGAGTCGCATTGGAGGTGTCAGCCCGACATTCGAAGACAGACCTTCAGAGGGGACTGGCAGTTGGCTTCATTGTATTTGTGTTTCTCGCTATCTGGGCCGAACTTGCGGTAGGTATTTTCTGATCAAAGGACTTTTTGCGGCGATATATCGTAAGTTCATTCACTACCTGCCTGGCCGGTTCTGCTTTTGACCTTGGCTGTTCGCTTCGTCCGCTACTGGGTCGTTAGCGGACAGTCCGCTTTCGTCCCCTTTTCAATCTATTCAGCCGCTTCAGCCATTTCCGCTCGTTGTGGTCCGCGGATAAGGCCGCCGGGTGTCTCGCCGGTCCATTTGCCGTCGCGGAAGGTTACGTGGCCGTTCTTGATCGTGCAGACATAGCCATCCGCCTTTTGCAGCAAGCGCTTGCCGCCGGCGGGTAGGTCAAATGCCAGCCACGGTTTGCCCAGCTTCAGCTGATTCATATCAATTACATTGAGATCCGCCAGATAGCCCGGCGCGATGATCCCGCGATCTTCCAGCCCATAGAGCCGGGCGGTGTCCCAGCACTGGCGCTTGATCGCATTCTCCAGGCTGATCTTATCCCCGCGCTTGCGATCGCGGACCCAGTGCTCAAGCATGAATGTGGGTGAAGCGGCATCGCAAATCGTGCCGCAATGCGCGCCGCCATCGGACAGCGAATTCACTGTGTCATCGGCGTGTTGCAGCGGGTGGAGGAAATCGAGATTGCCATCCGCATAGTTCAGGATCGGCAGGTAGATGAAACCCTTGCCATCGTCCGCGCACAGCATGTCATAGGCATATTCCTGAGGGTCGATCCCGGCCGCTTGAGCGCGGGCATTCACGCTGGCTGACGCATCCGGTTCGTAATCAAAATCGGGGTCCATTTCGTACTGGAGCGCCCAACCTTGGGTGATCACCATAACCACGCCGATAATGTCCATTGGCGCTTCGGAATAATCATTGGACTCGCTCAGCAATCGCGCTTTGAACGCCGGGTCGAGCAGCCTAGCTTTTTGTTCCTCCCACGGAAGTTCGCTGATCGCTTGCCAGCTGGGGCGATACACGAAGGGGTTCACAGTACCTTGCCATGCCATGATGATGCCGTTGCCGCGCAGCGCAATCTGCGCGACGATGTTGGCGCCATTGTCATTTTCTGCACGCATGGTTTCGATCTGCTCTTTGAGCGGCATTTCCTTGGCGATGGATTCCAGCGCAGCGAAGGTGACGGGCAGGCCGGTCTCGCGGCTGAGATTGCCCATCCATTCGAACTCGTTCCACTCGCGGTTGAGATCGCTCGCCATTTCGAAAACGCCATGGCCTGCGCGGCCCATAGCACGGCCGATCTCGATCAGTTCTTCCTTCGTCGCAGTCGTGCCGGGTACGAGTTCTCCATCGACCGATTTGTGCAGCACTGTACGGCTGGTGGAGAAGCCAAGCGCGCCCGCGCGAACGCCTTCCTCTACGATCCGGCTCATTTCTGCGATGTCTTCATTTGTCGGAACGGCGCCGGGCTGTTCGCGGTCACCCAACACGTAAGCACGCACGGCACCATGCGGCACATGCGTGCCCACATCGACCGCGCGCGGCATTTTCTCCAGAGCGTCGAGATACTCAGGGAAGGTTTCCCAGTCCCATGTAATGCCTTCGGCAAGCGCGGTTCCGGGAATGTCCTCCACCCCTTCCATCAGGCTGATCAGCCATTCGTGCCGGTCTGGCTTGGCAGGCGCGAAGCCTACGCCGCAATTGCCCATCACGACGGTTGTCACGCCATGCCAGCTGGAAGGGGCCATTTCCGGGTCCCAGGTGGCTTGGCCGTCATAGTGGGTATGGATATCGACGAAGCCCGGGGTCACAACCATGCCGGTCGCGTCGATTTCTTCTGCTGCATTGCCAGTCACATCGCCGACTTGCGCGATCAAGCCATCTTTGACGGCGACATCGCCTGTAAAGCGGTCCTCGCCCGTACCATCGACAATGGTGCCGCCGCGAATAATCAGATCGAACATGGCCATCGAAACTCTCTCCAATTTCTGTTTGAAACATAGCACAGCGAAACGCCTGATGCTATGCTCGCACAATGGACAGGCAAACAAGCTGGGAGCCCGCGCCGGATAGCGGGATTGCGATAAAGTGGCTCGAGGCGAACGGGCTGACCTTTGAGGTCGCTGAGGCAGGGCAGGGCGACAAGCTCGCGCTGTGCCTGCATGGCTTCCCTGAGCTGCACTTTAGCTGGCGACACCAGATGCCTTTGCTGGCGGAGATGGGGTACTGCGTGTGGGCACCCAATATGCGCGGTTATGGCGAGACGACACGCCCGCCGAACAAGAAGGACTATCGGCTCGACAACCTGACTGCTGACGTTGCAGCGCTGATCGATGCCAGCGGCGCGAAGGAAGTGACGCTGATAGCGCATGACTGGGGCGCGATCGTTGCTTGGCAGTTTGCGATACAGAAGCTTCGCCCGCTGACCCGGCTTGTGATCATGAACGTGCCACATCCGCTGTGCGCGCGGCGCGAACTCAAGACCTGGAAGCAGCTGAAGAAGAGCTGGTACATCTTCTTTTTCCAGTTGCCCAAGCTGCCCGAGATACGGCTGGGCCAGAACGAAGCCGCGGCGATCGGCCGACTTTTTCGTGAGACTTCGGTCAACAGGGAGCGCTTTACCCGAGAGGAAAGCGAGCCCTATCGCAAGGCGGCGGCCAAGCCCGGTGCGTTGACTGCCATGTTCAATTATTACCGCGCGCTGCTGCAGACGCCCGACGCGCGCCAGATCGGCGATGGCAAGGTGCATGTGCCGACGCTGGTCATCTGGGGCGAACAGGACGTGGCGATCGACATTGCCTGCCTCGATGGCACGGGGGACTATGTCGATGATCTGACCGTGCGCCGCTATCCGCATGCATCACACTGGGTGCAGCAGGACATTCCGGATGAGGTGAATGCGGCGCTGAAAGACTGGTTGCCGCCGGCCTAGTTCTTCGCGCGGATCATCGCTTCGACATCGACGAATTTCTCGCGCGGGGCGCCTTCGCGCGCGGCGCGTTCTTCGGCCTCTTCGATCTTTTTCCAGTCGCGGAATGTGACCACATCCAATCCGCGCTCTGCAGCGATGGCATCAAACCCCTCGCGGCCCTTCTTGTCCGCCCGCCCAAGCGTGCCCGCATCGATATCCTCTGCGATCTTCTCGACGACGCTGTAGCCGTCTGGGCGATTGGTGCCGATGGTGCCGGATGGACCGCGCCTGGCCCAGCCAACGCAATAGATTCCGGGCAGGATGCGCCCTTCGTCATTGGCAAACTTGCCCGCGCGTTCGTCAAACGGCACGTCGGGAATGGGGGAGGAGCGATAGCCGATGCAGCTGACCACGATATCGGCCGGCACGGTGTACATTTCGCCCGTTCCTGTCGCGCGGCCTTGATGCACTTCGGTTCGTTCAACCTTTACCCGCTGAACCTTGCCATCACCTTCAAAGCCTTGCGGGCTGGCGAACATATCGAAATGGATTTCGATCGGTTTTTCGGCATGCACACTTTCAGGAATGGCTGCGAAGCTGCGCAAATGATTGACCGATTTTCGCAGGCCCGGTTCCAGAAGCATGTCTTCCTCTTCTTCGGGCAAGTCATCGCGATCAACCCGGGGCGAGGCACGTTCGAGCGCCGCCAGCTCACCCAACTCCTTAGGCGTCATCATGATCTGATGCGGGCCGCGGCGGCCCAGGATTGTAATGGCCTTGACGTTTGAGGCTATAAGGCTTTGCAATGCGTGCGTAACGATGTCTGCGCCTTCAAATTCCGCTTCGGTCTTGGACAATATCCGTGCGACGTCGAGCGCCACATTGCCCATTCCGATCACGACCGCATGCTGGCCAGAGAGATCTGGGTTGAGGTCGTTAAATTGCGGATGGCCGTTATACCAACCGACAAAAGCAGCGCTGTCGAAAATGTTGCTCAGATCCTTGCCGGGTAGATCCAGTTCGCGATCATTGGGCGCACCTGTTGCGAGAACGACGGCATCATACAACTGCATCAATTCGGGCACGGTAACATGCTCGCCGACTTTGACGTTACCGATGAAACGCACATTCTCGTTGAGTGCAGTCTTCTCGTAACGGCGCGAGACGCCTTTGATCGATTGGTGATCCGGTGCAACGCCAAAGCGGATAAGGCCATAAGGTACGGGCAGCATGTCGAAAATGTCGACTTGCACTTCATCACCCCAAAGCTTCTGCGCCGCTTCTGCGGTGTAATAACCTGCCGGACCTGAACCGATTATCGCAATGTGCCGCATGATGAACTCTCTCCCCCCATGCGGCTCAATGACTTAGGCCGCTTTTGCTTTCTCTTGCTGCTCCGGCTCGTCAAGGAAGCGGTGAATAGCTTCGACGCATTCATCACTGTGGCTGAGCAGGAACAGATGCCCGCCGCCACGCAGAACCAGCAATTCACTGTTCGGAATGAGTTTGTCGAGGAACCAGCCATTAGTGAGCGGCACGATGTGGTCTTCGTCGCCCATCATAATCAACGTCTTCTTACGCATGAACGGTAAAGCGGGCACGCTGGTCCAACCAAGCATTGCCATCAATTGGTAGAAATATCCGCGCGGGGAAGGGGGCTTTAACCGATGGATGTGCTCCATCTTGTTCATCGCCTTACCCAATGCCCCGCCGTACAGCGTCTGGAAGTGCTCTTCCATAAAAGCAGAATCGATATAGCGGCGCGGATCCGCCATCTTGCTGAGCGAAGCGGGATTTCCTGGCATCATGATCATGCCCGCTGTTGTGGCGGCCAGGATCAGGCGGCGCGTGCGGCCGGGGTGCTGGATGGCGAAATGCTGTGCCATGGCGCCGCCCCAGCTGACACCCATCAAATCGACCTTGTCGACGCCGAGCTTGTCGAGAAGCTGCGTGGTCGTCCAAGCCATAGTGACGGTGTTGTAAGGGACAACCGGCTCGGGTGAGCCGCCAATGCCCGGCATATCGAACATGATGAAAGCGCGATCAGGCAGCGCCTCAGCCAATGGTGCGACCGCTTCGATATTGGCGCCAATGCCGTTGAAGAACAGGATCGGCAAGTGCTCGCTTGGCTGATCCAGTCGCCAAGTCGCAACACGCAGCGTTCGCCCGCCAACGCTTTCCATCGTGATGGTTGCATCGCGCATCGCTTCGTCGAGCGCCTCATCCAGCACTTTTTCGCGTTTGTCCGCCAAATTTCAGTCCTGTCCTGCGACCCCTATAGGGCACTTGGGTTATCTTTCTTCCACTACGTAGAGACCGGGGGCCGGGTCCAGAGGTTTATACTCTTCGTTCCCCAGTTCTGTTGGAGCGGATTTCATTTTGCCGGAGCGCTTTTTCATCCATTCCATCCAGTACGGCCACCAGCTACCGGCCACTTCCTCCGTGCCTTGCAGCCATTCGTCAGCGGTTTCAGGCAGCTTGCCTTTCTTCTTCTGAACAAAGTATTTGGCCTTGGGATTGCCCGGAGGGTTCAGGATCGCCTGCATGTGACCTGACTGCGAAAGCACATAGGTGACGTCCTTGGAGCCAAACAGATTGGTCGAGCGATAGGTCGCCTTCCATGGGGTGATGTGATCCGTCACGCCGCCCAGAATGAACATGTCAGACGTGGCCTTGCTGAGATCAATCTTGTGGCCAGCCATCTCGACCTCACCCTTCTTCGTGAAGGCGAGCGTTTCGAACAGGGTCAGGAAATCGCCCATCAGGCTGGCGGACAGATTTGTCGCGTCAGAATTCCAGTACAGAACGTCAAACGCGGGTGGATCTTGCCCCAGCAGATAGTTGTTGATAACATAGTTCCAGATCAGATCATTGGGCCGCAGCCATGCGAAACCGCGCGCCAGATCATCGGCTTTGATGATGCCTTTTTTCGCTGCGCGCTGTTTAGCCAGCTTCATGCCATTCTCAGATACCAGAGAACCGGCTTCGATATCGCGCTCTTTCGGGTGGAGCACGCAAACCATCAGCGTCAGCGAGCCGAGGATGTCATTCTTTTGGGCGGCCAGTTTGGACGCGAGCACGCTGGCGGTTTGGCCGCCAGAACAGCCCGCGGATACATTGACCTTCTTCGAGCCTGTAATGTCGCTGACCGCTTGTATCGCTTCTTCGCAAGAGCGGATGTAATCATCCATGCCCCAGATGCCCTGTTCCTTGGACGGGTTGCGCCAGGAGATAACGAAGGTCTGAATACCGTGATCGACCTGATATTTGATTACTGACTTCTCCGGAGAAAGGTCATTGATATACATCTTGTTGATCTGCGGCGGGATTGTCAGCTGAGGGATCTCGTGCACTTCATCCGTGGTCGGCGCGTAATGCACCAGCTCGAACATCTCGGTGCGGTGTACGACAGAGCCCTTTGATGTCGCTATATTCTCGCCCAGCTTGAATGGCCGCTTGTCGACCTGGCTGACCATTCCCTTGTTTTCGGTGATGTCCTTGTATGCGTTTTGCAAACCCTTGATCAGCGAAAGGCCACCACTGTTGATCACCTGCTTTTGTGCAACCGGGTTGCCAACCAGTGTGTTGGTGGGGGCCAGGCTATCGATGATGATGTTGGAGATGAAGTTCGCGCGGTCTCGCTCGAGATCATCCAGCTCCAGTTCCTGAAGCCAGTTCGACATACCCTTTTGCACGGCAAGATAATATTGCGCGCCGGCCCGGAAAAACGGGTTGTACTGCCAGGCCGGGTCCATGAAGCGCTTGTCTTTGGGATCGGGTGCGAGATCGGATTTGCCGGTCATGATCTTGACCATGTCTTCGCCCATGGTTTGGGCGTGTTTCATCAGGCGCTTGGGGTCAGACGCACTTTCGCGCAGCAATACCGCGACGGCACCTACAAAATCTTCTCTTGCAACGCCGATGAGCGGCCCCAAAGCATTGGTTGACTGTGCGGCTTCCTTTTCGAGTTTGCTACCCTGCGACATGCTGTACCCCGGCAAATGCAAAATGACGTCAAATTTGAGCGTCCTAGATGACGCTACGGAAGCAAATTGGCAAGTTCTCGAAATAGCAGGGAAACCGGATCAACTTGTCGCGACCGCCATAGTTATCGGTTTGGCAAGAAATTTCCTTTACCTGCGATATCCAGAAACACGGTCATCCACCAAATGATCAGGCAAGAGCAAAGTTAAGTTGGCGAGGCCGCTTTCAGCTTTGAGAGAAATAATTGCCAATCGTCGGCAAGCCGTTGAGGCTGCGCGCAAGGCGCAGATGGTTGACAGCTTTGAGATTGGGGGGGCTGGGCTATTTTTGGTCGATGGACGCGCAAGGCAATCTGGATTATCTGACCCCGGCTGCGTTCAGCAATCTGGGATGGAACCACAAAGCTGTAACAGGGACGCCGATAAGCAACCACTTGCTGCCTGCCGAGGATCCGGACAAGGGCAATGAACGCCCCTTGTCGTTCCTGCTCTCTGCGCGAAATTCGATCACCGGGCTGACATGCCGGAGAAGGGCGGCTAAAGGCGTCGCGAAGCGCTATTTCGCGCGAACAATTAGCGACAAAAATGACTGACCTCTCCAAAATACGCAATTTCTCGATCATTGCTCACATCGATCATGGCAAATCCACGCTGGCGGACCGCATGATTCAGCATTGCGGCGGTTTGACCGAACGTGAAATGTCCGAGCAAGTGCTTGATAATATGGACATCGAGAAAGAGCGCGGCATCACGATCAAGGCGCAGACCGTGCGGCTCAATTACACCGCCAAGGATGGCGAGACGTATGAGCTCAACTTGATGGACACGCCGGGCCACGTCGACTTTGCCTATGAGGTTTCGCGTAGCTTGGCCGCTTGCGAGGGCGCGCTGCTGATCGTGGACGCGGCGCAAGGCGTGGAAGCGCAAACGCTCGCCAACGTCTATCAATCGATCGAGCATGACCATGAAATCGTGCCTGTGATCAACAAGATTGACCTGCCCGCGGCCGAGCCGGAGAAAGTCCGCGCCGAGATCGAGGACATCATCGGCTTGGACGCGTCCGAAGCCGTGCTGACCAGCGCGAAATCGGGCATCGGCATCGAGGACGTGTTGGAAGCGGTCGTCGCCAAGATCCCCGCACCATCGGGCGATCGCAATGAGCCGCTCAAAGCCAGCCTCGTCGACAGCTGGTATGACCCCTACCTCGGCGTGGTGATCCTGGTCCGCGTGATCGACGGTGTCATCACCAAGGGGCTGAACGTCAAATTCATGCAAGGCGGCACGCAGCACCTGATCGACCGGGTCGGCTGCTTCACCCCCAAGCGCACCGATCTGCCGGAAATCGGCCCTGGCGAAATCGGCTTCATCACCGCGCAAATCAAAGAGGTGGAGCAAGCACGCGTGGGTGACACCATCACCACGGTGAAGGGCGGAGCGAGCGAAGCGCTGCCCGGATATAAGGAAGTGCAGCCGGTGGTGTTCTGCGGCCTGTTCCCGGTGGACGCGGCCGAGTTCGAGAAACTGCGCGAGAGCATCGGCAAGCTGCGCCTCAACGACGCCAGCTTCAGCTATGAGATGGAAAGCAGCGCGGCGCTCGGCTTCGGCTTTCGCGCGGGTTTCCTTGGCCTGTTGCACCTTGAGATCATTCAAGAGCGTCTGTCGCGCGAATACGATCTTGATCTGATCACCACCGCTCCTTCGGTGGTGTACCGCGTGCACCTGTCAAAATCGAAGAATGAAGACGCCAAGGTGATCGACATTCACAACCCCGCCGACTGGCCCGACGTCAACCGGATCGACATGATCGAGGAGCCGTGGATCAAGGCGGTGATCTACACGCCCGATGAATATCTCGGCGCGATCCTGAAACTGTGTCAGGACCGGCGCGGCATCCAGACTGACCTAACCTACGTGGGCGGCCGTGCGCAGGTGACTTACGAGCTGCCGCTGAATGAAGTGGTGTTCGATTTCTATGACCGGCTGAAAAGCATCTCCAGAGGGTATGCCAGCTTTGACTATGAACAGATTGGCCTGCGCGAAGGCGATCTGGTGAAGATGAACATTCTGGTGAATGCAGAGCCGGTCGATGCTCTATCGCTGATCGTGCACCGCAACGTAGCGGAAGAGCGCGGGCGCGGCATGTGTGAACGGTTGAAAGACCTGATCCCGCGCCACCTGTTCAAGATCCCGATCCAGGCAGCCATAGGGGGCAAGATCATCGCGCGCGAGACGATCGCCGCGCTGCGCAAGGATGTGACCGCGAAATGCTATGGCGGCGACATTACGCGTAAGAAGAAACTGCTCGAGAAGCAGAAGAAGGGCAAGGCCCGCATGCGCGAGTACGGAAATGTTAGTATTCCGCAGGAGGCCTTTATTGCAGCGTTGCGGATGGGTGAGGAGTAGCTACTCGCCCTTTCGCTCGATCAGAAGCGTGCGCGGCCAAAACAGGTCAATGAAGCCCTGCTTGTTGTCGAGCAGCTTCACTCGTTGTTCGTAGACGGCAACCGTGCGCCGCTTGATCCCAAAAATCTCGAAGAAATCATTATAGAAGCTTTGCGTTTCGCCCTTTTCGTAATGGGCGTCCTTCCATTCTTCGCTGAATGCCTTGGCGCGGCGTGCAATCTCATCCCAGGTCAGTCTCATACTCTATGTATTGAGGGAATCTACTTGAATAACAGGATGTTTTAAGTGTCGTCTCAAGCCCCCCCTTCATCCTTGAGCGTCCTCCGGCAATTTTCCTACACCCCACCCACGCGCTAATCTTGGCGCATGTCCTCGCTCGCCCATAATCGCTCTCTAACGCTAAGCTGCGGTGATCGCCTTGCTCGATCAAACAGTGCATCTGTGATCGATTGGATTTTGGCGCTTGGACAGTGTTCCATGTGTTCCATCCTGTTGGATTTGGGGAGGGGAGGCTTTGTGTTCCGCGCGCCATCCGGCGCGCAATATCCTCGCGCAAGCGCTGCGGGCGCCCAGTCGGGCTTTGACTGCCGTGACCAAGAGGAGAATTCGTCACACCTATCTACACAAACCCTCTCAACTTCACTTGGCGTTCAGGGGCGCGCTGGTTATAGGCCATCTCTTATGACAAGAGAGACACGCGTGACATTCAAACCCGTTTTTGCTGCCGCGATGGCTGGCGCAACCTTGCTGACCGCTGCTTGCGCGGGCTCTGGCGGATCGACCAATGAAGACGTGGCCTATGTCGCGCGCGATGTGGAAACGCTTTATTCAGAGGCGAAGTCGCGGCTGGATAACGGCAACACGCGGCTTGCAGCGGCGCTGTTTGACGAAACCGAGCGTCAGCACCCCTATTCGCCCTGGGCGCGCCGCGCGCAGTTGATGAGTGCGTTCAGCTATTACGTGGCGCAGGATTACAACGCGGCAATCTCCAGCGCGCAGCGGTTCCTCTCGATCCACCCGGGCAACAAGGATGCGCCTTACGCCTATTACCTGATCGCGCTGTCCTATTACGAGCAGATCAGTGACGTGTCGCGTGACCAGTCAATCACAGAGCAGGCGCGGGTTGCGCTGCGCGAAGTGGACCGCCGTTTCCCGACCAGCGAATATGCCGCCGATGCGCGGTTGAAGCTGGACCTCGTCAACGATCACCTTGCGGGCAAGGATATGGAGATCGGCCGCCATTACCAGCGCAACGGGCAATGGCTGGCGGCGACATTGCGTTTCCAGAACGTGGTCAACGAATATGAGACGACCAGCCACACGCCCGAAGCGCTCTATCGTCTGACTGAAAGCAGCCTGGCGTTGGGTGTGCCGAGCGAAGCGGTGAAATATGCCGCGGTGCTGGGCGCGAACTATCCGGGCAGCAAGTGGTATAAAAAGGCATTTGATCTGTTGCAGGAATATGCGCCGGGCGCCACCGCGAGCTAGGCCGAAAAGGCCGCTTCAAGAAATCTGACCGATTTCATCCGATTTTCGGAAACCCTTTGCTGCGTTCTGCATTATACGGGTGCGGGCCGGGCCCCGCTGGCAAGATCACCCAATTGATCTTGTGATATCGGACCGCATCGGATTGCCGGTGCAGCGCTATTGGGCCCTTATGACCCTCCCTTTCCGCCCAATGCCTCATCGGCAGTCCGATCCCACTCGGACGAATTTTCGACAGAGCACGTTGATGCAGTGAAACTGGGCGTGCTCTCAGGCTCCACCATTGCAGCGATTGCCGGTTTCTTCCTGTTGCGTTCGGCGCTGCCGACAGCGGAAGAAGCGCAAGCCATGGCAGACCCGGAAGCCAAGGCGGAACCCGCCGAATAAGGCCGGTCTCCAGTCAACAAGGAAAAATCCACAAGAGGCGCGCGCGCCAAGCGGTGACGCGCCCCTCTTGCTGCGCTAGAGATAGGCGCAATGCTCACGCGATTATCCATCAGAAACATTGTTCTTATCGAAGCGCTCGATCTGGATTTCGGGCGCGGGCTGGGCGTGCTGACCGGAGAGACAGGCGCGGGCAAGTCAATCCTGCTTGATGCGTTGGGCCTGGTTCTGGGCGACCGCGCAGATAGTGGCCTCGTGCGCGCAGGGGCAGACAAGGCCAGCGCGACCGCCAGCTTTGAATTCGCCAAATTGCCGGCTTCTATTGCCGAAACGCTCGACGATGCGGATATCGAATTGGAACCGGGCGAGCCGTTGATCATTCGTCGTCAGTTGAAAGCAGATGGCGGGAGCAAGGCGTTCGTCAATGACCAGCCGGTTGGTGTGGCGCTGCTGCGTGAGATTGCGGGGGCATTGGTGGAATTGCACGGCCAGCATGACGATCGCGGATTGGTCAATCCGCGCGGTCATCGGGCTTTGCTCGATCGCTATGCCGGGACTGACGTCGATGGCCTTGCTACCAAATGGCGAGAGTGGCGCGCAGCTGAAGAGCGGTTGGAGGCTGCACGCGGCCAGGTTGAGCAGGCGAAGCTCGATCAGGATCTGCTGATCGCGCATCTGGCCGAGCTCACGTCGCTAGAGCCACAGGCTGGCGAAGAGGCGCGGCTCGCGGAAACACGCGCAACCATGCAAAAGGGTGAGAAGCTTTCCGGCGATCTGGAGGAGCTGCGGCACATCTGGGAAGGATCGGATTCGCCGCTTGCAAGTTTGCGGGTTGCGGCGCGCAAGCTTGACCGGATTGGCGGAGAGCATCCCTTGCTGGCCGAAGCCTTGGCGGCACTCGATCGCGCAGTAATCGAGGCAGGCGAGGCGGAAGACAAATTGGCTGCGGCAGCTGAAGCACTGGTTCACGATCCGCAAGCTTTGGATGAGGCCGAAACCCGGCTGTTCGAATTGCGCGCGCTGGCCCGCAAGCATCGCTGCGAGGTTGACGAATTACCTGAAAAGATGTGCGAAATGCGCAGCGTCCTGGATACGATCGAAGGCGGCGAGGCTGAGCTGGACGCGCTGGAAGATGCCGCGCGCAAAGCGAGCGAAGCCTATGCCACGAAGGCAGAGGCCGTTCACAAGGCGCGATTGGCAGCCGCGAAGAAGCTGGACAAGGCAGTCGCGGCTGAACTTGCGCCATTGAAACTGGATGCCGCGCGTTTCCTGACCGCGGTGGGCAAATTGCCGGAAGAGAAATGGGGAGCAGGTGGGATCGACAGCGTCGAATTCCTGATCGCGACCAATCCGGGGGCGGACTTTGCACCGTTGAACAAGATCGCCTCTGGCGGCGAGCTGTCGCGCTTTATCCTAGCGCTAAAAGTCGCGTTGGCAGAGCAGGGCGGGGCCGCAACGGTGATTTTTGACGAGATTGACCGCGGCGTGGGTGGTGCAGTCGCGAGCGCGATTGGCGAGCGGCTGGCACGGCTGGCGGATGGCGGACAACTGCTCGCTGTGACGCACTCACCACAAGTCGCGGCGCGTGGAGGCACGCACTATCTGATCGCCAAATCTTCAGCCGGCACGGTCACCAAGACCAGCGTCGCGCTGCTCAATGAGGCCGGGCGGCAGGAAGAGATCGCGCGGATGCTTAGCGGCGCTGAAGTTACGCCTGAAGCGCGTGCACAAGCGGATCGTTTGCTGGAGGGTGTGTGATGGAGCCGTGGACGCTTGAGAACAGTGTGATTAGGCTGCTCGCGGGAATACATATACTGGCAGCGGGCCTCGCGCTGTTTCTGCTCACAATTTTCGCGCTTATTGCGATTGTGAGTTTGGGTGATTTTCTGTTCAATCCAGAGCCAGTAACGTTCGTCGGCGTATGGACTTTCATCTGGATATTTTGCGGGGTAACAGCTGCTGCGGCTAACTTTGTTTGGTCGTTGACTGCGTGTCGAGATCCAAATTGGAGAGCGATTGGCAAGGTTACAGCGTTATCATTAGCAATTTTGGTTGTTAGCCCGGTAATTTGGACCGCTTGGCTGTAATGGGTATTTCCGAAGCAGATGCCGCCAATGAGCTGATGCGGTTGGCGCGGCAGATCGCTAAGCATGATCGGCTGTATCATGCCGAGGACGATCCGGAGATCAGCGATCAGGAATATGACGCGCTGGTGCGGCGCAATGCCGAGTTGGAAACGCAATTCCCGCATCTCGTTCGCGATGACAGCCCGTCGAAGAAAGTGGGGCATGCGGTCTCGTCGTCTCCTCTAGGCAAAGTGACGCATGAAGTCCGCATGATGAGCCTCGACAACGGATTTTCCGACGAGGAGATCCATGAATGGGTTGCACGGGTGCGGCGTTTCCTGTCGCTGCCTGACGACGAGCCGGTTGCGATAACGGCTGAAGACAAGATTGACGGACTGTCCTGCTCACTTCGTTACGAGAGCGGAAAGCTGGTGCGTGCGGCGACGCGCGGAGACGGGCAGGTTGGCGAAGATGTCACCGCGAACGTCGCATATATCGCTGACATTCCGAAGGAACTGAGCGGCGATAATGTGCCAGACCTTTTCGAAGTTCGCGGCGAAGTTTACATGTCGAAGCAGGACTTTGCTGCGCTCAATGCTGCGCAGCATGAAGCGGGCGGCAAGCTGTTCGCGAACCCCCGCAATGCGGCGGCGGGATCCTTGCGGCAGAAGGATGCGAGCGTGACCGCGCGGCGGCCCTTGCGCTTCTGGGCCTATGGCTGGGGCGCGGCGAGCGAGGTTCCGGGGGATACCCAGCATGCTGTGATGTTGCAGATCGAGGCATGGGGTTTCCCCGTTTCGCCTTTTCTGACTGTCACTAATAGCGTTGAGGACATGCTGGCCCACTATGCAGAGATTGGCCGCCAGCGTCCTGATCTGCCCTATGAGATTGACGGGGTCGTCTACAAGGTGGATCGGCTCGACTGGCAGCAACGATTGGGTTTTGTGGCAAAGGCTCCGCGCTGGGCGCTGGCGCACAAGTTTCCAGCCGAACAAGCGGAGACGACACTTGAGGCCATCGACATTCAGGTTGGCCGCACTGGCAAGCTGACGCCGGTTGGGCGGCTCGCTCCGGTCATGGTCGGCGGGGTCACGGTCACCAATGTCACGCTGCACAATCGTGACGAGATCGCGCGCCTCGGCGTGCGGCCAGGGGATCGCGTGGTCGTGCAGCGGGCGGGCGACGTGATCCCGCAGGTTGTCCGCAATCTGACGCCAGAGGTTGAACGCGAAGCTTATCTCTTCCCCGATGCGTGCCCCGAATGCGGCAGCGAAGCGGTGGCCGAAGAGAGCGAAGTCGATGTGCGCTGCACCGGGGGGCTGATTTGCCCGGCACAACGCACCGAACGCCTGAAGCACTTCGTCAGTCGCAAGGCGCTCGATATTGACGGGCTTGGCGAGAAGACCATCGATCAATTCTTTGCGTTGGGCTGGCTCGAGAGTCCGGCAGATATTTTCCGCCTAAAGGATCGAAAGGACGCGATTTTGGCGCTCGAAGGGTGGCAGGATAAGTCTGTGGATAATCTGTTGGCTTCTGTGGAGAACAAGCGCGAGCCCGATGCGGCGCGGCTGCTGTTCGGACTGGGCATTCGTCATGTCGGCGAAGTCACCGCGCGCGATCTGATGAAGAATTTCCACGAACTTCCGGCGCTTCGCCAGGCAGCCGAGCAAGCGCGGGCAGGCGATGAAGATGCACTGTCCGAGATCACCTCGATTGATGGTGTAGGCGGCGCGGTGGTCGAAGCCTTGGGTGACTTCTTTCACGAGCCGCACAATGTTGAGGTGTGGGAAGACCTACTGAGCCTGGTCAGCCCGCCACCTTACATCGTAGAGACGCTCGATAGCCCGGTGGCGGGCAAGACCGTGGTCTTTACTGGCAAGCTGGAAACCATGAGCCGCGACGAGGCCAAGGCGCAGGCTGAAAGGCTCGGTGCAAAGGCAGCCGGCAGTGTAAGCGCAAAGACCGACCTGCTGGTCGCGGGACCGGGCGCGGGGAGCAAACTGAAGAAAGCGGCAGAGCTTGGCATCGAAGTGATTGATGAGGCGGGTTGGGCCGAAATCGTGGCGGCGGCTGGATGAGTCTGCTGAATGAACTCTACCCGCAAGCTGCACGGATTGCCGAACTACTCAAGGCACGCGGCGAAAAGATCGCCGTCGCTGATGGCGCTACAGGCGGCCTGATCGCGGCGAGCTTGCTTACCGTGCCGGGTGCGCTGGACTTCTTCGTAGGGGGCGGGGTGGTCTATTCGCTGCGCGTGCGCGATGTGCTGTTTAATCAACCGCGTGAAGCCTACAAGGGGATGCGCGGCGCGAGCGAGGATTACGCGTTGCTTCAGGCCCGCTCTATCCGTGATAATTTCGGTGCGGAATGGGGCATTGCCGAAAGCGGATCGGTTGGCGGTTCATCACACCCCAGCGGCGCACCGGCGGGCCGAAGCTGTGTTGCCATTGTAGGGCCGGACGGGTTCGAAGTTACGCGTATCACTGAAACGCAAAGCGACGCGCGGATCGCCAATATGGAGGCTTTCACGCGCGCCGCTCTGGGCGCTTTGGAAGATTGCCTGGCATGACAGCTTCATCTTTCTTCGAGCGCTCAATTCGACAAGCAACATTGACCTTGCCAGGCACTTCGTCTTGATCTGCGTGTTACCAAAACCAATGCTTTCAGATACCAACAGGTACACTCCAATGACAGGTCGATTTTTAAGTCGGATCGCAATTGTGTTGGCCGCCTTCGCTTTCACGGCCCCGCCTGCCATGGCGCAGTCCTATCTCGATGGCGATTTCGATGCGTCTGTTCCGACATTGTCTGAAAAGGTTGGCCATGCGCCGGGCACACGGATTACCTCCCCCAGCGAAAGCCTAACCTATCTTGAAGCCCTGGTGGAAGCCGGGCCTGATCGCGCCCGGCTGGTGCAATATGCGACCAGTTGGGAAGGGCGCCCGCTGGTATACGTTGTGATCACCGCTGCTGAAAACATGGCGCGGATCAACGCAATCAAAGCGGATTTGGCCAATGTCGCGGCCGGCCGCGCAAGCAATGGCGACGCATTGCCGGTCACGTGGCTTGCCTATGGTGTGCATGGCAACGAAGTGACTTCCACCGATGCGGCGCTGATGATGGCTTATCATTTGCTCGCTTCGCAGGGCGATGCGCGGGTGGACCAGATCATGCGCGAAAGCATTGTGATCATTGACCCATCGCAAAACCCCGATGGCCGCGCGCGCTTCGTGCACAACTTTCGCGCCGCGCTGGGCCTGACGCCTTTTGGCGATCGGCAGGCGGCCGAGCATGATGAACCATGGCCGAGCGGCCGTTTCAACCACTATCTGTTCGATCTGAACCGTGACTGGTTCACGCTGAGCCAACCGGAAACGCGTGGCAAGATCGCGGCCATGCTCGAGTGGAGTCCAGTGGTGGTCAAGGACATCCACGAAATGAGCGGCGATGACAGCTATTTCTTCAGCCCCGCAGCTGATCCGTTGAACCCTAATCTCACACCCGCGCAGATCCGCCTGTACGAGCTGATTGGCCGCAACAATGCCGCCTGGTTTGACCGCATGGGTGAACCCTACTTCACGCGCGAGGTCTTTGATCTGTTCTACCCCGGCTATGGGGACACATGGAATGCGCATCAGGGCGCAATTGGGAGTACATACGAGCAAGGATCGCCGCGCGGGCTGGTATGGGAACGACGCGATGGCACGGAACTGACATATGCAGACGGTGTGCGTAATCACTTCGTGGCCAGCCTATCCACTGCTGAAGCAGTGGCCAGCAATGCTGATCGTTTCATGAGTGATTATGCGGCTTACCGTGCGGACAATGCGAATGGTGCGGCAGGGCGCGGTGCGTACGTGATCGATCTTGCCGAGCGCCGGTGGAATGCAGAGGCGCTGGGCCGCAGGCTGGCCGCGCAAGGGATCAATGTACTGCGCCGCGATGGTGCAGCGACGGTATGCGGCAAGAGCTATCCGCAGGGCTATCTGGCTGTGCCGCGTTCTCAACCCGCTGCGCGTCTTGTGCGTAGCCTGCTGGATGCAGACACGCCATTGCCGCCTGAATTCGTGATCGAGCAGGAACGCCGCCGCAGCGATGATTTGCCGCATGAATTGTATGACGTCACCGCTTGGTCGGTTGGCATGATGGCGGGAACGCAAGTGCAACTTTGCGGCTCTGCGGTTGGCGGTGAACCGTTGTTGGCAACGTCTTCGATTGCGCCATTGGCAGAAGGCAGCGGAAGCTTTGGCGTTGCTGTGCCCTGGAGCGATAGCGGGCAGGCCCGCCTGGTCTCACTGGCTCTGCGCGAAGGGATTGTCGGGCGCGCAACCGATGAAGCTTTCACCATGGGCTCGCGCACTTTCCCGCGCGGCACCGTGGTATTTAGCAATGCCGCAAATGGCGCTGAAAAGATGGCTCGTTTTGCGGAACTCGCGCAGGAAGTCGGCGCGCATACAGTGGCGCTTGAATCGAGCTGGGTAGAGGACGGCCCCAATTTCGGCAGCGATGCCTTTGTGCGGCTGGACCTGCCCAAGGTTGCCATGGCCTGGGATGATGGCGTCTCGCCGCTGAGCGCAGGCGCGCTGCGGTATGTATTGGAGCAACGCTTGGGCTTGCCGGTGACTCCGATCCGCACAGCGCAGCTGAGGAATGCGGATCTATCTGACTATGATGTTCTGCTGATCCCCGATGGCTCGCCGGCAGGCACGCTGGGCGAAAGCGGCGCAAGCACCATCCGCGAATTCGCGCGCGAAGGCGGCGTAGTGGTCGTGATTGGCGATAGTCTGGACATGCTGGCAAGTGGTGACAGTGCTATGCTGGCGGTCAAACGCGAAGCAGCGCTAGGACGGGAGCCGGGCGAAGATGCAGATGCAGGCAGCAGTCTGGCTGAAGCAATCGAGATCACCAGCGAAGCCGAATATCGCACCGCAATTCGTGACGAGAATGCACTACCAGACACGATGCCCGGCGCGTTGGTGAACACTGTCGCAGACCGCAATCATTTCCTGTCTGCTGGATATGATGGCGGCGCAATCGTGCTGGCAACGGGTTCACGCATATACACTCCGCTTGACCGAGCGGACGGGGTGAATGTGCTGCGCTTCGCAGCCGCAGATGATTTGGTGGCCAGCGGATATGTGTGGGAAGAAAACCGCCGCCAAATGGCTTTCAAACCCTATCTGATGGCGCAACCGACTGGCCGCGGCATGGCGATAGGTTTTGCCCATGATCCGGCTGAACGCGCTTACCTGGACGGGCTGGATCTGTTGCTGGCCAATGCGGTGATCGTTGCGCCAGCGCGGGTTCGCTAATCGCCTTTGTACTCAGGCACCCATTTCATGACGCCGCCTACCATCGGGGTCCACCATCCGGTTTTGATTCCGGCAGCGGCGAGCGCGTTGCTGACCCATTGGTTGCAGGTATTGCCAAGGTGATAGGTGCCGGGCGCATCATAAAACACGTCATAATCTGAATAGCCACGATAGACCGTGCGTTCAGACGCAGGCAAAATCTCGCGCTCGATAATCCCGATCAGACGCGCATATTCTGCATGGCTGATCGTCAGCTGACGATGATCGGGTGAGGGGGCAGGGCGGATGTAGTGGCTGACATGCAGCAAGCCTTCACCGCCCGTTGCTGCGCCAAAAACTGTTGGCAGAGACAGGTCCCACCAGGTTGGCGTGTTAAGGAACACTTCGCGTTCACCCCAACTCACCGAGACATGCGTGTAGGGACGGTTCGGCGCGAGCACATCATCCGCGGGAAAATCCGCGCGCCAATCCTTTTGAGCAGAGACTGCAGGCATAACGATAGCGGTATGCACGCCATTGGTTTCGATCATGATCTGGACCCCGGCTGCGGGTTGTTCCCAATCACCATTGCGGGCAATGGAGGAACCGATCCACGCGGTCAGCAGGAAAACAAGTGCAAACGCCGCCAACACAGCGAGCGGCCATAGGAGCAAGCGCTTTAGCGTCGTTTGCGCAGCCATAGAATGGACCAGTTTCCATTGACGCGGCGCTCGGCGAGACGGAAGCCCGCTTGGCGATAGGCTCTGCGAACCGCGGGTTCCTGTCGTTCCAGCAAACCGGCCAACAGGATACTGGCACCAGGCGTTACAGCGGCTTCAAAATCTGGTGCCAGTTCCACCAAAGGCGCAGCCAATATGTTCGCGATCAGGAGATCGTATGGCCCGCGCGCTTCGAGGAGCGGGTCCGCCATCCCGTCAGCGATCACCATGGTCAGCTGACCGCGATCTGCGCCGATTGGCACGCTGTTCAGCTCCGCGTTGTCGGCCACCACGCCTGCACACACATCGTCGATGTCGGATGCGGTACAGAGCGCTCTCGGCCACAAGCGCATGGCAGCGATCGCGAGCAGGCCTGTGCCCGTTCCAATATCGGCGATATTGCGGCTGATCACGCCGCGTTCTTTCATTGCGTCCAGCATCTCCAGACAACCGGCGGTCGTCTCGTGCTGGCCGGTGCCGAACGCCTGGCTGGCTGGGATCTCTATGTTCATTGCGCCATCAGCCGGTGGATAATCGGAGGTATGGACGTAAAAGCGGCCTGCGCGGATCGGTTCAGCCTCTTGCTGGCTCAAAGTGATCCAGTCCTGTTCAGGCAATTTCTCGACAGTGAAAACCGGCAGGTCCCCATCAAACAGACTGGCTATGTCTGCCTGTTGCGCTTCGCTCGGTTCGTGCGAATACCATGCCTCCAACACCCATTCTTGCGGGCGATCCCCCTCGACTTCGCTGCCCGAAATGACAACTTCCGGGTCCCAGTCGTCGATTTCTTCATGATAAAGCAGAGCCGCCTGTATGACAGGCTTTGCCGCAAAGACAGAGAGTTTCCAGCTCTCGCTCACTCTGCGTTGCCCGCTTCGCGTTCGAGGCGCGCATCCAAGCGACGTTCGATAGCGCGGGCGTAATTCTTGCATTGATTACCATCGCCCACTTCGCCCGAGCGCAACCGCTTGATCATGTTACTTGATGATGGATGCGGCGTAAGAATCTTATCGCATGGCAACGCAGCAACGGTTTCAATGCTTTGCCGGAAGGCGGCGACTGTCTGTGGATGATCTGTAAAGCGGTAACTATCGGCGGAAACCGGTGAAAGGCTGTCGACATATGCAAAATCGCGACACGATTGATCAGCAGCACTCGCATCGCAGGAAGTCCAGCTCCAGCTAAATGCGCCGGGCGTGTGCCCTGGTGTCGCATGAGCCGTGATCGTGATGCCACCAAGCGTTACCGGATCACCATGGGAAACAACAAGATCGACTTTCACAGGGGCCATTGCCGGGTGATTTGATTGAGCCTGAGGATCGTCCGATGCAACAATTCCGCTTTCGAGGACCGGTTTGGCACGGGCGGAGGCGACGACCCTCGCTCCTGTCGTCTCCACGGCCGCTGCGTGGCCCGCGACATGGTCAAAATGTTCGTGGCTCATCAGGATATAGCCGATGTCGGTCGGGTCAAAGCCAAGCTTGCGGATGTTTTCCAGGACCGATGGCGCGGCACCCTCTACACCGCTGTCCAAAAGGATATGACCGTCGTCTCCGGTGACCAGAATGGCAGAGATTCCGCAGGTTCCCACGTAATATGTGTTGCCATGTATCTGGAATGGAGGCGCTGTCTTGTCCCACTCGTCCCATGTCTCGCAGCTTTGAAGGAATGCGTTCTTACCGACCCCCTCTGCCGGTTGAAGCGTGGCAGTTTCTTCCGCTTGGGTGGGCAAAGCCAGACAACTCGCTGCGAGAAGACATAAGGGAAGTGATTTAACGTACATAACTGGCTCCATTGGCGTCGATCACCGCGCCAGTCATGCTTTCCGGGGCATCAAGCGAGCAGAATTCGATAATACGTGCAATTTCAGTGGGTTCTGCCACACGTCCCAGCGGGATATCGCGCAACAGCTGTTCGCCCCCGCGGCTCTCCAGATAATCGCCCGCCATTGCGGTGTCGGTAAATCCCGGTGTGATTGCAAAGCTCACAATCCGCTGCGCCGCGTAACCGCGCGCAATCGTCTTGTGCATGGCCAGCATCCCGCCTTTCGCCGCTGCATAGTGCCAATGTGCCGGCGAATCGCCGCGATATCCCGCGCGGCTTGCGACATGCACGATCCGGCCAGGAACTCCGCGATCCAGCCAGTGACTTACGGCAAAGCGACTTAGCTGTGCCGCAGCGGTCAAGTTGATCCGCAGCGTCTCTTCCCACCCATCCAGCCACTCAATATCGGAAGAATCGAGAGCGGTCGCCTTGAACAGCCCGGCATTGTTGACCAGCACATCGATATGTCCGTTCGCCCGGTCTAAAGCTTCTTCCCACAATATTTGTGGGGCAGAAGAATGAGAGAAGTCTGCTGGAATTGTGTTTTCGTCAGCCGCGCTGGTCGCGTGGCCGATCACCTTTGCCCCGCGCTTTTCCAACGCTTCACGCGCTGCAGCACCGATTCCGCGGCTTGATCCGGTAAGGAGAATTGCACTCATTCGAACACCTATCTGAAACTTTGCAGCCCAAGTCGAGCGGAACTGGTTGAAAGGCGGGTTGTCACACGCGCTGTGGACGCTAAGTGGAGTTGCAACAGTGTTTACCGGACGAATTGAATATGTCGAACAACAGACCGCTCTCACCGCACCTCCAGATCTGGAAATGGGGCCCGCATATGCTGGTTTCCATCCTTCACCGGGTTAGTGGAGATGGAATGGCGCTGGTCGGGTTGTTTGTGCTGGTTTGGTGGCTTGGCGCGCTGGCAAGTGGGCCTGCCTATTACGAGACTTTCAGCGGTTTGATGACGAGCATTCCAGGTTACGTCGTTCTTGTCGGCCTGAGCTGGGCCTTTTTCACACATTTGATGAGCGGGCTTCGCCACTTTGTGCTCGATATCGGCGCGGGCTATGAGCTCAACACGAACAAGGTTTGGTCGATTGCCTCGCCGCTGATCGCCATCCTCCTGACAGCGGGCTTTTGGGCCCTCATCCTAAACAAGTAAGGCAGCTAGAAATGGCTCACGATACTCCTATCAAGCGCGTGCGCGGGCTGGGCTCGGCGCATCACGGCGCGCATCACTGGCTGGTGCAACGCTTTACCGCCATCGGCAATCTGGTGCTCAGCATCTGGCTGATCGCCAGCATTATTGGTTTGCCTGATCTGAGCTACGCAACGGTCAGCAAATGGCTGGCTCAGCCAGTATCCGCGACGGCCATGATCTTGCTCGTTATCAGCACGTTCTGGCATGCACGCCTTGGCCTGCAAGTTCTGATCGAAGATTATCTCCACAACTCCGGCACCAAGTTCGCTGCGCTCGCCGCGCTAAACCTTGCCGTCATTGGCGGCTGTGCCTTCGCCATTTTCTCTGTTGCCAGCCTTGCCTTTGGAGGAGCCGCCTGATGGCCGACACCTCAGCTTACAAGATTATCGATCACACCTATGACGTTGTTGTTGTGGGAGCAGGCGGCTCTGGCCTGCGTGCGACCATGGGCGCTGCCGAAGCGGGCTTGCGAACCGCCAACATCACCAAGGTGTTCCCGACCCGCAGTCACACTGTGGCGGCCCAGGGCGGCATCGCCGCTTCGCTGGGTAACAACACGCCCGATCACTGGTCATGGCATATGTATGACACAGTGAAGGGGGCAGACTGGCTGGGTGATCAGGACGCGATTGAATATCTCGCTCGTGAAGCGCCAGCAGCGGTTTACGAGCTGGAGCATGCAGGCGTGCCCTTCAGCCGCAACGAAGATGGCACGATTTACCAGCGCCCGTTTGGCGGCCACATGCAGAATATGGGTGAAGGCCCGCCGGTGCAGCGTACTTGCGCTGCGGCTGACCGTACCGGCCACGCCATGCTTCACGCGCTGTATCAGCAGAGCCTGAAGTATGATGCGGACTTCTTCATCGAATATTTCGCGCTTGACCTGATTATGGCGGGCGAGGGCGCTGATCGGAAATGCGTCGGCGTGACCGCAATGTGCCTCGATGATGGCACGATCCATCGTTTCCGCGCGCAGTCCGTAGTGCTGGCAACCGGTGGTTATGGCCGCTGCTATTTCACCGCGACGTCTGCGCACACCTGCACTGGCGATGGTGGCGGCATGGTGCTCCGCGCCGGCTTGCCGCTGCAGGATATGGAGTTTGTACAGTTCCACCCGACCGGTATTTACGGCGCGGGCGTGCTGATCACAGAGGGCGCGCGCGGCGAGGGCGGTTACCTCACAAACAGCGAAGGCGAGCGCTTCATGGAGCGTTACGCTCCAAGTGCTAAGGACCTTGCATCGCGCGACGTTGTCAGCCGTTCGATGGCGCTGGAAATGCGCGAAGGCCGCGGCGTAGGCCCCGACGGTGACCACATCTACCTGCATCTGGATCACATTGATCCCAAGGTGCTGGGTGAGCGGCTGCCGGGGATCACCGAAAGCGGCAAGATTTTTGCCGGCGTTGATCTGACGCGAGAACCGCTGCCCGTAACGCCTACGGTGCACTACAATATGGGCGGCATCCCCTGTAATTATCACGGGCAGGTTGTGACACTCGGCCCTGATGGCGATCCGGATCATGTTGTGCCGGGGCTTTATGCCGTAGGCGAAGCGGCCTGCGTATCCGTACACGGCGCGAACCGCCTCGGTTCCAACTCGTTGATCGACCTGGTGGTGTTCGGCCGCGCAACCGGCTTGCACCTGAAAGACAACATCACGCCCAACGGCAAACAGGACGAACTGCCTGCGGACAGCGCGGAAATGTCACTGACGCGGCTTGATCACTTCCGTAATGCGGATGGTGGTTCACCGACCGCTGAAGTTCGCAGCGAAATGCAGAAGGCGATGCAAAAGCACGCGGCGGTGTTCCGCGACAGCAAGCTATTGTCCGAAGGTGTTGATGCGCTGAAATCCGTCAATAAGCGGATGGAAGATATCAAGGTGTTTGACCGCTCGCTGATCTGGAACAGCGATTTGATCGAGACGCTTGAGCTCGACAATCTGATGGCGCAGGCGAATGTTACCATGGCGTCGGCTGAAAACCGCAAGGAAAGCCGCGGTGCTCACGCGCATGAGGACTTCCCCGATCGTGACGATGCGAACTGGATGAAGCACACGATCGCATGGTTCGAAGGCTGGGGCGGCAATGGTGGCGCGGTGAAGATCGACTACCGTCCGGTGCACGAATACACGCTGACGGATGACGCCGAGTACATCAAGCCGAAGAAGCGGGTGTATTAGACTTCAGGCGCGCGGTGGGAGGGCGCCTTTGACTTCCAAACCCGCACTGACAAAACGCCTGGACGGCTATTGGAAGATGGAGCTGGGCAATGTCTGGCTGCTTCCCGTCTGCATGGTATGGGCGGCCTATTTCCTCGAGTATCCGCTGGGGTGGCTTAGCTGGACCTCAATGGTGCCTATGTGCGGTTTGCTGCTGCTTGGCGGGCTATACTGGCGCGCGAAGCTGCGGCTTCTTCAAGGCCAAGACCAACAATTGGCGATCCTTTTGCCATGGGCGCGCTCTTTGCAATGGCCGTTTGCTATCTCAAGCGGTTTTGTCTGCGCACTTTGTCTGGCGAGCTGGATAACAGGTGAATTTGCCTTGTCTCTGGGCGACCGGATCACGGCCAGTATCGCTGCCTCGCTCGCGATGCTGAAATATGTGAATTAATATCATCGTCAGCTGCAGCACTTTGACCATGCAGCGGACTGGAAACGGTTACTCGAAGGCAGAGGCTTCAGAGCGTCGCATATGGCGGAAGATTTGCAGCGTCTTCGTCAAAAGCGATAGGCATCAGGTCTTGACCTGAACGCTGTTCTCGCTGCACCTTCCCGGCTATGAAGCGGGGCGCTTTTCTCTCAACTGGTTTGGCAGCAGCGGTGGCGATCACAGCACCGGCGCTGGCACAAGAAGCGTCCACATCAGAAGACAACGCCTCCACTCATAGCGCGCGGTGGCCCAGCCTCGGCTCGGGCTCCACGCCACAAGAGGTGCAGCAGAGCCTGGAACAAGGGCCAGAGCTCAACCGCAATCTTTCGCCGCTCGATCTGCTCGAGCAGCGCCGAAGGCTGGACAGCGCTCTCGCAGCAATTGCGCCGCAGCGGGCGAGGCAGGTCGATGCATATGTCGTCGCGATCGCGCTCGACAGCGATCCGGTATTCGCCCGCGAGGCGCGCCAGGTCGGTGAGGTATTGAAGCATCGCTACAGCGCCCAGGGCCGTACGTTGGTGCTGGCAGGGCCTGACGGTGAAGATGATGGCCTGCCGCGCGGTTCGATCCGCTCGCTCTTGATCGCGCTCGCCAGCATCGCTGAAAAGATGAACCCGGCTGAAGACGTGCTGGTGCTCTATTCGACCAGTCACGGACTACCGCAAGGGCTGGCCTATCACTACGAAGATAGTGGCTATGGCGTGCTATCGCCCAAACTGCTGAAAGACACCTTCGCGGAGCTGGGCATAGAAAAGCGCTTGCTGCTGCTCTCGGCATGCTATTCCGGCGTTTTCGTGCCAGAACTCGCAGGCGAGAACACCGCGATCATCACCGCGTCGGCTGACAATCGCACGTCTTTTGGATGTCAGCCAGACAATGACTGGACGTTTTTCGGAGACGCACTGGTCAACCGCGCAATGCGAAAGCCGCAAACGCTGCTGATGGCGCACCGCGAAGCTGTGCTATCGATAGCGGATTGGGAATCGCGCATGCGATTGCCTGCCAGCTTGCCGCAGGCGCGGATCGGCAATGGGGCGATGAGCTGGCTCAGCGCAATCGAAGCGAGCATGCCGCAGGTCGCGACAGCGCCCACTGGCAAGCCAGCGATGGGCGAATAGAACTATTCTGCCGCGTCAACGCGCCGCACATTTACGATCTCTATTGGCTTTGCAAGCATCTGGCCTTTGAGGAAGCCTTCGCCTTTGTCCGGATCGGTGGGACTAGCGTGAATTGCGTGAACGACATCCATCCCGTCCACTACATAGCCAAACACGGCAAAGCCGGGGCGGCGACCGGGGTCATCAGATTCCGGATAGGCATCCAGCCCGCGTTGATCGCGGATCATGATCGAGAAGTCACCTGTCGCGCTGCCCGGTTCAAACCGCGCCATCGACAGTGCGCCATCAGTGTGACTGAGCCCGGTTTCATTGGTCGGTTCGTGAGTAATGCCGTCGAGTATCCGTCGCGGATCGTTTTGTGTTCCGCATTGCAGGAAGCCGCTCGGTTCCTGGCCGCCTGTCACCCGCATCGCGCGATAGCATTTGGTGTTGTCGTATCGATCTTCATCGACATAGCGCAGGAAGTTGGCGGCAGTAATCGGTGCGCGTTCAGTCTCGAGCGAGACCGTGATGTCACCCATGGAGGTTTCCAGCACCACCAGTTCGGTTGCATAGACCTTTGGTGGGACGCCCGGAGCAGTCGCGGCGCGCTGGCTGACCTGAAATTTCATCAGCAAGGTCCGCTGATCGCTGGAGAAATTGTTGTCTGAGACGATATAGAGAAAGGTCTCTTCGCCTTCTTCGCGCACCGCGATCCCTTCGAAATTGTCGATCGAAAGCGAGTTGTCCCAGACTGCGAGTGTTTCATCCAGTCCGTCCGGACCGATTGCGATGATTGCGGCCGAATTTCCGAGTTCCCGAGACCAGCTGCGGAAGAGTACGAAACACACACCATTGCTCGCGCAATCGGCATCGGTAGGGACACCTCCGCGCGTGTCCAGCGGAGCCGGGGGCTCCAGCTCGAAATTGACTAGGCCAACATTGTCTTTCAGCACACAGTTTGGCTGCGCTTCGCCCGCCCATTCGCCGCACGCAAGGTAGCCGTTCGATGTAACTGCCAGCGTTTCCAGACCACTGTTTGATGGCGCATTGGCAACATGCGCGACGGCATCATAGGCGGCAGGTTCCGCCGGCCCCGCCAAGCTGGCATAGCGCCAAACGCGGTGATCCTGTTCAAACGATACCAGCCAGCCACCATCGCTGGAGCGGGTTATCGCCTCGGCATCGCTGTCGGCTTTCCCGCGCAGGCGTTTTCCACGCTCGTCATTAAGTGCGCCGACTTCAATCTCGATCAGATCGACGAGTGTGCCGCGGATCTCGTCTGTTTCGATGGTGAACCAGCGCCCGTCATCCATCACGCCAACCAATTGTCCGTCGTGCCACTCCAGGCCCGATATCCCGCCGATTTCCAGTTCGCCGGCTTCGATTTCCAGACCGCCACGATAGACCAGCTCACCGAGTTTGACGTTGTCGGCATCATTGGGGTCAAGCGAAACCGGCAAGGTCTCGGGCATCACTGTGCCTGTTTCCGCGAAGGAGGGGGCGTGCATAACAGCGGCCGTTGCCGCAACGCCGAATGCGAGTGGGAGTGCTAACTTCCAAGTCATTCATCCATCGTGGTCGGTCGCTCGCAGAGATTCAACCCCTGTAATCCTGCGATAATCCACGCTTCATGTTTACATCCGTAATCGAAATGACTGCAGGCGTAATCGTCAGCTCCTAACCGGACTAATCGAGCGTCGATTGGAGGATGCAAATGGGACAGGGCAGTAACACAAAACCCGAACGCATTAGCGAGGCTGAGCACGCCGTTATGGAGGTGTTGTGGGATAAGAGCCCGGCAACCGCCGTTGATGTATCAGATGCGCTGCCGCAACCCTGTGTGCCTACGCGGCCACCTCTGAACAGGTCGAGCGTCGGCTGCTGGAACTGAACACCCGCTCTGCGAAATTCGGGCTCCCAAGTTTCGTTAAGGGATTGCAGGGCATTGCAGGCCTCTGTCGCGTATGGCCCGCGTAAGCAAACCTGCCCCTCATTGAGGCTGGTTTGCCTTGTTTGGGCGGGTGCACCCTCCTGTGCACCTTGCACCGTGCTGAGCGTTTGCATCGGGTCTGCGCCGAAGACGAAATACGCAATTTCGACAATGATCAGCGTGCCGATCCCGATGCCTCCGTCGCGACCGCCGGGGATGCGAGAACCACCGCCGCTTCCGCTTGAACGCACTTTAATCTTTGATGTGTCGAACCTGCGCAGCTTCATCCTCAATCCCTTCGAATTGCCCAATTGTCCTTTGTTTTGGTCGTTTTAACGCTGGACAGGCGCGCACCTCACGGCAAAAGCTGTAGTCCGAATCACATCTTGTAACAGGGGAAACTGATGTTCCTTCAGGGAAAACGCGCGCTGGTAACCGGATCCACCTCGGGAATCGGGCTTGCGATTGCGCGGGCCTTGAGCGGCGAAGGTGCTGAAGTGATTTTGAATGGTTTCGGTGACAGGTCCGAGATTGCGTCACTATGCGAGGAAATGGGTTCGACGCATTCTGCCGCTAATCTGCTCGACCCGTCCGAGATCGAGGCAATGATGGCGGACGCGGGTGAAGTCGACATCCTTGTCAATAATGCCGGAATGCAGCACGTCTCGCCGGTCGAAGAATTCCCGCAAGACAAGTGGGACGCGATCATAGGGCTCAACCTTAGCGCGGTGTTCCACACTACGCGGCTCGCGGTGCCGGGTATGAAGGCAAAGGGTTGGGGACGGATCATCAACACGGCCTCTGCGCATTCCAAAACGGCTTCACCGTTCAAAAGCGCATATAATGCGTCGAAACACGGCGTGGAAGGTTTCACCAAGACTATCGCGTTGGAGCTGGCGCAAACCGGCGTGACTGCCAACTGCATATCGCCTGGATATGTATGGACACCGCTGATTGAGGGGCAGATCCCAGATACGATGAAGGCGCGCGGGCTTAGCCGCGAAGAAGTGATCAATGATGTGTTGCTGGCCAAGCAACCGACCAAGAAATTTGTGCAACCGCATGAGATCGGCGCGCTGGCGGTGTTCCTTTGCCGCGAAGAGGCGGTCAATGTAACCGGTGCGAACTGGAGCATCGATGGCGGCTGGACCGCTGAATAACGGATTTGAGGCTTTGGGGGCCATAATGATCGAGAGACGAACTTTTGCTGCCTTCGCAATCGCATTGGCCCTGTCGGCTTGCGCAAGCACTGGCCTAAAAGTTTCGGATTCAGAGTTCACCTCGCTCGAAAGCCGGATCGATCAGCATATCAGCGTTCTGGCCAGCGATGAGTTTGCAGGTCGCAGACCTGGCACAATTGGCGAGACGAAAACGCTTGATTACATGCGGTCGGTGCTAGAGCCGGCTGGCTTTGTTTCAGGCACGAATGACCCGGCCAATCCATGGAACGCACCAGTCTTGCTGGCCAGTATCAAAGGCGAAAGCGCCCTCGCGCAGTTCAAGATCGGAAGGCGCATGATTCCAGTCGATCCCGAAGCGATTGCCGCTGCTACGGAAGCGCGCCGAGCCTTGATGGAAGACGCGGACACGGTGTTCGTGGGTTATGCCGATGGTGACGTTGACGAGGCGGTTGTGAGCGGGCGTGTCGTGATCATGTTGAGCGATCCGGGAGAAAGCCCGGCACGCCGGGCTGCGCTGCGAGAGAAAGGCCCGATTGCAGTTGTGACAGTAGTGGAGTCGGCAGAAAGCACCGCGCAAATCCGCCAATTCCAGATGCGAGATAGGCTAGCCCTCGCATCGCAAGCGGACAAAAATGTTTCTGTCTTTATGGCCCGGGAAGTTCTTGCAAACGTTCTGGGTGAAACGAGATGGGCCGAACTGCTGGAATTGGCCGATGCGAGCAAGGGTACCAATGACTTTGTGCCGATACCGCTGAGCGCCAAATTGACCCTCGACATACGTACAGACAGGCGTGAAGTGCCATCGCGCAATTTCCTCGCCAAGCTTCGCGGGACAAACCCTGATGCCGGAGCGGTGTTGCTTCTGGGCCATTGGGACCATTTCGGCGAATGTGGACCGGAAGGTGCTGAGGATCGGCTTTGCAATGGCGCGGTCGACAATGCCAGCGGGATTGGCCTGATGATGGAGCTTGGCAAGCGTCTGGCAGCTGGCGAACCGATGGAGCGCGATCTCTACATCCTTGGAACGACGGCAGAGGAGTGGGGCTTGTTGGGTGCGCAAGCCTTTGCAGATCAACCGCCGCTGCCACTCGAAAATATCGTCGCGGCATTCAATTTCGACACCGTGGCGATTTCGCCCAGAGGTAGCCCGGTCGGCTTTATCGGCGAAGGGCGAACGCCGCTTGATGCGATCATAAAGGAAGCAATCAACGATATAGGACGTGAGTTAGCGCCACGTGAGCTGTCAGAGCCGTTCTTGCAGCGTCAGGACGGCTGGGCGTTGCTGCAGCGTGACGTGCCGTCGGTGCTATTGTCCAATGCATTCGGTTCAGAGGAGAAACTGACCGAGTTTCTTTCGGGGGACTATCATCAGGCATCCGATAACCCCGGTGATATCGAGCTAGGCGGAGCGGTGGATGACCTTCTGTTGCACGAGTTGCTGATCCGCCGGGTGGCCGATAGCGCGGTGTATCCCTAGGCGTAGCTTTTCCCGTAGATGCCTCGGGGGCAAAAAAGGCCGCTTCTACCACTAGCGATTTGCACAAGGTGCGGTTACATGGGCCGCCACGAATCTGCAGATGACGAAAGTGGCGCATATGGATATCCCCCTCGGCTTGACCTTTGACGACGTGCTCTTGCGCCCGGCCGAAAGCGATATCTTGCCATCAATGGCGAACACCGCGACGAAGCTGACGCGCGATATCTCGCTCAACATTCCGGTGATATCTTCCGCGATGGACACGGTTACCGAAGCTGACATGGCAATTGTCATGGCGCAGCTTGGTGGGATTGGTGTGTTGCATCGCAATCTCGATATTGCAGAGCAATGCGCCGCAGTCCGCACGGTAAAACGTTTCGAGAGCGGTATGGTCGTCAACCCGATTACGATCACACCGGATGCCACGCTGGGTGATGCACAGGCATTGATGGATCTGCACCGGATCAGCGGGATTCCTGTCACGGATGCTTCAGGCAAGCTGATCGGTATTCTGACGAATCGCGACGTGCGCTTTGCTGAAAACCCAATGCAGCCTGTGCGCGAATTGATGACAACGGAAAATCTGGCGACTGTACCGCTCGGTACCGGACAGGAGGAAGCCCGCCGGCTCCTCCATCAACGCCGGATCGAAAAACTGCTTGTTGTCGATGATGACGGGCATTGCGTGGGCCTGATTACAGTCAAAGACATCGAGAAAGCCGTCAATTATCCGCGCGCAACCAAGGATACAGCGGGCCGCCTGCGTGTGGCAGCGGCAACTACGGTTGGTGAAAAGGGCTTTGAACGCACTGAAGCCTTGATCGACGCGGAAGTGGACGTGGTGGTGATCGACACCGCTCATGGCCATAACAAGGATGTCGCGCGCGCTGTTGAACGCGCCAAGAAACTTTCGAACTCGGTCCAGGTTATTGCTGGCAATGTCGCCACTGCAGAGGCCACTCGCGCGCTGGTCGACGCGGGTGCAGACGCAGTGAAGGTTGGCATTGGCCCCGGCTCGATCTGTACGACCCGTGTGGTTGCCGGCGTCGGTGTGCCTCAATTGACCGCGGTAATGGAAAGCGCGGCGGAAGCGGCCAAGTCAGGCATCCCAGTGATCGCCGATGGCGGACTGCGCACTTCGGGCGATGCGGCCAAGGCTCTGGCGGCAGGCGCTTCGACGGTGATGGTCGGCTCTATGCTGGCAGGAACCGCTGAAAGTCCCGGCGAAACCTTCCTGTACCAAGGGCGCAGCTACAAGGCCTATCGCGGCATGGGTAGCGTGGGGGCAATGGCACGCGGCAGCGCGGATCGCTATTTCCAGGCGGATGTCTCCGCGATGAAGCTGGTGCCAGAGGGCATTGAAGGCCAGGTGCCGTTCAAAGGCCCGGCCGCAGATGTGATTCACCAGCTGGTCGGCGGCGTGAAAGCTGCGATGGGCTACACCGGCTCTGCAACGATCGAAGACCTGCAGAAACGCGCGAAGTTTGTGCGGATAACCGGTGCTGGGCTTTCCGAAAGCCATGTCCACGATGTCGCGATCACCCGCGAAGCGCCGAACTATCCGACACGTTAGAGCCATACGATGACCCCCGCGGCACGCTTGCAAGCGGCAATCGAGCTGCTCGATCAAATCATCGATGCGGCGAAAAGCAAAGGTGCGCCCGCAGACCGCTTGATTGCAAACTATTTCAAGCAGCGTCGCTATGCCGGATCGAAGGATCGCCGCGCCGTGCGCGAGCTGGTTTATGCAGCAGTGCGGACTTGCGGGCCCATTCCCGTTAGCGGACGGGCAGCGATGCTGCGTCTGGCAGAGCAAGACGACACGATCGCAGCATTGTTTGATGGCTCGACACACGGAGCGGCGGCGATTGGCGATGATGAGAAGCCAGCACCAGACGGTGTGGCGCCCGATTGGCTGACACAAGCTCTTACCGCGTCCGGGATCGATCAAAACGAGGCCGCCGCGCTGCTCGACCGCGCGCCGCTCGACATTCGCGTGAACACGCTCAAGGCAGACCGCTCAGGCATAGAACTTCCCGAGACCGGAGAGCCGCTCGCCGCATCGCAGGCTCTGCGTTTTTCAACCGGTACTTCGGTCGAGCAATGGCCGGCCTATCGCGATGGTCGGATCGAAGTGCAGGACCACGGCAGCCAGCTGGTGTGTGAGGCGCTTTCGGCCAGACCAGGTGAAACCGTGGTCGACCTGTGCGCAGGGGCAGGGGGAAAATCGCTCGCGCTTGCAGCGGCGATGCAAAATCAGGGCCGCTTGCTGGCATGTGATACCAATCGCGGTCGATTGTCACGGCTTGCTCCGCGTGCGGAACGGGCAGGGGCTGGTCTGATCGAAACTCTGTTGCTCAATCCTGATCGCGAACTGGAAATGCTGGCTGAGTGGCGCGGTGTTGCCGATGCCGTGTTGGTGGATGCGCCGTGTTCGGGCACTGGCACATGGCGACGCAATCCAGAGGCACGCTGGCGCCTGGACGAGGGTGAATTAACCAGGCTCACTTTCCTGCAGGATCGGCTGATTGATATCGCAGCCGTGATGGTGAAACCGGGCGGCCGGATCGGTTTTGTCACCTGCTCTTTGCTGGATGCCGAGGGGAAAGATCGGATCGCTGCTGCGCTGGAGCGGCATCCACAGCTCAAACCGATGGACATCGCACTGCCGCTGGGTCGCGCACATGGGGCGGGTGTTCGCCTGTCTCCTGCTCATGACGGCACTGATGGCTTTTTTGTCGCCATGCTGCGCGCCGGGTGATAGCCAGTAGGGCATCATGACTGACGCTTCAGTCCCAGAACAACGCAAAATATTCTCGCGCGCTGCCCGGATGGGTCCTGCTTTTGCGGCGCTCTTTCTGGTTTTTGCATTGTCAAACAGCGTTGCAAGTTTGAGCAAGCCACCGCCGGATCCCCGCGCAGTGATGATGGTGCAGGAAGGTCAGCTGGCGTTGTCGCGCGGCGACACCAGCGGCGCAATCGACGCGTTTGAGGCCGCGTTGGCACTCGATCCGGGCTTCGACGAGGCTTTCGTCGCGTTGGCTGATGCGACACGGGCCCAAGGTCTGACGGGTAAATCGGTCGATTATTATCGCCGGGTTCTGGATAGTAACCCGCGACATTTCGGAGCGCTGGCAGGAGAAGGACAAGCGCTTGCTCAAAAGGGCGCGCTGGCGAAGGCGCGGCGTAATCTGGCAGTTCTTCAGAGCCTGTGTGGCGCGAATTGCCCCGAAACAATTGATCTAAGGATGGCTATCAATGCCGGACCGTCGGCCTCGTTGGCGGCGGAAGATGCCGGGGCGGCCCCGTTGAGCAATTAGACAGAAGGATCAGAAGATGCTGACACTCCACCATCTTGAATATTCGCAAAGCTTCCGGATTCTCTGGCTGCTCGAGGCATTGGGTGCAGAGTACGAGCTAAAATCCTACAACCGCAATCCGGAGACCAATCTCGCCCCGGATGATTACAAGGCTCTGTCCCCGCTTGGCACAGCTCCGGTGATCACTGACGGGGAGGTGGTCCTTGCAGAGAGTAATGCGATCATAGACTACATTCTGGATTGCTATCCAGACAGCGAGTTGAACCCGAAAGCTGGCCATAAGGATCGCGTAAGGCACTTGTTCTGGTACCATTCCTCACCCGGGTCACTCATGCCGCTGCAGAGTATAGAGATGGTGCTCGGATTGCTGGAAATGCGTTCGCCTTGGCCGATCAGCTCGCTATTGAAGGCCGTGTTCGGTCAGGTTCGAAAGATGTTTCTGAACCCGCGCATGCAGGCGCTGCTGGGTGAGATGGAAAAGGACCTTGGTGCCCAGCCATACTTTGGCGGAGACAATTTGACCGCTGCTGACATCACGCTGGTCTATCCGATGTATGCGGCGCGCGATAAAGGCGCGTTCGAAGGCGGCTATCCCAACATCAATGCATGGTTTGAGCGGATTGAGGCGTTGGATTCGTTCAAGTCAGCACGCGCCAAGGACAATCGGGAGCGGATTGCATTTCGCTTTGCAAACTAAATCAGATCGCCGAACTCTCGCACTAAGGCGCGATAGACATCGCGTTTGAACGGAACGATCAGATCCGGCAATTGCGTCGGCTCAACCCATTGCCATTCAGCAAACTCGGGCGGGTCATGCGCCTCCAGATTGACATCATCGTCCGAGCCGGAAAACCGGCCCAGGAACCAATGTTGTTCCTGCCCGCGATACTTCCCGCCCCATAGTTTTCCGATCAGTTCATCGGGCAAATCATAGCGCAAGGGCTCGCGCGTTTGCGCAATGATATCCACCAGATGTGCGCCGATCCCGGTCTCTTCATGAAGCTCGCGGAGCGCCGCTTCCCTTGTATCTTCGCCCGGGTCGATCCCGCCCTGCGGCATCTGCCATGCGCCCAGATGCTGCGAGTCGATCCGCTGCCCGACGAATACCTGGCCATGCTTGTTTGCGAGCATGAATCCGGCGCACAGCCGGTAAGCGGACGCGCTCATGCAGAGGCTCCGAGCATCAGTTTCATTGCCGCAAACATACGCTCCGTTTCATGCTGATAGCTTGGTACGGCCTGCCGCAGATTGGTAAAGCTATGCGTGCCGCCGCGCACTTCCAGATGGACATGATCGATCCCGGCCGCGCTCAACGCCGCGCCATAGTCGCGGCCTGAATCGCGGATCGGGTCGAGGCTGGCTGTGACAAGGACTGTTGGCGGTGCTGTGCTGTGGTCGCCCAGTATCGGTATCGCACGCGGATCATTGCGCTCAGGCGCATAAGCGGCATCGAAAAATTCGACCGCACCCTTTGTCAAAACGAAACCCTCTGCGAACTCCTCCAGACTGGCTGAGCCCATTGCATCGCTGGCGAGCGGGAAGATCGGCACTTGCAGAACAACAGGGACGTCTGCTGGCTTGGCCGCCAGTTGCTGGCTCACCACGATGGTCGCATTGCCGCCCGCGCTGTCACCGATCGGGATCAGGCCGGTTGCCTTGCGCCCTAATGCCTCAGGCGAAGTCGCAATCCAGCGCGTGGCTGCCTCGCAATCGTCAATCGCCGCGGGGAAGGGATGTTCGGGAGCGCGGCGATAATCGACCGCCACCACTGGCAAATCCATCTGGTGCGCAATTTCAGTGCAGAGGTTGTGGTGTGTATCCAGATCGCCAATGACAAAGCCGCCGCCGTGGTAGAATACGATGACGGGGCCAGGCTCTCTGGTGTCGCGAGCATCATACAGTCGCAATCCGATTTCGCCGCCCGAGGGATTGTCTGTACCGGCGCAACTCAGATCCTTGATGACCGCCAGATCGCGTGGCGGCAGATCCGCCATTCCATGCAGCGCCACATAGCTTGCGCGCCCTTCCTCCAGCGTCATTTCAGCAATTGGAACACCGCCCATAGCCGCGAGTCCATCGAGGAAAGCTTTCACATCGGGGCGGATAAAAGGTGTCTCTGCGGCCATTCAATGCTCTTTCTTGCTATCCTTTTGTCAGGTTAGAGGGGACAAACGCGCTTTTCCACTCGACATTTGTGCACATAGGAGAAAAACTTCATTGCGAGAGGAGGCGGCGGGGAATAGTTGCCAGCTTCAATAGGGACTGCGCCGCATTTTTTGGCGCGTGACAAGGAACGTAGATGGCAACGCAAGCCGCTGAAAAGCCGCACTCGAATTCTCAACAGCCTGATGCCGTGGTGGTCCGCTTTGCGGGTGATAGCGGCGACGGGATGCAGCTGACGGGCGGGCAGTTCACGCTATCCACCGCGCTGGCGGGCAATGATTTGGCGACCTTCCCGGACTTTCCGGCGGAAATCCGCGCGCCGCAGGGAACGTTGTTCGGTGTCTCGGCTTTTCAGATCAACTTCGGCAGTCGGGAGATCAACACCGCGGGTGACGCGCCCGATGTGCTGGTTGCGATGAACCCCGCTGCGCTCAAGGTAAATCTGTCAGCGCTCAAACCCGGCGGGTTGATCATCGCGGACACGGGTGAGTTCACGAAGCGTAATCTCGACAAGGCGAAATACGACCAAAGCCCGATCGATGATGGCAGTCTGGCCAAATATGACGTGCTGGCATTCGATATCAGCGCGTTGACGATCGAAGCGGTCAAGGAATTTGGCCTTGGAAACAAGGACGCGCTGCGGTCCAAGAATATGTGGACGCTGGGCCTCGCGCTGTGGATGTTTGACCGTGATCGCGAACCGATCCGGGAATGGCTGCGCGCCAAGTTCAAGAATAAGCCGGACATCGCAGACGCCAATATCGCCGCGCTTGATGCAGGGCACGCCTATGGCGAAACGGCGGAGCTTTCCGGCCCGCTCAAACAGCTGAATGTGCCTGCCACACCGAGCGCGCCTGGACTCTACCGTACCATCACCGGTGCGGAGTCGATCTCGCTCGGGCTGGTCGCGGGCGCGCAATTGGCGGAACTGCCGATGTTCTTCGGCGGCTATCCGATTACGCCGGCATCCGCGATCCTGCACCATCTGGCGCGGCTGAAGGAATACAACGTCACCACTTTCCAGGCGGAAGACGAGATCGCCGCGATCTGCGCAGCCATTGGCGCAAGCTATGCCGGATCGCTGGGCGTCACCAGCTCTTCCGGCCCGGGCATCGCGCTGAAAGGCGAAGCCATGGGGCTTGCGATCATGACCGAGCTGCCGCTGGTAATCGTCAATTCGCAGCGCGGCGGACCGTCAACAGGCCTGCCGACCAAGACTGAGCAGAGTGACCTCTACCAGGCGATTTATGGCCGCAATGGTGACGCGCCGATCCCGGTCGTATCCGCCAGCAGCCCGGGTGATGCGTTTGAATGCGCTATCGAGGCTTGCCGTATTGCGACCCAATATATGACGCCGGTCATGTTGCTGACCGATGGCTATATCGCCAATGCGGCGGAGCCATGGCTGGTGCCAGACCCGGCGAGCTTCACGCCGTTTCCGGCAAAGTTCCTTGATGCGAAGAACGGGCCTGCCAACGAGAATGGTGACGCCACCTTGTTGCCTTACAAGCGCGACGAAAAGGGCGCACGCCCCTGGATCAAGCCGGGCACGCCCGATCTGATGCACCGCATCGGCGGGATCGAGAAAGCGGTTGATACCGGCCACATCGATTACTCGCCCGAGAACCACCAGGCGATGACTGACGCGCGTCAACAGAAGGTGCTTGGTATCAAAGTCCCCGATCAAGAGGTTTGCCTCGGCGGCGAAGGTGGCAAGCTGGCCGTGGTGGGCTGGGGCAGTACCTATGGCCCGATCCATCAGGCGGTCGGCCGCATGCGCGCCAAGGGGCACGATGTCAGCCACATCCATGTGCGCCATATCTGGCCATTGCCTGCAAACTTGGGCGATCTGCTGAAGAGTTATGACAAGGTGCTGGTGCCCGAAATGAACACCGGCCAGTTCAAGACCGTACTGCGCGATCAATATCTGGTCGATGCGCAACCGCTCAACAAGACCAGCGGGCAGCCATTCTATATCCACGAACTCGAAGCCGCGATTGAGGAGGCCTTGGCATGAACGAGATGACCAAGATCGAAACCACGCTCAAGGATTGGGAAACCGATCAGGAAGTCCGCTGGTGCCCCGGCTGCGGGGACTATGCGATCCTGAAGGCGGTGCAGCGCACGCTGCCACAGCTGGGTGCGAACCCGTCCAACACCTGCTTCATCAGCGGGATCGGCTGCTCCAGCCGCTTCCCCTATTACATGGAAACTTACGGCTTCCACACCATCCACGGCCGCGCGCCGGCGATTGCGACGGGCGTGAAGCTTGCCAATCCCGATTTGGATGTTTGGCTGGTGACGGGCGACGGTGATGGACTTTCCATTGGCGGCAATCACATGCTGCATGTCCTCCGCCGCAATGTGAACATGCAGATCATGCTGTTCAATAACGAGATATACGGCCTAACCAAGGGGCAGGCATCCCCCACCAGCCGCGTTGGCACGCGCAGCCCGTCCACGCCAATCGGTTCCTATGATCGCCCAGCCAATCCTTGCGCCTTTGCATTAGGCGCGGGTGCGCGCTTTATCGGGCGCGGTTTCGATGTGTCCAAGAACCTGCCCGATGTACTGAAAGCAGCGCATGCGCACCAGGGCGCGGCCTTCATCGAGATTTTCCAGAATTGCATCGTTTACAACAAGGATGTGTTTGACGATTTCGCCGCGCCCAAAGGGGCGGGTGATCGCCAGCTGTGGCTGGAACATGGCAAGCCGATGCTGTTCGGCGATCCCAAGACAGGCTTTGACAAGGGCATCGCGCTGGATCGCGATGCGTTGGAGCTCAAGGTGGTCGATGCGACGGAGGAAAATTGGGAGGAGGCGGGCGTGCTGGTGCATGATGCCACCAACCGCAGCGTTGCGCACATGCTGATTGAAATGCCATTTGGACCGTTCCCGATGGCGCTCGGCGTGCTCTATGACGATCCGCGCCCGACATTCGAAGGTGCCGTGGCCGATGAGCGCGCACGGGCGACTGTAGGCAAGCAGGCGAACCTCGCCAAGCTGCTGGGCTCGGGCCAGACCTGGACGGTGGATGACAAGGAAGGTCACCCGACCGACTAGTGTTTCCTACGTAATGTCTTTCGCCCTATCAGGTGGAATGCGCTCTTTATCAGCCATTTTCGGGAAGCTATTGAATTTGACGGATTTCCACCGAGAGTTTTTTGCGCCTAGGACAGTGTTCCATGTGTTCCATGCTGTAGGGTTTGAGCAGGG
>Ga0181594_10000391_pt1 | contig 39548 bp, 50 predicted proteins | sample 071ome_18_FD_145603 | JGI IMG/M metagenome (GOLD analysis project Ga0181594, IMG submission 145603) | Coastal salt marsh microbial communities from the Groves Creek Marsh, Skidaway Island, Georgia - 071413BT metaG (spades assembly) | ecosystem: Environmental > Aquatic > Marine > Intertidal zone...
GTGATACTAAATCTCTAGCTCTAGCCATTCTAAGGCTGATTCAGGAAGAGGCGTCAAAGGAACGCACTGGTGAAGTGCAGGCGATTGTGCCGGTTGATGTCTCAGCCTTCCTGCTGAACGAAAAACGAACAGACATAAACGACATCGAGTCTCGAACTGCAGTGCGGATCGTAGTTGTGGCGAGCCCCTATCTGGACACGCCACATTTTGAAGTGCGCAGGCTCAGAGGCGACGAGGTAGATCAATCTCGAAGGCTCAGCTTTGATATTGAGATGCCCTCGCCATCAGAGCCCGCCCTAGAAGCGGCTAATGAAAGTCCGACGAGCGCACCGGAAGCGCTGGTGAGAGACATTAAGCCTGAGGGGCCGGCGCCGGTGACCACGGATGAGCCTAGGGAATCTCGCGGGGCGAAAAGGAAGCGGCAGCAGGCGGCCACCCGCGAATCGAAGAAAGCAGCGAGCCCCGGCCTGTTTGCTCGCTTGTGGGCCATGCTCTTTGGGGACCCAGAGCCTGAAAAGCGTTCTGGCAAGAACAAGAGTCGTCGTGGCGGCGATCAAAGAGACAATCGATCGAGGGGACGCAACCGCAATCAGGACGCGCGCGCCAAGGGGCCAAAGAATACAGACGAACGGTCCGGTCGTGATGATCGTAATAATCGTCGAAGAAAATCCAATCGGCGCCCAGTGGATGACGAAGTGCTTAACAACACAGGCGCAAATGGCGCGGAGACGGAGCACACCGCAGCGCAAGGTGATGCCGAAGATCAACCCAAGCGCGGACGGCGACGACGCGGCAGGCGTGGCGGTCAGCGGCGCGGTGAGAACGGCAACATAGAGACGTTGGATGCTACAACAGAAGTCGATACCGACGATGAGGGAAACATGTCTCCCCCTGAGAGGGAGGAGGACTCGCATCGGCGCCGGCCTGCAGAAAAGCGCAGTGAGGGGCGCCGACGTCGAGAGCGGAGAACCGTTGAAGCTGCGACCTCTGAGGACAGCGACAGCGCGACCGAGGCTGAATTGTCACCGCCTACGACAGACACCGATGCTGTCGCTGAAGCCGTCGCAGTGGCCTCTTCAGAGGCATTGAGCGCTGCGTTCGAGCCGGCTGCCGAATCAGAGGCGGCGGCGGTCCCAGCTCAGGCAGATGCGCTGGCCGTCAGTGTTACAACGGAAGTCGTCGAGGCCGCCGAAGACACGCAAGCAGACAAGCCGACACCCGAGTTGATTGATGAGGCTGACACTCAGCGCAGTAGCGCAGAGGTCATTGGTGATGTCATCGGTGCTCTGGTTCGGGATACCAGTGGTATTACTGACTCAGGGCGCGCAGTGAATGATCCTCGCATTGCACCCAAGCCAATTGTCGAAACGCAAATCGTTACTGAGCAGGCTCAGCTCTTTGCACGGCCAGAAGCGCCGCCAGTAACGGTGGTCCAGCAAGACGTGCCGAGAGCTAGCAACGACCCCAGAGGCCCCCGCGCAGCTTGATCGGCGTGGTGATCGGCAAAGAGGAAACTTGATCAGACAGAGCGCGGCGATATAATGCGCGCTCCTTGTCGGGGGAAGCCTCGGCACAATTTTGGTGGGCTGGCTGAGTGGTCGAAAGCGGCGGTCTTGAAAACCGTTGAACCGAGAGGTTCCCGGGGTTCGAATCCCTGGCCCACCGCCATATAAGAAAAAAACGCCCGTTTTGACGGGCGTTTTTTTTACTTCCTCTCTGTCACCCCGGACACCAGCGCTCGTCGCAGGTCTTCCGCGCTCTCAAGCCGTTAGCGCAAATTGAGGTTAAATGAGACAAGGGCTCGGCGGCTTAGTCCGGATTAGCCTCATATACCGTGTTAGCGATATAACTTCTCACCAGAGAAACGGCCCCATCAACCTCAGCACTATAGGCTTGAAACTCCGGGGTTAGATAAAACTTCTCTAGAAAATTGAGAGCTTCGACTGGAGAGTCAAAGGCAGTCCAGATTTGGTGCGTCGCCCAGCCTTGGTTCCCAAGCAGCAACGTTTGTAAGCCATAGGCCTTTGAAGCCCAGGGGTAGTTTTCCAGCGCCTTACTGAGCTTTTGCCAAGCCGGTACAAAAGTTGCTGGATCGCTCACATTTACCGTCCAAGTGACCATGCTACGAGTACCCCGACTGTCTCCGGAGACAATGCTATGGGTGGTGAGTGTTTGCGCTTTGTTTTCTACCCCAACGCTGGCGCCTGCCTTTGTAAATTCCTGAAAAGCAGGAGAGGCTGCAAAGGTCTGCCCCGCTTCAAGGTATCTTTCTGCGCTCTTGAAGTAGAACGACACCATGTGGGTCGACTCATCCCAGCCGTTGTGTCCTAGGGCATAGAGCGTGACTTCGAAATTTTTATCCGCAATTTCGGGCGATGCCATCAGCTGGTTGAACGCACCAACACACGCGGCCGGCTGTGGACACGAGAAATAATAGTTTGATTGAAATTTCGAATAATTGGGTTCTGAGTGGTTATCGGCTTGGGCCGCCGACATTAAGGTCAACGCCAGCGTCGCCAAAATTATCTTTTTCATGAGTATCCCCTGATTCAGTCTGTGCTTTTGATGTCAAAAGGTGAACCGTCGTCACCTCCGCATCACTATAACCACGGACGATGAGGGAGTTGGTGTTACGGTAAAACAGAGCCCCGTTGCAGAATTGCAACAAGCCTGAGAGAGGCGCGTCCTACGCTACTTGCGGTCGCCCGTCAGCAGCCCCAGGCCGCCTCCAACGCGTCATTGAAAGCCTCATACTGTGCGAAGGCGGTCCGAATGCCGTCCGTACTGAGACCATACTGCTCCAGAGAATACCGGTGCTTACCGTATTTGTTTTGCGGATTGCCTTGCGTCCATTCGCGCATACGATCAAACGACGCCTGCGACAGAGCCTCACCCGCATACTCGTATATCTCTCGCACACAGCGGTCCGAGTCATTAATGCTCGCCGAGAATGGAATATCCAAAAAGCGGTCTGCCGGCTGCTCGCCACGCCACGCCATATGAATATCAGTTGCCCCCTTAACACCCTCCACATAGGCAGCCGGCTCTGGCCGCAGATCGGTGAACGGTTCATAAAAACATTCGAGCAACCGTAAACCCGATCCGATCGTTTGTGTGTTGCTTCTATGAGTCATGATGAGCGTGGCATCTGGAAAAGCTTCGAGTAACAGCGGCTCGAGTCCACTGTATAGGGGGCACTTCAGGATCCAACGCTTTTCTTCAGAGGCCAGCCCCTGCCACTGCAAATATTTTAGTGTGTCCTTGAGGGTTTGGAACTGCGCGCTCAGCCCGACCTCTCCTAACCACTCGAGGTAACTCCCAAGAGGGGCCCAGCCATACCAAACTGGTGAGATCATGCTGTGCCCAAGAATGTCGCTGTCTTCCTCAGGCTCGTGGGTCTCAAAACTGTGACCGTATTTGGTATCCGGCGACTGCTCATCAAACCATTTCGCGTAGGTGTCGGCATCGTCGATACGCGGCTGAGATGACTCACTTGGGTCCCCGGTGTATAGCGACGGATTCAGCGCCTTCCAATAGGTCAGAAAGTTGAAGTCCCCTGATGACGCGAGCAATTTTTGTGTTTTGGTTGAGCTGGTGCGGGCCATTCCGCAGATAAAAATGGGCGGCCTTAGAGGTTGCTCCAAAATTTCCGGATGACTTGCGAGGTCACGACCCATTCGCACCCGGTTCTTCAGTGACCGCAATACCCGCTGATGCAACATCACGGCGCCCTGCTCATGCGGCTGGCCGTCTCTGTTGAAAGAATCTACTAAGCGCTCGAGCGCCGGCAATATCGCGGAATCGTCAAATTCAATGCCCGTCTCTTGCTGGGCAAGCACCAGCATCTCCTCGGCACTATGGGGCAGCGTAGCCATGGCACCCTCCTAGAAAAGCTGGGGCCGGATGGGACCAAGTTGTGAGATCACCTGGATTCCAGGTTCTGCGGCCAGCACATCTGGCACCCGATTTACCATACAGGCAGCCGAACTGTGCATTGAGTCCGTCCGGTCCACTCGTATCACCGTCTCGGGACGCCCTTTGACTTCCCAAACCATATGCTCTTTCTCATCGGGCCTAAGGACACGCAGCTCGTTAACAGACACGGCTTCGACACCCTGACTCGTCTCAACCCGGGTCGTGATCCGTGTACCCAGGCAAACCCCGGGGGAAATAAAGTCTTCCAGTGCATGGCTGTAAACGGGTTCTTCACTGAGAATCGGTTCGCGCTCCTCTGTAACGTTGGTGACCTCAAAACCTAATGCCCACAGCACCTGGTGCGGGACGGTTTTATATATGCCTGCCAGCAACTCCGCGTTCAGCTGTCCAAACTCTTCTACCGTGAGCGTTCCGCCGCATACCCGCAGTAATTCTAGGCCCGCCGCCTCTCCATTAGTCAACGTACGATGCACCAACCCAGTCAGCTCGCTCGCCGAACCGGCGGCCAGCAGGCCTGACCAGATGCGCGAATAATCCCAAATGCCGGTGCCTGTAAAGCTGACGCCCGTGGACTTCGCTAGCTCATCAATGCGGCCCGCGAGTTCGGGGCGCGAGCCCCAGGGAAAATTACTCTCCCCACCATGGCAGATCACATTGATCCCAGCACCCAATAATCGCTTATGTCCCGGCCAGTTGTAGTCAAGCCGGTCAGCGACACTATGAATCGCGATGTTAGCGCCGCTACTACTGTAGTCCGCTAGCTCACAGTCCTCGACCAAAATACCCAGCGGCTCGATTCCCGCCAGCTCTCCCAAGTCCCGACCAACCTTCTCACCTGCGCGGTTGTACGCGGCTACGATGCTCCACCCTTTGCGGGTCATGATACGAACCGTTTCCAGGGCGTACTGACCGGCTCCATAAATGGCAACCCTCGGTTGCTCACGCTGAGTCAAACGCCACCTCCTTGCTCTATCGCAGTCATCAATAGTGCCGCTATCTGGATTTCGGTCGCGCTGGCGTTTTCAAGTAATTACAGTAGCGCCCCAGCCATCATGCCATACCCTACTGCACCCACTATCCATACCAGACTCCGCAGATACTTGATTCCAGCGATGTAGACCGGCACGTAGGCTACACGTGCCCAAAATGCAATTTGAGCACCCATTAACGCCTCTTGATCCATGCCGGCGGCGTTGGCGACGAGTGCGAGCGGGACGAAGAAGACCGCCGCCTCAATCGAATTGTTAGCCGCTCGCTCTGCGCGTCCGCCCATGGGTGTTGGGTCTTTGAGGTTGTCACGATTTCCCAGTCCAATATTGCGACCCTCTTTGGTCCATTCCTCGTTACGGATCGCAGCACCCAGTACGACCGAGAAAAATGTCAGCAGAGTGAAGTACACAGTGATCTCTAGTAATGGCGTCATCGAAAGCCCTCCGGATTATGGTTATCAGTGCGATGTCGAAATGGCGCGCCGACTACTATACCTTAGGGTAACCTCTGGACATCTAAATCCCGCCTCTCGTCAAACGCAAAAAAATAATGTCACGTCGGCACCAAACTTGAGCCGAGTCATGCATAAAGTTGATAATTAAGTTTACGAGATGACTCCTGTCTGCTGGCAGGGATGCGCGATACGCCCATAAAGGAACCCACGCTATGCAATGCAGCACGCTTACCGAGCAAGCCCGATATTGGGCGCAGAGTCAGCCCGATAAGGTATGGATGCGTGATCTACACGGCGCCGGCGCCACTGAGTACAGATGGCGTGAGGCAGTGGCTGAAATTGACTCCGTAGCGGCTTGGTTAGAGGCGGAATTCGGTCATGGCGAGCGGATGGCGCTGCTCTCCAAGAATCGCGCGCACTGGATCATGGCCGATATGGCCATTATTCACTCGGGAAACGTGACCGTGCCGCTGTTCACAACCCACGCCCAGGCTACGGCCGAATACATCCTGGAATTTACCGATACTAAAGCACTATTTCTTGGAGAGACCGAGAACTGGGAGGGCGTAAAGCGCGTGCTTCCAACCGACTGCCTTTTGATCACTCTCCCGGGCGTTGATTGCGATTTACCGCATAAAAAGTGGGAAGAACTCATTGCGGCGGCTCCCAAGGAGGCCCCCAAGTATCAACCCGCAGCTGACGACATCGTCTCTCTGGTGTTTACTTCGGGAACGACCGGGCTACCCAAAGGTGTTATTCAGACGCACGCCACCAATTTGATCCCTATGCGCCGCTGCCAATACCTGTTCACCCAACGTGAACAGCCAAGGTGGTTCAGCTATCTCCCGCTCTCGCATATCGCTGAGCGACAAATCGTTGAGTTTTCCTCAATCAATACAGGCGGTGAGATCTGGTTCAACGAATCGCTTGAGACCCTTGCAAGGGATCTCCCCCAGTGCCGGCCGCATATTTTCTTTGGCCCGCCAAGGGTCTGGGAACAACTGAGACAGTCCATTACCGCAAAATTTGGGGGCGCCGAGGCACTCGAGACGGCGCTGGCGAGTGACCAGGCCGGGGTGCAGACATTGGTCAGAGGCGCTCTGGGTATGGATGAGGTCGAGTACTGCCTTACGGCCGCTGCGCCCACGCCGCCCTCTTTGATCGAATGGTGGGATGCTGTTGGTGTGACACTGTGCGAGGGATTTGGCCAAACGGAGGCTATGGGACTGATTATTACCGACCCTGAGGACCGTCGAATCGGATCGATTGGCAAGCCCGCGGGTGAAGTCGAGGTCAAAATCGGCCCCGATGACGAATTGCTCATTAAAGCGGAGGGATGTACCCCGGGTTACTACAACCGCCCCGAGAAAACGGCCGAACTCTGGCAAAACGGTTGGCTCCATACGGGAGACAAGGTAAGAATTGACGACGATGGGTTCATCTTTATTACAGGACGGGTTAAGGACTATTTCAAAACTATTCAAGGCAAATTCGTAGCGCCCCCACCCATCGAGGGTCTGTTTGCCGAGAACCCACACTCTGAGCAGCAGTGCTTATTGGGACGGGGTTATTCGAAGACGGTGATGGTGACCGTGTTAACTGAGCCAGCCCGCGCGCTTTCCTCAGAGGCGGTGGAAGCCGCCGCGCTGGACACCGTCGCCCACATTAACGAGAACATTGAGAAACATGCTCGAATAGGGGCCGTCATTTTTAGCAAGACCCCTTGGACGATAGAGAACGAGATTCTGACCCCTACGATGAAGATCCGCCGCGAACAGATCGAGACGAAATTCGGTGAAAGCGCCGAGCGGCTCGCTCGCGAGGGCGCGGAAACAGGGGAGGTGCAGCTCTACTGGTTTGATTGAGCTGCTGGGCGCCGCTGGTGCGGTTTGCGAGGAGCTGGTTCATGCTGAGGAGAGTGGTCTGGGCTCGGGCATCTCAGACTCGTGTTCCTCTACAACATAACTACGGATGAGTGCCCGGTCAAAAAGACGCTCCTCGTCAGCGACAATTTCTTCTTGCGCGGCGTCAGAGGTAATGATCGCCATCGCCGCCTCCATACGGGCTTGATCTGGAAACCAAATCTCCATCAACACATCAAACGGAAGATCTACCGAAGCCGATTCTTCTGGCTCGGGCGCAACGAGGAAACGGCGTTGATATTTGGCCGCGTATCCTTTTAGATATTTTTCACCAATGAGTCGGTGATGTGTCTCGTAATGCGCTATGAATGCCTCACGAGACATGCCGGGCTTTTTCGACAGCAGTGTCACTAACTTAATCATCGTTCATTACTCCTCATATCTTCGGTGCGGTCCGCCAATCGCTCGCCAATCGCGGTGCTTCGAGCATCAGAGACAAGTTTATCGACATGGTCAGATGTGAGCGTGCGCAGAAATGCCAGTAACGCCGCCTGCTCGCGCTGCGACAACCGCAGATTTTTTATTCGAGCATCTCGTGTCGGGTCGGCGCCTCCACCATCACCGTAAAACGCCAACACACCTTCAAGCGTGGGTATAGAACCATCATGCATATAAGGCCCGGTCAGGGCGACATTGCGCAGGCTAGGCGTACGGTAGCGCCAGCGATCAGACGTCTGCCCTGTCACCTCGTAACGACCCTCATCACTGAAGGTTTCGGTTTCGGCGTCGACCTCAGGGACGATAAATACACCGGGTGAAATTTGAATGCGCTCTGGGCGCGCGGGACGCTTTTTGGTTAGGTAACCCACCCCCGTGTTGTGGAACAACCCATCAGTCAATAGCGCGTAGGATTGATTCACCTGATGACAGCTCGCACAGCCCTTGTCAGTGAAGATGTCATAACCCTTTGCCGCCAGACTTGGATAGTTCATGTTATTACCTGCCCCATCGGATTTCTCAAGTTCGGTCCCATAGCGCCAACGGTCAAAAGGAGCGTCAGCTGATAATAAGGCCCGTTGATAAGCCGCCAGCGCCATACCCAATGTTTCCTCGGTAAGTCCCTCTTCATAAAGCTCGGCGAAAACGGTCACGTAATCCGAAGTGTTGGCGAGCTTGTTCAGGACACTCGCCCTGTCTTTATTTGCCATTTCATTGCTCGCGAGAAGCGGGGACCAGACCTGCTCCTCCAGAGACCGCTCTCGCCCGTCGAGAAACAATCTGTCCACATACGCCACGTTATACAGTGATGGCACATTGCGTCGCACGCCCTTGCCCAAGTGACCCACCGGGGTGGCCAGCTCGTTCTGCGTAAAGCCCTGCTCGGGTATGTGACACATCGCGCACGAGAGGGTGTCGTTTTGCGACAGTCGGCGATCAAAAAATAGCCGGCGACCGAGATCGATAGCGATCGGGTCCAGGATGTATCGCGCGGGTGGAAGCCCAAGGGGTGCTTGTTCCGAGAGGTAATGTAGCGCTCGCGAACCCGGTTGCTGAACAATCACCCTCGATTGAGTGACATAGCCTGCTGTCTCATACCCTATGCGGGAATCCGCGGCTCCGGTTCGGTGCTGCCCCACTCCATCGTCGGGTGTTGCCAAAGGCCGCATCGTTCCCAGCAGCAAAAAAGCGGCTATCAACTGCCCACCGGCAAACCAGCGCCAAAAACGAATCGCCTGAGAAAAATGCGCAGTGCTATGCATCAGTGTTAGCATCGGGTGATTCTGGCAGAAAAACTCAGGAAAAATCATGATTAAACGCGGATTCGTAATGACGCTATTGGCGTCACTTTTGACCATCCAAGCAGCTTACGGGGACGAAACCTGCATGTCGCCCTACATGGCTAAGATCGTGGGCCAGGAGGACTATGTCTATATCTGGACACTGGGTCTTGAGGGTGTGGGAGACGGTGAGGATAAGTTGGTCACCGTTGATGTTAATCCCGAATCCGCCTCTTACGGCACGGTTATACACTCCATATCGATGGGCGGCCGCAATGAGGCACACCACTCGGGGCTCACCGATGACCGTCGCTTCCTCTGGGCCTCCGGCCTCGATACCAGCAAGATCTTCATTTTTGATGTCCACTCCGATCCGGCGGCTCCTCGCCTGCACCGCACCATCGACGACTTTGTTGATAAAACAGGCGGAATCGTGGGCCCTCATACCAATTATGCATTGCCTGGGCGGATGCTGATTACCGGACTCTCAAATAATCGCGACCACGGCGGCCGAACAGGTATGGCCGAGTACACCAATGGCGGCGATTTCATTACTAGCGTGTGGATGCCGACCGATGACAATCTGCAGGGTGCTGTCAAATCGGGAAATTACGCCGACGGTTATGGGTACGACGCCCGGGCTTTACCCCGCCGCAACGTTTTGGTTTCGTCCTCGTTCACCGGCTGGAACAATTACATGATGAACCTCGGCAAAATGATGGGCGACGCCGAGGCTATGAAGCGATTTGGCAATACCGTTGTGATTTGGGATCTTCATGCCAGAACACCCAAGAAAATTCTCGACGTGCCGGGCGCGCCTCTCGAGATTCGCTGCGCCTGGGGTTCTCAGTCGAACTACTGCTTCACCACCACAGCACTGACATCTAAGGTATGGCTGATTTACGAAGATGAAGACGGTGAGTGGCAGGCAAAAGCCGTTGCTGACATCGGCGATGCGAGCAAAATCCCTCTTCCAGTGGACATTTCCATCTCGGCAGATGACCGGCATCTGTGGGTTAACACGTGGAACGATGGGAAGGTGCGACTATTTGATATTTCAGATCCATTTGCACCCCAGCAGGTCATGGAGGAGAAGATTGGCGAGCAGGTCAACATGGTGTCGCAAAGCTGGGACGGAGAACGCGTTTACTTCACCTCATCGCTCTTGGCCAATTGGGATAAAACTACCGTCACGGGGGAAAATGACCTGCAATATTTCAAGCTGTACCAATGGGATGGCGCTTCGCTAAAACCCCAATTTAATCTCGATTTCATTGAGCTTGGCCTCGGCGCTCCTCACCAAATGCGCTTTGGCGCCCGCGCGCTCTATGGAGGCTCGTCGGCACAATCTCCGTCAGGGCTGGGCGCTCCGCCCGCGTATTGAGCCAGCCTTGAGACCCTGCCTATTCCTGTTGGCGTGGGCGTGGAGTGCGTTGGCACTTTGCGCTCCCCATGATCACAAAACGTCTGTCGTGCTCGCGCCCGGCTACGCCCCACTGGCTTTTTTACCGCCGGCGCCGGGCAGCTATGCTTTACCCACAATGGGCGACGCCGCCGACGGCGACGTTATCGATAGCCGAGGAAATGCTGCTCGACTTTTCGAGTTTCTGGGCGACAAGCCTACCCTTTTGAGCTTTATCTTCACCACGTGTGACGACGTGAATGGCTGTCCTTTGGCGACCTATGTGATGCGGGGCGTTCACGATGCCCTGCAGGCAGATCCAAAGACCGCTAACAAAGTTCGATTGATTAGCTTCAGCTTCGATCCGCTGTTCGACACGCCGGATGTGATCGCGGCGTATGGTGCGCAGTTTCGCGATCCCGACGCCGACTGGCAGTTTTTGACGACCGACGGGCCGAGCAGCCTCGACCCCATCCTCCGAGCCTATGACCAGTGGGTCATTCGAGATTACGATCAGAACGGCGACTACATGGGAACAATGTCTCATATATTGCGGGTATTTCTGATTGATAAGGAGCGACGCATCCGAAACATTTACAGCACTTCATTTCTCCACGCCGATACTGTTGTCAATGACGTGCGGTCGCTCCTCATCGAAAGCAACGGCCCCGCTGCCGTCGTTGGTCGGTAACACGCGAAACGCCCCCTAGGGAGTCCACATAATGTATATCGATGGTGAATGGCTCACGAGCGATAGCCAGTTTCCGGTATCTAACCCTGCTTCAGGAGAGACTATTGGCCACGTGGTCGACGGTGACGCGACCCACGCCAAGCGTGCTATCGAGGCCGCTAGTCGAGCGCTCCCGGGATGGGCGGCACAGACCCCTTATGCACGATCGGCTTACTTGTACCGCGCCTACCAGCTAATGCTGGAGCAGCACTCCCAGCTAGCTGAGTTGATGACGCGAGAACAAGGCAAACCGTTGAAGGCCGCGATGAATGAAGTCAAATACGCGGCAGATTTTTTATTGTGGTTCGCCGAAGAGGCCAAGCGTATTTACGGAGAAACCATCCCGTCCGCCCGCGCCGACCAGCGTTTTATCGTGCAAAAACAGCCTGTCGGAGTTGTCGCTGCAGTGACACCCTGGAACTACCCCATTTCGATGCTGACGCGTAAGCTGGGCCCTGCTTTGGCCGCTGGATGCTCGGTCGTGTTGAAGCCTGCAGAGAGCACACCGCTCTGCGCCATTGCCGTCTTTAAAATTCTCGAGGAAGCCGGCCTCCCTCCGGGTGTGGCGAATCTGGTGACCAGCAGCAATCCAAAACCTATTGGCGATGTTTTCTGTACCCACCCGGCTGTCCGTAAATTAACGTTTACCGGATCGACCGCGGTGGGTAAACAGCTCGCGACCGCGTGTGCACCCCAATTGAAACGGGTCTCAATGGAGCTGGGTGGGCATGCCCCTTTTATTGTCTTTGAGGATGCTGATCCGGTGCATGCAGCCAAAGGTGCCGCCTTGGTGAAATTTTTGAACACAGGCCAAGCGTGCATCAGTCCCAATCGTATTTTTGTTCATCGCAGCATTATTGACCCTTTTCTGGCCACGCTGACTTCACGTATTGCCGCATTGCAGGCGGGTGACGGGTTTAATCCGGCAAACAGCATCGGCCCTTTAATCAACGAAGCCGCTATCGCCAAAGTCGATCGACAGGTTCAGGATGCAGTGGCCAGAGGAGCCACATTACTCGCTGGTGGTAGCCGTCTTACGGACAATGGCTTGGAAAACGGGTGTTTTTACGGCGCCACCCTGCTCAGTAATGTTAGCCCTGAAATGCTGATTTATCAGGAAGAAACGTTTGGACCGGTGGCCGCCGTGGTGCCCTTTGACGATCAGGACGATGTCATTGCTATGGCTAACGACACCACTTATGGCCTCGCCGCCTACATTTACACGCAGAATTTGAGCCGCGCATACCGCGCATTTGAACAGTTACACTTTGGCATTATCGGCATTAACGATATTAATCCCACCAGCGCGGCAGCACCTTTCGGTGGGATGAAAGAGAGCGGCTTGGGTCGAGAAGGCGCCCGTGAAGGCATAGAGGAGTATCTCGAGACCAAGCTTGGCGGCCTGAGTATTTAAAAACGAAAGTTAGCAAGGAACCCTCTATGGCAGCACCTGATTATCCTGGCCTGGACACCCTCGCATTACACGCGGGCTCGCAGCCTGATCCCGCAACCGGAGCTCGTGCAACCCCTATTTACCAGTCGGCGTCCTTCTGCTTTCCGGATTCAGACTATGCCGCCTCGCTGTTCAATATTGAGCGCGCGGGACACGTTTACTCCCGACTGAGCAATCCAACCAACGCGGTACTTGAGGAACGAATTGCCGCTCTCGAGGGCGGCGTGGGTGCTATTGCCACCGCCAGTGGTCAGGCGGCTTTGCATCTTGCCATCGTCACGCTGATGGGTGCGGGATCCCACATCGTCGCCTCGGCGGCACTCTATGGCGGCAGCCACAATCTGTTGTCATATACCCTGCCCCGCTTTGGAATCGACACCACCTTTGTCGACCCGAGAGACCCGCAAGCGTTTGCGAATGCAATTCAGGACAACACACGACTGGTATTCGGCGAGACCCTTGGAAACCCCAGTCTCGATGTGCTCAATATTCCAGCCATCGCGGAGGTCGCGCATCAGGCTGGGTTGCCCCTGATGGTTGATTCAACCACAACGACCCCTTACCTGATAAAGCCCTTCGAGCTCGGCGCAGATATTATTCAGCATTCTGCGACAAAGTTTCTGAGTGGGCACGGCATCGTTATCGGTGGATTGCTGGTAGACAGCGGCCAATTCGATTGGGACACATCGGGAAAGTTTCCAACCCTGTCAGAACCCTATAAAGGCTTCCACAATCTGGTTTTCACGGAAGAATTTGGACCCGCCGCACTCATTCAAAGGGCACGTAAGGAGGGACTCAGGGATTTCGGGGCCTGTATGTCACCCACTTCAGCGTTTCACATCTTGCAAGGCATCGAAACGCTCAGCGTGCGAATGAGCCGCCATGTCGAAAACACCCGTGCGATAACCGCGTTCCTCCTCGAGCAGGACGAGGTAACCCGTGTAGGCTACCCGGAACTCGATGGCCACCCAGACCAGGCCTTGGCAGCAGAATTACTGCCCAAAGGCTGCGGTGCCGTCTTCAGCTTTGACCTCAAAGGCGGCCGTGAGGCCGGTATCGCCTTTGTTGATGCGCTGAGTGTATTTTCACATCTTGCCAATATTGGTGATGCAAAATCTCTGGTGATCCATCCGGCGAGTACGACTCACCATCGTATGGATGCAGACGCCTTGGCGGCAGGTGGTATTGGCGAGGGCACCATTCGCCTTTCCATTGGCCTAGAGGACCCGAAGGACCTTATCGCCGACCTGAAGCAAGGCTTAAGGGCCGCGCGAAAAGCCGCGGGGAATTCCTAATGCATATCGAGGTCGATGGACACGGCGTTTATTGCTACACCAATTCCCGAGCAATCGACGCGAGTAAACCCAGCATCGTGTTTATCCACGGGTCAGGCATGGACCACACGGTGTGGACGCTCGCCAGTCGGCACTTTGCCCGCCATGGCAATAACGTCGTGTCGGTTGATCTACCCGGCCATGGGCGCTCTGACGGCCCTCCACTGACCTCCATCGAGGCGATGGCTGCTTGGGTTATTGCTGTTATCGATACGCTGACAATTGATCAGGTGGCGCTGGTTGGACACAGCCTGGGTAGTCTTGTCGCGTTGGAGTGCGCCGCGACTCAACCGCACCGCATCAGAGCCATTGCTCTCGTTGGCACAACCTCTCCTATGCCAGTCTCTGACGCCATTCTTGACGCAGCAGAGGCAGATGATCACGCCGCCTTCGATATGCTTACCCAATGGGGCTTCAGCAAGCGGCACCAATTTGGCGGTAATCGCAACTCGGGAATCTGGATGATTGGCAACACACTGAGACTCTATGAGCGATCGAAGCCCGGTGTGCTGTTCCACGATATGCGTGCGTGTAATGAGTACACCGCTGGGGTAGCACAAGCTGCCAAGGTGCGTTGCCCCACGCTACTGATTCTGGGCGCAGAAGACCGACTTACGCCTGTTCGCACTACCCGCGCGTTACAAGAGGCGATACCCGCGCCTGACGTAAAAGTACTCCCGGGGGCTGGTCATACCATCATGGTCGAGGCTCCCAACGCCATGCTTGATGCACTTCACAGCGTGCTGTAGTGCGATTCGTAACAGCATAGGTTCGAGCAAGAAATTTATCAGTAATGAGAAATGCAGGGGGTGTTTCAGCCACGAATCATCGCTTCGATCTGCGCGATGCGCTCTTTACCAAAAAACATCTCATCACCCAAAAAGAACGTGGGCACGCCAAAGGCACCTCTGGCTGCAGCCTGTTCAGTATTGTGCAGTAAGGCATCTTTAACCGACTGCATTTGAATCGCTTGAAGCAACGCTTCAGCATTGAGCCCAGCTGCAGACCAGACCGCCTGCGCCTCCGATGGGTCCCCCATATTCCTCTCCTGTTCCCACATGGCCTCGAGATTCGCATCAACGTAGCGCTGTTCGATGCCCATTTGTCGCGCAGCGATAAACCCACGCATGAGCGAAATCGTGTTTATGGGAAAATACGGGTTAAAGCGAAATCGATCTAGGCGATGGCCCGCGATAAAGCGTTGGGTTTCTAACATGTCATAGTCAAGTTTCCCCTTCACATCGGCGAAAGCCTGCATGGGCGCCTGGTTGTTCGTCAGCTTAAAAAGGCCACCGAGCAAGACGGGCGTAAGCGACAGTGCAGCGTCATGCCGTTCGGCTACGTCTTTGAGCACGTGATAAGAGAGGTAAGCATTTGGGCTGGCGAAATCAAATAAAAACTCAATCGGGGTTTGCACCGCTGGCCTCCTGATCAAAAACGCGTATCGGCGATGGTAGTTCGATGAAGGAGTCGATCATAGCCGTCGTAACCGCCCGTGGCCGCGTGGAGCAACGAGCGGTTGTCCCACATCACCAACATATCAGCCTGCCAACGATGAGAGTAAATAAATGCCGACTGGCTCTGATGCACATAGAGCTCTCCCAGTAGCGCGTCGCTCTCCTCTTTCGCCAGACCGACGAAGCCTTTGATGTAAGCCGCAGAAGAGAACAGCGCCCTCTTCCCGGTTTCCGGATGCTCGCGCACCAACGGATGCTGATAGGTAGCCAATGCTTTTTCACTGGGCAGGATTTTCATGCTCCGACCCTTCTCCTGATCTGCCTCACCGTAAGCGCCATCAGGCGCGTAACCGAGTGCCGCAGAGTGAATCGCCGTTAATCCATCCACTCTAGACCTAAGACTCTCTGGCAATTGCTCATAGGCCAGCACCTGATCGGCAAATAGCGTATTCCCGCCAACTGGTGGAATTGTAATGCCGTAAAGAGCAGTGCCTGCAGGAGGAATCGGCATGAAGCTCCAGTCGGTGTGAAAAACCTCAGCGAAAATCGTGGTTTTCTCGTCAGCATTGCGCTGAATCGAGGCGACTTGGGGATGCTCATCGATATGGCCAAAAAAAGGATCTTCGCCGATATCGCCGAACTGCTTGCTAAAGCTGACCAGCTGATCTGGAGTCAATTTCTGGTCGGGGAAAGCGACCACCTTGTGCTCGAGCCAGTGCGCTCGAATCTCAGCAACCAGTTCTTCAGGTAAAGGGCGATCCAGCCTGACACCGGTAATCGTCGCGCCACAACAAGCACCCGAGGGCTTTATTGACACCATCAGCATCGTCTCCTGAACTTACCGACAGGTTCCCCTGTCGCAGTTTCTCCCGAGCAAATCAATGCTTGCAATCACTGAATCCCTCAGATGTTGATCTCATGATTCCACCAAGGCGTGTCGGAGTATGAGCGCAAATCCAACTCATGCGTCCACACCGACCGGTGTTGCTGTGCGAGATGAAAATAGGTCTCTGCAATCTTTTCTGGCAGTAGGAGGCCATCTTTCTCTCCACCCCTTGTTGCCCGCAACGCTTCGAAACGCTCGGGTCCAAGCATTTTGCCGAGGGTATCAGGTGCGTCAACGGCACCGTCAATAACCACGTGCACTACGTGCAACCCCTGAGCCGCATACTCGGCATTCAGCGTTTGGCACAGCATTCTGCGCCCCGCCATGGCTGCCGCGTGGGAGTGTTGGCCGCTGTTGCCACGGACGGCCGCCGTAGCAGAAGTTACCAATATCGTGCCGTGACCACGTGCCACCATCAGGGGCACCACTACCCTTGCCACGCGAAATAAACCCAAGCAGGCCATTTTCCAACCCAATTCAAATGTCTTGAGCGGCGTGTCCTCCAGCGAGCGGTTTCCGATCTGGGCACCAAGGTTATAGACCACCGTGTCTACGGGCGCGATTGCCTCGACCTTGAGGAGCAGATCTTCTAGCGCGTCATCCTCAACAGCATTTAACAAATGCCCACTGGCGGAGCCCCCGTTGGCGCGAAGCGTCCCGACCATCTCACTGAGACCATCGGCATTACTCCGGCGACACAGTGCAACGTGGTAGCCCTCGGCCCCGAATTTCTTGCCGACCGCACCGCCAATTCCTGCTCCGGCGCCAATGACCGCACAGCTCTTTTTCACTGCTTTATCTTCCGATACATTAATCGAGTACAGCGCCCGCCTGCACCAGCGCGTCAATGTCCGATTTGCTATAGCCAATCGCACTCAAAACCTCACGCCCGTGCTCGCCCAAGCGCGGTGCGGGACGTTGAACACGCGCTGGGGTTTTGTCAAAGCGCGCCGGATGTCGTGCCTGGCGTACCTCGCCGAAATCGTCGAACTGAAGGCGATCGATAGAGCCGTTGGCTACCACTTGTTCGTGCGCCAACAACTCAGAACGATCAATGATCGGAGCGCAGGGCACCCCTTCCGCATCAAAGCGTGCGAGAATATCCTCACTGGCCCATTTCTTGATCTCTTGCGCGGTCACCTCTTTACGCTGGCTATTGTTCGTAAACCGGTCCTGCGCGGTTTTGAAGTCGGGATGATCAATGAGATCTTCTCGGTTCAGCGCGCGGCACATGCCTTCCCATTCCTTGTCTGAAATCGCTCCCGCAGTAATAAAGCGATCCTGAGTCTCGTAGATAAGATCCATCGCCCCCTGATATTTGCGCACGTCAAATTCTTTGTCGGCGTAGGTTAAGCCTGCCATCGCCTCAGGCCAGAACAGGCTCAACATGGCATCGAGCATCGAGAGGCGAATGTGCTGACCCTCGCCTGACTTCTCGCGCGCATAAAGCGCCGTACTGATCGCTTGCGCGGCCGTTATCGCGGTGACTTTGTCGGCGATGATAATGCGGAACATTTGGGGTCGACCGGTGGTGCGATCAGCCTGAATGTCGGTTGCGCAGGAGAGCGCCTGAATAACCGGGTCGTAGACCCGCTTATGCGCGTAGGGACCCTCCTCGCCGAAACCACTGATGGAGACATAGATGAGTTTTTTGTTCAGCGCTCTGAGAACGGGCTCACCAAACCCCATGCGCTCCATGGCGCCGGGCCTGAAGTTCTGGATCAGCACGTCGGCGTCTGACACAAGGTCGAACAACACCTTTTTTCCCGCCTCGCTTTTAAGGTCGACCGCAATGGAGCGCTTGCCCCGATTACAGGAGAAAAACGCGGCAGTCACTTTATTTACTGTAGGCCCTATGTGCCGCATTTGTTCGCCCGTAGTGGGCTCAACCTTAATAACGTCGGCACCCTGATCAGCCAACATCATCGCAGCCACCGGTCCCGAAACCATACTGGTTAGATCCAATACTTTGATGCCCGTCAAAGCACTCATCTCTTTGAACTCCTTACATGACCCAGCGTGGTCATGGATATAACCGTGTCTTGGAGACTGTCAGCGAACTCCTCGTCAGACGATAGAGAAAGACGCTAAGCCGACGCGGGGATTCGAAACCACCTAACATCACGAATCCATTCATATCGCGATTACTGTTGCGGTGGAAACTGCGTTAACAGCTCATGCAAAACCGTAATCGTCAACTGTTGCTTGTCGGCCGCCGTCATCTTATTTTTCAATCGTCCCTCGGCGACCCCGCGCCAAACAATTTTTTCGGTGGCGACGTCAATGACATCAAATATCGCGGTACCATCTTCATAGGTTTTGACCGATTGCCCCGACGAATACCCTACACTCACCGATTTTCCATAGGTGCCCGCACCTACTGAACCATGCATCCCCTTTTCTTGACCGGAAATCTTTTGGGTTTGCTTTTTGGCGACATGATAATTCACCCAGAAATCAGCCTTGCCCGCGGTCGCTTCGCGAAAACCACGCTGCATTAACTCCTGAGACGCTGTGTTGCGTACCCGTTGATCACTGCTGTTATAACGACGGTATTGGCTCTCTCTGGTGACGTGGTCATCGTCATACCACCGATAGGTTCGGTAAGCCGAGAATGGAAAGCTATGGTCGTAGTCGATCTCATAGGAAGGTCCGCTACTGGCGCACCCGTTTATCAATGCCACACATAGACACGCAAAACTTACTGTGACGAGATCGCGCACTGCACCATAAAAACCCTCGCCCAAAATCTTGCCTTTCATTCAATTATCCTCCCGGCTTTCACCATAGAGACGGCACATTTCGACGCTAAATCAATTTTTAAGTGGCCTGAAAGAGACGTTGCTGTCAGCCACCAACCACGCAAACACGGCAAACGCGGCTACATTTTGATCCAATGCGCGAGCGTCGAGCTTATCGACGGTATCGTCGGCCGTATGATGCAAATCGAAATAATCGCGCCCATCCTGATGCAACCGCAACGTGGGCACGCCGTCTGCGATCAGGGGTGATAAATCCGGGCCACCACCAGGCTGGTCGTTACTACCCGGTGCTACGCCAATTGGCGCTAACACGCGCGCAATCAGATCAAACAGCGCGTCCCCCTCCTCGGTCTGGCTGTCGGCGGTCAGCCGCCACACAGCGCCGCCCCCAAAATCACTCTCTGAGCCTATAACGTGCAAATCTAAAGCGGCTTGATGCTGCTGCCGATACGCCCGTGCCCCCAGCAGGCCAACCTCCTCCGCACCCCACAGCACAAGCCGAATGGTCCGGCGCGGTCGCAAGCCCGATTGGGCGATAAGCTCCAGAGCAGCCATGGTAATGCCCACGCCGGCGCCATCATCGATGGCCCCAGTGCCAAGATCCCAGCTGTCGAGGTGAGCCCCTATCAGCACGATCTCCTCCGGCGACTCCCAGCCTGTAATTTCGGCAATGACGTTGCCGGACTCAGACGCCGGTAACGAAGCGCTGTCTACCCACATATGCAGCTGTATATCCCGGTCACCTAACGCGATCCGCTCAATTTGATCAGCGTCTGGGTTAGACAATGCCAACGCGGGAATACGAGGAGCATCCCCCCGATATCGCAATGAACCGGTATGTGGGAACCGATGACTGTCAGTGCCAACGGATCTAATCAGGTAGCCGATGGCGCCTTTAGCCGCGGCGATGCTAGGGCCCGCCGTCCGCGCTTCGTTGAAATATCCATAGGAAGAGCCATCCTGCGTTCGCTGCATCGCATGTCCCACATAAGCGATCTGCCCGGTCAGACTGCCAACAGGCGCCCGCTTCAAGTCCTCTAAGGTTGCAAAGACGGCGACTTTTCCTACCAGGCCCTCTTCAGGTGTAGGCACAGAGCCGCCGAGGGCTGTCGCGGCTAGGGGTTGCGGAAAGGGTGATATCACCTCGGCACCCTCGTCGTATCGTTCCCAAGCCTCCATCTCGAAAGGCTCCACCCGCACCTGCGAAAAGCCCTTTCTCTTGAGCATGCTTAGCGCCCAATCCCGGGCACGAGCTTCGGATTCGCTGCCCGCAAGTCGAGGCCCGACTTCCGTAGTCAACGAGGTTACGATGGCTAGCGCGGTTGTGCCCTGCATGGCTCGATCACGCAAGTCTACCGCTCGGGTAAAGGCCTCTTCCGTCGATGCCTGAGTGACATATGCGGTCACACACAGGAGTGTCATTCCGAAACCAGCGGCAACACGCCATGGCCAATGCATCGCCGCCGTCTGCCTAAATGCTCTTTGCTGTGAATGACTCATAAAGTGGGCCCGGGACGATTCGCGACGCGTTTTTTGCGCTCTGCCAGCCACGCATTCGCGACTTTGGTCTGCGCCTTCGTCGCGGCCATCACGCCCACTTCAACCTGTGTTCTGCCCGTATGACCTAGCGCGGCGATTTGTTCATAAAACCAATATTGCGTTGCAAACGCGCCCATTGTTCGCACCAATTTAATCCCATTCAGAAATTTGAGCGCACCGGGCAGCAAGGACAGCGTATCCTCAAATCGCGGTAGTTCGGCCACGCCATCGAGGAGCTGATTGGGTGCGTCCGTAACCACGCACATTGGGCGACCAATCCCCACCATGTCGCCACAACCACTTTTAAGCAGCTCATCCATTGCGTCTAGACGACGTAACCCGCCCGTTACCATGAGAGGAATGGTAACCTCCCGCCTCATCGCTTCTGCAAAATCGACGAAGTAGGCCTCTCGCGCTCTTGTCGATTGCGCAATTACCTGGTCTTCAATGGGTTCTATGCCCTCGAGATTAAGCAAACGCGGCTGTTCATAGGTGCCACCAGAAATCTCGATGAGGTCGACACTGGCTTCTTGCAGCCACTTCGCGACCCGAAGACTCTCAGAGAACTCAAATCCTCCCCGCTGAAAATCAGCGCTGTTGAGCTTGACCGAAATCGGTATCTTGGGCCCAACCGCAGCGCGAACGCGCGCAACACACGACAACAGTAATCGGGCACGATTTTCGAGCGTACCTCCCCACTGGTCTTCTCTTCGATTGCTCCGCGGACTCAGAAACTGCGACAGCAAATAACCGTGTGCCGCGTGTAGCTGTATACCTGTAAATCCGGCGTTAATAAGCACCTTGGCGGCATGCGCAAACCCTGCAACAACCGATTCTATTTCCTCCGCCGTCATAGGCGCTGGCTCGCCAAATTGCCCGCCCGGCAGACCCAACTTTACCGCGGAAGGTGCTTTAGGGCGGGGATTCACGTTCTTTTGACACTGCCGGCCCGCGTGGCTGATTTGAGCCCAAAAATGATTCCCATTGGTTGTGCCAGCGGCCGCCCACCGCTCGAGGGCCTCGCGCATCGGTAACCCCGGCTCAGAATCAATAATAACGTTACCGGGGCGCTCCAGATGATCACCGTCGATTTGCACATTACCCGAGAGCAGAAGCCCCGCGCCTCCTTGGCTCCAAATACGGTAGAGCTGCTCAAGCGCTGCAGTGGGCTGCCCGAGAGGATCGGCTAATCCTTCTGTCATAGCCGCCTTGCAGAGGCGGTTCGGAATCGTAGCGCCACAAGGCAATGTCAACGGGTGAGAAATCATTGTCTATATTGCTTTATTATTTTATTTCAAGGTTATGTTTTTGCTATATATTTTCTAGGTTTCCGAGCCGATCTACAGATGCCAGTATGCCCTCCCAGCCGCCCTCGATAATAGGAGCAAGCGCATCTGCGATTCCGGTATCAGTGCGCCATTGCAAATATCGGTCGTAAGAGGTCTCAAGGTCCCAGTATTCCACCAATAAATACGTGTTGGCCGCATCGTTAAACACCACATCAATCTGTTCACAACCCTGGAAGGCTCGAGTCTCTGACAACGCCGCGCGAAACAGTCCCTCCATGGCCTCCGCTTGTCCGGGCTTACAGGGGAACTTGGCCACTACTACGAAGCTCATTATGTTTTACCCACGTAATACGATTTGTGAGGCAGAGCCTACGGTAACTCCTTTGCCATTGAAACCGAAAGTAAGACAAATCCCGCCCTCTATGTCGAGGCGTGCAAATTGCGCTATTGGCCTTACCTCTGCCACTGTGCGGTAATACCACCATAGGAACTGAACGGCCTACAGGAAGTCACATCTCGATCATGGCGTATTTAGGAGCTTTAAATTGAGCAGACTCACCGTGTTAAGTGTTATCGCCGTTGTGGCGACATACTTTCTGGCACAGCCTCTGGCGGCGAAGACCATTTCGGTCGAGGGCCAGAGCACCGTAGAGATCACTCCCGAATTTGCCACACTCAGCGGCGCCGTCACCCAGATCTCCAAAGCCAGCCCCGCTGCCGCTCAGCAGCGTGTTGACGCTGTCATCAATGGCTTGCTCGCGACGATTGAGGCGCTGCCCGCCGATCCTGAGAGCATTGAAGCAGGACAGCTCAGGGTTCAGCCGCGCTATCGCTGGAATTCGACCGCCGAAACCCAAGAACTCGTGGGTTATGAGGCCACGCGCGAGTTCTCTTTTCGGCTGCTGGACCTCGATAGTGTTGGCGAGGCTTTGCAAGCGCTCTCCCAGGCCGGTACCACCCGTTTGGATGGGCCGATCTACGGCAGCTCGAAGGTCGACACAGCACGAGCAGAGGCGCTGGGTCAGGCATATGCCAGGGCGCTAGCCGATGCGCGAGTGCTGGCGTCGGCGAGCGGACTCAGCTTGGGGGCGCCGGAGACAATTAGCACCGGTAACACGGGCGGGCCTATTTTTCCTCTCATGGGGCGAGTAGCCACGGAGGCGATGTCTGCGGACCCATCCCCACGCTACGAACCGGGCTTGCTGCAGGTAACCGCCTCGGTCAGCGTGATCTTTAGTACCCGCCCATAAACCGCGTTTGCTGAGCTCAAAGAACCCGGGCTTGACTGACTTTCCCAGCGTCAAGGTGGGCAACCGCCCGCGGATAACCCGTGTGAGCGCCCCTCTGCCGAAGCCGGAAAGAGAAACCGGACGAGGAAAACCGTTAATTGTCGCCCTTGGATTAGCCTCCAACAGACCCTATTATTAAGGTAAACCCACCAAACAGAGAGTTTGTGATATGAATGACAAGCCCGTATTTTCCAGTGCCGTCAGCATGGATCCTACCGCCGGCATTGTCAGCACCAATAAAGTGCTGAGCAATACCTACTGGCTGCTAGGCCTGACTCTGGCGTTTAGCGCGTTCACAGCGACACTGTCCGTATTGATGAACCTGCCCCAATGGATGGCACTGGTCTTGATGCTCGTTGGCTTTGGCTTGCTCTTCGTCGTGCACAAGATGGCTGATTCCGCCAAGGGTCTGCCCGCTATTTTCGCCTTCACGGGCGTATGGGGCGCTTCCATCGGCCCGATGCTCTCGTTCTATCTCGCGATGGAGAACGGGCCCACCATGGTGTTGCAAGCCCTCGGCGGCACGGCGCTGATCTTCTTCTCACTCTCGGCCTATGCACTCAACACCAAGAAAGACTTCTCCTACCTCGGTGGCTTTCTGATGACGGGGCTGATCGTGGCTGTGGTTGCCATGATTGCCAACATCTTTCTGGCTATCCCCGCCCTGTCGATCACTATTTCTGCAGTGGTCATTATGATAATGGCCGGTCTGATACTGTTTGATACCAGCCGCATTATTCAGGGTGGCGAGACTAACTACATTCGGGCGACGGTGGGGCTGTACCTCAATATTTTCAACTTGTTTGTCCATTTGCTGCACCTGATTGCCGTGTTCACCGGCGGCGATGACTGAGCAAACATTGCGATTAGTAAAAGCCCCGGCGTCGCCGGGGCTTTTTGTATCTGCACCGTGATATTCACGCTGATTATCCGAACACCGGCTAACGAGTTGGACCGATGGCAGCGCGCCCAACGGTTCATCAGCACCGCCGTGGACGAAGGCCACACCGTCCGCCAAGTATTTTTTCATAGTGCTGGGGTTTCGTCGGCCGTGCACCGCGACGCGAGGCCCGGCTGGAATAAGCTTGCCGAGCGCACGGGCGCGGAGTTTCTCCTGTGCAGTCAGGCGGTAGAGGAACACGGGATTGTTATTGAGCCGCCTTTTGTCGTAGGAGGCCTTGGTGCGCTTGTAGAGGCTGCTGTCAAAGCTGACAAGGTGCTCTCTTTTGTCTAATCGCAAACACTGGTTGCTCACCATTTCGGGGGGATCCGACGGCGACCCACAAACCATGCGCGCGGGTGTTGATTTAGCTCTGGCCGCGGGCGCCTTTGGTCAACAGGTAACGCTGGTTTTTTCAGGAGCAGCCTTACCGTTTCTCGGTGATACGGCTCCCTCTGAGGAGGCGCTTTATCGCTTACTTGGATCACTGCCCTACTACGACATTGAGCAGGTATACGCGCTGAATGGCGCAGAGGAGCATGCAATTTACCGGGACGATATCAGCATCACGCCGCTAACACCCCGCCAATGGTCCGACGCGGCGTCGAAGGCCGATATCGCGATCAATTATTGATGAACATTCATCTACTCTTCCGCCGCGAACGAATCGCCGAGCTGGTATCGGTCTTGACGCCCGGCGATACCGTCATTTTGATGGAAGAAGCTTTAGCCGACGATTTCTGTACGGCAACCGGCCAACTGCGCTGTCACGCTAAAATCTTGAGCGATAACGCGACGCCATCGGAGCGAACTCTCGATACAGTGGATTGGGTAACGTTAATGCAAGCACATCGTCACTGTATTAGCTGGGACTGACCCGGAATGACTCCCGTTGATTTAAACCATCTGTGCGATCACAACGGCTTTTTAACTCGCCGCGAGGACTGGAATAAGGATGTGGCGCAATCACTGGCAAAGGCTGAGGGTATCGCGCTGTCTGAGCCGCACTGGGAGATCATTGCGCTGCTGCAAACGTTTTACACCCGTTACGGTGATTCGCCCGCCAATCGAGCATTGGTGGCCTTTATAAAAGAGCAACTTGGCCCCGAAAAAGGCAGTAGTCTCTACCTCATGAAATTATTTCCTGGTTCTCCGGCGCGTGTGGGAAGTCGCATTGCCGGGCTCCCGAAGCCCAAGAACTGTCTCTGAGCGCCTCAGTGCTTGCCGAACAATACCAACCCGATCGCTGTGCGGCGCTATTTGATGCCAAGGCCCAAGCCGCACTTGAGCAGCTGTCGCCGTTTTCACCCCCAGCTCCCGCACTCTTTGGGTCGCCACCGAATGGTTACCGGCTGCGAGCAGAATTCAGAATGTGGCACGACGGTGATGACCTCAGCTATGTGATGTTTCCGCCCGGTCAACGGGACGCACCTTACGTGATTGATTACTTCCCGATCGCGGGGCCGAAAATAGCCGAGAGCATGGAGCCACTGCGACTGTGGCTTAAAGACACCCCCGCGCTTAGGCGGAAACTATTTCAGGTTGAATTTTTGTCTACCTTGAGCGGCGAATTGCTCATTACCCTGGTGTATCACCGACCGCTAGATGAAGCGTGGGTCGCGGAAGCGGAGGGCTTGGCGGCGCAGCTGAACTGCAAGGTGATCGGCAGAAGTCGGAAACAAAAAATCACCCTCCGGGAAGATTGGGTAGAAGAGACATTGAATATCGGCGGCGACCAGTTCCGCTATCGGCAACCGGAGCAATGCTTCACTCAACCCAACGGCCACATCAATCAAAAAATGGCGGAATGGTTGATGCTGCATTGCGAGCGCACCCATACGGACCTACTGGAACTGTATTGCGGCATTGGCAACTTTACTTTTCCGCTAGCAAAGCGATTTAACCGAGTCTTGGCAACAGAGCTGAGCAAAAAAGCCACTGAAGCCGCCCGCTGGAATACCGCGATCAATGGCACCAAGAATGTCGAGTTTGCGCGGCTATCGGCCGAGGAGATGACTTCGGCGTTCTCGAACACGCGGCATTTCCGACGACTCGAACATCTCTCGCAGCCGCTGAACGATTATCAGTTTTCTACTCTCTTGGTGGATCCGCCCAGAGCCGGCTTGGATCCTGCGACGCTTAAATTAGCGGGCGGCTTTGAGCGCATCCTCTACATCAGTTGCAACCCCAAAACGCTCAATGAGAATCTGTCGCATCTTGTATCCACGCACCAGATAGAGCAACTCGCGTTCTTTGATCAGTTTCCCTACACGGAGCACTTGGAATCTGGAGTGATTCTAAAGAGACGAGCCATATGAAACCCATGAAACCCGAGCAAATTTCTGAGCACCTTCAACAACATTCCCAGTGGAGACTTGATGACCCATGGCTGGCACGCGATATTCAGTTCCCCGATTTTCAAAGCGCTTGGCAGTTTATGAACTTTGTGGCGGAATGCGCTGAGAAACAGGACCATCATCCTAACTGGTATAACGTTTACGGCACGGTTCAGATCCGTCTCTCATCACACGATGCCGGGGGAGTGACCGAACGAGATTTTGCACTGGCCAAACTCATCGACGAGTACCTGGCTCAAGCAGTATTCACAGAATTGCCAGCCACCCCGATCTTTAATTCGTAATCACAGGAGAAACACCGATGCAGCTCTCTTTCTATGACGCCAGCGTGTTGTGCTATCAACAGGTGCTCGACAGCACCGCGAACATCCTCAAAAAAGGTGAGGCACATGCCGCTTCGAATAATCAGTCGCTCGACGACATTGTTCAGTACCGAATGCACGAGACCATGCTGCCATTTAGCTTTCAAGTGATTTCAGTGTGGCACCACTCATATGGTGCGATTAAAGGTATGCGCGATGGTGTGTTTGCCCCACCGCCAAAAAAGCCCGACATCGATTACGCCGGGTTGTGCGCCTTGATCGACGAGGCCAGAGATTTCATGAAGGAAGAGACTATTGACTCGATGGAGGCGCTCTCGGGTCAAAAGATGCATTTTAAAATGGGCGACATGGAGATCCCGTTTATCACCGATAAATTTTTGGCGACCTTCTCTAAACCCAATTTTTATTTCCACGCCACCACCACCTACGCAATTTTGAGGGCGATGGGCACACCCCTAGGGAAGATGGACTATTTAGGCAATATGGCAGTAGGCCACTAACGGACACATCGTGGGCCCGGGGGAATCGTTTGCCTTGCAGCCTCCCCCGGCATTCAAGCCGTTAAAAATCGCTGGATCGCGCTACTTACGCCAGGCTCATTCAACATCGGTGCGTGTCCAACATCTGGCACGTTGAGCACCGTGAGTTGCTGATGGCGTTCACGCATTCGCGCCACACAGTCTGTTGTCAGCAGGTCAGTGAGATCACCGCGAACCAGCAGCGTGGGCACCGACCCAAGGGCATCAAACATTGACCACAGAGTCTCCGACTCCGAATCCGCTCCCTCTTGCTTTAGCGGCTCCATGATTCTCGGGTCGTAATCAATGACAATCTGTCCGTCGCGCTCAACATAGCTTTGTTTCGCCAAGTGCTGCCACTGGGCCTCCTCCCATAAGGGGAAAATTTCTGCGTTCTGCGACTTGATATAAGCAGTAGCTGCCGCCCAATCATCAAAGGGGCCTGCCAACCCTACATAGGATTTAATGCGCTCGAGGCCGGCGCTGGCAATTTCAGGCCCGATATCGTTGATCACAGACCGCTCGATAAGATCCGGATAAAGCGCATTGAGGGCTAAGATCATTAATCCCCCCATCGACGTACCGATGGCATTGACCCTTTCAATCTCAAGGCTTTGCAGCAAGCAATGCATATCATCAACGTAGTGAATAATGTGGTAACGCGTGCTGTCGTCGTCGTACTCCGACAGACCTCTGCCTCGCTGCTCCGGTACCAAAACACGAAAGTGCTCTGCCAAATCGATCGCCAGATCATGAAAGTCGCGGCTGTTTCGAGTGAGCCCATGTAAACACAGTACGACAGGCGCCTGAGCTGATGGGCCCGGATAATCTCGTGCGTAAAGCCTTAAGCCGTCGCCGCTTTTAAAGAAGTAGTCATGAAACCCGCTCATACCGCTTGCTGATACCGTTGAGACAATGCGCCATAAACGGCTTCGGGATAATCAGCAGCGGCTTCATCGAGCGAATCCAACACCTCGACAAGATGTTCATTATCTTCACGACCTCCCCAAAGCTTGATGTAGGTGCCCTCCTGATAGCCGTGATCCTGCCGAAAAAAATTGAGCACATTTTTACCCACGTATTGGCGGTACAGCTCCTCGGGTGTCAATCCGCACGCCCGCATGAGAGCGGCAAAATGGGCAACCGAAAATGACATGGTCTCAAGGGCATGGTGTGCCAACGCCTCAGTCGCTTCGTGAATACCTACAGCAGATGGCGCTTCGAGCGCTAGTTGAGTGCTGATGTGATCGGCCAGTGCGTCGAGACTGCTCTCGGTTTTAAATAGGGCGGACATACCGAAGTGCCAAATATCGACAACCTCTAGCCGAACCTGATCCATATCGGGCTCCTGTTTTTTCCACCATTTGTAACCTACGTGATCCATCAACTCGCCGCATTCGATCCACACCGCCCTGTACCAGGCAAAGTCTTGGTCAATCCAGTGCTCGTGAACCCGTGCGTTCATGCGAGACTGCATCTCCAACATATTCTTTACCGCCTTTCTTTCCACCCTCAGCACATCCTCTAATTGACAAAAATTGACTGCCGCCGCGTCGCACAACACTATCGTACGACACACCCGTTGCCGTTACAGAAAAAAGTTGCGGATCCAGGCTGGTGATACCGCTCGCTCATTCGTAAAGCGCGAGATCCTTCTCAAAGAGCATTTCTGGATGGGCAAATGCCTTAAATTCGAGACAGTTCCCGCAAGGATCCTCTAAAAAGAACGTGCGCTGTTCTCCGACTCGGCCCTCGAAGCGCGTCGTGGGTGAAATTCTGAATTCCTCACCCGCAGACCTCACTCGCTCCGCCAAGGCATCAAATGCGGCGACATCCAAAACAACACCGAAGTGCGGTACTGGAATATGCTCGCTGTCGACCCGGTTTACCGCAGCACCAAGTACTCGCTCTGACGCCACGTGGTGGAGCACTACTTGATGGCCAAAAAAATTAAGATCGATCCAATCGGCAGATTCGCGGCCACGAGTGCAGCCCAGCACTGACTCGTAAAATGCCGCCGCCGCGATCAGATTATTGACAGGAATGGCTAAGTGAAACGGCGATATCTCAACGGGTTGGCTCACAGGGTGTTCACCACATCGCTACTGGATTAATCACCATTTGCACCGCACCTTTCAATCTGGCTTGACCCAGTACAAACATAAACTCCTTCACGCCCTCTTCAGCTAACCGACCCGTGTTCATTGTCTCGAGAATATAAATGCCATTTTCTTTGAGAAGAATCGCGTGGTCATAGAAGACTTTGTCCCCCGGACGTGGGGGCACGGCGCCTAGCCCCCAGGTGTCTGCGCCAACGGCCAGAGGTTTTAGTGTAGCGAGAAACCGCGCGGCCTCATTGGTGATCCCCGGTATCGTGCTCACCCACAGATCAGGCTCGGTGGCCAGCTTTGCATCCGTCCAGCCCGTGTGGAACAGCACCACATCGCCCTCTCCCACCGTTATTTCCTGAGCGGCCATCGCGGCTCGAATATCGTCACTGGTGAAAGGTTGAGCGGCCGACAAATGGTCAACACCAAAGTGCTTGGCCATGTCGATTAACACGCCACGCGCCACCATGGGTGGAACTTGACTGATATCGAGCTTGGTCAAGCCGGTAATTTCGGAAAAGTCCTCGCCACGGTTGCAGTTGTAAAAGGTGCCGTTTTCTCCAAGGTGCCCAAGGCCGTCCAATTGAGGACCAGTGCCAAGCCACATTTGGACCAGATCGTCGTTAGCGCTGATCTCCCATCCGTACTGGTGCGAGCCCTCGGCCCGATAATGCAAGCCGGGCTGAACCACCTGGAGGGCGGTGTAGCGTGGGGGATAAGCAGGCATACCCGGCGCAATCACTATGCCGAGGGGATGACTCGCCCCCTGCTTTACTAGCGAGGCAGCGGCAATAGTCCGCTCTGGCGTAATGCGATTGGCGGCACCAATCTGGTCAGTCGCGCCCCATTGCGATGGCTGACAGTCCTCCGCCGCTGCACTAGCAGTAGACAGTAAAAAATAACTGGCCAGTAAAACCGATAGTCGCGCCATATCCGCATCCCTCTGAATCATGTCCTCCCATGAGCGTGACACGCGATATGAAGGCGATGCAACAGGAAAACAGGGTGGCGACACCACCCTGATTCAGCTTATGACTCAGCCAGCTACCGCACCCCTATATCGCAGGGCCAGCTGAGCACAGGCCCCTCATTCGGCGTTATTAAACACTAACCGTCCTGCATAGCTACGGTTACGCTCACAGCTGGCGAGCGCGTTGTTTTCCTCTCGCACTTCAGGGTGCGCATTCAGAAATTCCCCCCACGCATCTGCCGTCTTGCCTCGGTGTTCAAAGGTGTACCAATGATTCATCTGCACATAGTCATATGGCCAGTCAGGCTCAAAACCGAGGTAAGGCGTAAACACATGCATGCCCCAGCCCTCCAAGCCCGCCGCCTTCATCAACTCTCCGTGGCGAGCCTGAGCGTCTATCACTTGTTGCAGCGTCACGCCCTCGTTAAGCGTGCAGTCTGCCCATTGATAAGGCTGCCAGCTATCGCGCGCATCAGCGGGGATACGGCTATGGGCCGTCGCGGCATTGAACATGGCAATGGCGCCGCTGCAGGTCCCAGCAGGCTCCTGCGGGTCGTCCTGCTCGGCCATCCATGCCCAATAATCGTTGGTGTAACTGCCCCACTCGTTATACATAGACTGCCCGTCTGGCCAGTTGCCCCAAAGGACATAGTCATAGGGGTTATCAACCCCAGCGTGCATTGGTGTCAGCACGGCTTGGTTGTACTTTGTGCCGGCGGTTTTTGAAAACTCCCCATAGCGCTCTGACTGCGCTATCACGTCCTGAAGGGTTTTTCCCTCGTTCAAATTGCAGTACATAAACTCCGAGCGCACCTGATATTCCTGCGCAGATGACGGCATCGCGCTCACTATCAACAGTCCGCTTATGAGCGCTAAAAAAGATCTTAGATAAATCACGGTGGGCTCCCCCTTTTATCAAGCCAGTAACTTGAGTTCCGCCATTGAATGGCTATGGTGTTTGGGCTCAGGATGTGTTTCGCCTCTGAAACCCGTCAGTGACTGCCCCACTGTTTTGCTGCGTGGCGGTGACCAACCCGATAGTTCATTACACCAATTTGGGAGTCCAGCTCGCGTCGAGAGTCTTTGGTAATAACGATATTCCCAAACGACTCGCCCCAGTCGCTCACTCGGGGTAGCGAATCTCTAGTGGCGGGCAGGATGGAGGCTGTGCAGGCACAGGCCTGGGTTCGAGGTTCCCTACCAACTCGAGAAAAACCCCATCGGGGTCGATGGCATGGACGATTCCACCCGTGTCTGAATCGGTGCCCGAGCAACAGGGCGCTACCTCAGATAAAAAGGGCACGTCTTGCGCCTTGAGTATGGCGACAGCACGCTCGACATCAGGCACCGTCAGCGCCAACCTATTAATGCCCTTGTGGTTGATCGGGGGAGGATATGCAGGCTCCGGATCAAAGGGCTGCAACCACTGCAAAAGCCGCAATCGGTGCCGGTCGCCTCGGTTGATCGTCACATCCGCGCCACGGTAACGCACGGTTTCCGTAAAGCCCCAAGCAGCCGCTTCCTCAGGACTCAGAGTTTGCTCATTAATAAGCCGAACGTTGGTGTAACCAAAGCGGCGATAAAAAGCGACGGAAGCGTCAACATCACTTACGTTAATCCCGATATAGGGCATACCGATGATGTTCGTGGCGTCTCCACCCCCGTTCTTGGGGATCGGGCTCTCCTCCAGTTTGAGGTAGACCCCATCTGGGTCCCGCATAAAAACGAAGCGATTTCCGGGCGCCCCATAAGGGGCACTCAAAAACTCTACGCCTCGAGCTTTGAGTAGTTCATAGTCTGCGATGAGGTCAGTGGTCATCAGCGTCGCATAGGCCATCCCCAAATGGTTTGGCTTAGCATAGGGCGGTTCGGGGTTAAAGGGCGACTGCCACTGCAGCAGATCTATCCCTGTAGTGTTGTCCGCACCGGGAAACAGTAGCACCTCCCCTTTTGCCAACTCATACTGGCATTCATCAAACATACCCAGAGCCCGTGCCATCGCATGGGTATTGGTGAGAGGAAATCCTCCGATTCCCTGCGTGAAGCCCAATTGGCGATAAAATTCCCGGGTGCCGTCAAAATCCGCCGTGTGAATAGCGAAATGGAATCTGGCCCACAGCCCGATATCGGTTTCGGATTCAAAAGCGATGTCTGGTGTTTGCACAGTCGCTTGCAACTCGTAGTCCTCGGCGAGGGCTAACGGGCACCACATCAAACAAACCAGCAAAACTCTCAATATCACGACGGCCTCCTTAAGCTTGGGAGATCTAACCACAGGCTCAGCACGCAAGGAAGTAGCCCGGTGCGGGCGGTATCGCGCGGGTCAGTTACCGATGCCACCAAGCTGTGGGGCTTTTCTCTGACTCTCTTTGACGCAAACCAAATCGATTGGTCCCGCGGAAGGGTGTTGTGCAGATCCCCAGCGGATGAAACCACTACCGCCGCAGAAGCGATCAGCAATCAGATAAGGATGCCTTAAATCATAGTCGATATAACGAAAGGCGACGTTGATCACCCTGCCATCCGGCACTTTTGAGATGGCACTGTCGTTGCTCAGATACCGCCCGAATTCTCCGTCAGCAATGACCAGCTCTATCGCTGGCTCGCTAAACGCAGGCCCGCAGAACAAGGAAACGATTGAGTACAGCGCAAACGCTCGATACACCATGAGCTTCTCAGAGCATGAAGTATCCAAGTTACGCAGATTGATTGGGGACAGACCACCAATGACCAGTAATAAAGCCGCGTGACAGACGCAGGTATCCTATGAGCGGGCCGAGAGACTCGGTGCAACAGTCGGCGCGCGCGCTTTATCGGCTCAGCCGACGTCGTATTTAGTGCATAGCGCCTCGACAAAATCGTTGCCCGCGCGCATCCCGGTCAATAAATCTCTTGAGGTTTCGGCGGGCCAGTCGGGCGCTTCGGGGGCTGACTCGCCGGGGCAGATGGCCTTCCACAGATCAGAAAATGGAACCTCCAAGTCTACGGATTTGACGTGACAGACATACGTCATCGCCGCCTTGCGCATTTCAGAGTCTAAAAAAGCCATAGTCAATTACCCTAATTGGCATTTGCGACGCCGTTCAGCCACCAAAACCGGATTTACCAGCCTTCCTCGGCTTCGGGAGAAGATTGAGCTTATCGCGCCACCGCGGCAGTTGCACATCGCGCGCGGTCCTCCTGAGCGTATGTTTGGCAAGGATCAACAACGCTGACAGGACCGGCCGTGCCGTTGGGATATACACCTGTGTTTCGACAGTGCCACTCTGCTCTATCTACATCTTGAAGGCACCGCTCGTACCGTGTGTCCGTCTCAGAGATACGCATTTGCTCTGCCAGCCCGACAAAGATGGCCGTCAGGATGGCGCCGATAATGATTTTATTTGCCACGTTTCTCTCTCATACCTGTCGACGCAACTGGTCGCCAATACGGCTTAGACCGTAAACTCGCCACTATGGTTTATTACCAAGGGACAAATTAAGCCATGCCATATTCACCAATCGATATCCAAACAACGCTGCTTTTTGCAGCCATTTTTGGTGTTCTGCACGTCATATTCACCCTACGAGTTGGCGCTTATCGATTCAAAAACAAAATCAGCCTCGGCGATGGTGACGACAAAGAGCTCCGCAACCGAATTCGTGCACACGGAAACTTTACAGAGAACGTGCCCCTCGCCCTACTACTCTTGTTGGTTAATGACTTGAATAACACTCCCGAGAATGTACTCATCGCGCTGGGTACGGTGTTGCTAATTTCGCGCGTGATCCACTATTTAACCATCGCTACGCGTCGCTTGCCGGTCGTACTAAGACCACTATCAATGCTGGGAACTCTTGGGTCGATTCTGGTGAGTGCACTCTATTTGCTGATGGCGCTTTAACCGGACGCGCGTTGGGCACTGACTTGCCTAGGCGAACCTTCTGAGCAGCGCTCGTTTACATCTTGCGAATTTCTTTCCACTTGCCGGTCGCGTCGTAAGTGATAACAAACGAACCGGAGAGGCCTGAGGTGGTGACATACGGCTGCAAAACGCGCCAAGGCAAGCTGATTGTACTACCGGCCTCTGTCTTCACCATGATCCGACTTTTCGAGCCATTATAAAAAGGCACAAGTTGCCGCTTTGTCAGCTGGAGTGAAAAAACCGAATGCGGCATGGATCGGCGCCCCGTGTGACTCGATGACTACAATCTGTAGTCTTCATTGTAAACCTGAGTGCGATATTGCTTTAAGTCTCAGCGCCTAAACAAGCGCCTGAGTTACCCCAAATGTTATGCTCCCGGCACTACAGCAAAAACAACTGGAGCGAAAACAATGGCGATAGGCTTATTAGCAACAATTACCGTACTCGAAGGGAAAAACGCAGCGTTCGAGCAGGCATTCCTTAATCTCGCAGATGCGGTAAGAGCCAATGAGCCAGGCAACGCCTTTTACGCGCTGCACAAGAGCCCGAGTGACCCGCAGGTATACGTGGTTATGGAGCAGTACGACAGCCCTGAGGCATTGGAACTCCATCGCAAAAGCGACCACTTTAGAGAGGCCAACCAGCATCTGGGCGCCTTGGTAGCAGCAGCACCCGCGGTCGAGATTTTAGAGGCCGTCACGCGGTAAATCACAAGTCCGGTCATTACCCATGAAAAAGCCCCGTCGGAGCAGCCGGTGGGGCTCTCCTTCGGGGCATGCACAGACTTGTGGTCCGAAGATTATTACGGCCGTTAGCAATAACGGATTACCCGCAACTCAATCTTTTGTATCGAGTGAGACACTAGCGTTTTCGTCTACTGCTGGGCCAGGCCGGACCCACTAGCAAGTAACCTATCACCACAAAAAAGATAAGCGCCAGAACGAGTGTATCGAATCGGGTCATATCAAAATCGCGACTGGGCACCAACGCAGTGCCCGCAACGATAGCGAGTGCAACGCCATAACAGGTGTACCCCAGGCGGCGCGCTATTTTGTTCACCTCACCCTCTCCTCTCGGCAGCGCTCTTGCGACACCTCATCAGATCATCCGCTGTGAACTCTATGCCTAATCCATAGGTGACACCAAGCAGACGAGGTGGCTCATTTCGGCTCTGTCGAGATAATATCAGCGGGTGGGATCTTGCTAGAAAAAAATCCACAGCCACTCATAAACAACCACTGATAAACAACAAGGGGAATACAATGATAAAGCGAGTAATAATATGCGGCCTAGCCGTTTTGTTTGTGTCATCAACATTTGCAGATAACCATGCCGCTAATCCACAAGGTAATGGTGCGTTTACAACGCTGTTTGTCGCGGCAAAAGACCCAGAGAGTTACATTGCCTCAGTGAAATCCAATCCTGCCCTTTTTGAGATGATCGGCGCAGACGCTGCTGGCTACTGCGCGACGATCTCGGGCCACGACTATATGGGTCAGGTAATGATGTGGAATGCCTTCCCCAGCGTGACCAGCGCGCTCGTGGGAGCATCTAAATACGACCCGACCAAGGCATCGGCCGAGATGGCGGCGCAGCGAGAGTTTAAATACGGCGCAACTTGGGCTCCGCTAAAACCTTTCCCAAGGTTAGACCCCGGTTACGAGCGAGCGATGCGGCTCAAGGTTTCGCCAGAAAATTTGCCCGCCTTCATCGCAGCAATCACTAAGCTGGAGGCAGAGATCATCGCCGCTGGACACGATAGCTTCATGAACGGCTTGTTCGTAGCAATTGGCGGCGGCACCTCAGAAGCAGGCACCTACTATCTCAAGTCGATCACCTCTTCGGTAGAAACACATGGCGCTGTAATCGATGATTATTTTGCAGGCGCTTCATGGGGTGCCGCCTATAATGAGGCGGTTGCTCTGATCGACGAGGTCGTCAACGACCAGTTCGAGATCTGTGAGCAGTTTTATTCTGCCAATTAATTAGCCGCGAGTTGCAGGGCGCCCCTGAGGCGCCCTTAAATCGCCCAGTCTCGCGCCAGCATTCGTCAATCCTCGTCCTGCTCTTTGTTGTTGCTCTCTAGCTCCTTCAGCTTCTCCTGATATTCCTCTTCGGTGAGGTTATGCCAACCAATACACTGCCCAGTTGGGCTTCTTCCGCATCCGCAATCCGCCATTTCGCTCTCCTACCTCAAATTTGAGTGGTTTAGGGTAACAGTTATCAACCATATCGAAAGTGCGCTGAGCACTGCGATCGTGCGCTAGCAAACGATGCAACCGACTCGAATGCAGGAGAAGCGCAAATCTCTCTCGAAAACGAATAGGACTCGACGCGCAAAAAGAGAAACGCTTAGGGAAGCAAAGTTTCGCTGCTCAGAACTTTTGTCCTCTTCCGTAGGTAAAGGATTTCTGGAATGCCCAATAAGTTGAACACGAGGAAAAACAAGAACCACTTCTTTTCGTCACGTTGCGACGCGAGCCAGCAGGCTTGGTAGGTCCAGTACACTTCCCATATAGACAGAACAATGATGAGCGCGATCAGCATTGATTACCCCTAGATTCTGACTCGCGACGACAACAATACATCCATAGCGATCGCCTTAGTGTGCTCAACCTTCAGAGGCAGGATTACCTGAAGAGCCGCCTGGAAGGTAGGATACGCTCAATGACACGATCACCAAAAGGGATGAACCATGCTGAACCAATATAACGGCAACATCACTTTCCTCTTGCAGATGAACGTAGTGGCTGGAGCAGAGGGCATTTCATCATGGATAGCAGATCGTAGTGCGCGCGTAACCTACGAATTTGAGGAAGAGAAAACTCGCCGCTTTGAATGGTTTTTATCGGCTGACAAAAAAAGGGCAACTCTTATTGAGGTCTTCGACGATAACGAGGGTGCGCTGACGCGCGTGCAGAATCTTATGTCCAGCGCGATTGCGCCTGAGTGGATGGACAGGTTCGAAATAGAGAGTCTCACCGTCTTGGGCGAGGTTAGCGATAATTTACAGGAGGCCCTAGCGTCAATGGCGCCGGATGTGAGGACCTTCGCTGGTGGCTTTACTAAAGCCTAGCTCCACTCTGCCCAGTTCCCAACAAGAAATATTCGCGATCCCGGGGAGGGCTGGACTACGAACAGTGCTAAGGTTATTCACACCCCACGAAGGGTGGGGTTCTGTCAGGTGCAGGGATAGCTAATCAATCAGTCTCGTCACTGTCAGCAGCAGCCTCCGCCTCATACACGGCAATAATCAATTCGCTGACCGCCCAAACCTCCTCTTTAGTAGCTTGAATGTCATTGTTATTGGTTTGCACTACCGCGTAGATGTAGTTCAGCGTGCGTTCAATCTCCTTAAGCTCGCTCTGCTGGTACAAGATAATCGCCACCAGGGCGAGTAGAACGGCATTGGCTTTAATAAACTGCATCACAAGACTCTCCTTTTTAATGCTCATGTCTGTACAGATGTTACCAAGGCAGGGGCCATAGTGGAGGCTGCCCGAAGGCGGGATCAGAAGATGCTGCCCGGGGCCGGACTTGAACCGGCACGGCCGTAATAGCCGGGGGATTTTAAGTGCTTGGCTACCGCTTTTCGTTACCTTTTTGGGGAGAAGGTCAGTGCCACTCCCGTTTACTAAAGATTAAATTGAGAATATTTGGGGATCTCGTCAGTCAGTATCCACCGCTATCGGATTTACAAAAAACATGCGCTGAATCTTCCAGTCATCACCAGTGTTTACCAGCCCGCGGTGGCCAGTGGGATTAAAAGCTGCGTCGCCAGAGGCGTCCATCCGCGATCGCGCCCGCCCCATGCCAGCACCAGCACCCGAAGAGCTAACGGCCATGCAAGACCAATTGAAGTTAGCAAATTAAACAATCTATTAACCAACTCGAAACAATCCTGTAACCAATCGAGATCATCATTTCGCATGAGAAAGGAGAATGATATGAACCCAAACATTGCACAGGCCGCACTGGACTTTCTAGATCGAGTACAGCTCACTGGCCAAGAGGTCGAGGAGTATCAGGCCGTACGACAGGCGATTACAGAGGCAATTAACTGGAAGCCACCAGTGCCCAAGTTTGAGGTGGTTGAGCCAGCACATGATCTAGCCGACAAGTAACGCGGTGGGATAAGGAGACGGTTTCACTTCTCACGATAAGCGGTTTTGTTATAGGGTAGGAATAATCACCGACTTAAGGTTAGGATGCTCCCGTAATGGATAACCCCGATGGCACAGGCTCACTGAAGATCTCAAGAATGACGATCGAATCTGACAGCGTTTCGTTTGATTTTGAAGGTAGCGTCGAGGGCTACGGGACCGTATTCGCTTCCCATACCCTCTCGTATATTGGTGAGGATCGATCTCGGGGTCGCGTGCAGGGTGAGGCCAGAACTTTTCTTGAAGACGGCACACTTATTAGTACACCGCACATGGGTACATTTACTCGCCATGGCTCAAAAGCCTGCTCCTACTTTACCGACGCAACAAACCAGGGGATCGTCAATTTTGTTATCTGGGATATAGATATAATCACCAAGACGGTGGCGGTGAGGTATTGGGAGGTTAAGTCTCCTTAAGTGGGTGCCACCCCCCTTTACCAGGGGAAGAATCTGGGTCTCTCTCGTTCAGCCGCGTTTCCTTTTCGGCTCTCTGGAAACCCACCAACCATTCATTCCACGCGGACCCATCGCTCTTCTAATACGTATTTACCGAGATCTACGACCTGTTGGAACGCGTTGCCATCGTCGCTGAGTTCAATGGTAACGCTGAATGTTTCTCCAATAAGGTTCGCATTCGAATGATTAACGATGGTTTCTGAGAGCGTTCCATTGCTCAATGTGTACGTGCCATGCCCTGCAGAAAGAAGCGGCTCTACCATTCCCAGATTAGGGTCATAGTAGGTGTAGAAAAATCGCTCCTCGGTGAATACCTTGATTTGCTTCGGCGTCCGAATAGATTGCTCAATACCGTCGTAAACAGTGCTCTGGATTTGCCAGACCCCTACGATGGAGCCTGTCTCGGCAAGGGCGAAGTGAGAAACGAGTGATAAAAAAAAGATCAGTGACCATTGCATAGTGCTGTGCCCGAAGTGAATGAATGGCCATATTGGCGTGTTCTAGACAACGGCGTTATGGCTATGCGACCAACAGGTCTCAGCACGCGATTAGAAGCGCCCCGAAGGGCGCATTTAGCTAGAGCGTTGTTCTCTGAGGGGGCACAGGCAAACAGCGCCTATTGCACGACGTAGACGTCGTGGGTCA
>Ga0181594_10000393_pt1 | contig 39510 bp, 37 predicted proteins | sample 071ome_18_FD_145603 | JGI IMG/M metagenome (GOLD analysis project Ga0181594, IMG submission 145603) | Coastal salt marsh microbial communities from the Groves Creek Marsh, Skidaway Island, Georgia - 071413BT metaG (spades assembly) | ecosystem: Environmental > Aquatic > Marine > Intertidal zone...
GTACCGTGATCCTCATCAATAACGAGCGCCAGAGCGCCCAGGCGTTTTTTTGAGACCAGCGAAAACTCAATTGGAACCAAGGGGCCTGCGTACATTTTCCAGCCCCCGCGCACGCTAGTCGCTAGACCTTCCAAGTCCCAAATTAGGGAACCGAAGCCAATGATGGCAATATTGCTCATGAATTTTGGGCACGTCCCTGAGCGGCACACAGGCTCAACGCTTCACGGAAGATTGACGAGCTTTTCCGGATACTGGAAGCGGTAAACACTCTTAAAAAAGGCAAACGTTTGATGCGTAATCGATTCTCGATTGAGGCGAATGAGGCGAGCACCCTCCCTGATATTTTACCGGTCTTTCCACTCACGGGCGCCGTCATATTGCCGAACGGGCAACTCCCGTTGAACATATTTGAGACACGTTATCTCGATATGGTCTTGGACAGTCTTTCCCACTCCCGGCTTATCGGCATGGTGCAGCCGAAGCCCTCAGTGAGTGAGGATGAATTTGATTTGCATCAAACGGGCTGTGCCGGCCGTATCGTCAGTTTCAGTGAGACCCGAGACGATCGGCTACTGATCATATTGGCGGGCGTGTGTCGTTTTGATATCGAGACGGAGATTGATCTCGCACCCGGTGGATACCGGCGAATGAAAGTATCCTGGACGCGCTTTTTGCACGACCTTGACGATCTGGATCAGGAATCGCCCCAACTGGACCCTTCGACATTATTAGCATCGGCCAAACGCTATACCGATCATCGGCAACTCGCGGTCGATTGGAAGGCGCTTGATCACCTTCAACCGTCGGAATTAATCGATACCCTGGCGAGCAGCTTGCCGTTCTCGCCAGAAGAGAAGCAGGGCCTGGTGGAAGCCGTGGTCATGAACGATCGCCTCCAGCTGCTCACCGCGCTATGTGAATTCGGTGCGGTGTCAACAGACAGCAGCTCCCCTATCGCCCATTAGGCGCGCAGACGCTTAGGGATTTTTGTTGGGAACAAAGACCTGCACGCGTTGGTCTTTCAGACGAGCAGGAAAACATTCCAGATCGATTTCTGCAGGGTCGTCCAGTGGCCGTCCGGTGCGAAGACAGAAGCGACTGCCGTGAAGAGGGCATTTGACTTTATCGCCTTTGAGAGAGCCGGTAGCGAGCGACGCATCCTCATGTGTGCAGGTATCGGCAACCGCCAACGGTTCCCCTTCTACGTTGGCGATCAGAATCTTGATTCGGCCGATGTCCAACGTTCTCATCTGGCCCGGTGAAAAATCATCGAATCGTCCGGCGTCTATCCAGCGGCCGTCCTGGTCTGCGTCCCGGTCAAAGCCCATCGTTGCCTCCTCTTCCCGGTTCATGGATCGCAGCATTCTGGGCTAGCGGGCTTTCCGGAATGAACCAGGCTAATTTGTCGTGCAGTTTAACGACGTTGCCCACGATTAGAAGGGTGGGCGCCTGCACCTGATTTTTTGCGACCTCGTCCACCAGTGTTTCGAGGGTTGCCGCGATGACTTTTTGATTGAGCGTAGTACCCTGCTGAATCAGCGCAGCGGGCGTGGTGCCATCCAATCCATGGCGCACCATTTCTCTGCAGATAGACTCAAGCCCGGTCAATCCCATGTATACAACCACCGTTTGGCCCGGCTGGCATAGCGCCTGCCAATTAAGGTCGACGGAGCCGTCTTTGAGGTGGCCTGTCACAAACAAGCACGATTGCGCATGATCTCTGTGCGTGAGTGGAATACCGGCGTACGAGGCGCAGCCGGCGGCTGCGGTGATGCCGGGGATGACTTGAAAGGGGATGCCCTGATTCACCAGATCCTCAATCTCTTCCCCGCCTCGTCCAAAGATGAAGGGATCTCCCCCTTTCAATCTCAGTACGCGCTTGCCCTGTTGAGCCAATTCAAGCAGCAGTTGATTAATCTCGCCTTGAGGTACAACATGGTTGGATTTTTCTTTACCGACATATATGCGCTCGGCATCGCGCCTCACAAGATCAACAATGGCCGGGGCGACCAGGCGATCATAGAGGACCACGTCCGCACGTTGCATTAATCGGAGTGCCCGAAAAGTGAGCAGATCGGGATCGCCGGGCCCGGCACCTACCAGATATACCTCGCCCCGTTCGTAGGTGGCGTCATCTGCATGCTCGATCATGTGACGCAGCTCCTTTTGCGCCTGACCATCTTTGCCGGCAAAGACCAGTTCGGCTACCCGGCCCTGAAAGACCTCTTCCCAGAACGTGCGCCGTGCGGTCACGGTGGACAGCGCCTGTTTCACTTGATCTCGGAAATCTTTCGCAATGGCCGCTAATCGGCCGTAGGCAGAGGGGATAAGCGTCTCAAGACGAGCCTTGAGCATCCGGGCAAGTACTGGCGACGCGCCGCCGGTACCGATTGCAATGATCACGGGCGTGCGATCGACGATAGAGGGCACCGTGAAAGTACAAAGATCAGGTTGATCCACTACGTTAACAGGGATGCCTTTCTCACCCGCGGCTTCAAAAACCGCCCGATTCACGCTACGGTCATCGGTCGCCGCAATGACGATGCGGGCGTTGGCCAGCGCTTTGGGATGAAAAGGTTCAGCGATCCAATGGATAAGCTGGCGATCATGCAGACGCATGACTGCCTCGCAAAGCGTTGGAGAGATCACGGTCACTGAGGCGCCGGCCCGCAGCAGAAGGTCAATCTTCCGCTCGGCCACGTCGCCGCCGCCGACCACTAGGGTTGGCGTTTCTTTCAGTTTCAGAAATACGGGTAACGCATCCATCCGCTAAGTGTAGTACGCCAAGGAAGAAAATGGTCCTTCGTCAACACACCGATAGGGCTTGGTCGGCGGGGAAGAAATCCCCAAGGGTGAGTGAAAGCCGGTGTCGGTATATCTGAGATACACTTTTTGGATAAGCATTTTTCGATGAGCACACCGTATGCGTCCGATCCATCTGCTTCGTATTCTCAAGACCGAGATTGAGAGCCTGAACGCGGGAAACCACACCCCCGTGATGTTATGGGGTCCTCCTGGGGTAGGGAAATCTCAACTGGTGGCTCAGGTCGCCCGGGAAGGGGCGTTACCGCTGATTGATATTCGCCTCTCTCAGCTGGAACCGAGTGACCTGAGAGGTATTCCGTTTCGAATCGATGACCGTGTCGAGTGGGCGACGCCCGCTATGTTGCCGGATGAATCCAAGCATGGGCGACAGGGCGTGTTATTTCTCGATGAGATTACGTCGGCAGCGCCAAGTGTATCGGCCGCGGCTTATCAACTGATTCTGGATAGACGTCTTGGAGAGTATGCAGTGCCTGCGGGGTGGGCCATCGTCGCCGCAGGCAATCGTCAGGGCGATCGCGGAGTCACCTACTCTATGCCGGCGCCTCTTGCCAATCGGTTCAGTCATTTTGAAGTCGATGCCCATCTCGACGATTGGGTGCTGTGGGCCTATCGTGAGGGCATCGATCATCGCGTCATCGGCTTTTTGCGGTTTCGGCCAGAGTTATTGTTTGACTTTGACCCGACGCTTAATCCTATCGCGTTCCCGTCCCCTCGCTCATGGGAGTTTGCGCACCGCGCTTTGCAAAAATTCTCGAATCAACCGGAGATGCTGAGTGGGGCACTCCAGGCCTGTGTTGGCCCAGCTGCAGGCGTAGAGCTTCATGCCTTTGCCAGGCATCTTGATCAACTGCCTGATATCGATGCAATTCTCGAGGGTCATCAGGCAGCTGTCCCGGAGGATCTTGATCTGCAATATGCCGTCGCGGCTGCGCTAGTCGGTCGGGCCAGCAAGATGGCCGAACAGCCCGATGCGGTGAGTCGCTACTCCCATATTCTCCGGTATGCAGGTCTATTTCCACAGAAAGAGATGGGAGTGATGCTGGTGGCTGATCTACACCGGGCGGTGGGTAGTGACATGTTTGCCGCTGAGGGTTTTCCGGAGTGGGCCCATCATGTCGCTGATGTCCTGCTGGCCCCGGATTGAAGGCATGAGGGACACTCCTCTTGGATGATGATGCGCTCGCCACTCGCGTGAGTGCGGCCCGGGCCCGACTGATTCTGGATCGGCCTTTTCTCGGCGCGTTGGTGTTGCGTCTCCCGTTTGAGTTTTCTCAGGCCGATTGGTGCTTGACCACCGCGACCGATGCGCGAAAGATTTATCTCAACAGAACGTATCTCTCGAAACTCAGTCTGCCCCAGATCGAGTTTGCCCTGGCACACGAGGCGCTTCATTGCGGATTAACCCACTTTGCCCGACGCCAACATCGTGATCAGAGGCGTTGGGACGTTGCCTGTGATTTCGCGGTTAACGCCCTGTTGATCGCAGACGGTTTAACACCGGTGCCAGACGCCTTGCACCTGGAGGCATTTCTCAGTCTTAGTGCTGAGGAGATTTATCCAATGGTCGATGAGCATCCCGATCAGAAGACCCACGATCAGCATTTGTATGATGACGGCGCTGATTACCCCCACTCGGATCGACCAGGGGACAGTGAGGATTTAAACGGCAGCGCGCAGCACCCAACTCAGGATGCCCCACCCGCTTTGCGGGCCGACGAACGTGCCCGACTGGGACAGCAATGGCAGGAACGCCTGGCCGGCGCGGCTCAGCAAGCCATGCAGGCGGGGAGATTAAGCGCTGCCATGGCGCGGATGCTCGAGCAGTTTTTAGCGCCCAGCGTTCCCTGGCGAAATCTGCTGGCTCGTTTTTTAACCCTACGAGCTCGAACCGACTTCGATTACTCGAGGCCCAGCCGTCGTGAAGGAGACGCCTTATTGCCCGCGCTTCGCAGCGCCCAAATCAATGTGGCTGTAGCTATCGACACCAGTGGCTCCATCTCAACAACTGAGATATCGGAGTTTGTTAGCGAAATCGATGCGCTCAAGGGGCAGGTAAGCGCTCGCATCAGTTTGCTGGCCTGTGACTGCGAGCTATCGGCTGATTCACCCCGCGTGTTTGATCCCTGGGAAGCGCTAGCGCTGCCACCGTCACTGGGTGGGGGCGGCGGTACGGATTTTCGTCCGGTGTTCGATTGGGTGGACGGGCAGGATGTAGCGCCCGATCTTCTCATTTACTTCACAGATGGACAGGGTCGATTTCCCAGCCGCAGTCCCGCCTATCCGGTCGTATGGTTAATCAAAGGGTCCGGGCAACCGCCCTGGGGTGAGCGCGTGCAACTCAATTAGCTAGCGATTCAAAAACCCGCCTTTTTGTAGAGGGCCTTTGCGCGCTCTGCGTCTTTTTCTACCCCCCGACCCTGCTCGATGAGTTGGGCAAGGGCCACCATGGCACCCTCGAGTCCCTGCGCGGCTGCGGCCTCAAACCACTTGACTGCCCGCGAGTCGTCCTGCTCGACACAGTCCCCTTCCATGTACATGAAACCCAGACCGTGCAAGGCAGGTCCGTAGTCGCCTGAGGCCGCGCTTTTCATCCACTTGTAGGCCAGCAGTTCGTTGCGCACGACGCCAAGGCCGTTTTGATACATGATGGCGAGACGATACTGCGCTTCAGTGGACCCGGATTCGGCGATAGGGCTGAGAAGCTTCATGGCACGAGAGAAATGTTTGGCTTCAAACGCCGCCATGCCGCTGTTGAAATCCATAATGTCGTCGGGGGAATCGGTCATGCAATCGTCCTGGCGTGTTGTGTTCGTGCGCTTGGTCTAAAAGGGATATGGAGGCAATTAAGTTACCGGCATAAACTACCGATCTACTAAAGCCCTACCTTTTGATGTGATTTTCTCATGAGTATGCGTCAGTACATCCAGCGAATTGCCACTGGCCCGGAGCTCAGCAAGGACCTCTCTCGCGAAGAGGCGAAAGAGGCGGCTCAGCAGATTCTCTCCGGAGCGGCAGATCCTGTGCAGGCGGCAATTTTTCTGATCGCGCTGCGCATGAAGCGCGAGACGATGGACGAAAATCGCGGGGTGCTGGACGCGCTTTTGGATGACACCAATCGGGTGACGGCCCGGGTGCCGCGGGTTCTCGATCTCGCAGATCCCTACGATGGATTTACTCGGGGTATGCCGGCCGCTGCTTTTCTGCCTCCGGTCCTTGCGGCCTGCGGGGTTCCGACGGTTAGCAATGGGGCTGAGGCGATCGGTCCCAAATACGGGGCAACCCATCGAAAGGTCCTTCGTGCAGCGGGCGTGCCCGTTGACTTCAAGCCGGAAGAGGCTGCACGACGGCTGGAAGATCCGTTAATCGGGTGGGCCTACGTGGATCAGCGGTTTGCTTGCCCAGCGCTTCATGCCCTGGTTGATCTTCGCACCCGAATTGTAAAGCGACCATGCTTGACTACATTGGAAGTGCTGTTGGGGCCGGTGCGCGGCGCTGAGCAAACGCATTTGGTTACGGGCTATGTGCATAAACCCTATCCACCCATTTACACCGCGCTTGCTCGACAGTCGGGCTACACCTCGGCTCAGATAGTGAGGGGAGTAGAAGGCGGTGTCATTCCGTCTCTCAATCAGCCTTCGAAATTTTTTGCCTATCATGATGATCATGACGATAAGGAGACGCGCCTTGATCCCATAGAGTTTGGGATTGTCTCATCGGTACGTTCGGTGCCGTTGCCGGAGAACCTTCCGAGCCAGGAGGCTCAGGACGATATTCAGGGGGTGATCGATTCGGACGGCCTTGCGGTCGCCACCGCCAGGGAAGGTGTTGAAGCGCTTGAGGGTGTTCACGGCCCTTTTCGCGAAAGTCTGGTTTATGGAGCGGCGATCTCTCTTTGCTATTTAGGCATTGAAAAAAATCCTGAAGCGGCAGGAGCTCTCGTTCGCCGGGCCCTCGATAGCGGGGACGCTCGAGGGCGTTTTGAGGCGGCCAAGACGGCGTAGGCTTCTTCTTTCGGGTTCTTGCATAGCCGTTCGAGGCTATGCGGCAGGGATACACGGGAGGGTTAGCCCGCGTGATCCATTCTTTAAGGCGCAAGCATGCGGTAAGAGCCTTTCTAATGCATCAGTTTTAACAAATTGATAAATTTTTTTACATAAGTGTGGGCTGATGTTATTGTCGACGCGCCAAAACCGTGTCGACAAGAGCTATTTCAGATCATGCATATCACCATCCGTCAGTTACAGGTCTTCGATTCGGTTGCCCGAAACCTCAGTTACACACGCGCCGCTGAAGAGTTGCATCTTACCCAGCCTGCGGTCTCGATGCAGATCAAACAACTGGAGGGATCCGTTGGGCTTCCTCTCTTTGAGCAGATAGGTAAGAAAATTTTTCTGACGCAAGCGGGCGAAGCGATGCTGGGCCATGCGCGAAACATTATGCAGAATCTCTCGGCAGCTGCTGACGAGATGGATGATCTCAAGGGCGTCGACTCGGGTCGTCTGAAAGTCGCAATCGCATCCACCGTTAATTATTTTGCGACTCAACTCCTGGCGGTATTTTCGCGGGAACATCCCACTGTTGAGATCTCGCTTGATGTAACCAATAGAGAGTTGTTGTTGAGTCGTTTAGAAGCGAATATTCCCGATTTGGCGTTGATGGGAAAGCCGCCGGCTGACCTTGATCTGGTTGCCGAGCCGTTCATGGACAATCCGTTAATTATGGTGGCTCCTCCGGATCATTCGCTTGCCCAAAAAAAGAATATCCATCTGGCAGATCTTCAAGATGAAGATTTCGTGGTGCGCGAGCCCGGCTCCGGTACCCGAGTGGCAATGGAGCGCTTCTTTTCCGAGCAGGATTTTGTTTATCGAAAGGGTATGGAGCTAATGGGTAACGAAGCGGTCAAGCAGGGTGTTGAGGCAGGACTGGGGCTTGCCATTGTGTCTGTGCATACGGTGGAACAGGAGCTGACGTTGCGTCGGTTGGTGAAATTAGATGTTCTGGGGCTTCCCATTATGAGGCGCTGGTACGTTGCTCATCGTCGTGGCAAGCGCCTCTCCGCCACGGCGCGGGCCTTTCGCGAGTTTGTGATGAAAGCCGGTTCCAACGCGAGGTAGACAATAAGACAGGTATGGAGTTTCCCTACCAATTCTGTGGGAGAAGTCATAAACTCACTTCATAACTGAGCGATACGGCCCTTTTCGCGTTGAACCGCGGCAAGGGTCGACGCATTCAATCGGGAAACCTCATGGCGGATAGACGGCTGCAAGTATTTTCTACGGTAGCAAGGCTTTTAAGTTTTACCAAGGCCGCCGAAGCGTTGCACATGACCCAACCTGCGGTCACTTTCCAGATTCGCCAACTCGAAGACTATTTCAATACACGCCTTTTTGACCGCACACACAATCGCATTAGCCTCACGACTGCTGGCTTCTTGGTCAAAGAGTACGCGGATCAGATCATTTCGCTCTACACCGAAATGGATAACGAGGTTCGAAAGCTCACCGGCGATGTGCTCGGGCCTCTGGTTCTCGGCGCCAGCACGACGATTGGGGAGTATGTTATCCCGAGTATTCTAGGAGAGTATCAGGCCAACTTTCCGGATGTGGCAGTGCGACTTCACGTCGCCAATACCGAGGGAGTGCTTCACATGGTTGAGGGAAACGAAATCGATATCGGGATCGTCGAGGGGCCCGTGGGGAATAAAAATCTGGTGTCCAAGGTTTGCTGGGATGATGAATTAGTCGTGGTGGCACCCCCAGGCCATCCCTTGGCGGAAGCCGAAACCGTTACCGTTGAACAGATTTTTGAGTATCCCTTTATTAGTCGCGAAGAGGGTTCGGGCACGCGGGAAGTGATTCACGATTACCTTCAAGCGGCGGGGCGTGATTTTTCCGATCTCAATTTGATTATGGAATTTGGCAGTCCGGAGTCGATAAAGAGCGCGGTGGCGGCGGGTCTGGGAATATCGATATTGTCTGTCGCCACCTTAAATAAGGAGCTGGAACTTGGTCTTCTAGCGAAGGTCAGCCTCGATGCGCCCCTGAAGCGACCGTTTTCGATTGTGTATCAAAGGCAAAAATTTCGCTTACGGGCGATGGATGAGTTTCTTGAGTTCACTGAAGCGCATTGCGTTCAGAAGCAGGCGGGCAGTTAGCCCGTCGCCCGGGACCGGCGCACCAAAACGTGGGCGTATTCTTTGGCTAATGCTCGCAAGCGCCGGCTGGATGATGTACTGGATCAGCTTACCTCTGATCATTTTTCCATGGTGGCAGAATTCGCTGAGTTTTTGCGAACCCGTCAGGGCGAGCCGGAGCCCGACCTGCGGGAACCGGTTGCGATACCGCGACCGGCGGAGGAATCCGTGATCGCAGCTATCCGAAGGCTGTCGAAAACCTATCCCATGCTGGCGAAAGATGACCTCTTCAACGAGGCCTCCTCTCTGATGACTCAACACCTGATGCACGGTGAAAGTGGTGAAGCCACGATCGACCGATTGGAGGCCATGTTTAAGGATCGGTATGAGGCCTGGACCGCTGAGCGTGTCCGTTAGCAGCGCCGCCCTGCGATTTTTGCGCTGGTTGTCGTTTTGAATTGCTCTCGCGGGTACGACGTGAAAGAATGGCCGATCGTTTGCAGTAACGCGTTGTATAAGTGATGACCTACATGAGGCCAGAGAGCGAGACCGACGGGTACAGACCTAACGTGGGCATCGTTTTGTTTAACGGTGCCCGGCAGGTGCTATGGGCCCGCCGAAGCCGGCGGGACGGCTGGCAGTTTCCTCAGGGCGGTATCGAGGCCGGCGAAACCCTTGAACAAGCGGCGTACCGAGAGCTTTATGAAGAGGTCGGTTTGAGACCGGAGAACGTGGAACTGGTCGGTCGAACCCAAAGCTGGTTGCGTTACGAAGTGCCGGGCAACCTGCGCTCAAGAAATACTCGCTTTAGAGGTCAAAAGCAGGTTTGGTTCTTAATGCGGATGCTCGCGGAAGACAGCGATATCTGCCTGGACCTTAGTCCGGTGCCCGAGTTTGATCACTGGCAGTGGGTTGATTACTGGCTGCCGCCGCGCAAAGTGGTTTCCTTCAAGCGGGCGGTTTACCGATCCGCCTTATCTGAGCTCGAGCCGTTGTTGCGTTTTATTTAGCGCCTGATCCTTTCAATGATGGCGCTTGTTGAGCGATCGAACTCGACAGGTACGCTGTGCACGCTGCCGCCGCTGGCGATGACCTCCGCAGCGCCCACTATGTGTTCAACGGCCCAATCGCCCCCTTTGACCAGACGGTCGGGCTTGAGCGCCAAAATCAGATCCATCGGGGTCGGTTGATCAAAAAAAGTCACCCAATCGACACAGGCCAGTGCAGCGACCACCGCCATCCGATCGTCCAGCGTATTGACGGGTCGGTTGGCTCCTTTGCCTAGTGTTTGAACAGACGAATCGCTGTTGAGCGCGACTACCAGCGTGTTGCCCAGCTTTGCCGCTGTCTCAAGATAGCTGACATGCCCTCGATGAAGAATGTCGAAACAGCCGTTGGTAAATACAACCGGTCGATCGTCTCCGGTTAAATTTTCAACGAGGCGCTTGGTATCGAGAACGATTTTATCGGCGCTGTTCACCGATGAATCCGCGATCAGGCCGCTTCGATGTACTCGAATACCTTGATCACGCGCACCACGCCAGTTACGGATCGGGTGGCGTTAACCGCATCCTCAGCTTCTTTGGCAGTGACGAGGCCCATGAGGTAGACATTGGCTCGCTCGGTTACCACCTTGATTCGGGTGGAGTCGGCATCGGAGGCGGCGATAGCGGCTTTTACTTTTGTGGTGAGCCAACTGTCATTCGCGCGACTGGTCATGTTGGTACTGCCGGCGAGTTCGAGGCGGTTAATGACCTGGCGGACGCCCTCATCGGCTTTGACGAGATCAATAATGGTGTCGATGTCTCGCTGATCGGGGACTTCACCGGTGAGCAGTGTGACGCCGTTGTAGATCGTCACGCTGACGTTTTCGTTCTTGATCTGATCGTCAATTGTACTGGCCAGTCGTCTTTCCGTTTTGTTGTCGTCCCAGTAGACGCTGGCGCCACGGCGATCCCGCATCACATCAATGCCGACCACCGCGACCGCTGTTACGGCAACGATGGCGCACCCGCTCACGGATACAGCCACGAGAAGGGCGATTGCAGCGGTTCGAATGGATTTCAGACTGGAGATGTGGCGAGGGCAAAATCGCATGACGTTAGGGATCCTTTTGAAAATGTCTGTCTATGAGCGAGCAGAGCGCGTGAATAATTATAGCGTGAGCCTCCTGAATGCGGGCCGTCGTGATGGACGGTACGCGTAGTTCGATATCGTCGCTTCCCAGCAAAGTCGAAAGCCTGCCGCCATCCCGACCGCTGAGTGCAGTAATGACGACACCCCCCACCTGTTTGGCGGCCGCAACGGCCTCAATCAGATTTTCCGAGTTTCCGGAGGTCGTGATCACCATCAGGTGATCACCGGGCCGGGCCAGGGCTTCGATTTGTCGTGAGAAGATATGGCTGAAACGATAGTCGTTTCCGGCTGCGGTGATAGCGGCGGTATCTGCGCTCAGCGCTATCGCGGCCAGCCCCTGTCTTTCGCTCTCAAAGCGCACCAGCAGCTCCGCGCTGAAATGCATAGCATCGGCAGCCGACCCCCCATTGCCGCAGACTAGTATTTTTCCGCCCGCGTCTAGTGTGGCAATTAACGAGGAGGCGCATCTTTCAATATCGGCCGAAAGCATCTCGCCCGTCCGAATAGCGGTTTCCGCACTGCTTCTAAACTGGTCAAGTATCTGTGACTTCATAATGGGTTAGCGAGCATTGGGCCGGTAAAGCGTGGCACGTTACCTTCGGCGAGAGTATGACGCAAGAAGAGCGCTCCGGCACGGGCTACGGCATCTTGTTGAAGAGCGGCCTCATCAAGCGTCTTTCAGAATGCGTTCCGTAGCCAGTCAAAGACGGGTTTTTCCTTGCTGCCCGACACGGCGAAGACATCGAAGCGACACGGTCGATCCCTGAGATTCCGATGCGTGGTCAAGAAATGCTCGGCTGTTCGTTGAAGACGGATTCGCTTGGCGGCGTTAATGGTTTCCTCGGGTCGCCCAAACCGCTCACTCGCCCGATAACGAACCTCCATAAAAACGACTTCGCTGCGATCCTGCAGGATTAAATCTATCTCACCCTGACGTATACGGTAATTGCGACAAATTAGGCCTAGGCCCTCGCTTTTCATTGCCTCCATAGCAAAGTCCTCAGACCAGTGACGTTTCACGGCGAGAGGTTTTAGCGCTCAGGTGCGATGGGAGGATCGAAAATCTGAATCAGGCCGTCTTCAAAGTGCGCCCATTCGGATTCTCGATGAATTTCGTTTCGCTCTCGTTTGCTGAGGCGCCCGCTCAGGCCGTCGAACGACCAGCTCTCGTCAGTGGATCTTTTCAGGAGGCGGCACCCAATGGCGTGGGCATCGGCGCCTAACGCGAAGAATCGACCGAGTGCGGTTTGGGTATAGGGTCGACCAAAGGCCGAGGTAATTGCCTGTTTGGCGAACTCGCTGCCGTTTCGGATCATCCAGGGCATATCTGCAAACGAGATACCTTCAAGATCCAAATCGTTTACTGGATCCGGCGAGCCGTCAAAAATTAGGTTTTGGGCAAATACGTCGATAGATCCGGCTTTATGGAAATTTAGCTGTGGTTTGAGGAGGCGGACGGTGTCTGGTTCAGCGAAAATAAAAATCGCGTCAAGATCTTGACGGACGGCAACATCGGTTTCGATTTTGATTCCGCCTCCCAGGAAAGCCTTGATGTCTAGAACCTGTTTCTCACTGGCGTTTAGCCCAAGCACGCGAGTCAGGAGTTGAGAGTAATCTGCTGTGTTCGACGGGATCGTCGCGGATCCAGCGATATCACCTCCCAGGTCTAACCATGCGGACGCCGCCTGCTGGGCGAGTTGCCTGGCCGCGGGGTCGGTCGACGAAAGGAAAAGGGCATGGCTTAAATTTCGAGTTCGCGCGTGCGCGACCAAATCAAGCGCTTCGGCTTCTCTTGATATGTCAATCCAGAACGCATTTTGTCTTGGCGCCATTAAGTCGTGGCCAATCAGCAAGGTCGGTACCGGTAAGCGCGCCCTCGCCGCCAGGGCATCGACGCCTTCACGTCCCACTGGACCCACAATGAGGCGGGCTCCCCCGGCAGCAGCGCTGTCGTATTGCGCCACGGCGCGCTCGGCCTGGTTTCCAAAGTCAAAAATGCTTACCGAGGCCTCAGCAGAGGACTGCCCGTAGCGACTGAGAAAACCGTTTTTAAAGGCGTTTGCCGCTGCCTCATAGATTGAACTGAGGGGCAGTATCAGCGCTACACTGTCCTCGGCCTCTAGCATGCATGAATCGGAGGCGCGTTGCGCCGCCAGAATGTGCCCCGGGTGTTCGGGGTTGGCTTCGATCCACAGGTCGAGTGCCTGCTTAAGGCGTTCGGCCTGCCATCCGTCGTGCCCTAATATGTAAGTCAGGGTAAACCAGGCCAGTTGGTGGTCTGCTAAAGCAAAGGCTTGCGCAGCTTCGGTCAGTTGATCATCAGGCAATTGGGAAAGCGCCCGATAGACCGCCTGCGCGAGGTCTTGTTTAAGAGCAGCATCTGTCGTTGTCGAGCTCGCCTGATCCACGACATCGAGCGCCTCTTTTATATTTCCTTGGGCGAAGAGCGCGCGCAGTTGTAAACGATACCAAAGCGTGGCCTGTTTCGGATTGTCAAGCGGGTCATTGATCCTCGACAGGATGGCGAGCGCTCGATTGGGTTGACCGGCTCCTACGGATACGGCCGCTTGAAGCAGCTGATGCTGGACTGAAGCCCACGGTCCTCTCGATGCGCCGCCGACAGAATCGAGGACGACAGATGCAGATTCATAGTCGCCCGACTGGATAAACCGCTTCGCGGCTGCCAGATATAAAAGACCTCTCTGATCGACAGATTCGGTGAATGAGCGAGTCAGAAAATCGGTGGCTGTGTAATCAGGAAGAGTGGATGCAAAGTCGACTTCCTGAAGCGCCTCTTTTTTTTTCACCGAGTCGGACGAGGCGTCTTTAATAGGCGTGGTCGTGTCTGTGGGCGAGGGGGCCGCCGTCTCAACCTGTGGGCCTGGGATGGGGATGGTGCTGCTGCAACTGGCGACGAAAAGCAAAAAGAATGGGCCGAGAAGCCAAAAACCTGACGCTTTTCTGATAGGTGAGAACATGTTTTCAGTATAGCGGATAGACTTTTTGCAACCGTTTTTCGCTCCCTATGAAGACCCACATTTATCGTGACTGACAAATCCAGGCAAAGCGCGCAGGGCAAATCAGCCGGATCACTTTTCGTGGTGGCAACACCCATTGGCAATCTGGATGATTTTTCTGCCAGGGCGATTCGGGTTCTGAGCGAAGCGACAGTGATCGCGGCTGAAGATACTCGACGCACCCGCACGTTGCTTAATCATTTCGGGATTCGGGCTCAGCGATTACTCTCACTGCATGACCACAACGAGTCCCAGCGTGTTAATGGCTTGATTGAGGAGATGCGCAATGGGAGTGATGTCGCCCTTGTGAGTGATGCCGGCACCCCTCTTATTAGTGATCCAGGGTATCGACTGGTGCGCGCCGCGCGTGATCAATCAATCGATGTGCTTACGATTCCCGGGCCAAGTGCTGTGACGTCGGCATTATCAATTTCAGGGTTAGCCACTGATCGTTTCACTTTCGAAGGGTTTCTTCCCTCGCGGCGAAGTGCGCGGCGGGCAAGCCTCGAATCGCTGGTGGGTGAGACGAGAACCATGGTGTTTTTCGAATCTGCCAGGCGCGTAGCGGATTCTGTGAGTGATCTGTGTGAGATTTTCGGCGAGCAACGAGAAGCTGCGCTTTGTCGGGAAATGACCAAGCGATTTGAGTCCATCCTTCGTGGTGATCTAAAAGAAATTGCGCGATACCTTGCTGCTCAAACCGAAGAAATCAAAGGCGAGATTGTGCTCGTGGTAAGCGGCTCATCAGAGATGACCGGTCCTGCCATCGTGAACGAGGCGCTCTTGTTGGATCTGCTCGGTAAGGCGCTGCCTCCCCGACAGGCAAGTGAAATCGCCGCCCGCATTACGGGCGGGCGCAAGAACGATCTGTACCAGAGGCTATTGAGCCTTCAAGCCGGTAAAAACAAATCCTCAACATAGTCCGAGGTACTTGAATCCCGTACGGGAAGGGTTTAACGTCCGCCGTGGAGTTGGCCGGGCAACCGCGGTTTCGAGCTCTGTCTGCGTTCCGATGGGAGTAGATGGTGCGAGATCGAGGAAAGTCCGGGCTCCTCAGGGCAGGGTGCCAGATAACGTCTGGACGGCGTGAGCCGATGGAAAGTGCCACAGAAAATACACCGCCCAACGAAGCCATTGGCTGGTTGGGTAAGGGTGAAAAGGTGCGGTAAGAGCGCACCGCGATTCCGGCAACGGGATTGGCAGGGTAAACCCCACCCGGAGCAAGACCAAATAGGAACCCATTGGTGCGGCCCGTACCGGGTTCGGGTAGGTCGCTTCAGGCGTTCGGTGACGTGCGTCGCAGATGAATGGTTGTCCTAGACAGAACCCGGCTTATAGGCTGACTCCATTATTTCCAATCTAATTAGTTCTTTATAAAAGTTATCCACAAATTACTTTAAGTTTGCATCGACCGGTACACCTCCTGTGACCCGCAATCCGGCGATCTTTTCGCGCTACTGGCGGTCGATATACGATCAAGTCGATCGCTAAAAAACTCTGATATTTCAGTTAATTGAGCCTTGACAGCCGGTTCTTCTCGTCTCTATAGTGGCGAATGGTGGGGAGTTGTGGGGATATAGGTTAAAAACGAGCGAGTTATGTGGGTAAAAAATTCTTCTCAACAGGATTCAGGGATGCCCCTGAAGGCGGCTTCCCAAGACCGGATTGCTATGCCGTGGATGGCGGCTAATCCATCCAATTCCTCATCCTCCTTTGGTGATTGCCCGGCCCCGTAAGGGGCCGGGATTTCTTTCACTGCCGGTTTTTGGCAGGCGGTCGGGGACAGGCAAGACAGTGAAGAGCAAGCGTTATGTTTAAAGGGGCCAGTGCACTTAACCTCGACTCAAAAGGTCGATTTGCGATGCCGACCATGCATCGAGAACCCCTTCTTGGCCGCAGTTCAGGCCGCCTGGTCATCACGGTCAATAACACGCGTGAGCGATGTCTCTGGCTTTACCCTCAGGATGAGTGGGAGCGCGTAGAGAAAAAGGTCGTTGCGCTCCCCAGTTTTGATGCCGCGGCTCAATCGTTGAAGCGATTCCTGATCGGTTACGCGACCGACTGTGAAATGGATAGCGCTAGCCGCATTCGGATACCTGCACCCCTTCGAGAATTTGCTGCACTTGAGAAACACATCGTGCTGATAGGTCAGGGCAACAAGTTTGAGATCTGGGATGAGCATCAGTGGAAAGCAAGTTGTGAAAAATGGCTGACAGCGCAAAGCAGTGAGGAGCGTTTGTCGGTGGAACTCGAATCTCTCTCACTCTGAGGAGATTAGTCTTGAACTCACTTGCGCACGCCCCGGTGATGTCAGCGGAGGTGGTAGCGGCACTTCACCCCAGCGACGACGATATTCTGGTGGATGCGACCTTCGGTCGTGGCGGGCACACCCGCGCCCTATTGGAAAAATTGGGGCCTAACGGGCGTATGTTTGTCATGGATCGCGACCCGGTCGCCTGTGCATTTGCTCGACAGTGGGCGGCGGGAGAGCCTCGACTGACCGTGATCCAGGCGCCCTTCTCAAAACTCGCCGACGCGCTTGGCATGCACGGCATCGCCGGGCGTGTGGGTGGCTTGGTGCTCGACCTTGGCGTGTCCTCGCCCCAACTTGACGATCCCGCGAGGGGTTTTAGTTTTATGCGCGACGGGCCGCTGGATATGCGAATGGATCCCACGTGTGGCGCACCCGTCAGTGAGTGGTTGGCAGAAGTCGATGAACAGGAGCTCGTGTCTATCCTTCGAACCTTGGGCGAAGAGCGGTTTGCAAAAAGGATCGCGCGCGCCGTTGTCCAAACCCGCTCACAAAAGACGCTGTCGACGACCAGAGAGCTCGCGGAGCTTGTGCGTGGATGCGTGCCGTCTCGCGAACCGGGAAAGCATCCGGCGACACGAACGTTCCAGGCGCTTCGCATTCATGTCAATCGGGAGCTCGAGGAACTTGATTCCGTGTTGCCGCAGGCGCTCGAGATTCTCGAGCCTGGAGGGCGGCTTGTCGTTATCAGTTTCCACTCGTTAGAGGATCGACGCGTCAAAAATTTTCTGCGTGATGCGGCTAAGGGCGATCCGTTTCCGCCCGATTTCCCGGTTAGACAAAAAGAATTGCGTCCAGCCATTAGCGTGTTGCGTCGTCCGCAACGGCCCTCAGCGGAAGAGATCTCTGCCAATCCGCGGGCGCGCAGCGCGGTCCTTCGATCTGCTCAAAAATGTCTGGAGCAGCCTGCATGAGATGGGCTGCATTTTTGAGTGGGGTTGCGCTGATCTCGGCGATTCTTGTGGTTGTGGTCCGGCATCAGAATCGCCTTGAGTTCCTGCAGGTTCGCGCAGAGGAGGATCTGAGGGATGAGTTAAATGACGAGTGGAGCCGGCTTCAGCTTGAAAAGGCGACCTGGGCAAGACATAACCTTGTGGAGGAAGCGGCCCGAAACGAGTTAGGCATGGTCACTCCGGGGCCAGCCGATATCGTAGTGATTCAGCTGGGAGCCGCACAGTGATAGCGCCCAAGCGACGTCAGCCCACGGAGCCGTTCTCCTATCTTCGGCAGCGTATCGCTGTCTCGGTCCTGGTTTTGGGCATGATGGTTTTGACCGGGCGCGCTTTTCAATTGCAAATTCTAGAGAGCTCACGCCTGCAGGCGGAGGGGGCTGCCCGACAGCTGCGCAATGTTGCGGTGAAGCCGGCTCGGGGCCGCATCCTTGATCGCAACGGCGATGTGCTGGCGGTGAGCACGCCCTTAGACGCCGTTTGGGCTCATCCTGCTACCTTGGTGGAAGCGCGTCACGATTGGCCGCGTCTCGCTGAGGCGCTGGGCATCACCCCGAGTCATATTGCAAGCCTGCTGTCGCAATACGAGGATCGAGAATTTGTCTACTTGCGGCGCCATCTGCCTCCCGCTGAGGCGCTCCGAATTGAGCGGCTGGCCATTCCCGGGGTGGCATCGCTTCGTGAGTACGGGCGTTACTACCCGGCCGGGCCCATAACCAGTCATGTGCTCGGGTTTACCGATGTCGATGACCGCGGGCAGGAAGGCATTGAAAAAGCATTTGATAGTCATCTGTCCGGCGTCGAGGGCAAGAAGCGGGTGTTGCGCGATCGAAAAGGCAGAGTCGTGGAGGACATCGAAAGTCTGCAGCCCGTTCATCACGGCAGAGATCTGCAAACCAGTCTAGACCTTCGGATTCAGGCATCAACGCAAAGACATCTCGCCGCGACGGTTCGAGAGACTCGGGCAAAAGGCGCCTCCGCGGTGATGCTGGATGTGAATACCGGCGAGGTGCTGGCGATGGCCAATGCGCCTGATTTCAATCCCAATAACCGCGCTCAGTTTTCGGTCGATGCATTCCGTAACCGGTCGGTGACTGATGTCTTTGAGCCGGGTTCAGCGATCAAGCCCTTCACTATGGCCATGGCGCTCGCCAGCGGGCAGTTCTCTCTGGACACGCCCGTCTCTACGAGTCCGGGTGTCTATCGTATTGGGCGAGATCAAATCCGAGATGTTCACGATTATGGTGATCTGACCCTCTCGACCGTTCTGGTCAAGTCGAGCAATGTAGGCACGGCAAAGATCGCCATGGCGCTCGCTCCCGAAGAGCTCTACCACCTGCTTGATAACGTTGGCTTCGGGCGGACGACAGGTGTCGAACTGCCGGGTGAGAGCGGAGGAAGCCTTCTGAAGCGCGAGCGCTGGCGGCCGATCGAGCACGCGACGCTGTCCTATGGCTATGGCCTCTCGGCTACGCAGGTGCAACTGGCCAGAGCCTATAGCGTCCTGGCGTCTGGCGGGATTCTCCGCCCTGTAACCCTAAAGCGTCAGTCCGGACCGGTCGGTGGACAGCGCGTCATGTCGGAGGGTGTGAGCCGACGAATAAACGCGTTGCTTGAGCGAGTGGTTAGCGCTGAGGGAACCGCCAAACGGGCTGCGGTGCCTGCGTATCGCGTGGCCGGAAAAACCGGAACGGTTCATAAAATTAGCCCCAATGGCGGCTATGAAGAAGACCGGTATCAAGCCATTTTTGTTGGTTTCGCCCCCGTATCGAATCCTCGTTTCGTTCTCGCGGTAATGGTTGATGAGCCACAGGGTTCGTACTTTGGAGGCGAGGTGGCGGCTCCCGTATTTGCCCGAATCATCTCGGATGCGCTGCGTGTTCATGGAATCAAGCCAGACGGTGAAGACGCTTCGACCATTACGGTAGTGGGTCGGACCGTCGCGACACCGGCAGACGCTTCATGATGACATCGACCGCTCCGTCACCGAGCAGAAACTTGGGCGACCTTCTTTCGGGTTTCGCATCGGTATCGATGGATCTGGCTTTGAAGCCTGTTGACAGTCTGGCGCTCGATAGCCGCAACGTGGTCCCGGGCAGTCTCTTCTTTGGCGTGGATGGCCACAACTGCAGGGGCCAAGATTTCGCGAGGGAGGCGCTCAACGCCGGTGCCGTTGCTGCGGTTGTCGAGGGCGCGGGGGGCTTCAAGCGGATGAGCGAAGGTTACTGCTTTCAGATCGAAAATTTAAAAAAGAAGATAGGACCTATTGCCAGTCGTTTTTTTGGACATCCCTCACACACACTCTGTGTGATCGGTGTGACGGGCACCAACGGAAAAACCTCTTGTTCCACATTACTAGCACAAGCGTTGAACCTTCTAGGCACTCGAGCGGCTGTCATTGGGACCGCAGGGTGGGGCTTCCCGGGCGATCTGGCACCGAGCGGGCTGACGACGCCGGATCCGATCACCCTGCAATCGCAGTTCCATAGCCTCGCAGAACGGGGTGCACAAAGCGTGTGCCTTGAAGTCTCCTCTCATGCTCTCGATCAGGGGCGGATCGAGGGGACACGTTTTGATACCGCGGCCTTTACCAATTTAAGTCATGATCATCTGGACTATCACAAGACGATGGAGGCTTACGAACAGACCAAGCTCCTGCTTTTTCAGCAAAAAGAATTGAAGCGCGCCGTGATAAACATTGCTGATCCCGCGGGTAAGCGATTCGCAAGCAGCGGGATGCTTTGTGAGGTGCTGACTTTTGGACGTGACGAGCGCGCCGATGTTTATCCGCTCAGTGAGCGCATCACCGATAGGGGTCTATCTCTTACGATCGCGACACCCAAAGGAGAAGTGGCGTTTTCTTCTCCACTGAAAGGCAGTTTTAACGTCGAAAATTTGACGGCGGTCATTTCGATGCTCATTGCAAAGGGATTTGACGTTACCCGGATTAACGAGGTGATGCCAAAACTCACGCCGGTACCCGGGAGGTTGATTGTCTGTCGCGTGGCTTCTTCGAATCAGCCCATGGTTGCGATTGATTATGCGCACTCCCCGGGCGCCCTGGAAGCGTTGCTTGTGAGCGCGCGGCAGATGGCAAATGGGAAGCTATGGTGCGTCTTTGGGTGCGGTGGTGAACGTGACCGTCTAAAGCGGCCCGAGATGGGTCGACTCGCCTCAGCGCTTGCGGATCACGTGGTTCTGACAAACGACAATCCCAGAGGGGAGCGTCCGGAATCTATCCTCGCGCAGATTCGGGCAGGCATGAGCAGACCGCCCGATGCGGAGATCCTTGAGCGACGCGAGGCCATCGCCTACGCGATCCGCGAGGCTCGCCAAGGGGATCTCATCGTGATTGCTGGCAAGGGCCACGAGTCTCATCAGGTCATAGGCGATCAGGTCCTTCCTTTTGATGATCAATCTGTGGCTGAAGCGATCTTGGGAGCAAGGCCATGTTAAGCCTTCGCGAACTGGCCAACGTGGTGGACGGTCGTCTGACCTCGGGGGATAGCGAGTTTTCTTCTGTCAGTATTGACACAAGAACCTTAAGCCCCGGTGCGCTTTTTGTGGCCATCGATGGCGAGCGGGTCCGAGGACTTGACTATGTGCCCGATGCAGAAAAAGCGGGTGCCGTCGCCGTTCTGAGTCAACGACCTCATGGCGGGACGCTCCCGGGAATCGTGGTGGATGACCCCGTCAGGGCGCTAGGAAAGTTGGCGGCGTTCTGGAGGAATCGACTGGATATTCCGGTCGTGGGCATTACCGGGAGCAACGGCAAGACCACCGTAAAGGAAATGGTGGCATCGATACTCGCACAGGCAGGTTCAGTTTATGCGAGTCCGGGTAACTTCAATAATCATCTGGGAGTGCCCCTTACGTTGCTTGGTGTCCGCCCGGATCATCGGTTTGCGGTGGTTGAGATGGGGATGAATCATCCCGGCGAAATTGATTACCTGACCCGTATTGTCCGGCCAACCGTTGCGCTAATCACGAACGCAGCCCTGGCGCACCTCGAGGGACTTGGTAGCCTGTCGGAGATTGTCAGGGCGAAAGCGGAGATCTTTAATGGATTGCAGACAGGAGGAACCGCGATTATCAACGCCGATGATCGCTTTGCGGCCTATTGGGCAGCTAGAACCCGCGCGTTTCAGACGATTACATTTGGACTGAACAGTCGTTCTCGGGTCGGTGGTGAGGTAAGCGCTACAGAGGACGGCCAGCTGATCGAGCTGAGCCTACCTGATGAATCGATCGAGGTTCATCTTAACTTGCTAGGTCGCCACAACGCGCTTAACGCACTGGCGGCAGCGAGCGCAGCATGGGCGTGTGGTTGCAGCTCGAGCGAGATCCGCTCGGGGCTTGAGGCGATGAGCGCGCAGCCCGGACGCCTGCAGGTTCGCGCGGGCAGTCGAGGCGCGAACCTGATTGACGATACCTACAACGCCAACCCTGCCTCCCTGGGAGCCGCCATCAAGACCCTCGCCGGTCGATCGGGTCGCAAAATGCTAATCCTTGGAAACATGGCAGAACTCGGTGAGAGAACCGAGGAGCTGCATAGAGCGGCTGGCCGTGAGGCTCGCGATGCTGGAATTGACACATTGTTTGCCTGTGGCGAGCTCGCCGGTTTGGCCGCTGACGCTTTTGGTGAGTCTGGACAGACCTTCGAGAGTACAGACAGCCTGATTCGGGCCGCTCGACCGATGCTGAGTCCCGGTTTAACGATTCTGATTAAGGGATCTCGATCTGCTCGAATGGAGCAGGTGGCAAATGCGCTGGTGTGCGCTTCACAGGAAGGAGCGATCGCATGTTGAAAATGCTTTTTGAGCAGTTGGCCGCCGAGTTCAGCGCGTTTAACGTCTTCCGGTATTTGTCTTTTCGGGCTATTTGTGCGGTCCTGACGGCGTTGTTGTTCAGTTTTGTCGTAGGCCCTGCTCTCATCCGAAGGCTTGAAAAGATTGGCGCAGGACAACCGATTCGTGATGATGGGCCGAGCACCCATTTACAGAAAAAAAATACGCCAACAATGGGTGGCGTCCTGATCATTGCCGCCGTCCTGCTGTCCACTTTGCTTTGGGCCGATCTTGGCAATCGCTTCATTTGGGTCGTGGTCTTTATCTGTATCGCATTTGGAGCGATCGGCTGGTTGGACGACTACACCAAAATCACCCGAGCCCATTCGCGCGGTATTAGTTCGAAGCAGAAGTTTTTCTGGCAAAGCCTCGCTGCATTTGTTGCCGCGGTCGCGCTTTATGTGACCGCGCAATCTGCAGCGGAGACCGCTCTGATCGTTCCCCTGTTCAAGGATGTGGCGGTTGAATTGGGATTTGGATTCATTTTGCTGACTTGGTTCGTGATCACGGGTAGCAGTAATGCCGTGAACCTGACGGACGGTCTTGATGGGTTGGCCATACTGCCCAGCGTGCTCGTCGCGGGCGGCCTCGGCGTATTCGCCTACATGACAGGCCATTCGGTGTTCTCCGGATACCTCGGCATCCCGTTCATATCAGGCGCCGGAGAGGTCTTGGTGTTCTGCGCCGCTTTGGTGGGCGCGGGACTTGGATTTCTATGGTTTAACACGTACCCCGCGCAGATCTTTATGGGCGATATCGGCGCGCTCTCGATCGGCGCGGCTCTGGGCACAGTGGCCGTCATCGTTCGCCAGGAAATCGTGCTTGCGATCATGGGGGGTCTTTTTGTTATCGAGACCATATCGGTGGTGCTCCAAGTCGCGTCTTTCAAACTTATTGGCAAGCGCATTTTTCGAATGGCTCCACTGCATCATCATTTTGAACAAAAAGGCTGGCAAGAGCCTCAGGTTACCGTGCGGTTTTGGATTATTAGTTTGATCCTGGTGTTGATCGGGCTGGCCACACTGAAGGTGCGATGAGGTTTTGATGAATAGCGCTCTTGCCATCGATCTGAAGCCAACGCCCTGGCAGCGCGTCGTGGTTTTGGGATTGGGAAAAACAGGATGTTCAGTGGCCCAATACCTCGCTGGGCAGGGCATCTCTGTTGAGGTGCAGGACAGTCGAGTCGAGCCGCCATTCAGAGGCGCTCTGCAAAAAACGTGTCCGAAGATTCCCATCCACTGCGGTGATTTTTCCCTCGACTGTCTGGACCGAGTCGATCTGGTGGTGGCCAGCCCCGGACTGTCGATGAGTGAGCCGATCCTTCGTGAGGCGCAGGCACGAAACATCGAGATCGTGGGCGATATCGAACTGTTCGCTCGTGTATGTCCCGCCCCAATCATTGCGATCACCGGCTCAAACGGGAAGACGACGGTCACGACGTTGGTGGGCGATATGCTGAGTGCTCACGGTCTCAACGTGGGCGTCGGTGGAAACATCGGTACGCCAGCACTTGATCTTCTGCTTCATCAATCCCTGGATGTTGTGGTGCTCGAATTGTCCAGTTTTCAGCTTGAGACCACTTCTTCCCTCAGACCGAAAGCCGCAGCGATCCTGAACCTCTCGGCCGACCATATGGACCGCTACCCCTCTTTTGTCGCCTATGTGGAGGCTAAACGCCGAGTCCTGATGGGCGCGCAGTCGGCGATTCTCAATCGGGATGACCCCGCATGCACGCGCGCGGATGAGTGTTCAGGCGCAACCGACATCAGCATTGGGCTGAGTCCCCCTCCGCGGGAGGTGGACTATGGCCTGGGGTTCGAAGCCGGCGTCGAAGTGCTGGTCCGCGGTGGAGAGCCGCTTCTGGCGGTCAATGAATTAGGCATGATGGGTCGGCACAATGTATTAAACGCGCTTGCGGCAATCGCTCTCGTTGAAGCGGCGGGCTATCCGTTCAGCGCGTCGATGCGCTCGCGATTGACAACATTCAAGGGTTTACCGCATCGCTGCGAATGTGTCCTTGAAAAGGATGAGATTGTCTGGATTAACGACTCGAAGAGCACCAATCCTGGATCGGCCATCGCTGCACTCGTTGGCATCGAGCGGCCTGTGGTTCTGATCGCAGGCGGTCAGTCAAAAGGCGCGGATTTCAGCGCTCTGGCGGAGGTCATTCAGCGGTTCGCGCGCCAGGTCCTCCTTATTGGCGAGGATCGGCTTCAGATAGCCGCTGCCATTGAGGATCGCGTGCCGGTCACTCTGGCAGATGACCTTCCACACGCTATCAGACTGGCGTCACGCTGGGCTCAGCCGGGAGACGCGGTGCTGCTTTCTCCCGCCTGCGCCAGTTTCGACATGTTCAAAAACTACGAGGACCGGGGGAATACCTTCCGCGCGCTGGTCAAGGAGTGGGCTGAATGACCAGTGCAACTCTGCCGCTGCGCTTGCCTTTCCGATCCCACGCGATCGACCCTATTTTGCTCCTAGCGGTTGGTGGTCTTCTCGCGTTTAGCACGGTAATGGTGTTTTCGGCCGCTATCGGCACCCACGGTGGGGTCACAGGTGGATTCAAAATTCTTCTTAGACATCTATTTAGCATTACGCTGGCGCTGGCACTCGGTGTGCTCACCGCATCCGTTCCGCTGTCGCTCTGGCGTCGTGCCAATCGCTGGCTTCTCGGATTGGGCACGCTGCTTCTCGTGCTGGTATTGATTCCCGGAATTGGCCATGAGGTCAATGGCAGTTCCCGTTGGCTACCGCTTGGGGTGATGCGTTTTCAGCCGTCCGAGTTAATCAAAGTACTGGTGGTTTTGTTTCTTGCCGACCATTTTGTTCGCCACGCAAATGCAATGGATTCGTTTCGGGTCAGCATCGTAGAACCCACCGTTGTGGTGGGCACGCTTGGGGCGCTGCTGTTGCTTGAGCCAGACCTTGGCTGTACTGCCGTCATCATGATGACGGCGTTGGGACTCATGTTCCTGAGTGGCACGCGCTTGAGATATATCCTGGGCGCCATCGCTGTTGCCGTTTGTGCGGTGGCGGTCCTCATTCTGGCCGCCCCTTACCGTATGCAGCGTGTGTACAGTTTTCTCGATCCTTGGGCAGACCCTTATGGTTCAGGATTTCAACTCGTTCAGGCCTTGATTGCGCTTGGAAGTGGAGAGTGGTTTGGCGTGGGACTGGGCGCCAGCGTGCAAAAGCTTTTCTATTTGCCCCACGCCAGCAACGATTTTTTGGTTGCCGTGATCGGCGAAGAGTTGGGCTTGATCGGTTTGCTTTTCCTGCTCGGACTTTACGCCGTCATTCTGTGGCGTATTTTTGATCTTGCTAGAAGGGCGGCTTTAGCCGGTGAGTTTTTTGGCGCTCGTCTTTCCCAGGGTATCGGTCTTCTGATCGTGGTTCAGGCGCTTTTTCATTTTGCTGTGAATCTCGGACTAGTACCCACAAAAGGACTGACGCTGCCGCTGATGAGTTACGGCGGTAGCAGCATGTTAATTCAGGGATTGGCACTGGGGCTCATTTTCGCCGTACAGCAGAGCCTCTCCGACGCCGCGGTGAGGAGGCGTTGATTAGGGTCATGATCATGGCGGGTGGAACCGGGGGTCACGTTTATCCGGCGTTGAGCATTGCCTCCTCGCTTCAAAAACGCGGCGTGGATGTCGTGTGGTTGGGCACTGAGCGCGGACTCGAACATCGTTTGGTGCCGGCGGCCGGCCTGCACCTGGAATGTCTCGATGTCAGTGCATGGATGGGGACGTCATGGCGCAAAAAGATTGCTATGCCATGGCTCTTGCTGCGAGCGATCGCACAGTCCATAAAAATCATTCGACGATTCAAGCCCGGCGTGGTTTTGGGTATGGGGGGTTTCGCAGCCGGCCCTGGCGGGCTTGCAGCTTGGTTGCTCAGACGGCCCCTGGTGATCCATGAAGCAAACGCCCGTGGCGGTCTCACCAATCGGCTGCTCGCGCCGCTCGCCCAAAAAATACTGACCGGTTTCTCAACGGCAGAGAAATTACCCGCGTCTGCTATCTGGACAGGCAATCCAGTTCGCTCCGAGATAGCGTCGATAGCCGCGCCTGCTAATCGAGGGCTAGGGGAAGCACCAGGGCTTCGAGTCTTAGTGCTGGGAGGCAGTCAGGGTGCCCGATCGATTAATCAATCGGTTCCCGCGGCTCTAGCCCAATGTGCCTGCGCAGAGAATTTGCAGATCCTGCATCAGAGTGGGCCCGGTCAAGAGGCCCACGTCAGGGCGACGTATGACGCGCTGTCGTTACAGGTAACGGTGGCGCCCTTTATCGACGACATGGCAGGCGCTTATGCGCAGGCCGATCTGGTGATTTCCAGGGCAGGCGCAATGACCGTAAGCGAGGTCTGCGCAGTTGGGCTACCGGCGATTTTGATTCCCTACCCCTTTGCTGCGGACGATCACCAACTGGTAAATGCTTCGTTTCTGTTGACCGCCAAAGCAGCCATCGTCATTGAAGAGAAAGATCTTGATCTATCTCGACTGGCTCGAGAGGTCGATATGTTGTTTGGTAACCGACCCCTGCTGCAAAAAATGGCCACAGCGGCACGCAGCCTTGCCCGATCTGGTGCGACTGAGGCGGTCGTGAGTCAATGCCTGGGGGCCGCCCATGCGTGAGTTTGTGCGTCACGTGCATTTCGTTGGTGTTGGCGGTGCCGGAATGAGTGGCATCGCCTCGGTTCTGATTGATCAAGGGTACGTGATCAGTGGCTCCGACCAGATCGAATCTGAGACGACGCGATCGCTCATGCTCAAGGGCGCGCAGATCTTTATTGGTCATGATGCCGCCAACGCAAAGGGCGCTGATGTGGTGGTGGTATCGAACGCCGTCCGCGGCGACAACGTTGAAGTGCTTCGGGCTAAAGAAGCCGGTATCCCTGTTGTTCCCCGGGCACAAATGTTGGGCGAATTAATGCGCTTTAGAAACGGTATCGCCGTAGGCGGTACCCATGGAAAGACCACGACCACCAGCCTGATTGCCGCCGTTTTCTCCCAGGCGGGATTAGACCCGACGTTCCTGGTGGGCGGTTTGGTAAAAAGCGAGGCGGGCAACGCACGGTTAGGCAACGGCCAATGGCTGATTGCGGAGGCTGATGAAAGCGATGCGTCTTTTCTGCATCTTCAGCCACATATCGCGGTCGTTACCAATATTGATAGCGATCACATGGCCACCTATGAAGGTGATTTTGAAAAGCTGAAGGAGACCTTCCTTCGCTTTATCCATAACCTGCCGTTCTATGGCTTGGCTATTCTGTGTACGGATGATCCCGTCATCGAGCGGCTCAGATCTCACGTATTGCGACCGGTAGTCAGTTACGGACTGGAAAAAAGCGCGGATTACCGAGCCGTCAATGTTCGGTCGGTCGGGTCTCATATGCACTTTGACGTAACGGCTGCTGGAGCGAATGGTTTTTCCGTGGAGCTTGCTCTTCCTGGCCTGCACAACGTTCAAAACGCGCTGGCCGCCATTGCCGTAGCGGACAAGGTGGGTATTAGCCCCTCAGCGATTCAGCAGGGTCTTGCGGCATTTGGTGGGATCGGGCGACGGTTTGAGATGCTGGGCGATATCCGTTTTCCGAAGGGTCGAGCACTTCTTGTGGATGATTACGCACATCACCCCCGTGAGATTGAGGCCACATTGGCGGCCGCTGAGGGATGCTGGCCAGGCCGCCGAAAAGTGGTGGTGTTCCAGCCGCATCGATTTTCCCGAACGCGAGACTTGATGGACGATTTCACCGCGCTATTGAGTCAGGTGAACTGTTTGGTGGTTGCAGAAGTTTATGCGGCGGGGGAAAAACCGCTCGCCACTGCAGATGGGCGCTCGCTGTGTCGAGCGATTCGGGCGCGTGGCGGCACGGATCCTATTTTTGTTCCGCGCATTGACCGACTTCAGGAGACGTTGTTGCCGCTTCTTCAAGACAACGATGTGGTTCTGACACTGGGCGCCGGCGATATCGGTCGGGTTTCCCGTGAAATGGTTTCGCCGGTGAGGCTCCACGAAGGGACCTTCGGGTGAATACCGCAAGCAAGAGAATGATTGAGACAGTGCAATTTAAATCGGTACGCGGACAAGTTCGCCTCGACGAACCGATGTCTGCGCATACCAGTTGGAAGGTGGGTGGGCCGGCGCGGTATTTTTTCGAACCCGTGGACGAGGCGGATATCGCCCAATTTCTGGCTGAGTTGGATCCTGAGATGCCGGTGCTCTGGGTGGGGTTGGGCAGTAACCTGCTGGTGCGTGATGGGGGGTACCCAGGCGCGGTCATCGCTGGCCATCGCGGTTTGAGAGAGTTAAACGTGACCGATAGCGGCGTCTTCGCCCAATCCGGGGTGTCTTGCGCCCGCCTGTCGCGCGTGGCTAGTCAACGGGGGCTCGAGGGCGCCGAATTTTTTGCCGGAATCCCTGGCACGGTCGGCGGCGCGCTTCGTATGAACGCGGGCGCCTTTGGATCAGAGACATGGCAGTACGTCAGACAGGTTCGGGTGATCGATCGCGCGGGCGATATCTCGGAGGAGTCGAGCGATCGGTTTGCCGTTTCCTATCGCGATGTAGGTCTTGCCGAAGATCGGTGGTTCATCGGCGCCACCTTTAGCTTTCCAGACCGCCAGGGATCCGATGGGTCTGAGGTGGTTCGCTCGCTGCTTGAGGAAAGGGGAAGACGCCAGCCTATCGGGCAAGCGAGCGCCGGATCGGTGTTCAAAAATCCGCAGGGTGATTTTGCCGCAAGACTGATCGAGGCCGCGGGACTGAAAGGGTTGCGATTGGGTGGTGCATCTGTTTCGACCCGACACGCCAATTTCATCGTGAATGATGAGCGAGCTCGCGCTAGTGATATTGAAGAATTGATCGAAAAAATACAGCAGGTCGTTTTTCAACACCATGAAATTCGTCTCGAGACCGAGATTCGTATCGTGGGAGAAAAAAGATGACTGATTTACGAGCGAACATGTCAAAAATGGGTATCGGTGGGAGCGCCCAGCGGATGGACAACGAGTCAGCGGATACGGGGGTCGCAAGACGGACGTGGCCTATTTTTGCGGGGTTCATCGTTCTGATCGCGCTGGCGTTGGGCGTAGATCGTGTTGTCCGGTCAGGGTATTTCACGATTCAGCGCGTCGAAGTGATGACCTCCCTGGATGCGGTGGATCGCGGGATGGTTGAGCGTGCGGCGTGGCGGAGCCTTACTGGCAACTACTTAAACGTCGATCTGCGGAGAATCGAAACGAAGCTGGAACGTTTACCGGGTGTATACCAATCAGTGGTTCGACGCGTGTGGCCCGATACGCTGGCCATTGAGATCAATGAGACCCATGCGCGCGCCGAGTACCGCGAGTGGGGGGTGGCAGGCGCGGTTTCGAGCGCTCGATTTATCAACCTGCCTCCGGAATATATGCTGGAGGTGCCTCCCGTTCTCGAAGGACCTGCCCCATATCAGAACGTGTTGGCCGAGACGTTTCGCTCGATATTGGTCCCACTCACTGCAGCTGGTCTTTTGCCCCAGCGATTATCCGTCAGTCCTGCCGGCCGTTGGGAGATGGAGTTAATTGCTAAGCCGGCGTCCTCAAGACCAGCTTTTAGGGTCCTGTTAGGACGAGAGGACATTCAACAGAAGGTAGCGCGTTTTGCGGATAGTTATCAGAGTGCGCTTGCCAGCAGAGCAGGATTTATTTCCCGGGTCGATATGCGATACGCCAATGGATTTGCCGTTCGCTGGATAGACGACGCGAATCAGGAGGGTTACCAAATGGCCTCGCTAACGACGCGTCAGGACTGAGAAACGGCAATGAGCAGAAAAGCGGCTAATGAAATTATCGTCGGGCTGGATATCGGCACATCAAAGATTCTTGCTGTCGTGGCGGAGGTTAAGGAAAACGACGAAATAGAAATTCTCGGTGTCGGCCAGCACCCTTCGCGCGGTCTTCGTAAGGGGGTGGTCGCGAACATTGACTCTACTGTGCAATCGATCCAGTTAGCGATAGAGGATGCCGAGCTGACGGCGGAATGCCGTATCAGCTCCGTCTACGCCGGAATAGCCGGCGCCCACATTAACAGCATGAATTCACATGGGGTCGCCGCGATTAAAAACCGCGACGAGGTCAGCGCCGAGGACGTCGAGCGTGTGCTTGACGCGGCCCAGGCCCAGGCTATTCCTAATGATCAGCGCGTTCTACATATCTTGCCTCAGGACTTCATCATCGATGGGCAGGAGGGGATTCGAGAACCCATCGGGATGAGTGGCGTCCGCTTAGAGGCGAAAGTGCACATCATTACGGGCGCCGTTAGCGCAGCTCAGAACATCATGAAATGCATCACGCGGTGCGGGCTTGAGGTGGAGGATGTGGTGTTGGAGCAGATTGCATCCAGTTACGCGGTCCTTGATGAAGACGAAAAGGAGCTCGGTGTCTGCATGGTCGATATCGGTGGCGGGACGACAGACATTGCGGTGTTCACCGATGGCGCCATTCGACACACGGCCGTTCTCCCTATCGCCGGCGATCAGATTACTAATGACATCGCGGTCGCGTTGCGTACGCCCACTCAGGCGGCTGAGGAGTTAAAAAAGAAATACGGTAGTGCGCTTGTCCATCTGGCTCCCGAGGGCGAAATGATTGACACACCCAGCGTGGGCGAGCGAGCGCCTCGAAAACTCGCCCGGACGACGTTGGCCGATGTCATTGAGCCACGGGTTGAAGAGCTGTTTCTGCTTGTCCAGGCCGAGCTGCGGAGAAGCGGCTATGAGGAGCTTCTTGGCACGGGGATTGTGCTGACCGGCGGCAGCGCCAAGTTGACCGGGATGGTCGATCTTGCCGAGGAGATTTTTCATATGCCGGTGCGACTCGGCGTCCCTCAGTATGTAGGCGCCTTAAGCGATGTCGTGCGTAACCCGTCATTTTCGACGGGCGTGGGACTTATTCTCTTTGGCCAACGGCATCAGAACCGGCCGGGCCATAGGGCCGGTCGCTCAGCCTCCTCCCAGCCGTCGGAGCTTCTTGGTCGAATGAAGCGCTGGTTCTTGCAAACCCGGGGAGAGGACGCTTGATCTGGCAGGACAACCATTTTTCAAACGGGTTGATGGGACGTAGTTCCTCATTCGGCTCGACTTTAATTTTTTCATTTACACCTTCACAACAGGAGAGACGCTATGCCTTTTGAACTCATGGAAGTTTCCGGTCGCCAGGCCGTTATCAAGGTACTTGGAATCGGTGGGGGCGGCGGCAACGCAGTCGATCATATGCTTTCAGCGCATCTCGATGGTGTTGAGTTCATTAATGCCAATACCGATGCCCAGGCTCTGCATCGATCGGGTGTGGCAAAAGTCATGCAGTTAGGTGAGGGTTTAACGCGTGGCCTCGGCGCTGGAGCGAATCCCGAAGTGGGGCGTCAGGCAGCCACAGAGGATCGAGACAAGATAGCGGCCGCTCTTGACGCGACAGACATGGTGTTTATTACCGCGGGCATGGGCGGCGGAACAGGAACGGGCGCTGCACCGGTGATCGCGCAGTTGGCCAGGGAGAAAGGTATTTTGACTGTTGCGGTGGTGACACGACCTTTTAAATTCGAAGGGAAAAAGCGCATCGAGGCAGCCGAGGTTGGCATCAAGGAACTGGGCGAGATTGTGGACTCTCTGATTGTGATTCCCAATGAGCGCATCCTGGAGGTGATGGGTGGCAACGTGACGTTGCTGGATGCTTTTGCAAAAGCAAACGAGATTCTTTTTAACGCGGTTCAGGGCATCTCGGAGCTCATCACCCGGCCAGGCCTTATCAATGTTGACTTTGCTGATGTGCGGACCGTCATGTCAGAAATGGGGGTTGCCATGATGGGATCGGCGACGGCGTCAGGACCGGATCGTGCGATAGAGGCGGCCCGTGGTGCAGTGTCTAGCCCATTGCTCGAGGAAGTCGATATTCATGGCGCAAAAGGCCTTCTGGTTAATGTCTCTGCAGGTCCGGATATGCAGCTGGAGGAATTTGCTCAGGTTGGGGAGATTGTGAACGAGTATGCCTCGGAAGACGGCACCGTCGTCATCGGAACTGTCCTGGATCCAGAGATGGAAGGCGATCTGCGTGTCACCATGGTGGCTACCGGTATACGCAAGGCGCCTCAGATGACCCTTGTACAGGGTAGCGATCATGAAGAGGCAGGCGCCGAAGACGTGGATTACGACCAACCCACGGTGATTCGCCGCCGGCCGCGCACCGCGGGTGATCTAAACGCTCAGGGCAACGCCGCGGTCGATATGGAGTATCTCGACGTGCCCGCTTTTTTGCGGCGACAGGCGGATTAGTCAAAAACACATTAAAAACAGAAGGTTATAAAAAATCAGGTCCGTCAAAAATTATGCAAAAAAAAGGGTGAAATAATTTCAAAAAGCGTTCTAATCCCTGATCTTTCTGTGTAAACTTCCCGCCGGTGGGGTATTTCACCCTCAAAAAGCGGGATTTACGGAAGATTGATGATTCGTCAGCGCACGCTAAAAAATGTGATCGGTGCGACCGGTGTGGGACTTCACACCGGAAAAAAGGTCTTTCTCACCCTTCGACCGGCACCCGTCGGGACAGGAATCGTCTTCCGTCGGGTTGATCTTGATCCGGTGGCAGAGATCCCGGCGTCGCTTGAACATGTACGAGACACGCGACTGTCCACGACACTGGAATACGACGGCGTGCGCGTCTCCACCGTCGAGCATTTGATGTCAGCATTCGCGGGGCTTCACATCGACAACGCGATTGTTGAGCTGGACTCGGACGAAGTGCCGATTATGGATGGCAGTGCTGCGGTGTTCGTATTCCTAATTCAATCGGCCGGCGTGGAACTCCAGAGCGCAGCCAAAGAATTTATCCGGATCACCGAGCCAATCGAGGTGCGTGACGGCGACAAGTGGGCCCGCTTCGAGCCCTTCGATGGCTTTAAAGTAACGTTCAGTATCGATTTCGATCATCCCACCATGCAGTCATCGGCCCAGCAGGCCACGGTCGATCTGGCAGAAATATCATTCGCCAGAGAGGTCAGTCGCGCCCGGACGTTTGGCTTCCTGCGCGACGTAGAAGCATTGCAGGAAGCAGGCCTTGCCCGAGGAGGCAGTCTCGATAATGCGATTGTCATGGATGAACACCGAGTGATAAATGACGACGGGCTGAGATACGGAGATGAGTTTGTGAAGCATAAAATTCTCGACGCGATTGGTGATCTCTATCTGCTCGGTCGACCCTTGATCGGTTCGTTTTCGGCCCACAAGTCCGGACATGCGCTAAACAACGGACTTTTGCGGGAGCTGGTGAAGCAAAGTGGCCGGTGGGAACGGGTCGCGTTTGATGGCGACCGTCCGGATCCCGAAAGCCGTTTCCTGCATCCCGCCTTCGCTTAGCCTCACGCTTTAAAGCAACGCTCGGACGACCCGACACCTTTCTTTTTCGCGCCGATCTGGCGCAAAATGCCTGCTACCGCTCTGGCCCTCTAAAAGGCTATCGAGCGTTGAATAACACGTCGCCTGCGCCTTGTCTTATGGGTAGGCGAGCGGTCGTGTTTCACGATTAAGATGACGAGCACTCCTCGGGGAAAACGGGATATGGGTGATATCAGAACATTCGGTGTCGTGGGCTCTGGAATTATCGGAGCGGGCTGGGCAGCGCGCGCTCTGGCGGCAGGTCTGGACGTGCTTGCCTATGATCCCGAGTCGGGGGCCGAGCATCGTTTGAGAAAAAAAATTGATCAGATCTGGCCGGTTCTTGAGCGGACCGGATTGTTCCCGGATGCGTCCAGAGATCGGTTGACATTCTGTGACTCGCTAGAGGAGGTGGCGGTTGGTTCCCAGTTCATTCAGGAGAGCGCGCCTGAGCGAATCGATCTTAAAGTGAAGCTTCATTCGCAGATAGACGCAGCCGCGTCAAAAGACACGATTATTGCGTCGAGTACGTCAGGACTTTTACCGACCGAATTTCAGGCCCAATGTGTTCATCCTGGGCGGGTTATTGTGGGGCATCCCTTCAATCCGGTTTATTTACTTCCGCTGGTTGAAGTCTTGGGCGGAGAGCGCACGAGCGCCGGAAGCCTTGATGCAGCCGTCGCTTTCTACCAGCGTATCGGCATGTATCCGCTACGGGTGCGATCGGAGGTCCCCGGCTTTTTGTCTGATCGTCTCCAGGAGGCTTTGTGGCGAGAGATCCTCCATTTGGTGAACGACGACGTGGCCACGCCGGCGGAGCTAGACGCGGCCATAGCGTACGGCCCGGGCCTTAGGTGGGCGCTGTGGGGCGCTTGCCAGATTTTCCATCTGGCTGCCCAGCCCGGGGGCATGGGACAGTTTCTGAAGCACTTTGACCCCGCCTTATTCCCCTGGACGAAACTCGAGCCGCCGCAAATTACGGAAGCGCTCGCTCAAAAGATGCATGAAGGCTGCGAGACCCTGGCAGGTGATCTCAGTATTGATGAGATGGAACAGGTAAGAGACGACGCGCTTATTGGCATCATTGAGTCATTGCAAAAACGCAACCTCGGAGCGGGCAAGGTATTTAATGACCACCAGCACCGCATTCGGACCGCGAAAGAGGCGAAGAGATAAGCCGCCTGGATATAGTGCAGACTGAACGGTAAACGGAAACTAGAGGAGAACGGAAATAAAGAATGGAATTTTCGCTTAGCACCGAACAGCAGATGCTCGTTGAGAGTGCTCGGGCATTTGCTGAAAAAGAGTTGTACCCCTACGAAGATGAAGTCGAAGCCTCCGACGAGGTCCGGCCGGAGTTGGCTCAGCAGATTCGGGAGCGGGCCATCGAGAAAGGGTTCTATGCGGTAAACATGCCGGAGACCTTGGGTGGAGGCGGGTTGGATTGCGTATCTCTCTCATTGGTTGAGCGTGAGCTGGGCCGGGCTAACTTTGCTCTTCAGTACCTGGTGGGTCGTCCCAGTAACATCCTTCAGGCGTGCTCGGGCGATCAACGTGAGCGCTACCTCTTCCCTTGCATCCGCGGAGAAAAAACCGACTGCCTGGCGATGACCGAGCCCGGCGCAGGGTCGGATCTGAGATCCATGCAGTGCCGGGCGGACAAGCATGGCAGCGACTACCTGATCAACGGCACTAAACATTTCATCAGTCATGCAGACCTCGCCGACTTTGTGATCCTTTTTGCCGCGACGGGCGAAGAGGAATCCGCTCGCGGGCCTCGCAAGTTGATCAGCGCGTTTCTGGTGGACAAAGGAACGCCGGGTTTTTCAGTGCGCCGCGGTTATCACAGCGTCTCTCATCGGGGATACCACAACTGTATTCTGGAGTTTGATAACTGTCGCGTTCCTGCCGCGCAAATGCTTGGCGAAGAGCACTGCGGTTTCAATGTCGCGAACGATTGGTTGGGGGCCACACGCCTTCAGGTCGCAGCGATGTGTCTGGGTCGTGCGCATCGCGCCCTTGAACATGCCATCGACTGGGCAGCCGAGCGCAAGCAGTTTGGTCAGTTCATTGGGCGCTTTCAGGGAGTGGGGTTCAAACTCGCGGACATGAAACTGCGCTTGGAAGCGGCCGAGTTATTGACCCTCCAGGCGGCGTGGAAGACCGACGAGGGAAGCGCAACGGATACCGACTATGCAATGGCAAAACTCTTTACCACCGAGACGCTTGCCTTCATCGCTGATGAAGCCATTCAAATTCACGGCGGCATGGGGTTAATGTCCGACCTTCCGCTGGAGCGTATTTGGCGCGATGCCCGGGTGGAGCGCATTTGGGAGGGAACCAGCGAAATCCAGCGGCACATCATCTCTCGTGACATGCTCCGGCCACGCTGGACCTAAACCACTCTCTTGACCCTCGAACGACTGCTTCAGCCAAAAAGTATCGCGGTGTTTGGCGGCCGCGAGGCTCGGGAGGTCGTTCGGCAATGCCAGCGGATGGGATTTGCCGGCGATATTTGGCCGGTTCATCCCTCGCTTGAAGAGGTGCGGGGCCTGCCCTGTTATCGGAGCGTAGCGGAGTTACCGTCTGCACCGGACGCCAGTTTTGTTGGCGTCAATCGACACCTTACGATCGACATTATTCGGCAGCTCAGCGAGCGAGCGGCTGGGGGAGCGGTTTGTTATGCCTCCGGCTTCGGCGAGGTCGACGATGGCGCGGCCTTGCAAGACGCGCTGCTTAAGGCGGCGGAGACGATGCCGATTCTTGGGCCGAATTGTTACGGGGTGATCAACTATCTGGACGGCGCACTGCTCTGGCCAGATCAGCATGGTAGTGAGCGAGTTGAGCGAGGCGTCGCGATTCTGACCCAAAGTAGCAATATCGGCATCAATCTCACGATGCAGGCGCGCGGTCTTCCGATCGCCTACCTCATCGCGCTTGGCAATCAGGCGCAGACCGATCTCGCCGGAGCGCTTGATACCCTGATTGACGACACGCGTGTCAGTGCGGTGGGCTTGTACATCGAAGGGTTTACCAATATTCCGATGCTTCAGGAAGTGATGCGTCGGGCCCACGAGCGGAACCTTCCGGTCGTCGTAGTGAAATCCGGCGCCAGCGTCCAGGGCGCCCGGATTACCCGATCGCATACCGCGTCTATGGCGGGCGCCGATGATGTAGCCAACGCGCTGCTCGATCGCCTGGGTATGGCCCGGGTTCGGGATCTGGATACCCTTGTCGAGACCCTAAAGCTTCTGCATGTACATGGACCCTTAAAGGGTAATCGCCTTTGCTCCATGAGCTGCTCGGGCGGCGAGGCCTCGCTGATGGCGGATACGGCGGTGGGGCGGCGCATCGTTTTTCCTGACCTCAGCGATGAACAGTTTAAGGCCGTCTCGCAGACGGTCCACGAGCTGGTTAGCGTGTCAAACCCTCTGGACTATCACACGTTCGCCTGGAATAAAGAGGAAGAATTATTTGGAACGTATCGGGCCATGCTCCGCTGTGGGTTTGATCTGTCGATTCTGGTTCTGGACTTCCCAAGATTGGATCGGTGCACGATTGAAACCTGGGAGCCTGCGGTGCGAGCTATCAAGCGGGCAGCCCAAGAGACCGGCGCGCCGACTGCCGTGCTGGCTAGTCTTCCAGAGAGTCTTCCCGAGGGCATCGCAAAAGAACTTATATCCGCAGGCATCGTACCGCTGTGTGGACTGCGGCAGGCGATTGATGCGGCGGAGGCGGCAGCAAGCGTGGGTCCAGGAGCGCTTGAAGTGAAAAACAATGCCGGCTTGCCAGGCCCGCTTTCATTCCTGCGTTCGAAACACGCAAGGCGCCTGGATGAGTATGACGCGAAGCAGGTGTTACGGGCGGCGGGTATCGCGGTGCCATCAGGCGCTAAGGCGACGGATCTGGTGTCGCTTGAAGAAAAAGCGAAGCGCTTGAACTTCCCTCTTGCCTTGAAGGGCTGCGATCCTGATCTCCTGCATAAAAGTGAACAGGGAGCGGTCCATCTTAATATCGAAGATATGGCCACTTTGCTTCGCGTTGCCGAGCCACTGTTCGACCGTTTTGATACGGTTTTGGTGGAAGAAATGGTCACGGATGCGGTTGGTGAGTGGATCGTTGGGATTAATCATGATCCGGCTATTGGCCCGTGGATGCTGATTGGCGCAGGAGGTGTCTTTGCTGAGTTGCTCAGTGATCGGGCGGTCGTTTTGCTCCCGGCTGAGACACATCACCTGGAGCGCGCTATTGATTCTCTAAAAATCAGCTCAATGATGTCGGGGTACCGAGGACTGCCGGTGGGCGACCGCCAAGCGCTGCTCAGCGCCCTGAAAAGCCTCTCGGATTTCGCGTACGCTCATAGTGATACGCTGATCGAGCTGGAAATCAATCCGCTTCTTATCTGTCCGACAGGGAAAGGAGTCTGTGCCGCGGACGCGGTCATTCAACAGGCGACACCCGTGTAGCCCATGCCGTTGCTTAGTCTGGACCCTGATCAAGCATGCGTGGTCAAGCCATTCGATGCATTGATTGAATTCCTTGGAAGCGAGAAGGGGGCGGTCCTCGATATCGGTTGCGGTGAGGGCGAGATGACTGATCGTCTTTCGCGTTTTGGCTACCGAGCGATAGGACTAGACCCGCTCAGGGGAAGCGGTCCGGGCATAAGGCGCCTGCAGGCAAGTGCAGAGGCCATACCGCTAGCCAGCCACGTGGTTGATATCGCGCTTTTTCATTGGTCGCTGCACCACGTTCCGCAAGAGTCGATACCGCAAGCCCTCGCAGAGGCAAAGCGCGTCCTGAGCACCAAAGGAAGACTTCTTGTGATTGAGCCGGAGCCTATCGGAAGCTGGCAAGTCGTCTGTCGGTCCTTTCACGATGAAACTGAGGCGCAGGCCATGGCAGCGCGCGCCGTGGATATCATGGTGGAAACAGGCGGCTATCTGAGGCGAAGGCGTTATTATCTGAGTGAAGACGGTTTCGATGACTTTGATCAATTTGTCGAGGTCATGATGACCCATGCCTACAACCATTACACCGAAGCGCAAGTTCGCCAGCGACCGGTTCGAGAAGCGTTCGACTTGTGTGAAGTGGGTGGATCCTATCGCTTGTTTCAACGGATCCGAATGGATGAAATAAGCATGAATCAATCCAGTCGCGAACCGGCCTAAATGAGACCCTAGTATATGAAGAATGAAAATCTGCTGAGCGAGCGAAAAGGGGCGGTCCTGCAAGTCACGCTCGACCGACCCAAGGCGAATGCGATTGATGTGGCCACCAGTCGGGCCATGGGAGAGCTCTTTGCTCAGTTTCGCGATGATCCAACCCTTCGGGTGGCGATCATTACCGGCGCGGGCGAGAAGTTTTTCTGTCCGGGCTGGGATCTGAAGGCGGCAGCAGATGGTGAGGCTGTCGACAGCGACTACGGCGTAGGCGGATTTGGTGGCTTGCAGGAGCTGCCCGATCTCAACAAACCAATCATTGCTGCCGTAAACGGCATCTGTTGTGGCGGTGGGTTGGAATGGGCGCTGTCGGCTGATTTGATTATTGCGGCCGAGCATGCAACCTTTGCGCTGCCTGAGATCAATTCGGGCACGATTGCTGATGCGGCGACGCTCAAGTTACCCAAGCGCATTCCGTACCACATTGCTATGGAGATGCTGTTTACCGGCCGATGGATGGATGCCGCTGAGGCGCATCACTGGGGCTTGGTCAATGAGGTCTGCCCAGCGGAGCAACTGATGAATCGATGTCATGAGCTTGCAGCCGTGCTGGCGGACGGTCCGCCCCTTGTTTTTTCAGCGATAAAAGAGGTCGCTCGAGCCGCCGAAAATATGCGTTTTCAGGATGCGTTGGACGGCATCACAAAACGAAAGTTTCCCACGGT